>Ga0308165_1000289_pt1 | contig 110567 bp, 99 predicted proteins | sample PhyWR2_FD_201032 | JGI IMG/M metagenome (GOLD analysis project Ga0308165, IMG submission 201032) | Phyllosphere microbial communities from UC Gill Tract Community Farm, Albany, California, United States - DLSLW.R2 | ecosystem: Host-associated > Plants > Phyllosphere > Unclassified | place: USA... | reverse complement strand
TGCATCTGCTGAATCTTTTAATGCTAAAATAAAAGCATTCAGAGCACAATTTAGAGGAGTGAGAAATGTAAAATTCTTCTTATTCAGATTAGCTAAAATTTATGCCTAGAATTAATCCCCAACTTTTACGCTTGATCCGTTTAAAGTTGTGATCCTCCTCGCCAAGACTTTATTTTATTTCATTGATTTTGAAGCACTAACAATTTTATTTTAAAAATTTATTTTATTTTTTTGATTCGAAAAGTTTAATTCCTATATTTGCAACCCCAAAGGAATACAACAGATGTATTAATTTGCGAAAGTAGCTCAGTTGGTAGAGCACGACCTTGCCAAGGTCGGGGTCGCGAGTTCGAATCTCGTCTTTCGCTCTAAATGCCTTCCTACCAGAAGGCATTTATTTTAAAGTTAACCTACCGAAGGATTTCGGAACAGGCTAATGCTCGGGTGGTGGAACTGGTAGACACGCAGGACTTAAAATCCTGTGCTTTCAAAGGCGTGCGGGTTCGATTCCCGCCCCGAGTACAAATGGGAACTCTACCCATTTCTGAAGAGGGTTGCTCCAAAATAGCAACCCTTTCTCTTTGAATTTCAATACGTTATGAGCAAAAAAAACAATATGTGAATCTGACCGGCATACAGCGGAAACAAGCTTAAAGACCAGCCCGGTTACCTACATATTTTATCTTCGGGGCGAATTACACAAAAAGTTCGAGTTACTTTCTAGCAGATAATATGATATCTACGATAAGGATTGAATCAGTAAATAACTCAACAAAAACAGACAAATGCCGTAAATCCTTAGTGAGTACAACTTATTAAAGACTATATCAGGCGGGTATCCACTAATATTATCTGAAGGAAGCTACCATAGTCACTCGGATTTCCAATTATAATATATTATTTTGGTTCAAAATTCAAATCGAACTTAAGATAGATGTATGTTAAACTAAATATACTAAGGTAAGGTAATTGAAAAATCAATCAAAAAAGGTTTTAAGGAGTGTAATAATGGAAAAAAAATCAAATTTAGAGACTGTTGTAAGAGAAGGTGTTTCTTCAAATTTTGAATTGGGAAGTGAATTATTTGAAGTAGCAATAGATAGCTTTCTGGAGGGAATCATCAAGGATATTCCCATTGTTAAAATTTTAATTGGATTTTACAAGGGTGTATTAGGAATCAGAGAAGCTAATCAAATAAAGAAGATAATGTTGTTTTTTTCTCAATTGCATTCCGGCATCTTAAACCAATCAGAAAAATTAAATTTTATTAAAAAATTCGATGAGGATTCAGACTTTAGACAAAAAGTGACAAATCACATTATGATATTGAATGATCGCTTTATTGAGGATGAAAAATCTATATATTTCGCCAATCTATTAGCAGCTCATCTAAAAGGATTAATAACTTATAACGAGTATTTCGAAATATCACTCATTCTTGAAACTTGTCAAATGAAGGTTTTTAATATGCTTGAAGAATTTGCATCTATCACTCCACCATTTATAGGCAGCAATATTGGCGAAGGGTATGTAATTGAGCAATCTCCTTTTGGATCGTTATTAATTTCCTCGGGATTAATTATTTCTAACAATGGCAAATTCGGCACTGCGACTGTAAATTTTTATGGGGTATGCTTTTATTATTATGCTATGAAGGCTAAGTTTGATATAACACGAACTGAAATTAAATCATTAACTCCACCTTATTATACTTTATATGAAAGCTCCTGATTACATCCATAGCAGTCATTATAAAAAATACCACTAAAGAATTCCCTTCTTTCTACCTTTGTTTCTCTGGTACATATTCTTATAAATATCTTTTAATTCTTTTCTCATTTTGTTTGGTTAATACTTAACATACTAAAATCCTCACATTCAATATTTGAAATGAGGGATTGTGAAATTGATTATTTTTAGCTTAAAGTCATTGCTGGATCGATAAAAGCCCTTTTATTTTATCTGCTTCCAACTTCTGTTTTAGACTGCCCATTTCAAGAAGCCCCTTTAGCCGGCTTAGCTGTTGAAAATTACCCGGGTTTAATTCAATTGCCTTCCGCTGGCTTTTTATAGCTTCACCGAAATTATTTGATATTTCATAGGCAATGGATTTATATTGCCAGAGTTGGTCTTTGTTTTTAATAGCTTCATTTTTAAGCTGGTCATCTACATATTTTATGGCTCCGGTCAAATTGCCAAGAGCGAACATTTTTTCTATCATTCTGAAAATTGATGAACCTCCGTATTTTTCTGCCTGCACCAGGGCCACACTGTCTATCTGTTTGAACATGGATACTACTAGAGGGTTTTGGGTATCTGATGCTGCTAAAAAACCTTCTTTGACGGCTTCTATCCTGTGTGCAAGGGTAGGGTAAATACTGTAATCTTCCTCTGCATCATCACGGGGGTATAGGTGGTGCGATCAAGGGTCAGGATCCCTTCCATGGCACTATTTACAGTTGCTCCCTCATATTGGCTGATGACAAATCCGGTAAAGAAATCTGCCCGTTTTTCTCTTCTTCTCCTCTCATGAATGTCCAGATCATCTGAATCGTTTACGGTGTGGCCCATGAAATGGTGCCCGATTTCATGGGCAATGATGCAGCGAATTGCCCATCTGATTTTTTCATTTGTTCCTTTTATCTTATTGATAAAATCTTGGTTATAATAAATGATTTCTCTTGAACTCGCATCTCTTGTGCTTGCCGCATTACAGGTTGCCTCACAGGGTAGAAAAGTATAAATCAGTGGAAAAGGGTTGGCGTTATCTTTATGTAATTTCGATACAATATCATCAAATTCTACAAAAGGATTTACTGCAGTTGGAGGAAGAGGTTTTGCAGTTATTAAGCCGGTACCGCACCTTGCCTGCAGATCTGTGTAGCTATTGCTACAGTTGAACGAACAAACCATAGGCTCTGGCACCTTTGACATCTGGCCATATGTTATCAGTCCAGCCACGTTCAATCCAATAACTAGCATAGTTGTTAATAAGTGCTTGCTTTTCATTTTGTGGTGAGATTATAGGTAAAAGCTGTAAAGAAACCTAAACGGGTGAAGGAGGAGGTGGGAATAGTATCTGGTGCCCCTACCTTTTCAATTACCTGTTGATCATGATACGTATCTGTAATCAGGGTAGCCTTGGTCAGGGTTGCTCCGGCACTAAGGATAAATCTTTTACTGGTACCAAATATCAGGGAAGCCCCCAGATGATAATTTATTCTTTCCAGGTCCTTAGTGCTCAGGCCAAATGTTCCCGCCAGTTTCACATCACTACCAGTACGCCTATAGATGTGCATAAGTGCCCCTATAGAGGGAAAAATTGCATTCTTTGTGTCATTTCTGACAATCCTTTGCTGAGTGGTACTTCCATCTACAAGATCATAACGGTAGGTTTGGTCCTTGAAATCATTACCTCCGAGGTTAGCAAACAGACCACTACTGAAATCGATTTTTACTCCACCTTTAGCTTTTATTTTATAAACATAGTTTCTCATCTGGACATTGCAATTAGAAAGGTCCTTGGCCTTAATACTTACCGAAATTACCATGACGTCATCCTCCACTGGTCGGGGGTCTACTATGTATGTCCAATTTCCCGAAATGAAATAATTGTAGTCTGCCAGTAGTTCAGCCTGTCCTGCTCCGTAGAAAGCCTCCATATCACCGTTTAGTTTTTGGATATCAATTTTTTCATAATAGCCATTTTATCGGCAAGAAGGCCTTTTATCTTTTCATTATCCCGCTCTGACTTGAATTTTACAAGAATAGCTTTAACATCTTTATTGGTTTTTTCCTCCTTCTCCAAAAGGCTGATGACTTCACCTAGCAGGGTATTGATTTTTGCCACACTTTTGCTCAGGGCATCCCGCCTGCTCGGTGAAAAATCAATATTGAGATGTTTAAAGGCATCTCTTACATCTTTTTCAATAATCTTAGTAAAATATCTTTTCAACAATACAGGAATTTCCTCATAACCTGTGTCTTCGGAAGCCAGTGTTATACGGTCTGTATCTAGCATTGTTGTCGTGCTGTATACTTTTTTAGCCTTGGCAACAACTTTTTTTTGAATGTCCTCAAATGCCGTATTACAATCATTCTGCACTTCTTTCAGATCCTGATCAAAATAAATGGATTTTTTTAGTTCATTGTAGGCATCACCAAACCGGACAAGTTTCTGATCGTTTTTCAGCAGGGTATCTGCAGTCAGGTAATATAGGCTTTTAAGTGCTTTTACTTTTGAGGCAAGGGAAGACGAAAGTTTTGCTGCGGAGATTTCCTCATTGCTAACAAGCTCGCGGTCTCCAAGGGAAAATCCTGAAGATGCAGCTGCTTTTTCAGGTAAACTCGCTTTAGTGAAAAGGTCAAATAACGCTGGAGCAGTTTCATGGTAGCTGGTTTGGGTAACTTTGTTATCAATGATGTAGAGCTTTTTATTGATATTGTTAATCTTAAGTCCATACTGGGATCCCGTCTTAACGATTTCGGTATTAATTTCGCTCTTACTCTCTCTAAAATCGATTTCCTTGTAGGTAACGGATTGCCCAAAAGTAATTGCTAACAACAGGCATAATGAGCCCGTTAGGATCAGTTTTTTCATAATCTTAGATTTAGATAGTTTGGTTTATAATAAATTTATTCCTTTTTTTTATATCCTGCAATACCCAATAATCGGTATTTTGTTGATTTTCAAATTGATATAGGTTTTGTCGATTCTTCATCTTTGCATAAAACATAAGGCATCCTTATTTTACTCAGGAAGGGTGAGAATATACAGAGCCAAGAAATTTAGCGGAATGTGTAAGATCTGCGATGGGGAGACGGGATTCCTCCTTTAATAACCCTATAATCTCAAGTAATGCGTAAATTATACCCAATCTTGGCGCAATAACACTCTCAATGCAATCCTAATTTTAAAGCAGAGTGCGAAAGCCACGGAACTATGTCAACAGAAGACAGTCCCATCTGCAAGCTGGCAGATTATTTCAGTGAGTGTCCGCAGGATGCGAGGCTTACGGCCGATTTTCATCAATTATATTAGCGAAATCAGTTTCTGATAAAAATCCTCTTAATAGGCACGCAGCCTTTTGTCCAGCTCTACAAACCCAGGATCTTCATCATAACGATTTCTAAAAAAGCAGCACCAACCCATAAAAACATCTCCAATCTGTACCGCTCGTTTGTATGGCGTGCAAAATAGACAACGAACTGAGCATGTTATCTTTTGCAGTCAAAAATGCCCACGCTCAAAAAGCTTAGCAAACCGGAATAAATTTCATTCTTATCTGAAGCGCCCAAACATTTGTGCCTCCCCATTGTTGCAGTTATTTAAATTACCATAATGACAACAAAATACAGGAATACGCTTTTGTTAGCAACATTAGCGATAATAGCAGCCGCCTATGCAAGCTGTAAGGTTTCAATCCCTAAAGGTGCATCAGCAGTGAAGCCATTTAATAAGGATAAATATCTGGGTACCTGGCAAGAAATTGCCAGGATGGATTTTAAGTTCGAAAAAAACTTGAAGAATGTGACTGCTACCTATTCTAAAAATGATGACGGGTCTATTAAGGTCGACAATAAGGGGTATGACATGGTAAAAAACAAGTGGAAACAAAGTATTGGAAAAGCCAAATTTGTGAAAAGTGATGACGAAGCGAGGTTAAAAGTCTCCTTTTTCGGACCGTTTTACGCCGGTTACAATGTAATTGACATAGACAAAGATTACCAGTACGCCCTGATAGCCGGAAATAACCTGGATTATCTTTGGATACTTTCGCGGTCGAAATATATTCCAGACGCAGTAAAAGCTGATTACTTAAGAAAAGCAAATGGTCTGGGGTACCGAACGCAAGACCTGGTTTGGACAGTACAAGATAAGGAATAACAGCAAATAAGCTCTCCTCTGTCAGGATGCAGATTCCTATTTATGTTCGCAATCTTCTATTGTAATTTAAGTGGTTGCATAATCGAATGCTTTAAATTTTCGGAAGACATTTGCTGCACAGCCCAGTAAGCCTGCTTTATTGCCCAATTTTGCCGGAACAACCAAGGCATTGCCTGATGATACCGGAACAGCTAAGGTTTTGATCCTACGTTCTATTTCTCTTGCATAAAAGGCACCAGATTCGCTTATGCCACCCCCAATTACAATTTTTTCAGGGCTAAAAATATTAATAAAACTAGTGATACCTGTTGCCAGGTAATCGAAATGCCGCCCCATAGCTTTCAGGGCATACTCTTCACCAGCCAGGTATTTTTCTATAATGTAACGACCATCAACTTCTGCTGTTTCGGGTATGCCCGGATGAATAAATCGATAATATTTTAATAATGCAGTTACTGAAGCATAAGCTTCCAAACATCCCTTTATGCCACACACACAGGCTAAACCATTATGTTCTACAATAATATGCCCCAATTCTGTTCCCCTATTTCTAAATCCGCCATAAAGTTTATTGTCAATCATAACAGCTCCCCCAATCCCTGTACCAACGGTAAGAAAAACCACATCACCACAGTTTTTAGCAGCACCATAGCACATCTCACCCAGCCCCATCAAATTGGTATCGTTATCCATAATAACGTTATAACGGGTTACATCCTGCAGGATTTCGCCCAGGGCCAGTTGTTTAAAACCCGGCAGATTATCAGCACCGGCAATAATTCTATTATTGTATATCGTTCCAGGAAATCCTATTCCCACACCCAAAACAGGATGTTTCACTTTTGCTGCGCAAGTTTGAATCGCTTCCACAATAAGTGCGATAATTGAACCCTGAGTTTTTGCTTTTTTTAGCGGAATCAGCGTGGAATACAAAATTTCTCCTTGCTCGTTTACTACACCGCATTTGATCGCAGAGCCGCCAACATCAATCCCAATGGCATAAGATTGTTCAAGATTGGTGTGGTTTAAAGTTATCATTTACTTGTGCTTTTTATTTAGTGGTTTTATACTCGTAATGTATTGGCTGCACTTTTAATCAGCATTTCTACCTTTCTGTTATTCATTAGCCGCATATTCTTGCTTGCTAGTCAGGCTAAAACAAAATGTATGTGTATGGTTTTAAGTTTCCGCTTAACTATTTTAGCATCAGTTAGCATTCGCCTGGGTATCATCCAATTCATTTCAAATATACTAAGAGCCTTTTTAATTTTTTATAAAATATAAATTGCCTTTTGTGTCACACTAAGCGTATTCGATTGCTTTATTAATGCGTTGAAATGGTCTTCACCTACACTACCATTGACAGACTCAAATAGAATAGTCGTCATCTCGACCGGAGCAACGCGAAGTGGAGAGATCTTTGGACTATTTATTGAAATCAAATTTAAAAGATTTCTCCACTGCGGTCGAAATGACGATACTTCGAGACCATTCAACTTCTTCATCCGTCTGTCCATTCATATTAATTTTTATAAAATAAATTACCCCTCAGATTGACATACGAAATAAATTTTATTTAATTTTTAAACAGGTTCTAAGCAAGCAATAAGAATGATGTTCTAATTAGATTCAAATATGGTCATTTAACAAAGTGTTTCTCTATTAATGCCATTAATTTCATAATGATAAACAAATATCAAATATTAAAACCTTAAAATAATAAAAAAAGCTTTTTATGTAACCCGGCTGGAGAAGAATTTATATTACAGATTAGAAATAAAACAAAAAAGGCCTTCTTTACCATTAAAGAAAGCCTTGACCCCAGTAAATTAAGCTAATTTAGCTTAAAATAATCTGGTAATTCACATTTACTCTTTTCGGATAATTGCTTTCTTCATTATTTAGAGAAACAAATGCAGCATTGCCATGAACTTCATTCTTTAAAGCATGTTCATAATGCGATTGGATAGCTTCCTGATCATCTTGCTGAAGGCCTTTCGTAGTTTCGGCTAAAAGATTTCTATCATTCAGGTTTTCTGGCAACAAAGTAATATCGCAGTTTCCGTCACTGATTTCTTTGACTAAGTATTTCATTTTTGGTTATAAATCTTCGTTTCCTGTTTTATAAATAAGATTTCGAGAACGGCCAAAAATATGGTAAGTCTTTATTTTGTATGTAATCTAAAAGTTAATTTTTACTTAAAATGATATATTGGTTCTATTGCATAAATAGCCGCACAAATCAGAAACATTTAGTATTATTGATTATTATTTACATATTGAAACTTTTTAAGGTTAATTTTGTTAAGACAGTAATTTACAAAACATTAATGCACTAAATAACCCTATGGGTAGCAAGAAAATGAAAAAAATACTAGTGGTTGATGATAATGAGGAAATATTAGAGGTAATAGAGTTGCTTTTAAAGCTGGAAGGCTACAACATCAGTGGATTAATGGATGTAAGTCATTTTAGCAAACGGATCAATGAATTTAAACCCGATTTAATTCTGCTTGATGTGATGCTGGGCGCCTTCGATGGCAGAGATCTTTGCAATTTACTTAAATCAGATCAATCAACATTACACATACCAGTAATCATGATCTCGGCTAGTCATAACTTAAAAGATAGTAAAGGTAATGCTTGCGCCCCTGACGATTTCATTGCTAAACCATTCGATGTAAGTAACCTGATTAATAAAATAAATGCACAATTTGCCGCCTAATGTTAAGGTTTTGTGTTAAAATAATTGCTTAAAAACAGAGACTGAAACTTAATAGCGTTGGCCCAGTAATCCCAATTATGCACCCCGGGCCTGGTACTAAAATCGTGAGGAATATTGTGATACAAAAGTTCATCATGCAAACGTACATTCATTTTATAGAAGAAATCTTCAGTCCCACATTCAATGGCAATAGCAAGCGATCCGGGTTTAATACGATAAATCATATCAATTACGCTGTTTTGTTTCCACCGCTCCGGAAATTCATCCTCTGGTCCTAACCTTTTTGAAATATTCCATCCATTTGGAAAAGGTTTAATATCTACACCACCACTCATGCTACCTACTGCACCATAAACATCCTGATGCTTAATGGCCAGGTATAACGCACCGTGTCCGCCCATACTCAAACCCGTTATGGCCCTGCCCTTTTTTTCAGCAATGGTTTTATAATGTTCGTCAACATAGCTCACCAATTCTTTAGCCACATAGGTTTCGTATTTCCATTCGGGGTCTACCGGACTATCGAAATACCAACTGGTTACATTCCCATCAGGGCATACCACTATAAATTGATATTGATCGGCCAGGTTTTTAATTCCCGGTACTTTTTTAACCCATTCCGCATAGTTACCCCCCGCGCCATGGAGTAGATACACCACCGGATACCTTTTTCCGGTTTTATAACTATCGGGCTTAATTACCACAGCTTTAATACTTTTGTTCATCGATTTGCTATAGGTTAAAGCAGTATCTACCTCCGCAGCACTTAAAACATGGCTAAATAAAAACAAACAAGCGGCTATCAAAAAGCTATTTTTCATGGGTAATTTTTAATCAGGATGATGTGGTGTTAAATTTATAAAATAAGTTTGCTATTGTTTACCATTTCTGCGAGTTGAGACCAAAAAAAATGATACCTTTCTTACTTACTCCTTAAACGGCTAAAAACTTTAAAACAATTTGATTACCTTTTAGGTTGTTGAACGGTTAACTTATCTAAAAAATGCTTAAAACCTACCCATTTTATATTAAAGCGCCTGTAATTCTTTTAGGATTAGTAATTACGGTATTTATAATGAGTGTGCTGAGAGATATTCTTGTGCCGCTTGCTTTTGCCGCCCTGATTGCCATATTACTCAACCCATTAACCAATCGTTTCGAAAGAAAAATGCCCAAAATAGTCAGTATTATCCTTTCTATGCTCATTGGTTTGCTGGTGGTGGTTGCCGTACTTTATTTTTTGTCATCACAGGTAGCGCACTTTTTTGATGACCTGGATAGCATTAAACAAAAATTATCGCAGTTGCTTGAGCAAATAAGGGACTGGTTACAAGGCACCTTTGGCATTTCTACACAAAAGCAGACGCAAATGCTTAATGATGCAGCCAATGGCAGTAAAGCCTTAATTGGCCAGACACTTAATGGCTTGTTGGGGGTTTTAAGTGTGGTTTTCCTGATCCCGGTTTATACTTTTCTAATTTTATTATACAAAACGCTGATTTTAAACTTCATTTATGAAGTATTTTCAGAAGAAAATAAACAAAAAGTTGCCGAAATTTTAGGCGAAACGAAAGCGGCCATCCAAAGTTATATTGTAGGCTTATTGATCGAAACCTCTATTGTTGCCGTAATGAACTCTGCCGCCCTGCTTATCCTTGGCGTACCAAATGCCATTTTAATTGGCGTTATCGGCGCGATATTAAACCTACTGCCCTACATTGGCGGTATTATCGCAATTGCATTACCAGTGTTAATGGCTACTTTAACCAAGGATGGTTTTACTACTCAACTCTTAATTATAGGCGCTTATGCGCTGATCCAGTTTATTGATAATAATATCCTTGTACCACGCATTGTCTCGAGCAAAGTACAAATCAATGCCCTTATTTCTATCGTAATTGTATTGATGGGCGCTGCACTTTGGGGTATCCCCGGTATGTTCCTTTCCATTCCATTTATTGCGGTAATGAAAATCATCTTTGATCGTATTGACGGACTTAAACCCTGGGGTAAATTACTGGGAGATAATATCCCGACAGAGCATATGGGGCAGGTGAAAAGGTTTAGGAGAAAGAAAAAACTGGCTACGGATTAATAATTCATATCTATTTTTATTTTCAAACGATCGTTCAGTTTTCCACGACGCCCAGCCTATAATCTTATTACAAATTAGGCCATCTAGACCCGATTAGAGTGGACGCGAAGCAAAACGGAAAGCGGGGAGAAACAAGAATAGCTGTACCAAATTGCTCTCCATATAAAGAAGACCTTGCCATATATTAATAATTATTTTTTTTTGAAAACGATCATTCAGTAGCTCTTCAGAACCAGCAGTCCCGTTATTCGCTATAGCCCCAATGAAGAATCGGGGGCTGCCGCTGCTACCGGGTTTATTAACAAAGCTTGCTACATAAAAGTATAATTCCATAAATCTTAATGCACACGCTGGTAGCGATCGTTTTAAGATTGCTTCGTCGTTCCTCCTCGCCTCCGATAGCTATCTGATGACGATTCCCCGCCTCCTATCAATTCAATAAATACACTTCATTCATATTGACCTTTGAAATAAATTATTTCTCATGCTTGTCCACCCCAGCCTATAATCTTATTACAAATTAGGCCACCTAGACCCGATTAGAGTGGACGCGAAGCAAAACGGAAAGCGGGGAGAAACAAGAATAGCTGTACCAAATTGCTCTCCATATAAAGAAGACCTTGCCATATATTAATAATTATTTTTTTTGAAAACGATCGTTCAGTAGCTCTTCAGAACCAGCAGTCCCGTTATTCGCTATAGCCCCAATGAAGAATCTGGGGCTGCCGCTGCTACCGGGTTTATTAACAAAGGCTCGTGCAGGTAAGCACCCTGCCAAAATAGTACCACTGTAGTGAACACGAAGACGCAGGCAAAGTAAAACGGGATGAAACCCAAATATGCCGTACTGCAATCTGCGAATAATTCAATATACTTGCATCACTTAATCGTTTTAGTTCAATAATTCAAACAATATCAACGTTCATTTGCTTATTAAAAAAAACATCGATGAAAAACATTAAATTAATTATCCCGGTACTCTTGGTACTGTTTTCTGCCTGCAGCGAGGCCACCAGAAATACCGCAACAAGTAAAAGCGATAGTATTCCTCAAAGCACTTCCAATAAAACCGATTCGCTTGAGGTTAAATTAAAGATAAATGGTAATGTAGCTACCGGCGATCCACTGCTGCTGAGATTTGTAGTACATAACAATACCGATAGCACTAAAAGTTTCTGTATCTGGCATACCCCATTTGAGCCTTTAATGAGCAGCTATTTAAGCATTACCAATGAAAAAGGAGAAGAAGCGCAGTACAAAGGTGCAATGGCCAAAAGAGTAATGCCTCCGCCAGCATCAAGCTATTCCAAGGTAAAGCCAGGTGATAGCCTTGTTGCAAATGCCGATTTACTTAAAGCCTACGATCTAAAAAAAGGATCAAGCTATAAAGCAGTTTACACAGGCGGAAATATGAGCGGCCTGGTATCCAGAGACACGGTTACTTTTATTTATACGGATTTGCACTAATATTAAGTTAGTCCCCCAGGGAAATCGTTTTTAACTTTTCTCTGATAATTTTTCCCCTTTCTGCGTATGCCTAAGCATTATGTTTGCCACGGAAGCACGAAAAACACGGAAAAACCTTAATCACCTTCGTGATTTCTGTGCTTCCGTGGCTAATTAATTTTTGCAAATGTTTTAAAAGTAATTTCCATGGTTAGTCCCCCTATTTTCATTTATTTCTGCTGAATTATTCATATAGAGATTGCACGCAGTACTTATTTGTGTGCAATCTTTTTTATATGCGCTTACTATTTCCCTAAGCATAACTCAACTGAAGAACAGTGGAATATTCCCCCCTATTTTGTCGCATTTACGCTTTCTGGGTAGTTAAATTTCCCATAATTTTATTAAAAAATTAAACACCTTCAAAACATGGAAAATAAAACATCAATCACCGTAGAAACGACAGTAAATGCACCAGTAGAAAAAGTTTGGGAATTTTGGAATAATCCGGATCACATCACGAAATGGAGTTTCGCCTCACCAGATTGGCATACGCCTTATTCGGAAAATGATTTAAAAGTTGGCGGTAAATTTAAAAGTACCATGGTTGCAAAAGATGGCAGCATGAGTTTTGATTTCGGCGGCACCTATACCACGGTCGATCAGCATAAAAAAATAGAATATACCATGGAAGATGGTAGAACGGTAAGCATTACTTTTGATGCATTGAGCGAACAAACAAGGATAACTGAAACTTTCGATGCCGAATCTACCAACCCCATCGAAATGCAACGTGGCGGATGGCAGGCCATTCTGAATAATTTCAAAAGTTATACAGAGGAATCATAACGCCTTGTTAATAAAGGGCTGTATCATATTTGTAATTCCATTCGAATTTGTTACGTTGAACCTTCTCAAGAATCCTACCGTGTGGACGCATCTTATGCAATATTGTTAGCGTCGACCGTCATTGTCAGCTTGACTGGCAATCTTAATGCAACAAGAAAGTTTAATTAGCAAGATCTGAAGCTTTAAGATTCCCGTTTTCACCTATCGTGTGGACATATTTTGATGTATGGATTTTTATGCATTATGCTGACCTGCTTTAATAATATACATGTTTTAACCGAAGAACGCCGTCAATCCCAGGGGCCAGAGAAATCAAAAAAATAGTTGTAGGACAGAACAAATAGTACTGCCAAACCTAAACGCAGTGGTTTTGTGTTCTTAAACGCTAATTTAATTTTAAAGAAATATTGAACACAAAACGAAGTGCCGCTGTTTTTTTGATGTGTGTAGGATTGTGCAAAAGGCCCATTGCTGGATTGACAAAGCGCTTTGGGTACTTTGGCGCTTCAAAGTACCATGCCCTGCGGCATAGAGCGAAAAAAAAATAATGTAATGTTATATAATTTAATTAATATTTTTTTCGAAATAAATGCTTTTTTAGCTGGAAAGATGCTGAAATAAATCCGATAGCTATCGGATCAGCATGGCGACCCGACTTAATGAATGTGTACTAAAAAACAAATATAGAATTAACAAAAGATGTGTCCACACGATAGGTTTTTCGCGGGAATGACGCATAATGAATGCATGTCCACAAGATACAAGGAATCTGGACAAACAGTCGAAATGTCTTAAGAGATATTTAAACAAGTCCTTCGATAGGCTCAGGATGACAATTTCATTTTTATGATACAGCCTCTTCTTATTTTACAGAAATCATTCACATAGAAGCCTTAAGTAACATTTCTATTATTATTTGATTCGCATAATTTTTGATTTGAACGGAATACTTTGATATTGATGCCATAATTTACATTTGCCGTGTAAATTATACACTATGCCACGCATATCTTTATTTTATTCTTCACTATTATTATTTATTAGTTCCTCTATTGCTGCAAGCGCTCAAACGCTAAGTTTAAAGCAAGCCGTAAACACTGCAATCACCAATTATGGTACCATTAAGGCCAAAGATAATTATGCCAATGCATCAAAATCATCAATTCAACAGTCCAAAAGAGAGTACCTACCCAACTTCAGTTTAAGTGCCCAACAAGATTATGGTACCATTAACGGTCAAAACGGACCGCAATATGGTCTCGGTGGTTTGGGAACCGCTTCCTCTGGTCCTGCTTTAGACAAACAAAACTGGAATGCCGCGTTTGGCGGACTCTACCTGGCCAACGTAAACTGGGATTTTTTCACTTTTGGAAAAATCAGGGAACGTATTAAAATTGCAGACGCTGCATACCAGAGAGACAAAAATGACCTGGAACAGGAAAAATTCCAACAGGAAATTCGTGTTTCTGCAGCTTATTTAAATTTGCTGGCTGCGCAAAGGTTAACAAAATCGCAACAGAAAAATCTTGATCGCGCTGTTACCTTTAAAAACACAGCCGTAATCAGGGCAAAAAACGGATTAATTGCTGGAGTTGATTCTTCTTTCGCAAAAGCTGAAGTTTCTAATGCCAGAATTGCCCTGACTAAAGCTAAAGATCTGGAACAGGAACAAGCTAACCGCTTAGGCGTTTTAATGGGATTAACCGCAACCTCGTACGAATTAGATACTACTTCAATTACACGTATCCCTGGCAATCTGCTCGAAGATACAGTGATCAAAAGCTCACATCCATTGTTAAAGTTTTACCAAAATCGTGTTGATGTTAGCCAGCAACAGGTTAATTATTTCAGAAAATTATATTACCCAACGTTTACCTTATTTGGTGTGATGCAAGGCCGTGGTTCCGGTTTTAGTCCAGGGTATGCCTTAGATCAGACTGCCTATTCTACCAGTTATGCCGATGGTATAAATCCCACCCGCGGAAACTATTTGATTGGCATAGGAATGACCTGGAACCTGTCAACCTTACTTAAAAACCGTCCGCAGGTACGCGCACAGGAATACATTAGTCAGGGCTTAAAAGAAGAATATAATCTTGTTGATCAACAGTTGAAAGCACAGCTTGCACTTGCCGAAACTAAATTAACCAATGCTTTGGCCAATTACAGGGAAGCACCCGTTCAGGTAAAAGCAGCCTCTGATGCTTATCTGCAAAGGAGCATTTTGTATAAAAACGGGCTCACCACACTAGTCGACCTTACACAGGCCCTTTTTACCTTAAACCGTGCCGAAACCGATCGTGATATTGCCTTTACCAATGTTTGGCAGGCCTTGTTGTTAAAATCGGCTGCTTTGGGCAATTACGACATATTTATCAACGAATTTTAATCTGGCTATATAAATGAATTTAATACGTTTCGCACTCCGCAAACCCATATCCATCTTAGTTTTAGTGGCTGGACTGTTCTTTTTCGGTATTGGGGCCATCAACCAGATCAAGGTTGATATCCTTCCGCAAATGAACCTTCCGGTAATTTATATTGCCCACCCCTTTGGTGGTTACACACCCGACCAGATGGAGGCTTATTTCGGCAAGCAATATGTTAACATCCTTCTTTTTGCAAATGGTATCAAAAGTATCGAAACCAAAAACACGCAGGGTTTAATGTTAATGAAATTAACCTATTACGAAGGCACCAATATGGCCCAGGCAGCAGCAGAATTAAGTGCGCTATCTACGAGAGCCCAGGCCATTTTCCCGCCAGGTTCGCAACCACCGTTTGTGATCCGTTTTGATGCTTCGTCGCTTCCGGTTGGGCAATTGGTATTAAGCAGCCCTATCCGTACCAACAACGAATTGCAGGATCTGGCCAATACTTATGTACGCCCTAGTTTTTCCGCTATACCGGGTTTGCTTTCTCCTGCCCCTTTTGGCGGTAGTCCGAGAACGATAGAAATCAATGTAAATCCTTCACTTTTGCGTTCCCATAACCTAACGGTAGACCAGGTGGTTGAAGCCATCAGGCTAAATAACCAGACTGCACCTTCAGGAAATGTAAGGATTGGCGATAAAAACTACATCACACCAACCAATTATACGATTAAAAAGGTTAAAGATTTTGAGAACATTCCTTTATTTAAAGGCAGTGTACAAAATTTGCAGCTTCGCGATGTAGCCACGGTTAAAGACGGAGCCGATTTAGTGGCAGGTTATGCCTTAATCAACGGTAAACGTTCGGTATATCTAAGTATTGCCAAATCCGGCGATGCCTCCACCTGGGATGTGGTTAAAAATTTAAAGAAAAACCTACTCAACATCCAAAATACCTTACCAGAGGATGTCAAACTTTCTTACGAATTCGACCAGTCTGTTTATGTAATCAACGCGGTAAAAAGTCTGATCAGTGAGGGCGCTATCGGTGCAATATTAACAGGACTAATGGTTTTACTTTTCCTGGGCGATAAACGTGCAGCATTGATTGTAATCCTCACCATCCCAACATCCATTATTGCCGGTGTTTTGTTCCTGAAATTATTCGGACAAACGATCAACATTATGACGCTGAGCGGATTGGCTTTGGCCATCGGTATTTTGGTAGATGAATCGACGGTAACCATAGAAAATATCCACCAGCATTTTGATATGGGCAAACCCAAGGCGCTGGCCATTTGGGATGCCTGTAAAGAAATCGCTTTCCCTAAACTGTTAATTCTCTTCTGTATTCTTGCCGTATTTGCACCTGCTTTTACCATGACTGGGATCCCGGGGGCATTATTCTTACCGTTGGCATTGGCAATTGGTTTTTCGATGGTGGTTTCATTCCTGCTATCGCAAACTTTCGTACCGATTATGGCCAACTGGCTGATGGTTGCACATCCTAAAAAAGGTAGTGAACACCACCCTGGCATAACACAAGATGAGGCTGATTTTGCAGCAACGGGCATTACACTCGAATCGGAAAAAGATACCCTGAATCAGAAAAGAGTGCTCGTTGAACGTGAAGATTTTAATGGCAATGGTAAAATCGGTTTCTTCGATAAATTCCGGAACCGTTTTATGCGTTTCCTTGATCGGATCCTGCCTTACCGGAAATCTGTTGTTTTGGTTTATTTGGTGGTCATTATCGGTTTAGCTGCCCTATTACTAGTTAATATTGGCCGCGATGTTTTGCCAAGAGTTAACTCAAGTCAGTTCCAGTTGCGTTTACGCGCACCCGATGGAACACGTTTAGAACGTACCGAAGAAAAGGCAAATGTGGTATTAGCTGAGTTGAAAAAAATGGTTGGCGAAGAACATATGGGCATTTCTTCCGTTTACGTTGGTCAACATCCTGCACAGTTTTCAGTAAATCCGATCTACCAGTTTATGGCAGGTCCGCACGAAGCTGTTTTCCAGGTAAGTTTAAAAGACTTTGAAGAAGATATGGACGATTTTAAGGATCAGTTCAGAGAGAAAATCAAAAAAGTACTGCCTGATGTTAAACTTTCTTTCGAGCCGATAGAGTTAACTGATAAGGTATTAAGCCAAGGCTCTCCTACCCCTGTTGAAGTGCGTATTGCAGGCAAAAACAAAAAGCTGAATGAAAAATATGCAAATAAAATCCTGGCAGAATTGAAAGAAATCCCTTACATGCGCGATGTTCAGTTAGCACAACCGATTAAATATCCATCCTTAAATATCGATATCGACAGAACCCGTGCAGCACAGATCGGGGTTGATATGGCCGACATTTCGAGGTCATTAATTGCCTCAACTTCATCATCGCGTTATACGGATAAAAATGTCTGGCTGGATGAAAAGGCATCTTTACCTTATAGTGTGCAGGTTCAGGTACCGCTGAATCAAATGACCAGTAAAGATGATATCGGCGAAATTCCTTTATTGAAAAATTCGGCACGACCAGTATTGAGCGATGTGGCGAAAATTACGCCTGATACCACGGCCGGCGAAAACGACAACATTGGTGCGATGCCTTTTTTATCGGTAACGGCAAACCTTTACCATACCGACCTGGGTACGGCATCAAAAGATGTGGAAAAGGCCATTAAGGACGTTGGCGAACTGCCAAGGGGATTAAATGTGACCGCAATTGGTTTAAGTAAAGTATTAACAGACACTTTAGGCAGCTTGCAATCGGGTTTATTTGTAGCCATTGTGGTAATTTTCCTGATGCTGGCCGCTAATTTCCAGTCTTTTAAAGTTCCATTGGTTATTTTAGCCACGGTACCGGCCGTTATTTTAGGCTCATTATTGTTATTAACCGTTACCGGATCAACCTTAAACCTGCAATCGTACATGGGAATTATCATGTCGGTGGGCGTATCTATCGCGAATGCGGTATTGCTCATCACCAATGCAGAGCAACTACGAAAGCATAATGGCAATGCACTAGAATCGGCACGCGAAGCTGCTGCATTACGTTTACGCCCAATCATCATGACGAGTATCGCAATGATTGCAGGGATGTTGCCAATGGCTATCGGTCATGGTGAAGGCGGAGGAGCCGTTTCGCCGCTGGGCAGGGCAGTTATTGGTGGTTTATTGGCCTCAACATTCGCCGTACTCATTATATTGCCATTGGTATTTGCATGGGTTCAGGAAAAACAGAGCACCAACTCGGTGTCGCTTGATCCGGAAGACGAAGAAAGCATCCATTACATTAAAGGTTTACCAGAAAACGAATAAAATCATCATCACAAATGAATACGAAGATATTTTCAACAGGATTATTAAGTACAGGGTTTTTAGTGCTAACGGCTATGTATGGCTGTGGACACTCCGAATCGAAAGTAGCACCCAGGAAAGAAAAAGAAGCAGCGATAGCCACCTTCGACCTTAAAAAAGAGAAACTATCCACTAAACTGAGTTTACCTGGCGAATTAATTGCCTTGCAACAAGTTGATTTATACGCCAAAGTAAGCAGTTTTGTAAAAACCTTAAAAGTTGATATCGGCACAGAAGTAAGCAAAGGTCAGTTATTAATGACCCTGGAAGCACCTGAAATGAATTCACAACTGGCAGCGACACAATCGCGTATAAAAGCACAGGAAGCAGTTTATACCGCCAGCAAAGCCAATTACAACCGTTTGTACGAAACCAGTAAAACGCCTGGAACGATCTCTTCCAACGATCTGGATCAGGCAATGGCAAAAAAAAATGCAGACCTTGCACAACTCGAAGCAGCAAAAGCGGCCTATAAGGAAGTGAGTTCAGTACAGGATTATTTAACCATCAGGGCACCTTTCAGTGGTATTATTTCAGCCAGAAATGTGAATTTAGGCGCCTATGTTGGTCCTACAGGTAAAGGTTCTGATTTACCTTTGTTCACTTTACAGGATCAGAAAAACCTGCGCCTCGCTGTTTCCATTCCTGAGGTTTATACCGGTTATTTAAAAGCTGGTGATGAGATTAGTTTTACGGTTAAATCTTTGCCCAGCCAAACTTTTAAAGCTAAAGTCAAACGTTTATCAGGAGCACTGGATTTACGCTTACGTTCGGAACGTATTGAAATGGATGTACCAAATGCTTCAAAGGTTTTATTACCGGGTATGGTGGCAGAGGTGAACATTCCGTTACCGGCCAATGCAAGTACCTTTATCATCTCTAAAAAAGCTTTATTGGATACCAGCGAAGGATTGTTTGTATTAAAAGTAGCCGATAATAAAGCGGTTAAAGTGGCTGTTAAAAAAGGAAGGGAAACCGACGATAAAGTTGAAGTTTTTGGAGATTTAGCAGAAGGTGACAAATTAGTTGCAGAACCGACCGAGGAAATGCATGAAGGAATGACGATTAAACCATAACTTTACTTGTATTGAGCACTTAAAATATGTTATCAAAAAATCAAGAGCTTTCTACCCTTCAAAAAAAGGAAACATTAGAGGATTTTTACAATAAACTAAAAATCACCAGGCCCGAAATTCCTACGCCAAGTTTAGGCATGATTAACGACATCGGGCACTTTAATGTTTTTAACCGGGGTAATGTTTGTACCAATGTACCATCTGCATTCAGCAGGAGAGATTTTTATAAAATTTCGCTGATTATTGGTAATGGAATTTTGCATTACCCTGATGCGCAGATCGAAATTAAAGGACGGGCATTACTATTTACCAATCCGAACATTCCATATTCGTGGGAAAGTACTTCTCCAAAACCTACCGGATTCTTTTGTTTATTTACAGAGAATTTTATCCATAACCGTAATGAAACCCTCCGCGATTCTTTATTGTGGCGCATTAATGATAGTCCGGTAATTCACATTAGCGAAGAACAAGAAGTTATTTTAACAGATGTCTTCACTAAAATGATGAAAGAAATGGATGGCGATTATATCCATAAATACGACCTGTTAAGAAACTATGTGCAGCTTATTGTTCACGAAGCACTAAAAGTTAAACCACAAGATATTGTTTTTAAACAGAATAATGCCTCTGTGCGTCTTACTTCATTATTTATTGAATTATTGGAAAGGCAGTTCCCAATTGGCTCTACGGAGCATATTCTGGAGTTAAAAACAGCCCACGATTTTGCCTTCCGCTTGTTGGTACACGTAAATCACTTAAACCATGCCGTAAAAGAAGTGACTGGAAAAACTACTTCTGAGCACATTTCGAGAAGGATTGCTACCGAAGCCGTGGCCTTGCTGAAACATACCGAATGGAATATCGCACAGATTGCCTATTGTTTGGGTTTTGAATATCCGGCAAATTTCAACATATTTTTTAAACGTCAGATGCAATGCACCCCAAAGGTGTTTAGAGCTAATTGATTAATCGTTACTTCTACAACAGTGTGTCGTCCTTTCGATCCGATAGCTATCAAGTTAGATTTCTCGGCTACGTTGCACTCCGCTCGAAATTACGAACTAGAGGCGTCATCTCGACTGGAGCATAGCGGAATGGAGAGATCTATCAAGAGAAATTTAATCACTTACCCAACTATTCATCCCACCCATTTATAACTTCAGTTAAATCGTTCCAATCCTTATTAAAATTATTAATTAGCGTTTCTTTCTTTAATCTACTCCATTTTTTTAATTGCTTCTCCCGGTTGATGGCCTCCTCGATCGATTGAAAATCCTCGTAATAAACACAATAAATCAAATTATACTTAGCAGTAAAGGAATCAAGATAAATTTTATTTTGATGATCGTAAATACGGCTTCTCAGATCGGAAGTTACGCCAATGTATAATGTCGTTCTTTCATAATTGGTCATTATATAGATCCATCCTCCGAGTTCCATGTCTATGAATTTACAAAGAAAATCTTTATTTCAACTAAAAAATGCCTTCATTAGATTGTAGTGTAATGGGTATTCTTCGAATGCAGAACGGAAAAATCTAACACAATAGATTTCTCGGCTACGTTGCACTCCGCTCGAAATGACGAACCTAGGGGAATTAAGCCTGAAATAACGATCTTAATAATTCATAACCACAATATTATCACTTCTATCGCCTTCCAATACATATCCATAAGGATCAATAGCCACTGTTTTTGGCTTATGCCCAACAATGATTGACAGTTTGGTTTTTTCCTGATTTATATAAAGCTTTTGCGTGTATAGAGGTTTGGTATCAGCTTCCCAATCTATTTCCAATTGATCAAAACAGGAGAGATCAACCTCAAGATCCGGTAATTGTTTCTTGCCATCACTTAACCTTTTAGCATTTACTTCAAGATCAAGCTTATATTTTCCGCTTTTCAATACGATGCAACTAAGCACTTTTACACTTGTATTGTAAGTCACCACCTGATTAAAACAATCTTCTATAAATTTCTTCTGTTTAGGCGAAGCTTCCTTTAAAAGTGCATTCACCAGATCGGCTGCTGTAGCCCTGGGTTTCGGATATTCATGATCGGTAATGAGTTGCCTTAGTACGGCATTAAACTTTCCCTCTCCTAACAGTTCCTTTACCGCATACATCGTTATTCCTCCTTTTTGGTAATGCACATAAGTCTGATCTAAAGTTTTGGCCAGGGGTAACTCTTTTTCACCATTATTCCGGTTTAAAAAATAGAGGTTATTGTCGTAAGTCAAATATTTCCTCAAATACATTTTGCCAAAAGCCTTTTCAATCAGCACATTTTCGGTGTATTTAGCCAACGATTCGGTCAGCATGGCATAACCTGCAGCATCTGCAGGGGTCAATATATTTGCCCACCACTGGTGTGCAGTTTCGTGCGCGGCGATGGCATAACTTTGGTCAATGGCACTTTTCTGACTATAATTCCCCAGGAAATTAATATTCTCTGCACTGAAAACTAATCCGGGATAAGCTGTTGCAGCACCCTTATATTGTGGAATTTCGGCAATGCTTAACTGTTTTAACGGATATTTAGCAAAATTCAGATTACCATAATCCAGGGCATCTCTAAGCCCCTTAAGCATACTTTTCAGGTTATATTCCTGTCCTGACTGATAATATACCCTGAGCTCTACTCCCTTGTGTTTTTCCTTTTTTACTGCATACTTCGCACTGCTTAAGGCAAACATAAAATTTATGGGGATCGAAGTTTTGTACTTAAAATACCTTCGGTTATTGGCCATCCATTGTTTTTGCAATTCACCAACAGTAATCACCTGCTGATCAACAGCTGTAGAAATTGTGGTTTCTAAATCAATCAGTTCATAAGTATTGTTAAAAGTGGGCTTGCTGGCTATTTCAGGTAAACCTGCTTTTTTACGTTCGCGTTTATCTTCGCTCTCAAAATGATAACAATAACCCAACTGAGGTACAAATTTCTCCATCTCGATGTAAGTCCCGTTTTTCACAATTGAATTTTCACTGTCAAAAGATGTAAATCCATTTCTGATTACTTCCACAGAGAAATTCATTATTACTTCCTGATTAGGCTGCAATGGTGTTTTTAAAGTGATAAACTGTTGATTAAATGCTTCGTCTCTTTCGCTCTTTTTACTTCCAATAATGGTTATTGAAAATGAATTTATAGCAGGGTTGACATAAGTCCATATTTTCGAAATAGGTACATTTGTTTCGTTTTTAAGAACATATTTCCCTTTAACGGTGTATTTTCCTTCATTTGGATATAGGTCAACACTCGTTTTAACGGCTTTAATTACGGGTTGTGGCAGCCCTGCCAGCGCTTTGTATTTCTGCTCGTAAGCCAAACTCCAATCTAACCGCTCCTGTTTATTTTTATACTTCCCGATGATATTGGTTTGATGATAAATAAATGCGCCACAGGAAAACCAGACCAGCAAGGCTAAAACGGTAACCCATTTATGTTGTTTTAATGCCAAACCTATGGATGCAAATCTCGCTTTAGCCATATTTTCAACAGAACGCTGCCACAACCCAATGGTTAAAACTGCAACAACGGTTACAAAAGCCGACCAATACAGCATATACCAGTTAAATGCACGGGCATAATAACCGAAACCATTAAAATAAGAATGTAATAAATCAGGTACTGTTGCAAAGCGAAAAAGGTAATGTGTTAAGCCAAACCTGTCAGCATACGAAATCAGGAAAACAACGATCATGCTCAATAGCATCCCCAGATACTTGTTTACACTTAAATTCTGGATAAAAATAATGAGCACCACAAAAAGCAATAAAGGGAATGCACTATAATAGTACAACGATAAATACAAGGGCAATTCGATGTGGAAATAACCGTGCGTAAGCTGCAGCACAATGCCAATCCCAATATTTAAAGTAACGAGGATGAAAACCAGCATAAAAAGACTCAGGGCTTTTGCTGTCCACAAAGCTGAATTCTGAACAGGTGTACTGTAAATCAAAGAATGAATACTTACTGATTTTTCTCTGCTAATGGTTTCTGCAGCATAAAAAATAATCAGGACGAGTCCGAATTTCATTGAACGGATTTCCTCGATAATAATACCTGTTGCCGGATAATTATGAATACCATAAGCACCATTAAACAGCTGATCTTTCAACTCCACCCCGAATATAAACACCCACAACAGGAGCATTACCATAATCGGAATGTTTTTAAACAGGAATATCATTTCGAGTTTAAACTGCGCGAAGAGCGTGTTCATGTGGTAACGAAAGCCATTTGACAATACCGGTAAAGCAAGGTAAGGAATCAGCTCAATCTGTTCTGCTTTAACGGCTTTAATTTTTACCTGTCGTCGCTGCTGCAATCGGAAAGTGAATAAACGATAGGTAACCAGCATGAGCAAGGCTGTAAAACCAAGCCAAAGTAACCTGTTCAGTAAAAATGCACCTTCAACAGGGAACAATTTTTGATTGCGCTGTAGATCGGTCCAGACTCTGGTCTCACCAAAAAAAGAGGCGAGCGCAAAAGGATCTAAAAGTAGTGGTAAAATGTCATGGCTATTTGCTTTCATTGCAGATGTGGCTAACAGTGGCGAGTTGCCAAATATCGAAGCCAGCATATACAAAATGTAAATCAACACCCCCATCACGTAGATTGCGCGTACACTTTTGGTTAATATCGCCGTGCAAAATAAGATTGCTGCTGAGAATAATACATTGGGTAAGGCAAAAATTAAAAGAGGTTGTATAAAGTAAGTGATATGAAAACTACCTAACCGATCTGCATCGATGAAAAAAGTGCCGACATAAATCCCCATGGCCGCCAACACCAATAAACTAAAAACCGAAATGATCAGGCCTAAAAACCTGATTACAAAATAAGGAAACTTTTTTATTGAAGTGGTAAAAACAACTGCTTCCATTTTGTGCATACTATCCCTCAGCACCACATTGGCACTAAATAATGTACCCGAAAAGATAGAGAAAAGCGAAAGCAGGGCGATAATATTGGTGATGACATAGGGCGAGTTTTTATGCACCTCATCAGAACCAAATCCACCCTGCACGACACAGAAATATCCCAGAATAAAAAACAAAAGAGCAGCTACTTTGAACGATATCTGCCCAAAATGGAATTTCAATTCAAATTTTAATAAATCTATAATCATACCCTCGCCTCCGGATTTTGATTGGCAGAGCCAAATAATGAAGAAAAATAAACCTCTTCCAAAGCAGGCAAAACAGGTTCGAAACCTGGTGCAGGACATTCATCGGCAAGTACGAATACATTGAACCTGCCCAATATAATTCTGGTAGAAATTACATTAAAAACCGACGAATATTGAGCCAGATCTGCCTTATCAATTATCCTTCGCCAGATTTTTCCATCTAATTTTCTGGTCAGTTCTGAAGGTTTGCCTTGTAAAATCAACTTTCCATTGGCCAGTACTGCCATTTCAGGACAAAGGTCATTTACGTCCTCCACAATGTGGGTAGATAAAATAACCACACGGGCAGCGCCGATTTCGCTCAATAAATCATGGAAACGGTTTCGTTCCTGTGGATCAAGGCCTGCAGTGGGCTCATCAACAATAATTAACTGCGGGTTGCCCAATAAAGCCTGCGCAATGCCGAAACGCTGTCGCATACCACCGGAAAAAGTGCTGATAGACCTTTTTCTTACTTCAAATAAATTGGTCTGTTGCAAGAGTGAAGTCACCTGTTCTTTTCTTTCGTTTTTATGCTCCAGGCCTTTTAAAACAGCCAGATGATTTAACAGATCAAGTGCTGAAATTTTAGGATAAACACCAAAATCCTGTGGCAAATAACCCAGTTTATTTCGCATTTCCTGAGGGTTTTGCAGCACATCATCTCCATCAAAATGAACCTGACCAGCATCTGGTAGCTGTAAGGTTGCAAGCGTACGCATAAGTGAAGATTTACCTGCTCCATTCGGTCCCAATAAGCCAAACATGCCATTTGCAATGTTCAGCGTAACATCATCAAGGGCCTTTACCCCATTTTGATAAGATTTTGTAAGTTGCTGTATTTTAAGCCGTACCATATTACTAATTAAGATGGACGCAAATTATACCGATTAAACCGATCTGTTAAATTTAAGTGACGAAGGAAGCTGAAATGATGATGAAAGGAAAAAATAACCTGATATTCCTTTCGTCATGAAAAATGAACCTTTCATCATCTATATTTTAAACAACCTGCAAAGTTTCTTAATTTTAAAGAATGGAGAAAAATTGGTTTGTGGGGACACAGACTACGGCGATGGAAAGAAATATTATCGCATCCGTTCGTGTCTCCACGAACCGAAATAATAATACGAATGTGGTATGTGAACTCACGGATACATTAAATACGAAATGCTCAATACAACGAATTTAAAATTAAGTTATAAATACCAGGATTTTTTCATATTTGTTGGCCTTTTGTTGTGGATAGCCATATTTAACACTTACAGCTTAACCAACAATATTTGGTTAAGCTATGTCAGCTGCATTTTGGCCCTGGGTTTCTGTTTGCTCCCCGTACTTATTTTTTCTTTTCTTAAAACCAGGCTAAAAAACACTCTTAGTCGAAATCGATATGTTGCTCACTGGTGCACTTGCTTCTTCATCCTGCTTCCGCTTTTTACTGACATTGCATTTTACCTGCAAATTGCGAAGCTTGACAAAGCTGTTTTTATTTCAACAGCTTTGGCGGCAGTCTCCCTCGAAATCATGTTGATTGCTAATCAGTATTACCAGAAAAAAGTGCAGCACATTAAGTGGATCAAAAAAATCGGCCTGGAGAATGCCGTTCTCATTACCATCATTTTACTCGCAGCAACGATATCAGTAATGGCCGTTTCTAGTTTAGACAATCCAGTTTACCAAAGAAAGGGATTCCGTTTGGTTGGTTTCGAATTCGATATTAAACTACTCTTGCTCAATTTTGGGACATTTTTAGGCTTCTTTTCACAATTCCTGATCATGTATTTATGCGGATACCTGCTTTTCCTCATCAATAGCCGTTTACTTGTATCTAAAATCCTTAAAGAGAAAGGTTTGCTCGTTTACCTTTTATCACTTTCAGCAACTGTTGCTGTTCTTTATCCACTATTGGCCCAATTGTTAATTTTGTTGCCCATAAACACGGTTTTTGGCCGGAGTATATTCGTAAATAATCCTTTCGAGCTTGAAAACGCATTTGGGGCCTTTGCCATTATGCTCATCAGTTTACCAATAGTTTTGGCGCTGCAATGGGGGAAACAAAACAACAGGATTCTCTCTTTAGAAAAAGAAAAATCGCAAACTGAACTCGATTTATTAAAACAACAACTTAATCCACACTTTTTCTTTAATACGCTTAACAACCTTTATGCATTAAGCCTGCAAAAATCGGATAAAACACCTGAAAGTATTTTGCAATTATCAGAACTGATGCGTTACACGATTTACAAAGGACAGGAAAAAACAGTTAAACTCTCGCAGGAGCTGGATTATATCAATGATTACATTCAACTGCAGCAAATCCGTTTACGCAAAACCTTACATTTCGAATTTGATAAGCAGATTACGAATGATCAGATAGATATTGCCCCACTGTTGCTTATTGTACTTATTGAAAATGCATTTAAACATGGTATAGAACCAGCAGAAGATGCGGCTACTTTAAAACTGTCGTTAATCAGTAATGATACCACGCTTATTTTCAGTTGCGAGAATTCCTTCGATCCTGAAGAGGTAAACGAAATTAAAGGAATTGGGATTGATAATTTGAGAAAGAGACTCGAACTGATTTATCCCGGCCGTTATACATTGGAAATTACTACCATTGCTGATATCTTTAAGGCGGAATTAAAACTCAAGCTAACATGAGCTTACGTTGCTTAGTAATAGATGATGAACCTCTTGCACATGGTGTAATTACTGAGTATGCAAAAGATATTCCTTTTATTTCAATTACCGGCCACTGCTACCGTGCTACAGAAGCCCTGGAATTTTTGAGTAAACAACAGATAGATTTAATTTTCTTAGATATCAGGATGCCAAAACTAAATGGTCTGGATTTTTTAAGAACGTTGCAACATAAACCACTTGTTATTATAACTTCAGCATACGAAGAATATGCTTTAGAAAGTTTTGATCTGGCCGTTTGTGATTACCTTTTAAAACCCTTCCGATTCGATCGTTTTTTAAAAGCCGTTAACCGGGCACAGGAATTTTATAACCTCAAAAAACAAACAGGAAACCCTATTCAAGTTGAAAAAACAGAACCTAAAAACAATGGGCAGATTTCGATTAAAGTAGATAAGAAATATATCCTGATTAAAATCGATGAGATCCAATACCTGGAGAGCCTGGGTAACTATGTGAAAGTCTGGAAAGACGGCATTTTTTTACTCACCCCACGAACATTGGGTAGTTTTGAAGATCAGTTGTCAATCGATTTCATCCGGATTCATAAATCCTTTATTCTCAACAAAAAATACGTCGATTATTTAGAGGGCAATACCATTGTGCTTAAAAACGGTCAGGAGGTTCCTATTGGTAAAAATTATAAAGGGGTGATCAAACAGTTGCTCGATATTGAGGATTAAATTAACCGATCTTTAACCAGCCTGTAATACTCATCCTTTGTTTATGGGTAAGCAACACCTCGTGTGCCAGGTCTGAACTTTTAAAGAAAACACTTTTGCCATTATTGGGCGAGATATTCTGTTCCTCATCTACATGATAAATGCGTAGCTCTCCCCCATCTTCCGTTTTCCAATCGCTATTCAGATACATAATCATCGAATATTGCCGGCTTCCATTGTTCTGAAACTGATCGATATGTTTTTTATAGAATGTACCCGATTCGTAAAGCGTATAATGAAACTCATAGCCAGTAATGCTCGTATAACAGCTATGGTTTAAGTAGGCAACAAATTCATCCATCAGATTGAAAAAATCATTTTCGTATTGGTTGTTATGCTTTTTGTCTAACCAGTAAATGACATCGCTTCTGATCAGTTTATCCTGATTCACAACCGTATCATTACCCACACCAGCATTTAAAAGTTTTTTATTCTCAAATAACCCGATCAGGTTATTTTTAAGGTGTGCTGCTAAAGAAACACTTAAAAAATTCTCCGCAATCCCCACTTTATCTTTGATAAAACTATCAATAAGGCAATCAAATATTTTCTCCAACAGATAGGATTAATCTTAAAACAGCTCGCCTAAGGTTGGTAAGGTAGTCTTAATTAATGGCTAAGATGTCATTTCTAAAATTTATATTTGAACCCCCAAAAGCGCTACTTATGCAAAATATTTTCCCAGCTCAATACTCTACCTTATCAGCCGCTGCTTTAAAAGATTATTTAATTGATGTTTATCTGTTAGATTCATCTACAACATGCCGATTGCTGATCAAAAATGTAAGCGATACTTATATTCTGGAAAATCAGAATCAGAAATATATCTTCAAAATTTACCGCGATGCACACCGTAAACACAATGAAATTGAAGCTGAAGTAGAATTGCTTACTATTTTAAAGACAAATGGAAATTCCGTTTCCTACCCGATAAATGATAAAAATGGGAAGCAAATCCAACAGTTTAATGCCATAGAAGGCTTAAGAAACGGCATACTGTTTTCCTTTGCTGAAGGAAAAGTGATTTTGGACCTTGAAAATGCACACCTTGTTCAATTGGGACAAGACATTGCTACCTTACACCAAAGCACATCTTCCATTAAACTGAATAATGCAAGACCGGTATTCAACTTCGAAACGACTTTATTTGAGCCTTTGCGCGACTTAAAACCTCATTTCATAGAAATGCAAGAGGAATTTGAATATCTGACGAACATCGCAGATAAAGTCGTTAAAAAGTTCGAAGAATTTGATACTTCAAAGTTCAGTTATGGTTATTGCCATTACGATTTTCTTCCAAAGAATTTCCATTTTGATGAGCAGGGAAAAATTACCTTCTTTGATTTCGATTTTGCGGGCGAAGGTTACCTGATTAATGATTTAATGACTTTCCTTAACCACTATTTCTTTCATCAGCTGAATAATCTAATCTCTAAAGAACAGGCTGAAAAGGATTTCGAAACCTTTCTAAATGCCTATCAAAAAGTACGCCCCTTAACCGATGATGAATTAAAAGCCATTCCTTATCTGGGTATTACTTTCCATATTTTCTTTTTGAAGTTCTTTTATGACAATTACGATGATTGGTCGAATGCATTCTTAACCCCTCGTTACACAAAACACCGTATAACGCTCATTAAAAAATGGGAAGAAATGTATTGTAACTTTTAGGTAATGCGGTCTTAAATCTCGCCATCCTTTTTTATCTTGTATGTTAATTCAAAATCAATAAGATGGATCAGAAAATAATCAACCTGTACGATGAGTATACCCACAGTCAGGTAAGCAGAAAAGATTTTATGAGAAAGCTGGCTATCCTGGCGGGCAGCACAGCATTAGCTATGACTATTCTGCCTATGCTGGAGAATAACTATGCCGCTGCAGCAGATTTTAACAGTGATGATATCGATGTTGAAAATATTACCTACGCTGGTGTTGATGGTGAAATGAAAGCTGTTCTGGCCAAACCAAAGGGCAAAAAGAACCTGGGTTGCGTACTGGTGATTCATGAAAACAGAGGTTTAAACCCACATATTATTGATGTAACCAAACGTGTTGCTGCGGAAGGTTTACTGGCGCTTGGTGTTGATGCCCTTTCTCCACTTGGCGGAACACCGGCAGATGAAGATAAGGGGCGCGAGTTGATCGGTAAATTAGATCCTGAAAAGAACTTACAGAATTATTTGAAAGGCCTGGAGTATTTACGCAACAGAAAAGATGGCAATGGTAAAGTAGGCTGCGTTGGCTTTTGCTGGGGCGGTGGAATGGCCAATAAATTAGCGGTTAACGATCCGAAATTGCAGGCGGCTGTTGCATATTATGGCGCACAGGCCAATGCAGCAGATGTTCCTAAAATTAAAGCCAGTTTAATGCTGCATTATGGCGGCCTGGATGAACGCATTAATGCCGGAATTCCAACTTATGAGCAAGCCCTAAAAGAAAATAAAATTGATTACAAAATCTACATTTATGATGGTGTAAATCATGCCTTTAACAATAACACCTCACCTACCAGATATAACGAAGCTGCCGCAAAACTAGCCTGGAGCAGAACAATTGATCTGTTTAAGCATAAATTGGCGGTGTTGACGCGTTAATAAGTTAAACTACCACAACTCCGTCATTTCGAGCGGAGCGCAGCGAAGTCGAGAAATCTTTTAAAGTTGTGACTAAACCTGGTTCAAAGATTTCTCCATTTCGCTACCGATGAAAAATCGGTATGCTACAGTCGAAATGACGATTTATCTATAGAAATCTCTTCATCCAATTATCCGTCATTTCGAGCGGAGCGTAGCGAAGTCGAGAAATCTTTTAAAGGTGCTACTAAATCTAGTTCAAAGATTTCTCCACTGCGGTCGAAATGACGAATTTTCTTCTTAAATTCAATGTTATGGAACGCGGAGGATGCATCTACATTATGACCAATTATCAAAGAACGACATTATATATTGGCGTAACTTCTAATTTAAGCAGCCGTATTTATGAACATCAGAATAAAATTCACCTTAAATCCTTTACGGCAAAGTACAATCTAACGCTTTGTGTTTATTATGAAGTTTATACATCCATAGAAGAAGCCATTGATCGCGAGAAACAATTAAAAAAGTGGACTAGATTGAAAAAAGAGGCTTTAATCGATAACTTCAATAAGAGTTGGGATGATTTAACAAGGATTATAAATGAATGGGAAGATTAAGATTCTCTAAATACATCTTTATTTGAAAGCGGGATTACTAGTAGGTTTGTCATTCGATCCGATAGCTATCAGATGAAGCATAGCGGAACGGAGAAATTTTTTAAGTTGCTAGAACTAAATCAGGTTCAAAGATTTCTCCATTTCGCTGCCGATGAAAAAATAGGTTCGCTATAGTCGAAAAGACGATTTATCTATAGAGATTTCCTATAGAAATTTCTCCATCCGATTATCCGTCATTTCGAGCGGAGCGCAGCGAAGTCGAGAAATCTTTTAAAGTTGTGACTAAACCTGGTCAAAGATTTCTCCATTTCGCTGCCGATGAAAAAATCGGTACGCTACAGTCGAAATGACGATTTATCTATAGAAATTTTTACATCCAATTATCCGTCATTTCGAGCGGAGCGCAGCGAGGTCGAGAAATCTTTTAAAGTTGTGACTAAACCTGGTTCAAAGATTTCTCCATTCCGCTACCGATGAAAAATCGGTATGCTACAGTCGAAATGACGATACTCCTAGGAATTTCTCCATCCGATCCTAAAACAAATCCGTCTTCAGCATGGTCTTCAAAATATTCGATTGCACATCGAAATTATTGAGGTGGTTCAGGAAATTAATATCAGATATTTTACTATAACTATCTTCTAACAAATTAACAACCTCATTCGGAATGGCAGTTTTTAAAACCGCAGCGTTACTTTTCAGTTTATCGTTTTTATATTGTAGCTCCTGTACAATCCGTTCCCGTTCTGAAAGATTATTAGACATATCCAAATCTTTCAGAATGGTTAAATCGCAAAACAAGAACAGGTTTCTGCTTGGAAAAAACAGGTAATAACTGTCTATGTCCAAAAATTTATAGACTTCAATTACCAGCTCACCCGATTTTAAGCCAATATAAAATTCAGTCCGGAAATCGTATTTACACAGCTTGCCCATCAATTTTTTCTCAATGGTTGCATAAACATTGGTATAAACCTGTTTACTTTGAAAATCAATTAGTTTGGCAAATTGATCCGTAGTGAGATCGAAATAAAAATCGTTGGCGTATTTAGAACTAAAAACGTTGATATTTTTAGAAAATGGGAAATCGGAACTGAGCTCAGACAATACACTGAACAGCTTCCGCAACGATAAGTTAATTTTAAGTGACTGTTTCTGTTTATCCTGCTGAAAACTTTTCTGATCAACGAGCGTATTTGCCATCCGATCGATCAGTTCTTCGTTCAGGTCAATTTCATCGTAAATGAGCGATACATTTTTCTCATTGCTCTTTTTAATCTTTTTGAGCAGTTCGACTACACTATCGGTAAATTGAAGATGGAAAAGATCTAATTTTTCGATCTCCAGCTCTTCATTATTAGCAAAAAGCTGATGAATAACCTGACTACGTAAGTAAATTTTATAAATCACCTCATCATCAAAAAACACAGAGAGCAACTGTAAACGGTTGATCTCTGCGCTTGATTTTTTGAGAATATTTAAACGGTATTCATCCATATTTTCATTAATTCACCCTCGTAACGTTCTTTTTCAACTCTGTTTCCAAAGTTTTAAGTTCGCCATCTAACACACGTCTGCTTTGCGCACCTGCTTCGTGAATCTGTTTCACCTCATTAAGCGTTTCAATCAACGATGAAGTGGTTCGTTTCAAGGTTTCCAAAGATACCACAGTTTTTTCGTTCTCTCTGGCTACATCAATACTGTTTTGTTTCAGCATCTCCGCATTTTTCTGTAAAATGGTATTGGTGGTATCTGAAATTTTCTTCTGCATCTCTACATTGGCCTTTTGCCTTTGTAATGCAACAGCAATTGTTAATTGATTTTTCCAAACCGGAATAGTGGTAGAAACAATCGATTGTGCTTTTTCTGCAATTGAAGTATTGTTGTTTTGTACCACACGGATCTGCGCCAAAGATTGCAACATAATGAATCGCACGATCTTCATATCAGCCAGCCTTTTATCCAAACGGCTAATATAATCCCTTAAATCGGCGATTTCATAGTCCTGGTAATCTGCCGGCCTGCCTTCCATTTCGGCCAGTTTAATATTCAATTCGTTGTATTTTAGTTGACCAGCGATAATCAGTTCTTCCATCTGGTGGATGTAACCAACATTGCTATCGAACATGGTTTGCAGCGAACTGTTATCTTTAATTGAATTTAACCTTCCAGCTTTAATCTTGTTGGTAATTTTATCAATATTGTTTACCACCACATCATATTTCTGAAAAAGTTTCTTCACGTCAACCACTAAACTTTTTAAGAACGGGATTTTAGAGATGAAACTCTTAAAGCCGCTCTGTTCCAATTCAGAAACATCGATATAATTCAATTCGGTTAGCAATTCGTTAATTAAACCGCCAACTTCGCCACTATTGTAGGTACGTACAGAAGATAAAAACTCGTTACTGTATTTCTCCATTGAATTTTGGGCATCGCTTCCGTAATTCAGGATCGAATTTACATCTGATGGCTCTAACGATTTTCCAATTTCACTGTATTTAAGCGTTTCCTCGGTTGTTATTTTTTCGAGGTCAACATTTCCGTCTTTGTCCAGTTTAACCGGAGTAAGGGCTTGGGTAACGTTCGGGTTGGTTTCCATAGTTTGATTAATTACCTGCTTTACGGCTTATAAATAGTTTTGAGTGACAGTTTTAACGGTATCTTCCAGTTTTCTATCTTTGGTTGGTTCGCCAATGGCATTAAATTTCCACTCGCCGTTTTTCTTGTAAAAAACACCCATCACCATTGATACGTGCCCCGCAAAGTTTGCACCGTTAGCAATATCGAATTTAGCAAAAACCTCGTTAACCCGTTTTGTTGTACCTTCATAAATACGGATGGAAGCAAAAGGAATGGTACCAAAATCGTGACCTCTAAAGCTGTTCAATATAAAGGCAACATAGTTTACATTAGCATCCAATTGTGAAAAATCAAGTGTGATGATCTCGTTATCTAAACCATCATCGCCACCCATATCGCCGGTTAAATCATCGCCACTGTGCTTTACAGAACCGTTTTTAGATTTTAGGTTACCGAAATAAACTACCTCTAAAAGTTGTTTGTTTTCGTTGTATAATGCGCAGCTTCCATCTAAATCTACCGCTTCTTTCGAAGATCCGAAACCGAAAAGGCCTTTCTTTTCAATAGCACCCCAGTTAATACCTACACAAACATTCTGAAGTTTGCTGCCATTGCTTTTTTCCAGACTGATACGCTGTCCTTTTTGAAGATTGATTGCCATAATATTATTGATATTTGTTTAAATAATCCTGTAAACCACCTTTCATGCCTACGCCAACGGCTTCAAATTTCCATTTCCCTTCGCGTTTGTAAATCCGGCCAAATTCTACTGCTGTTTCGATAGAGAAATCTTCTTCTAATTCATATTTCAAGACCACCTCATTGGTTACCGCGTCAAAAATACGGATGAAAGAATTTCTAACCTGACCAAAATTCTGTCTTCTGTTCTCAGCATCGTGAATGGTTACTACAATACAGATCTCGCTTACTTTAGCATCAGCTTTGGTTAAATCAATTTTGATCTGTTCATCGTCGCCATCACCATCGCCGGTTAAGTTATCACCTGTATGTTCTACAGCACCATCCGGAGAAACCAAATTATTATAAAATACAAAGTTTTCGTCTGAAATTAGTTTTTTCTGATCGTTTAGTAAAAAAATTGAAGCATCTAAATCGAATGCAGAACCTGTTGAAGAGCTGTTGGTATCCCAACCTAAACCTATTGTAAATTTAGGAGCATCGATATTTTCTCTTTGCCCCTTTTGCAAATTAATAGCCATATTTAAATTAATTTATAATTGTTATTTTTGATATAGTCTTTTATAAGTTGTAAATTTTTCGAATACGCTTCTATGGTATGGTAGTTATTACCCAAAGATAGATCGTAAAGCTGGTTGATAAAATCGGTACTCCGGCGTTCTAAAAAGATGGTGAAACTGCTCGAGGTACTATTTAAAATGTATTTCACAATACGGGTATTGAATGTGAAATTGCCACCATCGATAATCTCTTCCAAATCGAAAATAGATTTGATCTGATGGTAATTCAGAAAGTTCTCTACATTGGGATGGATATTCTTATTGACGAGTTCGGCGAAATAAAGCATGTGCATTTCATTTTTCAAACCATATTCCTTTGCCATTTTTAAAATCATCCGCTCATGGCTTCCCGTAATCCTGATATCATCCAGAAACAAAAGGGTTTTACCCACAAGAAAATCTTTATCGATATGAAACGAATCGTTACCAATTAGCAAAAGCCTTTCTTCAGCACTTAGTTCGCCGTAATCCTCTTTATAGGTAATGGTTCTGTGCACTTTGGTTTCCTGTACCGCTAAACCGCCATTTTCTACCAGCCAACGGTTAAGTTGGCAAACAAAATAGTTTTTCATGGCAAAAGTTGCCGTAGGGATAAAACTATAAGGACTGGAAATAACCACAATCTGACCGGTGATTAGATTATCAGCCAGGTAATACCTGATAAAACCATCAGCGAGGTCTTTCCCGAAAGATCGGGCAACAAGGTCATCGCCAAATTTAAAGCGACTGTAATCGTCGGCACTAAAGCCAAAATCGACTGTATTGTCTATTTTATGGAGTGAGAAATTATACGGTATCATAGAGTAGGTTTGAGATAGATAAATTGTTTGAATTGATCAGCATACTATTAATCCCCATTGCTTCTGCTCCGCGAACATCAGCATGCGGGTTGTCTCCAACATGGATGACATCTGTTAACAATAATCCGGGGTGTTTTGTTCTGTCGATGCGGTCTAACATCAACTGAAAAAAACCTGCACTGGGTTTCGACATACGCACTTCATCAGAATAAAGCTGAAAATCGATAAACTGACCAATACCTAAATGTTCAATTACTTTTTTTAAGGTTTTGCCTTTAATAAAACCCGTGTTACTCAATATATTCGTAGAGCTTTTGCCCGACTCTTTAATTTTTGCCAGTACATCCAAACAATCACCACAGTAAAGCTTTGGCATATGATCAAATACGATCTGCTCCATGTCATGATCGAGTACTTTAAGATCTACATCATTAAAGTTGAAATCGTAGTCATTGATCATACTGATGATCATTAAATACATTTCTTCAGCATCAATATTTTTACCGGCTTTTTCATTAATGGCGTTTACCATTAAATCTACCTGACGGAAAGTGATGGCAATTTCATCAATGCTTTTATGCTTGCCATTAAAATTCCTAAAAAAATACTGTACCCGTTCCTGCTTGTAAGTTGGATTAGATTTAATCAACGTTAACCAAAGATCGAATGAGTAATGTTTGTAAAAAGCCATTGCACCTTGTTTACTAATCTGTTAATAGATTCTAATATTACAAATTTGGTTGTATAATCAGAAACGGCTGATTGTAAGATTTATGACAGATAAGCCTTAAGACTTATCCAATACTTCTCCGGCTTCTTCAGAAATAACAATGTCGCTTTTGTGTTTTTTAGGATAGTTGAACAAAAGAGAGGTTAATACAGGTATGATGAAAATGGCTACGGTAAAAATAGACACAAAAAGATCTGTTTTTTCTCCTTCAATAGCATGAGAAATTGGCGATTCGGGATAAAAATGCGTAAATAATGAAGAAGTAAGTTTAATACCCAAAACACCAATTACGATAAAGGCAACCGTTTCTAAAAAGGTAAATTTTTCCATTAATTTTACAAAAGCCTGCGCCACAAAACGCATGGCCAAAATTCCGATAAAAACACCGATATAGATTAACCAGATATGATCGGTAAAAGCTACAGCAGCAAAAACATTATCAATAGAGAAGGCTAAATCCATTACTTCTACCAAAGCAACTGTAGCCCAAAAAGTCCCCACTAAACCAACAGTCGATTTATAAATCCAGCTTTTGCTTTTATCTACTTCCTCTTCTTCCTCATTCTTTTTACTGTTCTTTTTTCTAAAATAATCGAAAGCAAGGTACAACAGGTATAAACCACCAAGTGGTTTTAACCACCAGATTTTAACCAACCATGCTGCCAGAAATAAACAAATACCTCTGAAAACATAAGCACCGATAATGCCGTATTTTAAAGCCTTTTCTCTTTGCGATTTTGGCAGATCCATTACCATCGTTGCCAAAACAGCAGCATTATCTACCGACAGCAAACTTTCGATCACAATTAAATTTAAAATAATTAATAATCCGGCCTGTATATCATCACCTAAAATTGTATGCAAAAAATCCATTGAACGAGTGTGTATGTTTAAATTAAAGTTTTAGTTGACAGCAAAGAAACAAAATTTTATCAATCTCAATGCTTCAATCTTTTTTATTTATTGAATCGTTTACTGATTAGATACTTAATCAATAAAACTGTTACGTAATCGGGCTGAAATTTTATTTACTAATCTTCAATTGATAGATATTACCTTTTTCTCCTGCCAGAAGAATTTGTGTACCTTTTTTGGCTTTTTGAACAGCATTAAAACTCTGATCCGAAATGTGTTTCCAGTTCTGACCACTATCTGTAGAAATATCTGTGCCTGAAGTACCCGTCGCAATCAAGGTTTTAGCATTAATATAAGTTACGGCCGATCGGAAGCCTGAAACTGGCGAAATTGGCTTTTGCCAAGACTTGCCTCCATCATTCGTTAAAAGCACATTATTAGAATTTTCTTTGTCTTTTAAGTAGTTACCGCCGACGGTTACACCTGTTTTTTCGTTTAAAAAATCGATAGAGAAAGGGCCTGTACTTCCCTCGCCCTGTAAAATAGGGCATTTAAATATCTGCCAGCTTTGTCCATAATCAGGAGAAAAGTAAATGTTAGCTACTGTACCCCCGGTTGCAATCCAGGTTTTACCACCTGGCAATGTTTTAATGGTTGTTCCGCTGGCTGCAAAACCGGCTTCACCTTTGGTTAATTTAGTTTTGAGGTTTGCAGATATATCCTGCCAGGTTTTACCTGCATCTACAGTTTTAAGCAATTGCATTTTATCATAAATAGGGTCGCCGAAAATGATTCCTTTATTTTTATCCCAGAAACTCAAACCATCTAAAAATATTGCTGAATCTACATTTTTATAATTTTCTGTCCAGGTTTCGCCACCATCAATGGTTTTCAGAATATAGGCCGGCGAGGCAATACCAACAATAATCGCCTGTTTATCGTTGAAAGCTTCGATATCCCTGAAATCGATTTTTCCGTACCCTTTCGGTTTTATCCATTTCCAGGTTATACCTCCATCGGTAGTTTTACCTACTGATCCATTACTACCACTTACCCAGGCAACCTGATCTGATACGACACTTAATCCACGTAAACTGGTTTTGGTATGCTCATTTAAAGGTTTTATGGAATACGACTGTGCAGCGCAAAAAAAAGGTGCCAATAAAAGGCACCATATTAGTTTTTTCATTTATAAATTATTTTACCCGTCTAAAAGTTTCCGATCGTCCTAAAAGTGAGATACCCACATATCCGCGGATATTTAACACGTCGTTACTCTTTAAAGACATGTTACAGCTATATGTTTTGCCACTTTTCGGATCGTAAATCGTTCCATCTGTCCATTTGCCATCATCATAAACAAAATCTTTTAATATTTCCAGATTTAATAAAGCACGTTTCTTCAGATTGGCATCAGGGTTGTTAACATCCAGTTTAGGCTTACCGTTTATATTTGGCTCTTTTATCCAGGCCAGTTTCCCAAAAAATTTCTCGCCTTTTTTGTAGATTTCTATTTGCCCTTCACCCGATGGATTAAGCCATTTGCCTACAATAGCATCTTTGTTTTGTGCAAATGCAGAAAACGATACTGCAACAAAAAGCAGCATTAAAAATGGGAACTTTCTCATATTTTTATTTCTAGTTAGTTTTTAAAGATAATGAATTACACCTTATATCGAAACACTAAATAAAGAGAAAATTATGAAAATTTTAAAAAATTTAAAATTTACTTTGAAACGATCGGCAGATACTTAGCACGATACGCATAAAACAGGAATAAATTAAATATAAGCATCACGCCAACCATAGGTAAATCTTTCGGACCTAAAAATGCATGGTAAAGAAAAATATTTAAGGTAATCGGGAAAATAACCAATGCGGCCAAAGGTGCTGTACGGCCGATAAGCAATAGTATACCACCAACCAATTCGGTTATTTTGATTAATGGAAAAAGGTATACAGATGCCATTACGCCAGTCATAAAACTAGTTTGTGCCGCTGTCATTTCCGGAGCCTTCGGCATTAAATTAAGAAAATAGCTTACAGAAGCAAAAAGATACATGGCGGCTAAAAGCACGCGTACAATAATAACTGCGATTTTCATATTTGATTAATTTTGGTTAAAAATAATAAAAGTTATTGGTTCTTTATTCGTTCATTAGTCATTGGTTTATTGGCAATTAGTAAATCTGAACAACGTATTTTGTTGATAGTCCTTGGTTTTATAATCAATGGCTATAATCTATAAAACCATAAGCCATTTTTTTAAAATAGCTTACCCGCACTTGCAATAAGCCTCATGCCAATGAACTATTGACTCAAGACTAAGGACTCAAGACTATGGACTAAGGACTCCCGACTACACTTTCTATTAATTTAATCCAATCATTTACAAAATGTATGAGCGCAGCTTGTTTCATTTTAATATCATCCATACTGTAAAACCTTGCCTCGCGCCTATCTTTCCAACTGCCCATTAACAAGGATGGATCTTCTATCATATTTCCATCGTAAAAAATAAAAATGATCTGCACATATCCTTTTGCCCTCAGGTTGAAAGCAGCCAAATCTTTTATATAGTAAAAACTTGGCGAATTCCATTTCACTCTTTCCTGCAGTTTAGGATTTGCATTTAATATAATACTCCGTAAGCCCTCAATTTCCTGTTTAAAAGGATGCTCGAGCTTTTCCATGTAATCATCTACCTGACCTGCCTTCCGTATACGCTGCTTATTGCTCATCTTCAAGTTTCGTTAATTTGATATCCATCCAATGCACCCAGTTTTTACCATCGAATTGTTCCCAGATTCCTTCAATCGTATTGGTCTTAAAATTCCCTTTAAATCTTTCGGTATCCGCAAATATTAAAATGATATCATCGTAAATTTTAAGGGTAGATATCGAAATACAACCTGCATTATCGAACGATTGCGACCTAAAAACATCTTCCATATCATCATAATGTGTAATTTCTAAAGATTGGACATTTTTATTACCGAATAGAATATCTACCCGGTGTGTTAAGAAAAAGCCACCATCAATCCACTCGTAGGTATCTGTTCCGGCAATTACATCACCCGATTTTGTTAAACCTTCTGTTTTCCATTTACCGATATAGGGATTTAATAGGTTAAGCCTGTTGTTTCTCATAAATTTAGTTAAAAATCAATTGTTATATAGCTGGCTATACATATTCTTTAATTGATGTACATGTCGTTGTGTATGATAGATCACAAAATAAACAGCTTCCAAACGGGTAAGAAAACCGTAACCGGGCAGTTCATAAGCGCTACAGGTTTTAGTTAAATCCAGGTTTCCCGCCGCTTCCGATATCCCCACCCTGATCTGCCTTAAATTTTCCAATAATTCAGACGGGTTGTAGGCTCTATTTTCAGGATAGATTTCTTTAGGCGAATCGTACTTCACATTGAAATTAAAAAAATCCTTTTTAATTTGCGCTACCATAAAATCGGCTGGTTTATCTGTTTCCCTTACAGGGCCATTGATGACCTGTAAAAAGCCGGAATTCGACAAAACCAGGTGCTCAGCCAATTGACCTGCGGTCCAGCTGCCATCAAAAGGCACTTTATTCACCAATGAGATATCAAATTTTGAGAAAGCGTTTTCCAATGCCAATAAGGTTTCGTTGGCTTCATTCATTACTTTTTCCATAATTTACATGTAATTCATTCCTGGATAACCCAATAACCTTCGCCACAGGGCAATTTGTCCTATACAGTTGGCTTCACGGTAACTACTAAAACTGATCATTTCGAAAAGGGTAATTTCCATTCCAGGTATGTTGAGTTTCTCTTCCAGTTTTTCATCCGTAGCCTGGGATAAAGCTTCCTGCAGCTTTGGAGAAATGTTTTTCCAATCTTTTATAAAATCTGCAAGCGGCGGATAAACCGCATCATCGATAATGCCCTTGTTATTGGCGAAAAGTTCGTCGGTGATGGATAGAAGATCAATGCCGAACGATTTAGCCAGAAAATAGCGCCCCTGCACTACACTGCCCGTAATCCAGGCGATGTGGTTGGCTTTGGTATCTAATCTTTTTTGGGCATCATTTTGCGCTATGCCATCTAAAGCCCTTAATAAAAAATCTGTTTGCATTTCGTACAATACTAAAATGCCGTACATTCTGCCACTCGTTGGGGTAGTTTTCATATCGTTAAATTATTAGCAATTAACCTGAAATAAAGTTAGTTGTTAATTCGAGTGAACAGGATTGCCGTAAAAGTCAATCTTAAGGGGCATTTCAGACAATTTTTATATATTTATGATTCCTAAATTTTAACCAAATGATACAAGTAGGTGTTTTACTGCCCCAAAACTTTAGATTATTAAGCATAGCGGCTATTCTAGATGTATTTGATACTGTAAATGGCTTTTACACCAAACATGAGCTTGAAACTCCATTTGACATCAGTTTAATTAGCCTGGACGATAAAATTTATAATTTTAGCACACATCCTTGCATACCCTTAGAAAATGCCGGGCAGTTTGAACTGATTTTGATTCCATCCTTTGCAAACCATGATATAAAAGATTGCATTGGTGCCAACAGCAGCTACATTCCATGGCTAAATAAACAACATGCAGCAGGGGCAGAAATTGCTACCTTTTGTACCGGTGCTTTTTTACTTGCCGCATCGGGATTGTTGGATGGCAAAGCGGCGACCACCCATGTTGATGCCTGTTCTGCTTTTTCTGCAGCATTTCCTTTGGTGCATTTAAAGGCTGATAAAACGGTAACACAAGACGGCAGGTTATTTACAAGTGGTGGCGCAACCTCTACCTTTCATTTATTGTTACATCTTTTACAGCTGCATTGCGGAAAAGATATGGCTGTTAAGGTGGCGAAGATTTTCGCGATCGATATGGACCGCGTAAACCAATTATACTTTAGCACCTTCCAGCCTATCCGTCATCACAATGATGATATTGTTGCTTCTGCACAAGAAAAAATCGAGAATAATTATCAGGATGTGGCTACTATTGAAGAGATGATTAAAGATATTCCTTCCAGTAGAAGAAATATTGTACGCCGTTTTAAACAGGTGATTGGGATTACCCCTATTGAGTATCTGCAACAAACCCGTATCGAAGCCGCAAAAAAATTATTAGAGCAAACCGCACAGCAAATGACGGAGGTGATTTATAATTCAGGTTACAACGATCCAAAAGCATTTAGAAAAGTGTTTAGAAAATCAGTAGGGATGACACCGACCCAATACCGCGAGAAATTTCAGCCCAGATAAATCATCAATATCAGGTAGGTATACTGGTAAACTAGCGCAACAAAAAAACTAAATGAATAGTTTTCAACACTAAAAATCAACTATGTTAATAATTAATTTAAAATAAATGCGGTATCCTCTCCTATTTAAGATAACTTAACTTTATAATTACACTAACCAAATATCTATATATGAGCAAATTCCTTTTAATCACAGCCGTATTTTATATTATATCTTTTGGATTAATGTTATACTGTTATTACTCCGCTGAGCAGATTCCCAGCGATGATGAAAAATTTTAATCAGTTCTTTTCCTGTCATCAAAATTGACGTTTCTTCTCAAGTTAAAACATTTACCCTTTTTTCTGGTTTCGGATTAGCGAGAATACTGGTAAAATTCAGTTAAACGGAAGCCTTATAATCGACTATTATTAATGGTAATTATTGTTTAGAAAAAGCCTGTTGATATTTCAAGGGGGTTTTACCCGTTATTTCTCTAAAGTATTTGTGGAAACTGGTAAAATTATAAAATCCGCAGTCGTAACAGACTTCTTTCACAGTAAGATCATTTTCAATCAATAATTTACAGGCCTGCCCTACTCTAATCTCATTCAGAAACTGTGTATACGTCTTCCTGCTTTTAGTTTTAAAGAATTTACAGAATGAATTGGGGCTAATTTTTGCTACTGCAGCAATTTCTTTCAGTTCGATTTTATTCTTGTAATTGCTAATGGTGTAGTTATAAATAGATTGGATCCTATCTTTCTCGTTCTCCAAAAAGTTTGGTTTAAAACCTAGCGAAACCAATGTGCTTTTTTCTTCGCAATTGGCTATTTCTGTTAATGCCTCGAGTATTTTTATGATCCGCATTGTACCTGTTGATTCGATAATCTGCGGCATCAAACCTGCAATTTTTTCTTTAGAAATTCCTTGTAACTGAATTCCTTGTGTGGCTTGAAGTAAAACTTTTTTAAGTTCCTGATTTTCGGGAAGATCGAGAAAATCTTTACCCAAAAAATCTTCCTTAAAATGAATGGCATAAACGTCTACCGGTTCGCAAGCCTTTTCATCAAAAAATTCAGGGTCAAAGCGCCAATAATGCGGTAAATTACTCCCCAGCAAAACCACATCGCCATCTTTAAAATTTTTAATGCTATCGCCAATAAACTGCGTACCTCTGCCTTTTTTAACGTAGATTAGTTCTAAAGCAGAATGGTAATGCCAACGGTTGTTGATATCGGGCAAAACATCTCTTCGGGCGCTAAAAGAATCTACTGAATTGGTAGATACATTAAGTAAATGCGGTTTCATAAAATCTTAAAAAATCAATCTAATATGCAAAATTATTTTACAATGTAGAAAATGGAGCTAATATCGTTTAATAATTAGATCATAAAGTTAAATTTTTATTAATACTTATCAATTTAATTTGTAATACAGCAACTAACCAAAAAGAACCAGCTTAAACCATTATAACCGAACAAACATGAGCCACACACCATCAACGAACTTTCAGGTATCAGATACGCCAAAAAACGGCAAGGGATATTTATTCCCATTAATTTTGGTCACCAGTCTCTTTTTCTTCTGGGGTTTTGTCCACAATCTCGATCCGGTATTAATTCCGCATTTACGTAAAGCTTTTCAACTAAACGTTTTCGAATCTACCCTGGTTGATTCATCTGTTTTTATCGCTTATTTTTTATTGGCGCTACCTGCAGGTTACATTATGCGTAAGTACGGATATAAAAGCGGGATAATATTAGGCCTTGTTTTATTTGCTATTGGCTGTTTATTATTTATACCCGCCGCCAATACCGCACAATACATCTTTTTCCTGGGCGCACTTTTTATTATTGCCTGTGGTTTAACCTTTTTAGAAACAGCGGCAAACCCTTATGTTACCGTGTTAGGCCCACCAGAAACAGCTACCCAGCGTTTAAATTTCTCTCAATCTTTTAATGGTTTAGCTGCATTTTTAGCGCCAGTACTTGGTGGTAAATTTATTTTTACCGAAGTAAAATATACCGATGCGCAGTTGGCGAAAATGTTGCCCTTAGAAAAACAGGCTTATATACTCGAAGAGGCATCGACGGTAAAAGCGCCATATCTAATTTTAGGCATTCTCATTATTGTAGTCGCTATACTATTTATTTTCACCAGGCTGCCCGATATTAAAGAAGAAGAAAATGCACAGGAAAAAAGTAGTTTTTCACATGTGTTAGGCCATAGCCATTTGCGTTGGGCCATTATTGGGCAGTTTTTTTATGTGGGCGCCCAGGTTTGCGTACTGAGTTTATTCATCAGTTTTGTAACCTCATCGGCAGGGATTAGTCAGGATGCTGCAAAATGGTATGCTGGTGCTGCAGGCCTGGCTTTTATGATTGGCAGGTTCGCAGGAACGTTCTTCATGAGATACGTAGCTGCCCATAAACTATTGATGCTTTATGCATTAATCAGTGCGTTACTTACCCTGGTATCTATTTTTGCAAGCGGGATGATTACAGTTTATGCTTTAATCGGTGTCTCTTTCTTTATGTCGATCATGTTCCCAACCATATTCTCTTTGGGTATAGCAGGTTTGGGTAAAGATACAAAACTGGGTTCATCATTAATTGTGATGTCTATTGTTGGTGGCGCCTTTTTACCGCCGATATTAGGTTTGATATCAGATGCCACACACAATATACAATATGGGTATTTAGTACCATTTGTATGCTTTTTAGTGGTTTTCTACTTTGGCTGGAAAGGATGGAAACCCAATCATATTGAAAAAGAAATTAGTTTAGAAGTATAAAATTGACAATGAAAAATTTAGTCATCAAGATTAACAATGCTGATAATGTTTTGGTTGCGTTACAGGATTTGCCTCAGGACACCAAAATAGTGCATGAAGGAAATACCTACGTTACTGTTGATGAAATCCCTGCCAAGCATAAATTTTTTATGCAGGATATGAAAGCAGGCGATGAGGTAATGATGTACGGCGTTTTGGTTGGAAAGGTACAATTTGAGGTAAAGGCTGGTACGCGGATGAATGTGGAGAATACTAAACATGCTGCAGAGCCATTTGCTTATCGTAATGTTAATTACAAATGGGAAGCACCCGATGTAAGTAAATATGCCAACCGCAGTTTTAATGGTTATCACCGTAAAAACGGCGAAGTGGGTACCGCTAATTATTGGTTATTTATTCCGACTGTATTTTGCGAAAACAGAAATCTGGACATTATTAAAGAATCGCTTTATAGTGAATTGGGTTATGCCGTAGATGACAAATATAAATCTTACACCCACAAACTGGTTCAGGCCTATGAAAACGGAGAAGACATTAATCATATTAGTTTTGAACCTAAAGTAGATAAAGCCAGCCGCACCTTTAAAAATATAGATGGAATTAAATTCCTGACGCACAATGGTGGATGTGGCGGAACACGTCAGGATTCGGATACTTTAAGCAAATTATTGGCGGCTTATGCTCATCACCCCAACGTGGCTGGTATAACCATTTTAAGTTTAGGCTGCCAGCACTTGCAGGTAGAAGATTTTAAACGCGACTTGTTTGCCCTTGACCCTGATTTTGATAAACCACTTTTAATTTTCGAGCAGCAAAAGGCACAAAGCGAAGAACAATTGATCCAAAATGCCATCCGCGATACCTTTGAAGGATTGATGTTCATTAATAAACAGGAGCGTGCGACGGCGCCGTTAAGCAAGATGTGTGTGGGCGTGAAATGTGGCGGTAGCGATGGCTTTAGCGGCATTTCAGCAAATCCTGCTGTTGGTTACTGTGCCGATTTATTGGTAGCCTTAGGTGCAAAGGTTCTATTGGCAGAGTTCCCCGAACTTTGTGGCGTAGAGCAGGAAATGATCGATAGAGCTGTTGATCAGCCAACTGCCGAAAAATTCATCCGTTTAATGACAGAATATGATGATTTAGCACATAAAGTTGGTTCGGGTTTTTACATGAACCCTTCTCCGGGCAACATCAAGGATGGTTTAATTACTGATGCGATTAAGTCGGCTGGTGCTGCGCGTAAAGCGGGTTCAGCTCCTGTGGTAGATGTTTTAGACTATACCGAACCTGCAACTAAATCTGGCTTAAGCCTGGTATGTACTCCAGGTAATGATGTTGAAGCCACTACAGGTAAAGCTGCTGCCGGCGCAACCTTAATTTTATTTACTACAGGTTTAGGTACGCCAACAGGAAATCCGGTTTGTCCAACCATTAAAGTAGCCACCAATTCAATCCTGGCCAAACGCATGAGTGATATTATCGATATCGATACCGGACCAGTAATAAATGGCGAAAAAACCATTAATGAAATGGGCGAAGATATATTGGAATACTGTATCAAAGTGGCCAGTGGCGAAGAAATTCCAAAAGCCGTACAGCTTAACCAGGATGATTTTATCCCATGGAAAAGAGGTGTAAGCCTTTAAAAGATGGACAATGTAAAATGGAAGATGGTTGAGATTCCTAATAGGAAAGTCGTCATTATTGCGAAAGTGGGAAGCTTAAAATCCTCATTATTAAACATTGGGTTCCCGGGCAAATAATAATGGCAGATTCCCAAAGTCGAACGTCATTTCGACTGAAGCGCAGCGAAATGGAGAAATCTTTGAACTATGATTATTGAAAGTTCAAAGATTTTGCTTCGCATAGTCTTCGGGTACTACACTAAGTTGAAATGACGAGCATACGAACAAGAACTACTATTCTAACTCCTTTGTTTTTTCAAACAGTGGCTTCCTGGAACGACATATACTTTCAACTTAACGCAAAGCGCTTTGGGTACTTTGACGCTCCAAAATGCGCCAGTATTCTTGAACAAATAAAAACAAATTGATCTGCGAAAAATTACCAACTCCTCGGTCTGTGTTCCCACAGACCGAAATAGAATAAATTCAGAATGACGATTAAGAAAGAGTTTTATTAAAATTAGGAAATGATTGGCTTGTGGTTCTTGGCAGTTTACAGCCCCGCTTTCGCTTATAGTCCTCGCTGCGCTGCGGGCTATTCCGCTCAATCAGGTTTAATCAACAAGGGTTCTTCACCCTGCAGCCCCAAAAATGAAATGCTGTTTTGCCCACCTAGCCCCGGTTGAAGTGTTACCCCAATGTCATTAAGTTAAGGGTTTTTAACCACAGATGAGCACAGATAAACACGGATTTTCAAATCTGTGTGCATCCTTCCTATCTGTGGTTAAATTATTTTCTTGTGCCGTATGGCTTAACTTAATGACATTGAGTGTTACCCTGCAGCGACGAGGCACGAGGAAGCGAAGCGTAAAAACGGAAAACGGGAAGAAACTTCTTGTTTTACACAGGGATTGCGCTCCAAATAAAAGATCATTAAACTACCACCGAAAGCGTGAATTTTTCCATCGCCATAGTTCGTGTCCCCACCAATGTTATTAACCAACTCTTCGATCTGTGTTCCCACAGACCGAAATAAAATATGTTTTAATGGTCTGAAAGGATACAGACCACGGATTTAAAACAACTTAACAATTAAACAACCGAAAAGCAAGAGCCAGAAAAACATTTATGCCTGTGTATTTGTCTTTTACAAAAGTTTGAAACAGTAAGTTCTAATCTCTTGTAGCCATTTGAATTCACAATACACCATGTACCTGTTTATCGGAATAGCCTTTCTCTGTATCGTGGTATTGGGCATTATTATCCGTTATCGGAATAAAAAATTTCAGGAAGTTGCTAATTTCACTGATGTACTCCCCGAAGCCTATGGCCTTGGTCAGAAAATGTTTCCGGTACATCTAAAATGTGCTGATTTAAAACAAGCTTATTTTATAGTTAGTCTTGTTTTCAACCTGGTCAATATTTTAATGCTGGTGATGCTGATTGGAGAACTTGATCCTTACGATTCACTCCCCTATCCCAAAATTGTAGATGCCATCCTTACCAAAGAAGTTATATTGCCCATAGCAATAGCAGTTGGCATACTTTTTATCTACAATGCATATCACCGCATTAACCTTACATGGGAAAATGGTCCTGTTGTTGCGGATAACCTCATCAATGTTAAGCACTACCAGATCAAGAAAAATGCCTTGCTGTTAAATGTGATCTACCTGCAAACTGATCAAAAACTTTGGATAATGGTACCGGGAACATCACAGGATTTTAAAAAGTTTAAAGATTTTAACCAGCTTAGCCGGGATCAACAGGAAAACGAAAAATACGTACAGCAGCTTCAGGAAAATTTAATCCATTATGGTGCGCAAGAAAAAAAGTTTCCTTTTTTTACGGGTCATGCTAAATTTTCTTTTTTTATTCTGATGCTGAGTGTTATACTCATTTTGGTTGTTTTAAAATCAAGCTAACCTACTCCTTGTTTCTTTCTCATTTTGGCTACAAAAGCCCTCAATTCGACTACAAAATAACATTGAACCATGCTCACCTTTGGATTATCAATTTATTTAAGTCGAAAAATTATGGAATATCAACAAGAAAATCAGGATAACACTACCGCTCCAGCTTATAAAGTTTGGTTTATTACAGGTTCATCACGTGGCTTTGGCCGGGTATGGGCAACAGCTGCACTGGAACGCGGCGATAAAGTTGCTGCAACGGCAAGAAATCTTTCTAGTATAGCCGATCTTCAGGAAAGGTATAAGGAAAATGTATTGACATTAGAACTGGATGTAACCAATTATGATCAGGTAGAAAAAGCTGTTCAACAGGCACACAAACATTTTGGAAGGTTGGATATTGTGTTAAACAATGCAGGTTATTCGCTTGTGGGTACTATTGAAGAGGCTACCATTGATCAGGTTAAGGCCATGTACGATACCAACATTTTCGGAACAGTGGCTGTTATACAAGCTGCGCTACCGATATTACGCAAGCAGGGGTACGGACATATTTTAGGTACCTCAAGCAACCTTGGCCACGTAGTGCTGCCCGTTATTGGTTATTATGCTTCTTCTAAATGGGCATTCGAAGCCATCCACGAGAGCTTGGCAGCAGAGGTAAAATCTTTTGGCATTAAAGTAACCATTATCGAACCAGGTGCTTATGCTACTGAATTTGGAAGTCAGGAATCGTTAAAATTTGCAGACGGTTTGGAAGTTTATACTGAATTTAAAGCAAAGTTTTTTGAAGGGTTACAGCAAATGGAAAGGGGAAATCCGGACGCAACGCCAGAAGCTGTTTTTAAAATCGTTGATGCTGAAAATCCTCCACTCCGCTTCTTCTTAGGCAGCCATAACCTGCCTTGGGTACGCACGGCTTATGCGGAGCGCTTATCAACCTGGGAGGAATGGGAAGCGGTATCAAATGCAGCACAAGGTTAATTAATCAGAAAATTAACTATATAACCGATAATCAACAGCTTATCGGTTATATTTGTATCCATCAATATGAAAAAGGTAGACAATAGTCCTTATAAATTCAGTTCGTTAACAGAAGCACACCGAATGATGGGCCTGCCACAGCCTAAACACCCCTTGATCAGCTTGATCAACAATGAAGATCATCCGGTTGAAATGAACGGACAGCCCAATTCGCATATCCTTAATTTTTATAAAATCGCGTACAAACCTAAGTTGAGTGGCAGGCTAAAATATGGACAGAGTTATTATGATTTTGATGAAGGCGGTTTATTATTTGCTGCTCCCAACCAGATTATTGGTCATGATGAGGATTTAAGCTCGAGTGTCTGTTCGCTATACACCTTGTTAATTCATCCCGATTTTCTATTATCTTACCCAATTGCCAAAAAGATCAAAAGTTATGGTTTCTTTTCGTATGCAGCCAATGAGGCTTTGCATTTATCAGAAAAGGAAAAAACAACCATCATTAGCATTTTTAAAAGTATTGAGGAAGAACTGAACAGCAGGATCGACGATTTTAGTCAGGATGTGATCATCACGCAGATTGAACTTTTACTAAATTATAGCAACCGTTTTTATAAACGGCAGTTTATTACGCGCAAAGTATTAAACAGTGACCTGTTGCAAAAACTGGAAGAATTGCTGGAAGAATATTTTAACGATAAAATAACCATGCTTAAAGGTTTGCCAACCGTGCAATACCTTTCCGACCATTTAAATGTTTCGCCAAGTTATTTGAGCGACCTGCTCCGCTCACTCACCGGACAAAATGCACAACAGCATATCCACCAAAAACTGATCGAAAAAGCAAAAGAAAAATTATCAGGCACCAATTTATCAGTAAGTGAAGTGGCCTACGAACTGGGCTTTGAGCATCCGCAATCATTTAATAAATTATTCAAAGCAAAAACAAAGGTATCGCCCCTGGCCTTTAGGAAAATGTTTAATTAACGAAAAAACAACTGTTTAGTAGCGTTTTTGATTTTTGTAACGTATAAGCTGTAAATTAAAGCTTTATGAAAAAGGTATTATTACTCCTCCTGGCTATAGCAGGACTTCTGTATGTATCATGTAAAAAAACTGATAAAGATAATGATGGGCCTGGTGAAGTTTATGGTAAGTGGAAACTCATTGAAACGATGCAGGATCCCGGTGATGGAAGTGGCAGATATAAAAAGGTGAGCGGCCAAGCCAAATACCTCACTTTAGACAAATCAGGCAAATTTGAGGGTGATGCTATTCCAGAATTGTTGACCTATAAAATTTTGGATAGTGTAAAAATGGAAGTAACCAATAAAAATTATAACAAAACACTTATTTATGGTTATAAAGTTTCAGCAAAATCGCTTCAACTTAATCCTCCTTGTATTGAAGGTTGTGGATACAGGTTTGTAAGAGAATAATAATCTTATAGATAAGAGTCTGTTTAATTTTTATAAAAAAAATAGCCTTTTGCTGTCACAAGAGCATAGTCGATTGCTTTGTTGATGTGTTGAATGGTCTTCGAAAAGTCTACCATCGACAGATTCCAAAAAAGGTCGTCATTGCGAGTATCCATCAGGTCTGTGGCCTGAAAAAAACAGGAATGACGTCCTATATGCGCTTTCTAACTTATTAGGTTTAAAAATTGCATCCTGTAAAACTCATTGAGCTAAGATGTCTAAGATGGTTGTAAAAATTAAAATACTAGGCAGTTTAATTAACCACCTTAGACACCTAAGAGCATCTAATTCATTAAATAATCCTTTAGGCTTTCACACCATATAAGAACATGTAAGCTTATATGGTCCTTAAATGTCTTATATGGTTAAAAAAATAACAATAAATATTCAGTTGTTTACATAAACGTCATTATAAGGCACGAAGCAATCTTAAAGCGCACGCTGTAGCGATCGTTGTAAGATTGCTTCGTCGGCTGAAAAAGCCTTCTCGCAATGGCGATTCCTCGCCGGAAAATAGTAACAGAACCCTCTGTCAATCATATTGATTTTATACAATAAATTATCCCTCAGACTGATGTATGAAATAAATTTTATTTTAATTTTAAACAGGCTCTAAGATTATTAAGAGAATAATTTATTTGAACCTGAACTAAACAAAATCTTCATTAAATGCGATCGTCCTGCTGATTTGATAGCTATCAGATCAGCAGAACATTCGTTCTTTTTAAACGGTTAAACTATCCCAAATCACCTGGTAAACATCTGGTGCATGTAGGGTTTTCCCGATCGACGTTGAAGTGACCAAAACAGGTTTAAATTTATCGGCTCCGTTAATGCCTCCATGCGATCCTTTAACCAGCGTAGCATCAAGCGGAATTACATCCATCACATAACGGAACCCTGCCTTTTTCCTTAAAAGTTTGTAGCCTGCCCTCAATTTAGAGGTCATAAACATTTCCACTGGGTCGTATCCAGGTTTTTTGTGAATATCAACTACCCTTGCATAATCTGGCGCTTTGGCATCATCCAACCAGAAATAATAGGTAAACCAGCTGTTTTCTTGTGCAACCAGTACCAAATCACCCGAACGCTCGTGGTTAATGTGGTGTTTCTCCTGTGCTGTCTTATCAAGCACCAATTCAATGCTAGGTACATTTTTCAATAAGGCTTTTACCTGCTCGGTTACGCCTTTGTCATTAATATAAACGTGTGCAACCTGGTGATCGGCCACTACAAATGCTTTAGAAGCACCCGGATCAAGCAACTCTAATCCTCTTTCTTCACGAATCTGGATCAGGTCATTCTCCCTGAACAAACGATTAAGGTGGATCGGGTTATTTACAGGTGCAATACCATATTCAGAAAGCAGGATAATACGCGCGCCTTTACTTTCGTAAAAACGTACCAATTCTTCTACCACCTGATCGATTTCTTTGAGTTCTCTGCTGATTTTATCGAGCTCGGGGCCAAACTTTTGCAGGCAATAATCCAAATGCGGCAGGTAAATTAAGGTGAGCGTAGGATTATGTAGCTTTTCAGTTTCCATCGAGGCATCTGCAATCCACCTTGTTGATTTAATATTTGCACCAGGCCCCCAGAACTGAAACAAGGGGAACTGCCCCAGTTTAGCCTGCAAATGGTCGCGCAGTTCTGCAGGCTGCGAATAACAATCGGGTAATTTACGGCCATCGGCGAGGTAATTTGGACGTGGTGTTACCGAAAAATCGGCTGTTGAATACATATTGTACCACCAGAACATATTGGCACAGGTAAAATCAGGATCTTCCTTTTTAGCCTTATCCCATATTTTTTCGGCATTTACCAGTTTGTTAGACTGTTTCCAGAATTTAATTTCAGCATCCGCATGATCGTACCAGCCATTACCTACAATACCATTTTCTGAAGGATATTTACCCGTCAGATAACTTGATTGCACTGCCGTAGTCACTGCCGGCAATAAGGGTTCTATAGTTGTTAAATGGTTTTCGGCAATATATTTCTGAAGAAAAGGCGTATGTGCTCCAATTACGGAAGCAGATAAGGCTACAATATCGATAACAACAGTTTTATGCATATTCTTAATATAATAAATTTTTAACCCAGGCCAGCTCTCTGATGATCGAATCGTTAAGGGGTACTTTTAATGCCGTTGGTAAAACTTCCCAGGTATAGGTTTCTACTTCTAAATGAGCAGTAAAAGGATTATTTTTTTGCAGGTTTAGTACCTCGGTAATATCCGATTGTGTAGATTGGACCAGGCCCATATCTTCAACAAAAATAGGAACATGAAAATGTGCTCTCCACTCTGCTACCGCTGGATTTTCGCCTTCCGCAAGGGCCTCTTTAAGATCAGGATAACGGATTAAATGACCATCATCTTTTCTGGCTATCACCTGGTGAAGATAAGTGGGTTCATCAAAACGGCTCAGTTGAGCTAACACCGCAGTTCTTTCTGAAACAGGTGCCGGCAATTTAGCTTTTAGCGCGGCACTGATCTGGATTTTCCCAATTTTAATCCCTTTCTGCTGTAATTCTTTAATGATGGCTGTATGCGGTTCATAACCGATTGCAAAATGGCAAACATCATAACACAAACGGATGTGGTTTTTGATCATGCTTTCATCATTCCCGGCAGGTAAAAGCACATTTTCGTACCAATCGATAAATTCCGGGCCGGACTCAAGAAAACCATCAGGTTCAGGTTCAATGTCCAAATGGATCACTTTGCCACTTTGGCGCTGTATATGATGTAAACCTTCGGCCACCTTGATGATATTAGCTGTTGCGATAGCTGTGGCACTTTTTCTGGCTTCAGTACCTGTAAACCATGGTTTATAACTCAATGGCGATGTTGAAATGCCCCCATCCATATCAGCAGGAAGCAATTGTGAGAGGATTTCGGCCAAACGGAGTGTATATTCAACACGTTCTCCTGTTGTCCAATCGGGTGCATGTACCTGATCTTTAACCCGGGTATGATGAAAGCCTCCGTATGGAAATCCGTTCATGGTAAAAACATAGCCACCTTCCTGTGTAAGCCATTGTTTAAATGCTTCAAGGTGATTTTCTTCCAGCAATTCTATACTGGCGAGATTGGAAAGGCGCAAACCGATACCCATCGGTGCCTCTGGCGATAATTGTGCCTTTAATATGGGAAAACTATCTTTTAACACGGCAAAATGTGCCATCCAGTTTTCGCCTGCATAAATATTGGTACAGAAGGTTAAATGTCCGGAAGTTAATTTCATAGTTTAATGTTGAATAATCGCGGCCTGGTTATTTAATATTGCTGCAGCCTGTTTTAAAATATCAGCATCAATTTCGTGAACTTCTTCCCCACTGCCAAGGCCAGTCAGCAAGGTGATAGTCAGTTCGCCGCCAAGATGCTCCCTAAACTCTTCCAATCCTTGTAAAATCGGGCTATTCCCTTCGATAACCTGTAACAAAGGATGCGTTAATTCGAAACCAAGTTGTTGAATCAGGAAAATTACCCTTTGTACATCTTCAGCACTGATCCTGCCCGATAAATTGGAATATACGGTATCTAAGGCAATGCCCATAGCAACCGCCTCACCATGCCTCACTTCAAAATTGGTCAGGTACTCTAGTTTATGCGCACTCCAATGGCCAAAATCCAATGGGCGGGCAGAACCATTTTCAAAAGGATCGGAACTCCGGATATGCTCCATATGGAGTTTTGCACATTTCCAGATCTGGTAGTTCATGGCTGCAGTATCCCGGTTTGCAAGGGCAATGGCATTTACTTCCAGCCATTCAAAAAATTCGCGGTCCTTAATCAGTGCCACTTTAATGGCTTCGGCTATGCCCGAACGCCAATCGCGATCGGATAAAGTACTTAAAAATACCTCATCATTAAAAACCGCAACCGGTGGCGAGAAGGTACCTAAAAAATTCTTTTTATTGAAATAATTAATCCCGTTTTTAACCCCAACGCCCGAATCGTTCTGCGAAAGCACGGTACTTGGAATCCTGATATGTTTAATACCACGGTGTGCAACTGTAGCCGCATAACCCACCATATCGAGTACCGCACCGCCACCAATGGCAGCAACAAACGAATGCCTGTCGATACCATGAAGATTAATGGCTTCCAATACCTGATCAAAATACTGAATATCGTTTTTTACCTGTTCCCCTCCCGGGATAATCAAAATATCCTGAACTAACTGCGTTTGGCTATATTTTGCGAAATAGGTTTTAATCTGGGTATTAAGGTCCTTATGTGCATTTGCTACACCTTCATCTATTACAAATAAAATCTTCTTTACCGTTACAGCCGGATTTAGATTAACTAAAAAACGGCTTAACAGTTCGTTTTCGGGTAGAAAAAGCGATGAGGTAAAAAAAACATTATAATTATATTGTACAGTGAAGGATTGATGTAAATGTTCCATATCAATTGGTAATGTGTGTTTGAGGGTTAAGTAACGGCAAATAATTTAGAAAGCCACATGGATAGTGGCAATAGCGCGGCAATTATAAAAGCCAAAATCAGGGCGTCGAAAGTTACCGCCCATGCGGCATCCATCAAGATAAGCGAAATTACGCCAGCTTTTACTGCCCTTCCGATATTTTTACCAACAGGCTCTTTTATCGCTTTTAAAAGTGGTCTGAAAATCATAAAGGTAAAAGGAACCAGAAACAGCAACGACAACAGCAGCCTTTCGTTTACAAATGCAAAATAAGCAATCGCACAGATCACGGTTGCGTACAGAAAGGCGGCCAGGTATAAGTTTTTAGCACGGCCTCCGTGTACTTCGCCACGGCTGGTCATGGTGATGGAAAAAATATAAATTACCGGAATAATAGCCAGATAATGATTGTGAAGCATTGCAGGTACAATACTCAAGCCCAGCAACAGGTTAAACCCGCGGCACAGGCCCATATTTAACGGTCCGAAAAAAGAATAGTGTTTGCCAAATTTATTATAAAACAAAGCAAAAACGGCCACCAAAAGGGCCATTATACCCGATGTTAAACTATTTAAAGCAGCCAAAGCGATTCCGGCAAAAAGTAATATACTTCCTAATAGGGTTGCATGTTGTAAACTGATTATACCACTGGGGATGACCCGTTCCGGACGTTCTATTTTATCCAGGTCGGCATCAAAAACATCGTTAAAAACGATTCCTCCTCCATATAAACAGGCTGTTGATACGACCAAAAGTACAATAGATAACCATGGAATGGAAACTCCATTGTTTAATACATCAGAAATGGCAATTCCTGCTAAAATATCAGCTATTGAAGTCACAATATTGGCAGGGCGCATCATGCGCAGATAGATAATTATTCTTTTCAATATTTTAACTAATGATGATCGACGATTTATCTGTTCTTGGCTGTTGTCCGCCACGCAAGATGGTATTTCCTTCAAATTTCTCAGTAAGATCTATCTGTGCGTTAAAATCTGTTTCATTCAGCTGTCCGCTCTGCGCAAAGGCTGTAATTGCATTGCGGTAGGTAACCAACTCGATATCCTGATCGCTTAAACCACGCATTTTCATTAACGAAGCAGTTTTTGGTACCGCTAATGGATCACTGATACCCCAATCTGCAGCTGAATTTACCATGATCCTCTCTGCACCATATTGTTTTACAATTTCTACCATCCGTTCGTTACCCATTTTGGTAAACGGATAAATAGTAAATGCAGCCCAAAAGCCCCTATCTAACACCTCTTTTACTGTTTCTTCATTATTATGGTCGATAATTACGCTATAAGGATCGAGGCCGTGCTCCAAAGCAATGTCCATGCTGCGCTGTGTACCTTTTTTCTTATCGCGATGCGGCGTATGTACCTGTACAGGCAAACCTGCTTCTTTAGCAAGTTCCAACTGTAACCGGTAATATTTTTCTTCGGCAGCCGTCTGATCGTCGAAACCGATTTCGCCAATACCAACAACACCTTCTTTATAAACAAACAGCGGCAGGATTTCCATTACCTGTTCGGCCAGGCTTTCGTTATTGGCCTCTCTTGAATTAAGACCGATGGTGCAATAATGTTTAATGCCGAATTGAGAAGACCGGAAGCGCTCCCACCCAATCAGGCTACTGTAATAATCTCTAAAGCTATCTAGTCCGGTACGTGGCTGCCCCAACCAAAATGCAGGCTCTATCAAAGCAACAACTCCTGCATCGGCCATCGCCTGGTAATCGTCTGTTGTTCTCGAAGTCATGTGAACATGTGGATCGAAAAACTTCATTCCCTTTACCGCATTGATATCGAAAGCTTCAGGCGCTCCCATCATTGCTTTATCTCTTTGTATTGAACTACTACAACACATATCTTTTTGTTAATTTTTATGGGTTAAAATGAATTCCAGTTTAAGCTTCCATCGGCCAGGGCCAGCTTTAGTTCAGGAAAAGTATTGATATAATCTTTCGCAGGGTGGTAACCTGACTCCGAAATGGCAAGGGCAATGGCACGTTGCTCAATCTGGTCGTAATGCTGCAAACCGACTTTAAGGGTTTCAAAAATTTCGGCGTTGATAAATTTACCAACCAGGCGCCAAAGTTGTGGGTTTACCTTTCGCCCGGCAGCCCAGCGTTCTTTTGCATAATCAATCAACGTTAATGCAAGATCCGGATTGGCCCGTTGATCTAAACCAATAATGGAGTTGATATTTTTTTCGGTAAAGAACGCTTTCAGTACCAATTGGTTCCAGGCGGCTTCATCCAGATTTCCGGAAGGATAGGGATTGTTTTCCATAATTGCCTCCAAAACCGATCCGATATTACTTCTGATCCCTTCAGCACAACGTTTCACCCAAATTTCAGGATGGGCTAAAAACGGTAAGGCTGAATACAAGGCAACCGCCTCATTTATTTCTGCGGCCAGGAATAAACGATCAACAGTTGAATAGAATGTATCCTTATCTTCTGAATTTAAAGTGCTGAGCAACCAAACACGGGAAAGCCTGTCAATGGTCCAGTTACCGATATACCCAAAGCCTGCTGCATGAAGTATTTCTTGCTGATCATTGGTAATTGCAACCGGTAACTTTCCTGTTTTACGCGGCAGCATTACAAATACTTTAGCTAACTGTATCGGTTGGTCTGGAGCTAGTATAAATTCTTCCAGCCAATTTTCAGTCACTAAATCGATATTGTTTTTAACAACAGACGCTATTATTTCCTTTACCGCCTTCATATGATCTTCTCTCATAATAAGATAAATTGTATAATGGCATTTATGCGGAAATCCCGGCAGAAATAAAATAGTTGATCAATAGTGCGCCAGCAATAATTAACAGGCCAAAGAATTCCCGCGTTTGTTCGATGTAAGGTTTTGTGGCCTGCATGCTCTGCACGAGACTCTCGCGTCTGTACTTGGTAATCCAATCGCGCACACCATCTTTTGCAAAGAAGAGGATGATGGCATAAATTAAATAGAAAGCAGTTAAAAACAGATAAGCGAAAGGATAAAATTTACCCGCAGCAGCCAATCCGCAGCAAATAGCAGCACTCAAATAGATAGACACCCAGAGAAAGGCATCGTTATCATTTAAATTTACATAGGCAAAGCCTAAAAACGAGATGCAAAAAATAATGTTGAGAATAATTAAAAGCATTTTAAATTATTTGGTTATTAGATATACTAAATCGATTTTTCGATTTTTTAGTTGAAAAACAAAGTTATTTAAACTGAATGCTTTTTTTGCTTAAAATATGTAAATTATATACTGCTATAAAATTTTTTTTTGATTAACTTTTTAATCTCCAAAAACAAGTTTTAAGATATTCGCAAGTACAGGATTATGGTCATCGGCCCGCCAGTTAATCAATATATCGGTTTTAAAGGGCAATGGAATAAAACGTAAGCCGGGACTTTGATGGTGCATATAAGAATCAGGTAAAATGGCTATTCCCAGGCCTTTCCGTACAAGGGCGATAATTGTAGACCCAAATTCGGAATGCAGATATACATCCGGAACAAAATCGTAAGATTTGAAAAGTGCCTGAATAATTTCGCTATAACTACTGCCTTCATCCTTCGTAGGTAGAATAAATTTCTGGGCTTTAAGGCTTTCTTTAGATAAATCCTCAAAATTTTTGAAAGCATGTTCCAACGGCACCACTAAAGCCAGGTGATCGGAGTATATTTTTTTCGACTTAATACCCTGCTCACTGGTGATATCCCTCGTGATGGCCAGATCAATCTTATAATTTTTTAAAAAATCGAGTTGATTTTCATATAAAACCTGTACCAGCTTAATTTGAAGCTGTGGAAATGCCTGCGTTATCTTCGCCAAAATATCGGGCATGATCGAAGCAGATATGGAATCGGGATGTGCGATAGTAATGGTTCCGCGTTCGCCAAGGTGCAGCTGTTTTGCAAACTGGTGAATGTATTCGAGTTCACTTAACTCTACTTCCCATTTCTCTTTTAAGAATTTACCCGCTGGAGTGAGCTTTACATTACGTTTGTTGCGTTCGAAAAGCTGCAAACCCAATTCATTTTCGAGCGACTGAATTTGCCTGGTGAGGGCAGACTGTGTGATATTTACCTTTTCTGCCGTTTTCCAATAATGAAGCTGTTCTGCCAGGGCCAGAAAATACTTAATTCGCTGAAGATCCATTAATGCAAAATACGCATTAATAAATGAAAAAATAGCATTTTATTACATTTAAAGAGTTGTTACATTCGTGCCATGGAGCAGATCATAATCGAAAGGGCAACAGCAGCAGATCTTAAAAAATTACAGGAGATCGGGAGAACAACATTTTCTGAGGCTTTTGCAGAGGTAAACACTGAGGAAAATATGAAAGATTACCTGGAAAAAGGATTTTCAGAGGAAAAATTGAAAGGGGAACTAAATAATCAGGATTCTCAGTTTTATTTCGCACTGCTTGATGGAAAAGCGATTGGCTATTTAAAGATCAACATTGGCCAGGCGCAAACCGAAAAACTAGACCTTGATGCACTTGAAATTGAGCGGATTTACCTTTTGAAAGCCTTTTACGGTCAGAAAGTTGGTCAGTTGCTTTACCAAAAAGCCATCGATATTGCGCTTGACATGAAAGCCAGTTATGTGTGGCTGGGCGTATGGGAAGAAAATTACAGGGCTTTACGGTTTTACGAAAAAAACGGCTTTACACCTTTCGGCAAACATAAATTTTGGCTTGGAGATGATGAGCAAACAGATCTGATGATGAAAAAAGTATGGGTTAACGATAATGAATTAAAAGTATCCTAATGGAAAAAAGAAACCTCTTCTTGATTTTACTGATCCTGGGTACCGCATTCTGGGGAATTTCATTTTCTGTTACTAAACTTGCTATCGGGCAGCATCAGCCTGTTCTGTTTTTGTTTTACCGTTTTTTACTCGCCACGATGGTATTATCGGTTATTTTCTGGAAACAGGTAAAAAATCTCAATGCCACCACTATAAAAAGAGGCGCCGGTTTGGCTATTTCACTGGTATTGGGCATTTATTTGCAAACACTGGGCATTACGCATACCTCAGCGTCGCAATGTTCATTTGTTGCAGGAATAACCGTTGTAATGATTCCGGTGATTAAACTTATTATTTACAGAAAAGCTGCTGCACTGAAAATATGGATCGCCGCATGCATCGCACTGATTGGTCTTTTTGTAATCTCTATTACTGATAAATTCAGTATCGGAACCGGCGATTTATACACGATCATCGGTGCTTTTTGTTTCGCCATATATTTAATCCAGATTGAAAAGGAATCGAAGGCCGACGATATTGTGCCCACCATTGTACCTATGTTTGCTACTTGCGCCTTATTAACTTTTGTATTAACGTTTATTCAGGGAAACCCTACCTGGATTCCTCAACAAGAAACATTTTGGATTGGGATTGTCTTTTGCGCACTATTTTCAACGGCATATATGTACACCATATCGAATATTTCTCAAAAATACATTAGTGCCGAAAGGGTATCCATCATCTATCTTTTCGAACCCATTTTCGGAGCTTTTGCCGCACACTTTATTTTGGGTGAAGCAATTACATCAAGGTTATTAATTGGTGGCGGGATGATATTTTTAGCCACACTGATTTCTGAACTTAAGTGGAGAATGCCAAATCCATTTGTAATGCTTAAGGTATCGAAAGAGAAAAAATATTAAGCTAATGTTATTAAGTTAGGCATTCGGCACGAGCAAGAATAATTTGACCACAGATAGAAAGGATGCACACAGATATGAAAATCTGTGTGCATCTGTGTTTAAAAACACGATTGCTCGCAAATATTAAAGCTTTACATCCGCTCATTAGCCTTTCTATTGCATTACTATTACCAGTCGAGCTGGCAATGACGTTCAGTATTAAGTGCACTACAAAAGGTGCATTTAAACAATTGGCATAAACACAATGTTTAAGTTCAGCATTCGGTAAAAGCAAAAATAATTTAACCACAGATAGAAAGGATGCACACAGATATGAAAATCTGTGGTTATCTGTGTGCATCTGTGGTTAAAAAATACGATTGCCTGGTAACGCTAATCTTAAAGCTTTACATCTGCTCATCAGCCTTTCTACTGCGTTACGATTGCCAGTCAAGCAGGCAATGACGTTACAACACTAAGGACATTGCAAAAGACACGTCGAAACAATTGGAATAAACACAATGTTTAAGTTAGGCATTCGGCACAAGCAAAAATAATTTAACCTCAGATAGAAAGGATGCACACAGATATGAAAAGTAAAAAAACTGTTCCGTTGTGAAAGAACTAAATTATGTATAGGCCAGCTCGATAAACTGTTTGAGTGCCTTTTTGATCTCTTCCTGACCTGAAGGCTGTTGCAAATCTATCCCGCAGAAAGGATTCTCCTGCATCTTGGCATGGAGGGTAAGGTAATACACTCCCCCCATCAATATGGCATACATTGCCCTGAAGTTTTTATCGGTATTATTAAAATGGCCATCAAATACCTCACCCAGCACCTGATCGCCGATATTTTCCCGCTTCAGGTCCAGTTCCTTCAGTGAAGGCAGCTTTTCGCTAAGCCCCCAGGTAATGATGCGGCGCATTTCCTCGTTTTTGATCAAACTGTCAAACTGGTCCTCCAGAACACTGTAGGCAAGCGCTTTCCCTGAATCTGCCCTGCTGGCCTCTACAATGGCCCCAACATTTTCCGGATTGATTTTCCAGTAATCATTGGCATCGAGATATTCCTTTACCAATCCTTCAAGACTCCCAAAATAATCATAGATCAGCCGCCTGTCTACCTTTGCCTGATCAGCAACACTGCTGATGCTGAGTCCGGAAAAACCGTTTTTTTTCAGGATTTTTCCGAGTGCGGCAATTATGTTGGCCTTGGTTCGCTGCTTGTTCCTAACTGGTCCATCCGTAACTTTTCTTGCCATTCGATTCAAATTTAATGCAATTTGCATTTTTTTATGCCATGATCAAAGATTTTGCCGGATAAGCACACAAGCTGAGCCTTTCGCAAATTCCAGTACAGAATACCCCCGTTATAAAAGTATATTGAAGCCAGGCAAACCATTTTCAATACATAACCTTATCGCAACCCGCAAATGATTCTTGTATTGTACGCTATTAAATGAAAGATGTCTACTTCATTACACCTTGTTCTATGAACACTTTTTGTTCCGAATCGCTGCTTATTTTTGCGGTACTATTTTATTCACCATATCATTAATGGCAGTTTCGATCACTTGTGGCTGTTCCTGGTTAATATAATGACCACTGTTCGGTACTAAGATCTGTTTGCTTTTTGTGGAAAGTAGCAGAAAATCTTTCTGCATTTTATTCCAGGCATTCAGCATTTCTGTCTTTAGTTTTCGATCCTTGATGGAAGAATCAAAGCGCTTTCCATCAGCGGCGGTCAATACATAAAGTGGAATATTGCCAAAAGATTTTATTTTTGATGCTTCTTTTTTGATGGAACTCATCTGATCCTGCTCTTCCAGCACTGCATCAGCGCTTTTATAAAGCAAAGCCGGCATTATGGTGTTTTGATATTCATATTGTTTGTTATTGGGAAACATACCTTTAAACATCAGTCTGACAAGTCCAAAAGTGTTGGCGAATTTTAGAAAGCCACCCGGCAGCCCCTGATTGACCATTTTGAATAGTTCAGGAGATAAATATCTTTCATCATCAGGGCATTGACTATCTACAAATATTACACCTGCAACATCTTCAGGATATTTGTTGACAAAAAACCGGACCAGTGTTCCCCCAAAGGAATGGCCTACAAGAATATACGGTTTTGGGGCCCTGGTTTTTTCCAGCAAAAGATGTAATTCTTTAGCCATTTCCTCACCTGATTTTGGATTTTTGCCTCGCTCACTCCATAAAATTCCGGCCCTGTCATAAGAGATACTTGTATAAGAGCTTGGCAATTCTTGTTGAATATTGTACCATTGCAGATGTCCGGCTGGATCAAATGCCGTTTCAAATACAACGGTTGGTCCGCCGTTCCCTTTTTTGTAATAATGAAGACGATGATCGTCAACTTCTACCAACTGGCCATCAGGTTTAATTTTTTCAGCAGCATTCCTTGACACTCTTTCAAAAATAAATCCGATCAGGAGTAACAATATTAGCAAAGTAACTAAGACCAGGCCTATTCGTTTGGTCCATTTTAGAAAAGTCTTCATATTTTTTTTATTACAAATGGTATTTGTTTGAGCGGGGATTTTCTGATACAATCGGATTTTCCATTTCCTCATCATATCGGATAAAGCAGTATTGTATTTTTTAAGCTTGCAAGTTTGGACATGGTGGAATGGCCGGCAACTGATAATAAACGTTGAAGCCATTGCAAAGGAATGACCATTATTTAAGCTTATTCCTTGGCACCTTCAAGATGTGCAATTAGTTCGATTTCCAATTTTGCATCGGGCTCATAAAGCCTGCTTACCTGAACCCAGCTTGCAGCAGGAAAGTCATCTTTATAAAAGGCTTTTCTTGCATCATTATACTTTTTCATCGCTTCAATATCAGTAGTGTAAAGTGTCTCTTTAACAACGTTCTTTGAGGTAGCACCAAAGGCTTTAAGGCATTGATTAAGCCTTTCATAAACCCCGGTGATCCCTTTTGGACTCAGGTCATTTGTAGGAATGCCAGATATGTAGATTACCTTACCGGATTTAACAACCTGGGCATACCCTGCCGTTGTATCTTGATCTTTACCGCTGTTCCAATGCCATTTTTCCTTAACTATTTTTAGCGGCTTCTTTTCGCATTTATCTACAGCAGTATTTTCACGCTCACTGTTTTTGCAACAGCTAATGGCCAGCATAAACAGCAATAGAGCATAATTAATCAACTGTTTATATGTTTGTTTCATTATGATTGTACAAATTTCAGTTATCATTATTATTACCGGTTTCGTATAGCTTTATTTTTAAGTTTAACGCCATATTGATAGAGATCTTCGTAAATTTCAAAGAATTTGTGCTCTTCCTTTTCACTCAACGAAGTATTCATAAACAGGATGACGCCAACTTCCTTTTTTAAATCAGAAAGCATAAAAACCCTTACGCCGGGATCCGATCCGTTGTGCCCGATTCGCGTTGCACCCATTTTTGTCGCCCAGAAAATACCCGAATTCAGTGATTGTGGTTTTACATTTTCGGGTTTGTTAGCATCATTAAACTGGAACCTGAGCATTTCCTTAACGGTCTCAGCTTTTAATACCTGCCTGTTTTTAAACTTCCCGTTGTTTAACAGACAGATAAAAAAATTGCTTAGATCGTCTACAGATGTTCGTACACCTCCATCCGGATAGGTAGTACAACCGTACAATGGTATTTCCCTAACTTTATCATCTTGTTTCTCGTAAAGTTTTGTATGCTTTTTCAGGTTTACTTCAGCCATAAACCATCCGGTATCTTCCATCTTCAAGGGATCGAACAGGTATTTTTTACTGTATTCGTTCAACTTTTGACCTGTACTTACTTCAACGATATAACCCGCGAGTGCTGCTCCGATATTTGAATATTCACGGAATGTTCCAGGTTTATGGTTGAGAAAATTTTCTTTAGAATAGTATTTTCCGCCAGGAATAAAATAGTTCTTTAGGAAATCACCCAATGCCTCCGGCGAGTCTTTACCATTAAAGTAAAGGCTATCGGTATAAAAGGGATACCTGTCGGTAAGGCCAGAAGTATGGGTTGATAAATTTCGAAGGCTTATTTTTTCTTCCGGAAAATAAGGATTATGAATTTTGAAGGGAAGGTAATTGTTAATATCCTCATCCAGGGAAATTTTCCCTTGCTCTACCGCTTTCATGAGACAAGCACCGGTTACCGTTTTAGAAACCGATGCAATATTCATCAAAGTTGATGTGGTGAAAACTGCACCGGTTTGCTGATCGGAAAATCCATACCCTTTTTTCCAGACAACTTTTTTATCGAGAATAATGGCTGCACCAAGTCCGACAATCCCACTTTCAGACATCTTTTTACTCATCAGGCTGTCAATGTTTGGGCTCCCGGCATTGCTTTGGGCGTAAACAGGCATGGTGAGAACCAGTATTCCAATGCAAAGCAGTAGTATTCGCTTGTAATTATTCATAAAAATTATATTTCACGTTAAATTAAGAATTTTATGATCGGTCTTATCCATCCAATACTCTTTATGGCGCGTGGCCTTTCAATTACCATCGCTTTTCTTTAACGCCCTTTAATACAAATCCAGCGATATCTCCTACCAACTTCGTTGGAGAATTGCAGTCGCAATTGCTTAGTCCTATTACATAAATATCCTCGCCCGGAATGTACACTGCCATTGTTTTAAAGCCAAAAATGCTGCCTCCATGTTCACGCGTTGGGGTTCCGTCTATATTGCGGATATGCCAGCCGTAACCATAAGTATATTCCGTTCCATTGTTTAGTTTGTATTTGCTGAACGCCTTATTTGTTTCTTTCGCATCGAGGAGGAGGTGACCGTTTAATGCCATTTGCCATTTCAACATATCACCTGCTGTCGACATTAATGAACCCGATGAAAAGGGTACACTAAAATTGATCATGGTTTTGTTGACATATCCGGATTCTTTTTTGTGATACCCGTACGCCCTTTGATTGATGACCTTCCTGTCACTTGCATAATATGACCTGCTCATTCCAACTTTATCGAAAATTTGATTTTTGATAAAATCTTCATAACGAACTCCGGAAATGATTTCGATCAGATAACCTAAAAGTACATATCCTGAATTATTGTATTCAAACTTTTCTCCTGGTGCAAAATCGACAGGTTCATTTTTGAAAAAATCAACCATCATTTTAGGCGTCATTTCCTTTTGCGCAATATCCGATAATGCTTTCATTTTTGTAAAATCCTTTATTCCCGAAGTGTGTGTTAAAAGATGATGTATGGTTATTTTTACTCCATTGGGATAATCCGGAATGTACTTTAGAACAGGGTCCTCAACTTTAAGTTTGCCCGTTTGTTCCAGCATCAGAATAGCTACTGCTGTAAACTGTTTAGTCATAGATCCCAGTTCGAAAACATTTTCAATACTTAGATTATCACCCAGTTCCAGGTTCGCCTTACCAAAAGCTTTTTGATAGATTGGCTTTCCCTTTCTGGAAACCATAAATACACCTCCTGGCCCGTTTGGATCCTTAAAATCCTTTAAAATCAAACTGTCGATTCCCTTTTCAAGGCGCTGTGCGTGCAAAGAAAGAGCAGAGCTGACCAGAAAAAACAGAAAAACAATCCGGCAAAGGGAATACTTACATTTTGTCATAATAGATATTTATGATTAAGACGCAGAAAAGTAAATGGAGGTTACAATGATTGCCTTCTCTTTCAATGAAATATCAATGGATTGATGAATTTGCGCGGACTGGAGTTATATTTTAGTTCTACTTGCTAAATCCTGAAACCTTAAAGTTACTCACCAGCACTCTCGCATCATTAGCATATTCCCAGGGTGCCGTTATATAAAAGTTTTTAGCCGCAGCAGGACTAAACAAAACGGTATCTGCAAGTTTGATATTGTTCAGATATACAGCCATCTGTTCCCCATCAACCGAGAGGACAATATGAAGCGGACGGTTAATCCATGGTTCAAGATCAAAGGTCGTATTTACGAATTTTTCAGGCTTGTTGCTGCCTATGTTAACTTGGTTGGCATCGTAATAATGCAGCTGTACGTAGGTGCCAATATTGCTTGCATACTGCCGGACGCTGTTATCACTTGCAAAACCAAATGACAGTGGAGCAATGTCCTTAATCTGGTCAGCTTTTGCGATGATATCAAAAGATAAGGTAAACCGACGGGGATAATTGAGCTGGCGGGAAAATTTGTAGATCGCCTTATCCTTTAAATCCAGCCATTTCCCTTTCTGGCCACTTGCTGTAACTACATTAGCCGCTCCGTTGGTTTTGAAACTTGTGGCGCTGGCTCCCGATTGAAATGCCGAAAAATCTTCAGTGAAAACCAGCGAATCACCAGTCACGATATTGCTGTTGCCCAAGTTAATGGTAGCTCCTGATTTTTCTGAAGTGCTATTTTTATCAATCTTTTTTTCAACGGCTTTTGTGGCTTTCTCTTTTGCTTTATCAAGCAGTCCGCCGAACTGGGCATGCGCCTCAATTCCGGAAATCAACATTAATGTAAGCAGCACACCAGTAATTTTTTCACCTGTTTGCATAGTTAGACTTATTGTTTTGTGAAATTAATGCAGTTTGACCTTAACGATTTCTCCGTTTTCTTTTACCTCTACAAACTCTTCGATCCTGTCTTCATGGTCAACCGAATAGTTCTTCTGTTGATAATAATCTGTCTGTCCATAGCCATTGTAGCCACTCCCTGTATATTGGTTATATGTACCATAATGAGTATAGCCAAGAACCCCCTGTAGAAAATATTTTCCCGGCTTCATCTCTGGAAAAGTGAATTCTCCATCACTATTGGTAATTGCTTCGAGCCTATACCTGTAGGCTTGGTCCGAAAGATAAACATAGCGCCTCCTTCTAAGGCTTTCCTTGTCTTTTCTTAATTCGTACCAGGCCTCAAAATAAGGGGTAACGGGGAAAAGGGTTACTTTGATTTTATTGGCATAAATCCGTTGACCGGCTTTAAAGCCCATACTGCTTTTAGCTTTGGTAAAAGCAACTCCCTTTATCGTACCTGTACCTTTTGCCAGCATTTTTTTTGCCTGCAGGGAGTCGAATGCCATCTCCGGACGAAAGATCTCGACCTTATCTTTTTTTTCAGGCTCTTTATATTGTGCGGAAACTACAGCTGTTGCTGATACCACATAGAAAAATGTAAGGACATATTTTTTTAATTTCATGATATTCATTTTATGGATTAATAGTGGTTTCATAAGGAAGATTAAATGTACCCCCCGGTAATGTCAATTGCCTCTCCTGCGCTGTTGCGGACTTGCGGAAAGGCACATGGAGACGATTATAAAACATAGTATAGCCAAAGCACTGTTTAAGTGCTGCTGGACAATGGTAGCTTTAGCTAAAAAAGCTTCTTTCGAGGGTAATGTTTTCATAGTTTCATGCTAATTTTGGTATAAGAGCAAAGCTATTGGATGTAGCCACCAAAAGAAATACCGGTTTTTACCGTTTTTTTTCTACTGGTTTTTAGGTATTTTCCCATAACAAATGGATGAAATGATGATGGGTTGGGAATTATGTCTGATATTTAGATGTAAATTTCCTTACCGAAAAGGTAACCTGATCTACGGCCAATGAATAAACTTCTTTTTTAACCATGACAAAATTTTTTCTATTCCTGATATGTATTTTGGTTTCATTTAAATCTGTTGGCCAACAGCAGGTTCCCCTTAATGAGCAGCATTATCTGGACAGCCTGCAGCACATTCTACAGAAAAAAATTACAGATAGCTCAAGAGCGAGCACCAATTTTCTACTGGTAGAATACTGGAAATATAAAGACACCTTAAAGAGTAAAGCCTACCTGGAGGCAGGTACAGCTGCCGCTAAAAACGATAAATTTTTAAATGCACTGGCACTTTTCTCTAAAGGGCAGTATTATTTCAACTGGAACAAAGCGAAGGCATCCGATGCCTTTAAAAAAGCTGCAGAAGCACTTTCTCCATTCAACACTAAAATCGCCTATGCAAAGCAGGCTGCATCATGGTTTAATTATGCCTTGATGAATGTAGACAAAATGGGCTATGGTTTTATGACTAAAATAACCCTGGAAAAAGCTATTCCTATTATAGAAAAAACGGGCGATCCGGCACGCATTGCTTACTATTATACGCAGCTCTCCACTATTCTAATGAACAACTCCCAGTTTTCAAAAGCGACGGCCTATAATGAAAAAGCTATCGCCTTACTGGAAACCAAAAACCCTGGTTCTACCGATCTGTTGTTTTCCTATCTTTCAGGGGTAAGCATCTATTGTTATGACAACAAAACCGACAAAGCCCAGGTACTTCTGGAAAAAGCACAACGGCTGCTGAAGCCATACCCCTCCTCTTTAAACTATCCGATATACTATTATAATGAGGCACTTTACTACTCCACCAAAACGTTATACGATAAGGCACTTGCGAGTATAGACAAGGGCATTCCGCTAGCTAAAAAGTATAACCAGAAGCAAGTCTACCAACAGTTTTTTTTCCGCAGATATGATATCTATCAGCAGCAGAAAAAATATGCCGAAGCCCGACAGATATTACTGGATATTGTTAAGGAAGGAACTTTGACCGCCAAAATTAATGACAGGGCAGAGATTTATTCGGAACTGGCGAAAATGAGCGAAAAGTTAAAGGATTATAAAGAGGCATACCACTGGCTGAACAAATACAGGCAGACCAATGACAGCATCAACAACGACCAGACAAAAGTAAAGATCAATGAGCTGGAGACAAAATACAGAAGCGCAAGAAACCAGCAAAAAATACAGGCGCTGCAATCGGAGAACAGGCAGGCACAGCTTAATGCCCGTAATGACCGCTTGTATAGACTTATATTTGGTTTGGGATGTCTTTTTCTGCTCCTTTTACTCGTTTTCGTTCTGCTCACAGCCCGGAGCCGGCGCAAGCTTGCCCAGCAAAAAGAGATTAATTACAAGCAACAGCTTAGCGAAATGGAAAAAAAGCAACAGCTCAAGATTACCAAAGCCATGCTTGAAGGTGAAGAGCTTGAAAGGGAACGCGTTGCAAGGGATCTTCACGATGGACTTGGTGGTATGCTGTCAGGAGTTAAAATAGGGCTTTCCGGCTGGACAGATACACAGCCTGGCATGTCCGGAGATAAAGACCTTCACCGCATTATCGGACAGCTGGACACCTCGGTTACGGAACTGCGCCGCATTGCCCGCAACATGGTGCCTGAAACTTTACTGAAGTTTGGTCTTGAGATCGCTCTAAAAGACCTGTGCGAATTCTATATGCGTGATGGTTTACGTATCACTTCAGAAATGTTCGGCATTCAGAAAAATATTGCGATGAATGTGCAGCTTAACATTTACCGAATCGTGCAGGAACTCATATCAAATGCAATCAAGCATGCCCATGCAGACAATCTTATACTGCAATGCAGCCAAAACGAGAATACTATTTTTATTACTTTTGAAGATAATGGCCGGGGCTTTGATATGGACACCCTTTCTGATAAAAAAGGGATGGGCCTTGATAATCTTAAGAACCGCATCGCATTTTTGCAAGGGAAATTTGAAGTGCATTCTGCTCCTGGCGAAGGAACAAGTATAGATATAGAACTTAAAACCAATATCGATGAATAAACTGCTTACTGTTATCGTAGATGACCATCCCATTGTTATTGAAGGGCTTAAAACGCTGCTTAAAAATGAAGACAATCTGGACATTGTAGGCGGCTTTTCAAATGGTGCACAGCTCCTTTCTTATTTAAGCAAAAACCCTGTAGATCTTATCTTGCTGGATGTTACCCTGCCGGATATTGGTGGTATGGAACTTTGCCAGATGATCAAAGCGCAATTTTCTGCTACCACTATACTCATCCTCAGCAACCATACCGAGCGGAGCATTATTATGCAGACCATACAGAACGGTGCCAGTGGCTATCTCCTCAAGAACAGTTCACTGGAGGAACTTCGGCAGTGTATTGCAGCGGCGGTAAAAGGAGATATCTGTTACAGTAAGGAAGTAGTAGAAATTATCAGCCGCCCAACTAAAAACCAGTTGCGCAATACACCACAGCTCACCAGAAGGGAAAAGCAAATTCTATCGCTCCTGGCGCAGGGAAAAACCAGTCAGAATATTGCCCAAGAGTTCTTTTTAAGCCCGCTGACAGTAGATACCCATCGGAGGAACCTGATACAGAAGTTTGAAGTCAAGAATGTCGCCGAACTGATAGCTGCTGCCCACCAGCAGCAATTGTTATAAAACTTCCGGCTGGTCAAATTGATCTGGTATCAACTCTTCTTTTGTTTCTCTTTTAACACCTGGATTTATGATGAAAATTATCAATCAAACATTTTCTTTCTTAACATGTATAATCCTCATTTTTTTATCTTGTAAACCATCGGCAGCACAAAGCCTTCCTTCCAATAAGGCTGCTGCTACAAAACCTTTCTCATTTCCACTACAGATGGAAATGCACGTACTTTTCGATCCCACTTCTTTTCCAAGTGGACAAAAATCTTTTCTGATATATGAGCTGTACTTAACCAATTTTAGTACATCGGCTATAAGTTTGCGTGGTATTGAATTAAGAGATGCAAATAGCGAAAACAGCAGCCCTATATTATCTTTTGATACGCTGCAACTGCGTAACATGGTAAAGATTTTAGGTGGAGATGACTTAAAGGACAATCTTACTATTGGAGGTGGTCAGAGCGCCATTTTATTTATTGAGGCCAGGTTAAACAGCCCGCTTTCTTTTCCTGAGAAAATAACACACCGGATAATCACAGGGAATGACTCTTTAAACGGGGCAGTAATGGTTACCCATAAAACAAACCTTAAAACACTTAGCCCTCCCGTAAAAGGTACCGATTGGATCGCAGCCGATGGCCCTGGTAACAGCGTTGATAATCATCACCGACGAGGCGTTATTATCCTTAACGGGCAGGCGGTTAATTCAAGAAGATTTGCAATTGACTGGAAAAAGGTCAAAGATAGCCTGTCCTTTTCCGGCAATCCGCGCGATGTACATTCCTATTTTTGTTATGGTGAACAGGTATTTGCAGTTGCTGACGGAAAAGTAATCGCTACAAATGACGGCTTACCTGATAATATTCCGGGGCATGGAAAAGAATTTCATCCTGCTGTATCACTGACATTTGAGAAACTCGCAGGCAACAAAGTAGTGATTGATCTCGGTAACGGTCAATATGCACATTATATGCACCTGCAGCCGGGCAGTGTACGTGTTAAAGCAGGAGATCATGTCCGTAAAGGAGAAATACTAGGTAAAATTGGCAATTCCGGAGATGCGCGTGAGCCACATTTGCATTTCGAGGTTACAACTTCCCCGATGTTACTTAAGGGAGAAGGATTACCTTATTTAATTGATCATTACCGCCTGGGGTTTCAACAAGGTTTTAATGACATCCACAATAACGAACTGCCTAAAGAGAAAGAAATTGTTGCTTTTAAGCAATAAAACTCAGGAAGATAATATTGATTTTTCAAGAATAATAAAACAGTCGGATTCAAAACAAAAACGGCAACCCATTCACTGAGTTGCCGTTCATTACCTTAAATGAAAGAAGTATTTTATAAATTATCTGTTCGCGATTCCAATGCGTTTTGTATTGCAGCAGGAATGTTAGATAGAAGATTATAACCAGTTGCTGATTCTATGGCGTCAACACTTGTACGGTATGTTTTCCAGTTGGTATTTAAGCCGTTTGTATTAGGCATATTTACCGAAATAACACGGGTAGATGAAGTAATCCGGTTTAAATCGTCATTACCGTTTGCCAATACCACAATTACTTTCCAGGTATTGGATGGAACATTAACCCGACCGTTATCAATGGTATAGGTAATCCCTCCGTTACTACCCGTGCCGCCAGAACCATAAGAACCGCAGATAATGTAAACTTCATTTCCTGATGTAACCAGTGAACGGGCATAATTTTCAAGGTCAGCCCATGGCCCCTGGTTATTATTTGGTGCCTGTGGCATCATGTTACTCATTAAAAAAGTAGAAGAGTTGGCGGCTACTGAAGCTGTTCTGTCAGCAGAAGGACAATTGTGGCCACGATCGAAACCAGAGCCAGAGTAACTGCTGTTAGATACCTGATACCAGCCGGAAGGCAAAGTATTATCAGCCCGGAAATCGTCCTGACGAGAGGTTGAACCCAGATCTGAAGACGAGATATGCCAGCTTACCCAGTTAGGTGTAGCCCTGCTTTTGCTATATGAACTGGTATAATAGCTACGCTCCATCAAATAATTTTCAGGATAAGAAATGTTTGCAACTGCATTACTTGGGTTACCCATTAAAAGGTTATTGTTATCTCCCGGAGTGGTAGTTGGAGGTGTTGTAGTTCCGCCACCTGTTGAAATGCTGAAATCATCGATATTGATGCGGTTAGTACCGCCACTGATTTTGCGAACCTGAAAACGTACATTTCCGGAAATTGCCGTATTAAAAGTGACCGTTGATAAACTAGCTGCACTACTGGTGATGGTGCTTCCGGTTTGCTGCCAGCTCGACCCTCCGTTGGTTGAATACCACAATTGCCAGGTACTATTGCCGTCAGTACCATATTTGGCATGTGCAATGGTAACAACATCAGCGCCGCTTACGTCGAAGTTCATGCCCAGTATCCCGGTATTGCGGATCCTTACCGACTGACTCCCGTTTTTTGTATCAGCAGCCTGATTTCCAATTAAAGCATCGTTCATGGTCCAGCTTCCGCTGCTTAATGTTACCGATGCAGTAGTGTAACTGCTTTTCGTACCTGATTCGAAAGACTCCGGAAAACCTGAAACTACAGCTTGCTCGCTTGCTACAGCTGCTTTGGTGTTTAGTTTTTGCTCAAAAACACTTGCTCCTGGTTCGGTTTGATTTTCTTTTTTACAGGCAGCAAGGCCCAGGCACAATATGGCCAGTAAGCTTAATTTTTTTAATGCTTTCATGCTTAAATTTGGTTTGTTATGTAATAAGATTTTATTGCTAAGTTTCTATAGCGAAGGTTTCAATAGCCAGGCAGCTGCCATCGGATAGATAGCCAATAATCAGGACAGGGATCCTGCTTGCACCTTCTATGCGAATAACCTGCAAGTGAGATAGGTTTTGATTTAAAAACAGCTGGATGGCCTTAATTTTTCTGGCATTTTCTACCATTGGCGCATCTGATGGGTCTGCTTTGGAAACAATGTGATGAAAAAATGCATCAGCATCCAGTTGTTTTAAATTAGAGAGATCAGCTTGATATTGAATGGCAATTTTATTCAATATGCCATCAGGCGAAATCTTCCCCCAATTGAATACTTTAAATGGATTTTCTGATTCAGTAAAATACAATACCCCCGAAAGAAGTTCGGTAATTGTATCCAGGATATTGTTATACATGCAAATGGAATAGGGATGTTTACTATTTACAGCTCCTAAATTATTAAATATGCATGCAAACTATGCTAATAACAGATTATCATAGTGTTAATTTTTATACAATTTAAAAAAAAGATCTATTTAACGTGAGTTCGGGATAAGGCTAATTAATACCCTATAAGTTACATAGTTACAAGTATCTTAATATCAAAAAGCAAGCATAATTTGTTATATTTAAGTATCGAATTTAAAGTTCATTTAGAACAAAATACTCCGACAGCGCCTTCCAAGATAACCTGCTGATAATCAAAAAAAGGGTTGCTTTTCAACAAGCAACCCTTTAAAAAATCGACCAGGAACCTGATCGATGAGGAGTTAAAATAGTAAAAGAATCACAAGTATATATTTACAATAAAATAAATCAAGCTAAGGGAATTAAATATGTAAGGTAATACCAGCTTTAAGTCAAATTTAATCATGAGCGCAATTGGATGTCAAACCATCATTCGGGATTGCCGGAACAGCAATCCCGATTATGTTAATGATACAGCCTGATCAGCCGGAAATCATCAATTATTATTAATATTTGTAACCATTGGTACAATCCGGAAGTTCGCCATAAAGAGTTGAAATTTCGACAATGCTTTGGAAGGTAAATTTTGATAATAATTTACAAATGCCACACCCGAATTTACACTGGCATTATCCGTAATATAGCTTTGCAAAGTACCTAAAGGGAGCCCCCCCGAGGTAGCCTTGAAATAGCTTAAAGGTATGGTAACGGTTTGCCATTGGTTGTTAAAATTATAAGAAGCGGTTGACAAACCAGCCCACCAGCCAAAATTATTGGTAGTAAAGGAGTTAGCACCCCCGTTGGAAATATTCATCCGGTAGGAGATTACACCCGAAGTCCAGGGTTGATTCATGTACAACTCAAACTGGATCCCCAGGTTGTTCATCTGCGTTGTGGCCGCTATCTGATTTGCAGAATTATCAATCACCTTTTGCAAGGCCTTAACCATCTGGAAACGTAAAAATCCTGTATTGTTCTTGTCATCGTTGCCTGTGCCAACCGCTATATCTTTAGCCGCTGCCGGTATAGCAATAACATTTTGCGGATTATTGGCCAGTTTGGTAGCCGCCGCAACATTGGCACCTGATAGTGTGGTATAACCAGTTCCTCCTGTTTGAGGTACCTGTGCATCGGTTGTTGTTTCCATAAATATCCCTTCCCTGTAATACATGTACGGAGGAGTAGAATATACAGTTCCATCAATCGTCAGGCTAATTGCGCCGCTTTTATTCATATCAACACCGGCAGGCACAGTAAAGGCTATGGTAGTATCGGTTTTTGCGGCTATTGAAACGGCCAGACTGCCCGGCATCTCCACCTTAGTGGTGTTCTTGAAATTTTTTCCGCTTACCACCACCATATCTCCGGGAAACGGCATAGTAGCCGAAACGCCATTGATAGCAGGAATACGATTTACATCGCGGAATACAAAATGATTATAAACTGCTTCTCCGTTTTTAGTAACGATACGGATGGTGTTCCGTACTGTGGTATCGGCAATATCTCCCCCGGTAGGAAGGACAGCTGGTATAGCGAATATAATGTTGTTATCGGTAACATTTGCCGCAGAGAAAGAGGTAGTAACGCCGTTGCAATAGATTGCGCGCAACCCCGAAAAGCCATGCCCTTGCAAACGCACCCATGCGCCCAGGTTAGAAATGTTGATCTGCACAGTAGGATTCGGGTACTGATTAGTCCATACTCCGTCAATCTTTATATCAGCTGTGTTTTGTTTTTTACAGGATGACAGCGCAATACAGGAAAGCAATATAATGCCCATCCCCCAAATAAAATATTTTATATCGATAGCTCTTTTCATAATTATAAAGTTTAAAATTTGTAAGGAACAGGTGCGCCGTTCAAATTGGGGTCGCTGTTAATTTCAGCGGCCGGATAAGGTAAGGCCCAGATATTCGACTTGGACCCAATAGCATGTACATAAGAGCCCGCCGGGAGGTTATGCACCACCTGCTGTGAAATATAGCCGGCCTGAACCCGCGGAGAGTTGTCCCAGCCTGCTGTATTAGGGAATCTTGGCGGATCATACGTATAGGAATAAGAAGCGTAGTTTGTAAAATTGGTTGTTGGGTCACTGTCTTTCAATTTGTTGTTTAAAAAGTTAAGTGTCCAGTCCATATCGTAAAACGAGCGCCTCACCAGATCAGGCCAGTAGGTCATTTCATAAAACAACTCTTTACGGCGTTCTAATAATAAATCATTTCTTGTAACTAACGTATAAGGTTGATAAGCTGTTGGATTGAGGTAAAAAGCACGTTTTCTAACCTTATTGAAATTTTCCAGCGCTGTTGCATCCGAAGTTTGTGTTCCGGTCCCCATAATGGCTTCCGCATACATCAGGTATACTTCCGACATCCGTAAAGCGGGTGATACCAAACCGCTGTTTCCTGCTACTGCTGCACCATCGGTATCTTTGTTGCTTCCTACAACAAATTTTTTGATGTTACATTTGGTTTTGGAATTAGACGGCACTGTAAAACTGCCTGCTGCCAGCTGTGTACCCAGGTAGGCATAGTTTTGCCCTGGTATAAAAACGTTACCGCGCAATCGCGACTGGGCGCCATCCTGAACCAGCAACCGGAGCAGGTCATAAGAAATAAATACATTGCTTCCGCCCGTAAGGTTACCGGTTACATCACCGTTAAAAGAAAGATTATTTAATACATTTCCCAGGCCGTAATCTGCAGCGCCAGGTAAAAACTGATAACCAAAAAGCACTTCTGCATTGTTATTGGTTTGTACTTTCCAGATATCTTCATAATTATCAAGCATTCTGTAAGACGATAGGTTAATTACGTCCAGACAAGACTGCTTCGCCAAATCAAAATATTTCTGTGCCATTTCCGCATTGCTGCCTGCACCATTTCTCTTTAAATAGTCGCTTGAAAACCGGCCTCCCATAGCATAATCTGCACCGGTAAGCAGTACTCTGGCAAGCATAGCCTCGGCACTGTATTTGGTTACCCGTCCTTTGCTATCTGTAGCGGGCAGGGTTTGAGCGGCAATCGTCAGATCGTTAATGGCATATTGCAGCACATCTTCAAATGAATTAGGCGGCACCAACGTATTCAGTACATATTGTCTTGGATCATCGATAATCGGCACATCATGCCATAACATCGCCAGATACCAATAAGAATAGCCCCTGATAAAGCGGGCTTCGCCCTCACAACCCTTGGCCCGTGTTGCGTCTACACCGTTGGTTATACTCAGCGGCACATAATCATTTATAATGTAGTCTGCCTGAGTTACCGCTACATATAACGATCCCCAGGTTTGAAATAATTCGTTAAAGTTGGAGTTTTCGGCAAATAAGGCTAAAGCAGAGATTGTGCCCGTAACCCCATCAACATAAACATTATTTGCCCGCCCCTCTGTAATGGTTCGCGCATAATCATTGAATTTATTCCATGGTGTTGCGTACAGGAAAGCCGTGGTTGCCCTAAGGTCTTCAATTGTTTTGAAAGAGTTGCTTACCTGCTTTTGTGTATCAGAATGCACTTCAAGGTATTTTTTACATCCGGAGAAAAAAGTTAGCCCCAGTGTACATAGAAGTGTAATAAGTATATTTTTATTTTTCATGATAATAAGGGTTAAAAGTTCATATCCAAACCAAATGTGTAAAAACGGGATGAGGGAATTCTACCGCCATCTACACCATAAGTGAGCATATTTTGGCCGTTAAGTGAACCCACTTCCGGGTCATACCCACTGTATTTACTGAATGTGATGACATTCTGCAGGTTAGTATAAACACGTACGCTTTTAATAAACATTTTTTCCAAAAGCCTGGTAGGGAACTTATAGCCCAATGAAACATTTTGAAGTCGTAAATAAGAGGCATCTTCTACATAACTATCACTAAAAATGCTATTATTCGTGTTTTGAACAGACATTCTGCCTAAACTGGGATCTGCTCCCGGCAACACGTACACATTCCAGATATTGGTATTTGCAGAATTGCCGTCCTTATAACCTAACCTGGCATAGTTAGTTACAATTTCACGAACATTGGAAAGACTTCTCGGATCGTCAGTCCGGCTTCTAAGGATATTGAATACTTTGCCACCAATAGATCCGTTAAAGAAAAAGCTGAAATCAAAATTCTTGTAAGAAAAGCTGTTGGTAAGGCCAAAAGTAAAACTTGGAAACGGGCTACCTATATTGGTAATATCTCTCTCGTTAACAATACCATCATGGTTAACATCAGCAAACAGCAAATCGCCTATGTAAGTTGAGGTAATCAGCGTGGCATCGTTGTTATTGATTATAGTACCGGTTTTATATTTAAAAGTTGGGGTAATTACTGTACTTGTACCATTGCCATTATCTTTCAGAAAGTCAGCGGCAGAGTTAATACGCCCAATCATTTGATAACCATAAAACTGGCTCACCGCGCTTCCCGCACTTGTGGAAGTAATGATATTTTTTCCGTTCGATGTATCGTACATTGGAATGCTCGCTGTAGCAGTATTCATGCGGGTAACCATGTTCCGGTTATAGGTAAAAATGGCCGTAGTTTTCCAGGAGAAGTTATCCCGGGTAATATTCCTTGTATTTACAGTAAATTCAAACCCCTTATTTTGAAGGGCACCAATGTTGTACCAGGGTGCTTGTGCTGAGCCAGGAATGTCAGATGTACCGGTAAAGGCAGGCAGGCTTAACCGAAGAAGCAAGTCGTCGGTTTTCTTAATGTATGAATCAAATACCAGTTCAACCCGGTTATTTAATATCGTCAGGTCCATACCTGCATTCCATGATTTTGTAGTTTCCCAGGTCAGGTTAGGATTTGAGATATTTGCAGTTTGTAAACCGGTACCCTGGCTATTTGTGCGTATGTTGGATAGGTTGCTGTCATAGGCAAAGGCGGCTACATTCGAGTTGCCCACAATACCGTAGCTAAGCCTTAATTTGGCATTGCTGATGCTTCCCTTGAGTGACTTGAAAAAAGGCTCCTCAGAAAGACGCCATGCTATCGCTGCCGATGGAAAAGCACCCCACTGATGACCTCGAGCAAAATTTGACGAGCCATCCCAACGCATCGTTCCTGTAAACAAATACCTTTCTTTGTAATTATAAGTAGCACGACCAAAAAATGACATCAGCCTGGAGTTATATCCGCTTCCATTATTTGTGGCGTAATTAGCATCTCCTGCATCTAATCCAGTTAGTACGTTAGAGCCATACTGACGACTCCCTGTCAGGTAATCGCCTCTTCTACTGATCATCTCCTGCCCGAGCATTAAACTTGTACGATGATTTGTACCAAACGATTTATCTATGTTCAGGATATTCTTCCAGCCCAGGTAAAAGTTATACGTTTTATCGTGCTTGTTTTCTGTATTGGCCTTGATTGAGGCGCCAAACTGATAAGCCGGCAAAAACTGCAGGTAATTATCTGTATTGGCATCAACATTCACCTCGGTTCTGAAACTGATTCCCTTTGCCGGAAGCAATTGCAGATACAAATTACCCCGGGTATCAAAACGCTCCCTGGTCCGGGTATTTAACATGGCTAACGCAACCGGATTTGAAAAACCAAGGGTATTGGCATCAAGGTCTGAAGTTGGACCGGCAAATGAACCATCCGCATTACGAATAGGTACTGCCGGACTTTGAAACAGCGCATTACCTACTGCTCCGAATGTGGAGATTGCTGTGCTTTGCTTATCCTGAGTAACATTGACCGTAGCGCCTATTTTGGCCCAGGGCTGAATTTCGTTATCCATATTTACCCGGAAAACAAACCTTTTATAATTAGCACCGAGCACAATGGCATCCTGGTTCAAATAGCCTCCTGAAACGCTATAGGTAGATTCCTTATTACCACCGCGGACAGACAAATCGTAGGATTGCATAGGCGCAGTCTTAAACAATTCTTTCTGCCAGTTAGTGCCTTCGCCAAGATACTGCGGAAAACTAAAGTCTGCTCTCCGGCCATAACCAAGCACATCCGAAAAATCATTATGGTGTTGCGCGTATTCGCTGAGGTTCATCATATTGATGAGCTTCGGCAGTTTTTCAAGCCCGTAACGTGCATTAAAACTTAAGACAGGCTTGGCGTTCTTTCCTTTTTTCATGGTAATCAACACCACCCCGTTAGCACCCTGAGATCCATATATAGCAGTGGCCGAAGCATCTTTTAAAACTTCAACACTTGCGATATCGTTCGAGTTGATGCTGGCCAAAGGGTTAACATCGTTGTTTCCTGTTTGCCCGCTGATAATCACCCCATCAATCACATAGATAGGCTCATTAGTGCTGTTAATGGAATTGACCCCACGAATCTGAACAGAACTTCCGCCACCGGGCACACCTGAATTCATCGTGCTTTGCAGTCCCGCTATCCGCCCTTGTAAGGCCTGATCCAAGGTAGTAACAACTGAATTAGCAAACACGTCCGACCCGATAGAGGATACAGCGCCAGTCAAATCGCTTTTGCGCATCGTAGAATATCCCACCTGTACCACTACTTCGTCCAGGTTCTTTACGTCTGCTATTAACTTTACATCAATTACCTTTTTATTATTTACGGTTATCAATTGTGCAACAAAGCCTAAAGAAGAAAATTTTAAGATAGCCCCGGGCGGAACCGATATTTTATACACCCCATCCTGATTGGTGGTGACACCTTTTGAAGTGCTTAACTGCGATACGGAAACTCCCGGTAATGCTCCCCCGGCTTTGTCTGTTACACGGCCTGAAACCGTAATGTCCTGCGCTGCTACAGACAAAGAGGATAGCAGGATAAGGATACTAATGGGGATTTTAGTAAAAATTTTAGTCATTCTCATTATTAAATTGGTTTTAAATCGACTACCAGGTTGCGAATACGCCGTACAAATTCAGCACTATAATTTGGGGCTACTTATAAAAGACATACTTGGCAGACGAACTATTTGGTTATTTAGCGAGCAAGAAAGCAAATACTGACGGTCGCATTTTTTTCTTGTCATTTATTGCCTCAAAAGTAGAAATACGCAACTGCCTCAGCTTCGACAATTGAGTAATATTGGAATACAAATGTTCAACTCATCAACATATATCACATTTTCAGCTATGATTACCGACGAAATTTTTATTTAATAAAACTGCTTCTCGCTTTTTGACAGACTTGATTTGGCTGGAAATCCAAAACCAGTTCGCGGAGACATTTGGTTAACATCTATTGAGTTATGCTCTGCAAGGGACTCTGTTTCCGGAATTTATTGCGTCAGTTTTTAGTGCTTCCCGATCTTCGGGCATTTCTAAAAGAACGGAATTGAATACCTGGTTATTTACAGTTATGTTGCTGATGAGAAAGGAAGTGTTGATTGAGGTAAAATGAAATTGATCATCTAAATTTTAGCCCTTGCGGATGGTGAGGGCTAACTTTCCAATACTTGTACTTTAGCCGCTCTGGCATGTGATCAGGAGCTGCTATCGCTTAAAATTAGAAAGTCACAACCCCTTCAGAATTTGTTTCCCTAATTAAAGAAGCGCTGCTTTTACATCACCTTGAATACAGAAGGCTAAATGCTTTTGCCTTTCTTTCTATTGTACCAGATTAAAAAACCTGTTAAGGGTAAAGATGCAGAAATCATTGAGCCAAGGAAAGCAAGTATTTTACCGGGTAAACCTAAAATATTTCCGGTATGGATATCATAATTCATTGCACTGAATTTCTCCCCGATACGTTCGTCTTCAAATCTGCTGGATTCTAACAATTGCCCGGAAAGCACATCGTAACGGTTCGTAACCGTTTTAAAAGTTTGATCATAGCTTGCAAGCACCGTTACTGTTGACACCCGCTTAGCCGGAAAATAAAAATGGTAGGCTTTTGCTGTAGGATATTTCTTTTTGATCTCCTTAAAAATAAAGTCCAAACCCGTACTTTTAGATTCAGGCAAAGAATGCACCATGGCTACTTTTGTCTTCTTGGGACTTTCACTCAGATTGAGTACATTCTGCACACCCCTATCCAGCATTGGAAATGCCCACATCATTCCGGTTAGGGCAATGACCAACCCCAGGCTCATCACGTAAAAACCAAGAATATTATGGAGATCATAGTTCCTGCGTTTTAAACCAGTATTCTTTTTCCACTTAAACCAAAACCGAACCCGCCGGGCTTTTTTATTTTTTGGCCACCACAAATAAAGACCGGTGAGCAAGGAAATAACATACAGCAGGGTAATTACACCAACAACAGGCTGACCCAGTTCCGTTTTTAATAATAAACTCCAGTGTAAATACAGGATAACCCTGAAAAATTCAAATTCAGACTGTTCATGAAAAACCAATTCACCGGTATAAGGGTTCATAAACAAGGATTCATAGAACTTTTTCTCATGCCAATACCAATTTCCAGCGTTGCTATCATTTTCCCGGTAAGCCCTGAAATGCCATGTTTGCTTAGGATCATTATCGATCTCTAAGGCCGATACCGGCTTATCTTTACCCCATACTCCCTGTGCCTTTTGCATCATTACATTCATGGATAATGGTTCGCCAGATGTTGAGGAGAGATGCATTCGGTCTGCATAAACCAAGGGTTTGATTTCATCTACAAAAACGAGGATGCAGCCCGTTAATCCCAATATCATCACAACCAGTCCTGATATTAGCCCGATCCATAAATGGACGGCAATTAATCTTTTTCTTAAGTCCATATACTAATCAGGCAACCAAGGGATTAAACCTTGGTTGCCTATTCACGCATTTAAAATCGGAAGGAAAGGTTAGCCGCTAAATTTGCTGGCGCCTGTGCATTTGCCCAACTGTCCCAATATTTTTTATTAAAAATGTTGTTGGCTTTAACCTGTATACCCCAGGCCTGCCTATTGTAAAACACCACAGCATTAACCAGGGTGTATGACGGAATAAAAAATTTGTTATCCGATGCCTTGTACATTTTATCTACATAATTCATTCCTGCACCAAATCCCAATCCCTTAAATTGATTCTGAAAAGCGTATGATGCCCAGAAATTCGCTACATTTTCAGGGGCATTTGCAGCTTTATTTCCATCAATATTAGCATCCAAAGCTGCTTTAACTATACGATTATCGTTATAAGCATAACCTGCCAAAATATTCAGACCGGCAACGGGTTGCGTAATTAGCTCCAAATCTAAGCCCTTACTCAATTGTTTACCATCTTGTATAGTAAATAACTCCTCGTTCAAACGGGTGGCATTGTCAATATTGATCCGGTAATAACTGGCAGTAAAGCTGAGTTTCTTTTCAAAAAGTTCTGTTTTGATACCACCCTCTGCCTGGGTAGCGAATAAGGGATCTAAAACCTGCCTGCTTCCATTCGGCTGTGATACAGGTGCAATATTCTGGAAACCACTCATGTAATTGGCAAAAAGTGAAACCGATTTAGGTAGCAATTCATAAACCAGACCAAATTTAGGTGCATAAGAAGTTTGATTATAGCCATCTTCATCACCTTCAACAGCCTGTCTTTTATAACGATCCAAACGTAGTGATAACATGGCCGAAAGTCTCGGTAACACATTAATCATATCTGAAGCATAAACACTGGCCGTTTGCTGCGTTGGTGAAGGAAAGGGTTCAAAGCTTACCAGTTTATCAATTTGCTGGCTAACAATTGGCTTGAAAGATTTAGTTACATCAATCTGATCAATGGGCTGTATATCTGCAAATAGAAAACTTGAGGTATAATGACGGTAATTTGCACCAACTAAAAGGTTATGGGTAAAACTACCTGTTTTAAACTTGCCATTAAAATTCTGCTGAATATTTGTGTATCCATTATAAACCGGACCATACACATACGAAGCCCGGGTTACATTGCTGGGAGACGACCAGATGACCAAACGCTGATAACTGTGGTCTACATTTTCAGAAACAAAAGAAAAAAGTGTAGTTGACTTAAAGTTATCCGACAGCTTATACACCCCTTCAGCAAATAAACGTGTTGCATAATTTTCAACATCAACATTATCATGAAACAATGTTTTGCGGTAGTCCAGTAATAAATCACTTGGTTGTTTAATCGCTGCAGATCTAAATACGTAGTTCATAGGCTGCGTGTTATGTACCTGCAACAACTCTGCATCCACATTTAATGATAACCGTTCATTTACATGATAGGTAATACTTGGTGCCAGTAAAAAAGTATTATTGAAACCATAATCCAGAAAACTCCTTTCCCGATTCAGGGCAGAATTTACCCGGAACAATACCTTTTTTTCCTGATCAAGCGGTGTATTAATATCTAAAGTAAGGCGGTTTAAGCCAAAACTCCCGGTAGTATAATTAAACTCCGTACGTTTTGCTTCTATCGGTTTTTTTGTCACCACATTCACTACCCCGCCAAAGGAAGAAACCGAAGCACCAAATAAAGTACCTGAAGGACCCTTCATCACTTCAATACGTTCTATGTTCGCTAAATCTACAGCAGAACGGTCTGAAGTAGATTCCATACCATTACGTGCATTAATTCCTGTTCCAAATCCCCTGAAATATGCACTTACACCACCAGAAGGGTTCGTTATAGAAACCGCGCCCCCGGCATTGCGTATGGCATCTGCCACGGTTACCGCAACCTGTTCCTGCATCAGCTGCTTGGTTATTACACTATACACCTGTGGATTTTCCAGATTCGTTAAAGGTAAACGGGAAACATATTCTGTCGTTTTATTTGCAAATTTATTAACGCGCTCACCATTAACAACTACTTCCTGCAGTGCCCTCATATCCTCATATAAAGTGAATAAAACTTCAACCGTAGCATTTGCAGTAACCTGAACGCGTTGCTCCTGCCCTTTTAGCCCTACATATCTGGCTGTGATGGTATAGCTTCCCACTTCTACATTGGTAAAACTAAAAAGACCATTTTCATCTGCCTGAATTTTGCTGCCGCCCAGATCTATATTAACGTATGCCGCAGCAAGGCCGTCGCTTGTGATCACCCGACCTTTAATCACTCCTTTACCATTTGAAGGCTGAAGGTTAATCTGGTTTCCTTTTACCTCTATTCTCCTGATCTCTTCTCCAAAAATTCCATGAAGAATATATTCTAAAGTGGCATTTTGATAAGACAAATTGACTTTTCTATTTGCATTCAACAAATCCGGACTATAAATAAAACTGCAACCTGCCTTGGTTTCTATTTCTGCCAAAGCCTGGGCGATAGAGACATTGTTAAGCTGAATACTGATTCTTTTTTTCAAAGCTGTGGTTTGTGCCATAGCTGAATTGGTAATGAAAATAGTGAGTAAAATTAAAACGATTGTTTTTCCAATACGTGAAAACAATCTTGTGCTAAATAGCAAAAAGTTCATATTTTTGATTTGAAGTAATGTGATTGATTATAGTGCATTGCTCATACCCGGTGAACAACTTTAGCGACGCGTACACCGGGTATTTATGTTAAAATTTACTTATCTGGACAATGTGACCTCCTTATCTTTCATTTTGTATTTTATATTAAGTGCAAAACTGATATCCTGAAGTACATCAGTTAGTGAGGGATTATCAAATCGGGCCTTTACCCGGTAATTAAGCAAAGCAGGATCATTGAGATGAACTTTAACGCCATACCAGCGTTCCAGTTCTGCCGCAACTTCACTTAATTTACGATCATTAAAAATCATGATACCTTTAGTCCAGGCAACAATTTGCGCACTGTTAATCGTGGTTTGCTTTAGGGAATGACCATTAAATGCGCCTTGCATATTGGGATATAAGATTAGCGTATCGATACATCCTGCAGCTGTAAACTGCACCCTGCCCTCTTCCACAGCCAATTGATCAAAAGGGCCTTCCCAACTCTGAAGATTGAAGCGGGTACCCAGCACGCGTGTAGTGGTATGTTCAGTTTGAACGTAGAATGGTTTGTTTGGATTTTTAGCCACCTCAAAAAAGGCTTCCCCTTTCAGAAATACCCTCCGTTCCGTTTTTGAAAAATGATCGGGATATTTCAAACTGCTTCCTGCATTGAGGTACACCAGGGTTCCATCAGCTAAGGTGATTTTGGCTTTTTTTCCGTATGGAAGCATTACCTCCTTATAGGTTAATGAAGCGCCAGCGGGCGATTGTTTGTTTGATAGATATAAGCCCAACCCTGCCAGTAAAATGAATATTGCCGCTATCGATATTCTTTTATACCATACCGGCATCTGAATAATCCTGGACGGTTCATCATAGCTTTTTAGTTCCGGATGCACTCCTGAAATACGTTGCCACAATTGCTCCTTTAGCTTTGATTCTTCTCCGGAGGAACGAAGTTCATAAGGCTTTTCGGGACTTCCATCCAACATCCATTGTTCTACGATCTTCCTTTCCACAGGGGTACATAAACCCGCCCAATACTTTTCTAACAAATGATGATCTACCGACATGAACTGCTTTTAGAATACAAGTCGGAGATCGGGAGATTTACCCTTAGTCAAAAAAAAATATTTTTTTGCTATGGGTTAGCGCCTGTTCAAAATTAAATAAAATTTATTTCGTAGGTCAGTCGAGCGTAGTCGAAGACCATTTCAAGGCGATAATAAAGCAATTCGATTATGCTACCATTGACAGGTCCAATAGAATGGTCGTCATTGCGAGTAACCATCAGATCTGTGGCCTGAAAAAAAGTAGGAATGACGTCCTATATTCGCTTTTTAACGTATTAGGTTTAAGTTTTGCATCCTGCAAAACTCATTGAGCTAAGATGTATAAGGTGGTCGTAAAAATTAAAAATTACACAGTTTAATTAACCACCTTAGACACCTAAGAACATCTAATTCATTAAATAATCCTTCAGGCTTTCACACCATATAAGAACATGTAAGCTTATATGATCCTTAAATGTCTTATATGGTCAAAAAAAATAACACTGAATATAAATTATTTACATAAACGTCATTATAAGTAACCATCAGATCTGTGGCCTGAAAAAAATAGGAATAACGTCCTATATTTGCTTTTTAACGTATTAGGTTTAAGATTTTGCATCCTGCAAAACTCATTGAGCTAAGATGTCTAAGGTGGTCGTAAAAATTAAAGATTACACAGTTTAATTAACTACCTTAGACACCTAAGAACATCTAATTCATTAAATAATCCTTCAGGCTTTCACACCATATAAGAACATGTAAGCTTATATGGTCCTTAAATGTCTTATATGGTCAAAAAAAATAACACTAAATATAAATTATTTACATAAACGTCATTATAAGGAGTAACGACGAAGCGATCTATCATGCTAGTAATCCTGCTATAAAGATTGCTTCGTCGGCTGAAAAAGCCTTCTCGCAATGACGATCCCTCTAGGAGATATTTCCATTAAATTCTACCGTCATTTATCTTGATTTTTATAAATAATTATTCCTCAATATAACAGCAAAAGGCCATTTATATTTGTTATAAAAATTTAAACCGCTCTTAATGTAAATAAGTTTTGAGAAAACGCAATGCTTTGGTTAAATGTGCTTCTACCGTTTTTTCTGAAAGCTCAAGCTGTTCTGCAATTTCGGGTATAGTTAAACCACTATTGCGACTTAGGGTGTACACCTGTTTGCACCTACATGGTAGCCTGTTCACAAGTCCGTCGACAAAATGATCCAGATCCTTAAAAAGAATAGTTTCTTCTGTATTGTTAATACTTTCGCAAAAATTTTCCAACAGACACTGGTTCTGGCTTTCCCTTTTAAATTTTTCACGGTAATAGTCACTGATTTTAATCCGTGCTGCCCGAAATAAATAGTATTCCATCCGGGTTTCAATATGAAGCGAATCTTTACGCCTCCAAAGAGAACAAAAAATATCCTGAACAATATCCATAGCAACTTCATCATCATTGATATGGTATTGACAAAAAGCAAGTAAGGGCTTCCAAAACTCTTCAAACAAGGTGCGGAAACTTGAATCATCAATTTGATTCAGTAATTTACCATCTTTATTACCCTTAAAAATTTTCACAAATGAGTTTGTTGCTTATACAGAGTGGCAAATATAAACCATTATATTTAATAAGTCTAAATAGTTTAGTGATAAATGAGGGAAATCGCTTTTAAAAATATAATCTTCCTCTTTCTCAATGATGGCTTGCGCAATACGCTTCTGACAGCTCATGGAATCGATAGCAATGGTGCAATCCTTAACAGCAAGCAATTTGAGCAGGGCGGGAACTACTAGTTACTAACGAGAATATAAAAGAACTTCTCATGCCGTATATATCCTAACTACATGATATTTACGATAAAGGGATAATGATAACTATGACAAATTACTTTAAATAAGAAGCAATCCACGTATAAACTTGCTTTTTAACCTTGGGTGGAAAAGCGTGGCGTCCACCATCTTCGTCAAAATATATCACTTTTAAATTATCAGCAGATTTAAGTTTTTTGTAATAAGATAATGCTTCATTATAGAGTTTCTCGGTAGATTTTACGTGGCCTGTACTGTTTGCTTTATTCTGCTCAGTATCTTTGGCCCATTCCCAAAGTCCTCGGGTCATTAAAAAAGGTCTCGGTGCAATCAGGCCCACAAAATCAGAGGTTCGTGCTGTATTTAGAAATCCGGGAATTGCCGTATACGCATACCGTTTGCTTGGCGCCTTCTCATCAAACCAGTCAGCCATCTCAAATACGCCACAGGATGAAACACCTATTTTGACGCGAGTATCGGCAAACATGAAGTATGCCAAAGCATTGCCACCTGCAGAATGGCCGATAGCTCCAACCTTATTTTTATCAACCACAGGCATGGCATACAACACATCCATTGCTCTTTCTAAATCATATACTTCCTTTCCAATTGTAGATCTTCCTACAGACATAAGCTGTCCAGCCCAATGTTCTGTTGCTTGCAGCGACTCCTCATACCACAAATTAGTCAAGGTATCCGGCTGACTAATTCTTCTTCGGTTACCGTGATAAAACCTATCAGGGCATATAACCACGTACCCTTGTTTATACAGTTCTATGCCGTAATGTTGGTCGTCGTCACCTGCAAGGCCAGCCGGTTCAGCTTTACCAAGATAATTACGACTGCCGTCTTGATGTATCGCAATCATAGCCGGTAATTTGGTGCCAAAACTATGATTTGGAATAAATAGATAAGCTGTAATGTAGTCTTTGGGTGTATGAAAAACCGCACTGCTATCTTCCGATAAATAACGAATTTTATACCGCCAGCCATTTTCAATATTTATTTTCTCTAATGTATCAACAAACAATTCTGGTGGTTTAGGCATTGTGCCTAATAAACTCATCAGGGTATTTTTGTTTTTCTGTCCAAAGCAGGAAAGACTGATAATCAGAAGAAATATAGCTAGAATGCTTTTCATATTTAAGTTTTGATAATTTAGACAACTTATAAATCAATTAGGTTACACCAGATTAAGAAACAAGGACTTAGATTCGCCCCTTTTAAACAGATAACAATTTGATTGTTAAGTGCGAATGGTTACTAAATGGAATATAAAAGAGCATCTCATACCGTATGGCTCTTTATTTCCACAGCTACAGCCGATACCCACAGAAAAATCTGCGCAATAACCTGGAACTCAGAAATAACCATGACGCGGTGAAGTTTGCACACCCCCATAACCTTCTTAAAACAAAAATAGCTGCAAGCCAAAGGCTTGCAGCTATTTATAAATTGGTTGTCCGTAAATGCTATTTGAAGATGTCTGCCAGGGTTTTGTTCAGTTCCTCTCCCCTTAAATCTTTACCTACTACCTTACCTTCCGGATCAAGCAGAAAACTTGCCGGCACAGATTTTACGCCATAAGCTTTAACGGCGGAGTTTGAACATTCTGGTCTCGGCGAGACGCGAACAATTCTATTAAGTTAAGCTATTTATATGCCTGGTGCAACCTGCTTTTATTTTGCCGAACTTTAATTCTGGGAAAGCTTCTTGTTGGTTTTACCGCAACTACAGTTTTAGAAATTTGCTCTATTAGCCGTTTAATTATTGTTTTCAGTTTTGATCCCATTACTAACTCAATTAGGCTGTTCCTAACAAATCTGAATGCATTTTGCCAGTTGAAAATATAATCGTATCTTCTTTTATCCATGTTTTTTTCAATCGTGTCCTGTGCGGTAATCCTCAGTAAAGCAACGAGATTCATCATGAAAATATGGGCCTCAAATTCCTGGTTTATGCCTTCTGGCTTACGGCTACCAAACTGCTCGAGTTTCATTTTGGGCTTGAGCTTTTTAAACCCCTCTTCAATTCCCCACCTGAGAGTATAAAGCTGGTTAATATCTGCTAAGCTGATATTCTTAGGCTCAAGTGAGGATATCAATAGTTCGATCTCACCTGTTGTTAGTTTGATTTTCGAAACTCTTACTTTTATGGGTTAGCAATCTTGCCCATGCTCGGCACAGGTCCTTTTTTCCCTTAAACTTGGTTGCCACTCCGTAATAAAATCCTCAGATGGATTATTCATTACCTGTTTGGCAAAGGTAGAATTCGATGAGCTAACCCTGATACAAAAGTCACTTTTCTGTTCGATAAGCCTCTTGAATATATTGAAGTAACCAAATCCCCTGTCTAAGATAAAAATAGCCTTATCGACCGCCAGGTTGTTTAGGCAATTCTTGAAAAGAGTTCTCTCTAAGTTCTTCATCTCGCTTATCCGACTCGCCAATACTGTCATTGTGTTGATGTCAAAAAGCATAAACAATTGGGCAAGACAACTTTTGGCACCATTTTCATTTTCAGAATAAACGCCAAAGTGTTTTTTTATACCCGGTGATGCAGGCAGCGAGACCGTTGAGCCATCGCCGGCGATCAACTGAAAGCCTTTCCAACGTCTAACATAGTGTCGTTGATGAAAATCCACAAGTATGCTGTTCAGATCCTTAAAAAATGAAATTTCGACCTTATAACGAGCCAGTGAGAAAGCTGCCCCAGTAACTGTTTTGACTTTGAATTTGGGCAATAGAGTTGAAATATTGTATTCAACAGATTCCTTGAATAGATTCAAAATTGAGGTAACTACGATAGGAAAGGTAAGTGAGCGCTTTCTGATGAAAAACTTTGCTTTGGTAATATACTTCTCAGGGGTCGGATTTTTTTGAATAAAATCACATGTTTTTTTTAGGAGAAACGATATGTTTCTCCTTGGAAATATTGCTGGAAATTAAACTCATGTATCTTTTTTGATTGTATATAAATATACAAAAAAACTATCTGAAAATCCCAAAACCCTTAACTTAATAGCATTGGAGATGCTAAGACTAGATGGGGGCTCATTAAACCCCAACTTCTGCAGAAATAAACAATGCCAACATTTCTGTGATGGGCTTTGTTATGCAAGTTACATTTTGGTCCTAGCGAGACGCTAAGAACAGTTGGTTATTATTTACAATTCATATTGTCGGCCTCTAACTCATTATTTATCGACACATCGCTTTTTAATCTCTTATTTTCCCGAATTTCATAACCTAAATCGTCACTTAAGCGGCAAAGATTATTGAGGTTATTTGGGGTTAAGTAAGGCTTCTTTATTCTATTATATTCTCGGCTTTCATAATGTTTGTAATAAATTTTATTTGTCTTTAAATTTTTATAAGATCCCCCGCCATCATTTAGCATTTCAACGCTTCCATCTTTATGAAAAATTAGGGATGCTTGCAAAAAATCGTCAAATTGCCAATCTACCATTACGGACGCTTTTTGGGTTATATTTACCACACTATTACAATACCCATAATAAAAATAACTTTTTTTTCCTTCATCATAACGGCTTACAACTATACCGTTCAAACGATAATGTGTTATAAATTTTTTCCCAAACATACAACAGCAATTTGAGAATAATAGAAGAAGAATTGTAAATTTTCTCATAGTAAAATTATTTATATATATTCTTCCCAACATTGATACCAGCTCTTGTCAGTTTATCTTCACCTGTAAACACTGTGGTTAGAATCTTTGGGATCGTGGCTTGCGGAACAATACTTAAATTTATTAAGTCCCGAATCCCTCTAATACCCGATAATAACTTATTATTTCCCGATTCATTATAAAGGCCAAAGCCATAGTCGATAATAATTGTTGGGATATTCGATGATTTCGCGACTATTCCAGCTGCAATATTTCCAGCATCTCTGGCTGAAGCATACTTATCCCATAGCAATGACCCATAGGAGGTATTCCCATTTGGAGTATGGGTTTTAATGTCCCAATCCCCTTTTGTACCTGCTTTTTTTGCATATTCGTAAGCTGATGGATTAGCTTTGACAATCTCTCGAACTGATTGAGTGGCAAAGTTCGAATCAAAATCAATTTTGGCACCCTCAGCAACTTTGACTTGATTTTTATTGTTTACGCCATTCTTTTCGTAATCACCAAAATCTGCGAAACCGAAAGGAGTCCAAGTTTCTCCCATCTTTTCACCCCCTCCTGAAGTTGATATACTATTTTGATAAAGGTTGTCAACCTCTGCATTTGTGGTTGCATTTTTGTGTTTATATACTCCGTTGTCACCATCAGCATAAATAGCTAAGACGTTACCAAGAGCATCGGTATGAGTAGATTTAGTTTCCATTCCATTTGGATCAATCATGAGAACAGGATTATTTAATCCATAATTGTACGGCGAGGCATAACCAAAGGCTTCCGCCAGCGGATCCACCACATTCCATCTGCCAATCACCGGATCATAGAACCTCGCCCCGTAATCGTAAGCTCCTAACTCTTCCTGCAACTCCTTGCTGTTATAAAGATACTTATTATCTACAGATCCCAGCATGGAAGTTTTTCTTTTCCCAAAGGCATAATAATCATCTTTCTGCAAAGGCGATATAATGCCGTTCACCACCTCAAAGGTATAACGTACATTACCCAGATGATCGCTTAGGTTATAATGATAGGTGTATGCTCCGCTACCATTGTTTTGTGCCACACCTTCTTCAGTATGAATAATATCGATTGTAGTACCATCTGGCTTGTATTCTATCCCATCAATATAATTCCTCACCGTACCACTGCTATTTTTGGCCAGTTTGTTACCTGTAGCATCGTAAGTGTACGATAGGTTAACAGCTGTACCTGTGGTACGCACTGCCGTTGCAGGGAGGTTAAGATAATTATAAGTCAGACTGATTCCGTTCAGTCCATCCCTGGTTGCATTACCGTTGGCATCGTATTCATAGTTTTGCGTGGTCAGCCCGCTTACGCTCTGCAACCTGTTGCTACTGCCCGAATTGTAATAATTATATACTTTCGCCCCGGCACCATCACGGTTAAGGCTGGCGATATTGCCCATTACATCGTATGTCAATGCTTCGCTCATCGAAACACCTGCTGTGGTAGCAGCCGATCCCAGCCTATTCAGTTTATCGTAACCATAGTTGAAAATGTTTGCAGTTGGGCTGGCCGTATTGCTCCAGGCCCAGTACTGTTTGGTAATGTTACCATTATAGCCCTGTGCAGCACCGTCTTCATAATCAAGTTTCATACTGAACTGATCGGATATACTGTTCTTCATCCAGCCACGCTCGTTATAGGCAAAAGTGGTAGCCTGGGTATCGTTATGCAGGTTCTTTTTGGTCAGTTGCCCGATCTCGTTGTATTCCAGATGGTTCAATGCCACCTCACCCTGGTTGTTGATGTTCTCAAAGCTGGCAATTTTACGCCCCATATGGTCGTATTCGAAACGGCTGGCTATCGTTGTAGTTGAACTACCTGCTGTATGCGTACGCGTACTCGCGGTAAGCTCGCCGCTAAAGTTATAGGTATTGTCCAGCACATCGGTACCGTTCAGGTGGTGATTGCTCTTGCTCTGCACCACACGCCCTTCAAGGTCATAATAGTTTACCGTAAGCAGCATCGTTCCGCTAACCAGGTTCTTCACCTTTGTGCCGGTAAGCAGGCTTTTGGTACGTGCCGCAGGTGCCTGGCTACCTGTAGGCGGGCCAAAGCTATTGCCTGTAAAATCGTAATTATCGTAATAGTTTACCGTCAGCACAGTACCGCCAGTCTGTGGAAAGGACTTCCCGTCATAATCGGCGCCAGGACGGCTTTCCCATAACGAGATGGAAACGTCACCGTTGGCCATCAGCTGGACCTGGTTATCCAATGTCGTCTGGAGGGCATTTTTTGATGTCCGCAGGGGCGCAGTGCCATTGTCTGCCGAAGTACCTGCCTGTGGGTATAAACCGGTAGCCACTACCCTACCGAAGGCATCATATTTACTGTAAAGCCATTCCTGTGGGCTTTTGTTCCGCTGGTTGGCATCCTGGCTCATTACCAGCTGATCTAGCTTATTGTAAACCATAAATTCCCAGCCCTTGCCCGGGATTTTTTTCTCCACCAGTCTTTTGCGCCCATCATAACGGTAACCATAAATAAACTGGTCGAAAACAGCTAGCGTCTCGTCGAAACTGCTTAGTGCGGCTTGCCCGTTTTCGTTTACTGCCGGCGGCAATACATAACGCAGGTTACCCAGATCGTCGTACACATAGTAAGTGGATAAACTTTTACCATCGGTTTCCCAGATACGCTTCAATACTACACGTCCCTCAAAGTCTTTGAATTCTTCTGTCGTACCCGCTTTTGCATCAGCGAACTTCCAGTTCTCATCCTTACTGATCGTCTTGTAAAGTTTGCCCGGCAGGTAAACCCCTGACGAGGCTCCGTTGTCGCTATTGTTGATCGTCCAAAGCTTTACTTCATTCTGAACGTTTGTGCCGTATTCGATCTTTACCGTATGCCCATTACTAATCTGCCAGGATTCGCCCGGTGCCCCCTGCTGTTCTACACGGTTTAACGGCGATGCCTCAAACATGGTTTCTGCAAAGGGATAGGCCGTGGCTTTTATCCCTGCTGTAGGGCTGTTGTAAAACGCCAGCTGATCGGCAAGGGCACCTGAACGGTAATTACCTGTGGTTCCTGTCTGCGCTGCATAAGGCTGGTATTTAAATTGTTCGCGTCCAAAGGCATCATAGGCAACCGGCTGTACAAGATCCTTAAAACCAGGGCTGCCCTGCACCTGCACGGTCTGCAAAGGTCTCCCGAGGCCATCAAAATACTGGATCGTTTCGTTTACCTCACAAGTGCTGCGGCCCGAAAGATTGTTTGGGTCCATGCCCGGCTGTTTGAATATTTTCGTACTAATGTAGTTCTGGCCACTGCTCGCCGCCGATACAAAAGGTACGCAGTTTCTATAACTTAAGCCTGTAGTAAAAATGCGCACAGGACCGGTAGTATGGAAACCATCGATCAGGGTTACACTCGATGGTGCACTGATTTCGCTTTCCCCATTATAAACCGAGACAACTTTCTGGGCGTAAGAGCGGCTGCACAGCAAAAGCAATGCCGTGCAGAACTGGATATTTAGATATTTCATGAGTGTAGGTTTGTTAACTAAGATTTATTAATAATTACTGAAGAATCGTACAAGGGCCATTATGTGTCTCATCTACAAAATCAATACTTCTGGTTCCATCTGTCCATTCATAGTGATAAACGCAAGTATAAGTAGTTCCACGTACTCCATTTTTAACTGAGCTTGTGTAAACTTTTGTCCCTTCCACGCATTCGCCGTTTATAACCTTATGATCTATCCCTTGACACGGCACATCTACCGGGCATGCATTCGTTTTACCCAAAGAAACCCACCTCAAATTATTATAGCTAACGCTTATTGGATTAATATCCTTTTGCTCGGCTTCCTCTATACCAGTATTTTTATTATTTATATCTACAAGACATTTTTTATTTCCTGTAGCTTCCCAAATAGGATCATTTATTAAAAAATTATATCTATAGTTTTTAACTATATTTTGGTTTCTATCCTTTACATTTAGTAGTCTTTGATAAAGGTCATAATCAAAAAAGGTGTCCAGATTTTTTGAATCCGTACTCACTTTTATACCAACCAAAGGATCGTAAATATAACTACTAATCAAGCTGTTTGATAACCCAATGTGGCTGCGAAGAGGCAATAAGAAACTCCGCACCTCCTCTTCTGAAGGAAGTTGTTTTACGAGAAAAGCATCAGCAACAGATTTTCCTCCTAAAATATTCTCAACATTCGTGAAATTTGAGTTTTTAACTTCTGCTATCAACAACGATTTATCGTAAGCCCACAAATAACTAATTTTTGGTCCATTTGCCTTGGCAATCTCTAGTGGATTGCCATTTTCATCATATCTATAATACTGCAGCCTTGTTTCCACATCATTGGTTTTAAATTGGCTTTTAATGGTTTCAGGTAAGATAAAATCATTTACATCCCAGCCCCTGCGATATTCTTTAATAATCTTTTGTTGTTTTAATCCGTCAGTTAATTCTTCATACTCTATCACGGGATTAAAAATATGCCGGTTTATCATTTCCTGATAAGGAATCGTATTTCCAGATGCAACCATCTCATGCGCATAACGGTTAACATTTGAATGCACTTTACCATCGCTATTTGTTTGTATTGTTTTAGTCAATAATTGATGGTCAGTGTTCTCATATTGATACTCTTCTACTGAAGAAATTGGCTGTTGGCCGTTTGAATCATATAAAATAGTTTCTGTTTTTATTGGATATGTCCATCTTGAAAATAAATTATATTGATTTACATTGAGGTATACATAATCACCTAAATTATTTTTAGGTAAATTTAAATTAGTTCCGCCTGGGTCTGCACTAAATACATAGAAAGGATACATTGCTCTAAGCCGTGTATCATCCAAATATGTTGTTTTAACACGTTTAAGAAAAAGATATTCATTATTTCTTTTAATGAAATTATTTTGTTCTATCTCTTGATGGCTATTGATACCAGTATTAGAGAAAGTTACACCTTCGATAAAATTCCCCATTAGTGCGCTTGGGTAACCATCAACAGCGTTGAGGAATACATGTTCTATACCGCCATTTTCATAATTATCGCCTGTACTTTCGACTACCCGATCATAATAGATGTGATTACCCGTTAAATCGCTAATCCCATAAACATTTCCAGATGAGAATTTAAGGTAATTTTTAGTAACATAAGAGTAAGATCCATAATTACTAAAAGTCCTTGTTCTACGTTGATATACTGGTTTCTCGCTTATCATTTTCCCACTTGAATGACCATCTATTAAATTATTATAGTTATAATTTTTAACAGTTTGTTTAGCAGTTATTGGATCAAAAGTTATAACTCGTTTAATTCTTACTCCAGCTACTTCCTTATTTCCGGTAAAAGGATAACTATTCGCATAAGTGAACATACAATAACCTCTTGCATCTCCTCTAACCTTCACCGCTAAACGATATGTTCCTGGCTGAAAGGTAACATATATAACATTGTGCTGATCCACAACTGCCTGACCATCATTAAACTGAGTAAAACCTAACAAATAATCCTCGGCATCGGCCAACCCTGCATTAACTAAATATTCTCCGGCAGGGTAACTTGGTTGTCCACTAGATGCCCGATTCATAGGAACACACCCAATTTGCACTTTCACTGTACTTGTACATGTAACTGTAAAAGGTTCAGAATAAACTGTTGTATTATGCTTTAGTGTTGAGGTAGCCTCTTTATATATAGAGAAAGTGGAATCTGGAATATCACAATTCTTGGCCATTGCCATATAAAGTGAATTTGCCTCATAGTCAATATTTTCACTTGCACCTGTTGGAAAGGTAATACGATTTAATAATCCTATTTTTGCATAAGTAAAATCAGGACTACGGTCTCCATAGCCTTCATATCTAAAAGCATCAGCTATTATCGGATTAACTGGCTCAGGAATAAGAGTTTTATTATTCTTTCCATTAAAATAGCCATAGTGATCTTGCGAAAAAGAAAGCCTTGGAGGGACCTTGTCCAAATTATTATATTCAAATAGATACTTTTTATCATTTACAATTATTGCATTTAGAAACAACCGCTTATTTACATTAAGGTTATTTACATAGTTTGTATATTGGTTTTTATAATAAGATGAGGGAGTTATAGTGTTGTAATTAAGTTGGATATTCTGCAAAGGAATATCAGCATTAGAAGGATTTTGACTTCGATATAAACCAACATTGAGCAAATAAAAATCTCCAACAAGATCTTCTCTTTCCTCGTAATTAAATTTCAGGTAACCATTAGTAGCGGAGTTGCTACTAATGCCCGAAAGATATACACCTTTATTATTTATAACAGTATAACTATGAACTTCTTTATCAGTTGGCCTAGTTTCTGTTGGCTGAAGATCAGGTCCATCAAAACTTGAATAATCAAAATAAATGAAAGTTTGATCGGTAGAGGCCATATATTTAAACTCACAATTCGAGTAAGATAGCGCTATAAAATCTCCCAGAGGATGTATTATACGAGTTAAGAACCAGGCATTTTTTATTTCAACACGGTATTTTGGATTAAGCGAATTAACAGAGGATGAAGATTCTATTGATGTAAATTGATATTTTATCCCATCAGCACTAGTTATGATAAACCCACCATTAATATCACCTTCGATTTTAAGGTTGTTTTGTTCTAACTTTTTTATTCCTCCATCATAAATAATAAACCTTCCAAAATTACCACAAAAATTAAAGGTGAAAATATCGGCCTGAGTATCATATCCATTTGTTGACGTGTTAATGTAAGAATCCAAAGCGGAACCCGTTGTACCTGGAAAGTCTGTTGGTGGATTGACAAATCCACCGCCATCAGGGCTACCCAGAACAGTTCTACTGATAGCACCACCTGCGTTGAGTGTCCACCCTGTTCCCACCCTTGAAGAAACCTGATCAACCTTAAAGCCATCAGAATTATAGTCTAAACTAATTTGCAATGATAGATTTCTAGTTTTATAGGTATATAGTGGGATACTGCTTTTAGCACCTCCAGATGACATATTGGAACTGACAAGCGCATACCTCCCCAAATCCGATGCAGTTGGTGATGGCGGTAGGATATTTGGAATATCGGCTTGAGGAGATGGGGGTACTTGACAGTAGCATAATGTATGCAATCCGATGCAGAGAAATAAAAGAATACTTTTCATTTAAATAATTTATTTTTTTTTTAAAAAAAGGTAGGTTTATGTTATTTACAATTAAAAATGTATTGTAGATTAAGCGATTAACAGTTCTTGTCAAATCCTTTTCTATTATCAAAAAAGGCACAAGGAAATCTACTTAATCATATTTATTATTCACATAAGTGAATAAAAGAAAATGAGCTGGGTTTTATTTATTACTTGAACGCACTTAACATAAATTATAGTAGATTTTAATTTTTCAAGATTATTGTTTTATTCACTAATATTTAAATCTTTTTGACGAACGATGCTTTTCGAGTGACGAAAATGTGTTTCGGAGTGATGAGTTTTGTGCCATTAATAAAAACTACCAAATAAGGCTGAAAATTCACATTTTAAGATCAATTTTCCTTCCCTACAATCTGCAGTTCGAGTGTAAGTTTATCAGATTTTTCTTCATTGCCGTTTGCCTTTTTTTTCATCAGCTTAGCATCAGCAATACGATCTATACCTTGTGCTTTTTCTAAAGTATCAAGCAATTTGACCATATTAAAGTAGCTGCCTTTAAAAATAAATTTTTGCGCTACGATCCCCTTAGCGGTTTCGCTGGTATCTTTTTCTACACTGCCTAAATTCGGGCTGAAGTTGATGTCAACATTTTTAGCGATGGCCATAGCCGATACCGATTGCCATAAACGGTTTTCGCGATCTTCTCGGCGCACCTTATAACCTTTTAATACAGCCTGATAAAAGGCATGTTTTTTTTCGAGCTGTGGAAAAGCGACATCGGGTTCTTCGCCGGGATGCTCAGTTTGCTTTAACTGCCTGTTAAGTGCAAATGCCGAAATTGCTTTTTCGAATGAAAAAACATAGGCAAGATACACCACCACGATCATTAAGAAGATCATAATGGCTTTTTTATTTTTCTGGCTAAGTTTCTCTATCATCTTAATATTGGATCAATAGGTTAAAAGCAAAACTTTCAGATTCGGTATCCTGCTGGTAGCGCAACAACTTGACTTCTTTAGCCCATTTTTTTTCTTTGAGTAAAAATATCCAGTTGTTAACAGCCGATAAATTGGAGGTTTCGCCAGTGATTTTTATCGAAGCAAGTGCATCTTTATTTTCTGCTGATTCTTTTAAACGGTCGAATTGTATTTCGTTTAACATAAGGGCCCGTGGCTTGCTGCTGCCAATTTCGTTGAGCAAAAAGGCATGACTATAACCACCATTCCAACCGAGTTTTTCTAATAATATTTTTTGATTGGCAATTTCCTTTTTCAACAGGTCGCTTTGATCTGCCGTAGCGGTAATTGCCCCTACCTGCTGGTTCAGTTTTGCATTTTCTGCATTGTAATGCGTAAGTGCAAAAAAACTGATCACTAACAATCCTAATAAAGCAAAGACAAAAATCCCAGCTGTTTTTTTAAGGTTCGAAAGTTCAAGAAAATCTCTAAAACGGTGATCAATCTGCCCATTCTCTATTTTAATTAAAGAAAGTTTGTCGTGCAGAAAAAGCTGAAAAGCCAATGCATAAGGCACCAAAAGCGTAGATTTAAGTTTGGTATTACCCAATTTCAGGTTGCCTTTATCTTCTGCCCCTTCCTGGTAACGGTATCCCACTATTTCCCCTTCTGCTGAGGCCTCAAATTGATGTCCATTGGCTGAAAACCCTTCGCCAGTTCCGCTCAGTAATTCCCAAATCGAAATAACAGGTAATGCACCAAGGCTCAGCATATAAATATTTAATCCGGATGATTGCAGTTTCCCAACGATATCATCAATCCATGTTTGCCTTACAATACTTACCCAGGCCTGGTCGCCAAGTAGCGTTTCCTGCGCATAAAAATCTTTTCTTTCAACCGATGAAAAAGCCGCTCTAAACAAGTCTTTTTTCTCGGTTCCGATACCTTTAAGCTGTTTGTGTATAATGCCTTTTCCATTAATTGATAAGGCCACCGGATATTTCCGTGGAATACGCTCCAGCACCTTAACCAAATTACCTTCTACGGTGTGGTGATCGGCCGCATCTATATTATCGCCTTGTCGGGTAACTACTGCATAGCTGCAACGATACGTTTCATTCTGCAATAGTGTCAGCTCTATCCCTAATATATGTTCAAAAGTTTCGAACATGGCTTAATACAAAATTGTGGGTTTAATAAATACCAGGGTTACCACTTTGTTATTTGATTTTTCACGGCTGCTGAAGAGCCACTTCAACACAGGAATTCTGGATAAGATGGGTATACCTGAACCATTCTCACTGCTCTCGGTACGCTCTAAGCCGCCCAGTACAATCATATCTTCGTTTTTAGCCCTTATGATGGAACTGAACTTACTGGTAGATTTAGGCGGTGGTGCATTTAGCGGCGGGTTTCCTATAAAATCGGATATGTTTACCTTGATGTTAAGCGTAACCTGGTCATCGCCTGAAACCACCGGCCTGATATCAATTTCCAGGTTGGCATTCACCTCTGTAAACTGCTCGGTTACCACCGTTTGCGCATTAAGCGAGGGGATTACATTTTGTGTTCTCTGGCTGTAATACCTTGAACTTCCGATACTTAAATTAGCAGAGTGGCCATTAAGGGTAGAAAGTTTCGGAACCGAGCGGATATCTACATTGTTATTGTTTTCGAGTGCACTCAGCTTTACATAAAAGTTCGGGGTTACCCTACCCAGGTTTACAGCTCCATTTCTACCTAGCCTGGAAAGAAAATTGTTGATGGAATTTGCCCCAAAAGTATAGTCGATACCCGGCAATATCGTTCCTCCAGTCCTAACGCTATCCGAAACCCCGGCAGAAATACCAGTTTTAACAGTTTTACCTTTTCTAACATCCACCAATGTTACCTCGATCAGCACCATAGGTACTACCCGATCAATCTGTTTAATGTAATTCTCGATTTCATTTACCTGAGGGGAAGATCCGGAAAGCAACAGGGTATTCTGTTCGCGGAATTCTTTAATCTCTACTCCCCTCTTCCACTCATTCGGGATCATCATCTGGATCGTATCCAGCGAGCGGTGCTGCAGTTGCACAATCCGATTTGCCCGCAGGCCTTCCAGCTTACGGTCGCCGATCAGGTAAACGCCACCATCCTTTTTATAGGTATATTCAGTTCCCTGAAGTAAAGCAGTGAGAAATGTATCGTAACCAATACCGCTTAGCCTTGTACTTACTGTACCTTTAATATCTGAATAAATAAAATAATTGGCACCAACCTCGCTCGAGGCCGATTTAATCAGGTCCAATATGGGTGTATTCAAGGCATCAACACTCACCGTACGGTTGCCCTGGTTATCTTTTTTCCCGTTTAAGCTAAAGCTTGAGGGGCCGCTTTGTGCGGCACTCCTGTTCCCACGTTTTACGGCAGTTGCATTATCGCCATTTACATAAAGTTCTTCTCCTTCTCCTAACGATTGAAAAATGAATACCCCATCATTGGTTTTGTTCATTTTAAGCTCATTGGCATAAGCGAGTTTTTCTAAAGCCACCTCAAAAGGTGCTGCTGCGATAAAACCACTTACTTTTTTGCCCATTAATGCTACAGGAACCACCACATTTTTTTGTGAAAGCTGACTGATTTTTTTGGCTACCTGGCTCAGCGTATCGTTATTGAGTTCGAAACCCAGGTATTCGTTTGAGGCATTGTAATTAATGCGGAAATCTTTTGGCAGTACAGTAGGTTTTGGTGCCTGTACTTTGGTAACCGACATAATCGAACCGATGAGGTTAATATCCAGATCGTATTCCTTAGCGATGAACAAAATTACGTTCATGGCGGTTTCATTACGAAAATTGGTATAAACCTTAAAGTTCAGTTGTGGATCGATATTAATATTCAGGTTGTTGGATTGCGCCAGCGCCCTTAAAAATTCCTGTGCGGAAGCGCCTGACATCGACAGTTGAACCGGCTGATTTAATCCAGGTACGGTTACCGCAAGATTCCTTAAACGCTCTTCAATAGCTTTTAAACGATCCTGACTGGTGGTAACCTGAGCCGATACTGTTAAAATAAACAGGTTCAAGACCAAAATGGCCATCGTGATCAGCACTTTCAATATATTTTTATTCTTCATTTAGATAGAGAGTAATAATGGGTAAATTTCTTCCATGGAGGTTAATCCATCGGCAAATAAAGCAAAAGCATTTTTGGAGAGCGTACTGATCCCCTTTTCTTCAAGCATAGTTTCAATAGCCATGTTCCCTTTTCTGATTTCCTGCGAGAGATCGGCATCGATAGGAATTACTTCGTAAACAGCTTTACGCCCACTGTAACCTGTATAGTAACAGTGCGAACATCCTGCGGCAATAAAATGTACATCAACTTTTTTGGATGGCTTAAACTGTCTCGGATAAAGTCCTTCAGTAACGGTTTCTTCTTTCTTGCATTTGGGGCAAAGTAACCTAACCAAACGTTGGGCAACCGTGGTATTTAACGTGTTAGCGACTAAAAAGCCCGGAATGCCCATATCCATCAAACGCGACACGGTTCCCCAGGCAGAATTGGTGTGGATAGTTGATAACACCAGGTGACCGGTAAGCGCTGCCCTGATGGCCATATTTGCCGTTTCAGGGTCACGAATCTCTCCTACCATGATCACATCCGGATCCTGCCTTAAAAAAGTACGTAAAGTGGCAGCGAAACCTAATCCGATGTTTTCCCTCAACTGCACCTGGTTTACACCTTCCAATGTATATTCTATCGGATCTTCTATGGTAAGGATATTCCTGGTACTTTTATTCAGAAGCTTTAAGGTAGCATAAAGTGTAGTGGTTTTTCCAGATCCGGTTGGCCCGCTGATTAAAATGATCCCGTTAGGTCTTTGCACGCCCTCCATATAATTGCGCATATCCTCTTTTGATAGGCCCAATGTACTGAGATCGATATCGGTACTGCTGTTGTTTAGTAACCTGAGTACAATCTTTTCTCCATATAGGGTTGGTAAAACCGATACCCTGATGTCAAAAGAAGTAAAACGGGCAGAACTGAACTGGATCCGGCCGTCTTGCGGCAAACGTTTTTCGGCAATATCCAGGTTGGCCATGATCTTAATCTTATTGATCAAAGCCGGATAGTCTTTTTTTTCGATCTGGTAACGTTCAATCATCATCCCATCTATTCTTACCCTTACCCTCGATCTTTTTTCGAAAGTTTCGATATGGATATCACTACTTTTTAAGCGCCTGGCTTCTTCTATCAGCACATTTAAAAAATCATCCCCGGCTGTAATTACCGAAACTTCTTTTTCTTCACTCCCTCTGGATACATCGCCAAGGTAATATTTGGAAAGCAACCTGCTGATTTCCTGCTGTTCTAATGGCAACAAGGAGATGCCGCAACCGAGCATTACCTGTAATTCATCAGTAAGTTGGTGATGATCGCCTATACCATCCCAGCAGAGAACCAGGTCGCCATTAGCTCCGCGTTCTTTCGGAAATACCCGGTATTCCATGGCAAACTCTTTAGAGATCAATCCAAGAATTTCTGGTTTAACTTCCATAACTAAGTAGATTGATTAAATTTTCGTCTGAAAGTAAATTGATTACAGGCGTATACCAACTACTTGCTATAACAAGTATTAACAAGAATGCCTGATAACCTGCCAAAGGGATTTTTTTTCCATGCAATTTAGAATCTACACCAAATATTGCCGAGAAAATCACGACCACCATCAGGCTCAGGAGATAAAATAACACATAGTTTAAGAAAGAAAAACCGAAAGATATCGCCACAAGGAACAAAAGATCGCCCAGGCCAAAAAAGCCTTCGAATATATTGGTCAGCTTTTTTTGCCTGATTGAAATGTAGGCTGTTAATACCAGAAACTGCAATCCCAAAAAAATCAAACTCTTAGCTACCTGTGCCATCATTACAGAAAAACCAAGCACCTGTATGGTACCAATGGCCAAAAGCAACAAAAGTGCTGGAAACATCCACCAATAAATCCCCCTGTATTTTAAATCCTGATAAACCATCCCTGCTAACACCATAAGAATCCCCCCCTGCAAAAAAAACATTAGTCGGCAACGATCTCTTTTAAGTTTTTATCCTGATCAATCTGCCATACATTGTAGGTTCCATCGCCATCAAAATCGGCAACGGCTGTGGCTTTCGCTGTAAAAGTATTGTTAGTGGCTGCTGTAATTTCTATTTTATAGTTTGCTTTACCATCTTTTGCATCGGATGTTAATTTTTCCTGGATAAAACCTATTTCGAGCAGATCGGTTGAATATTTAGAATGCTCATAAAAATAACTTTGCTCCAATTTGGCCACATGCTCCAACTGCATTTTTGCCTCTGTTGTTTTGGCTTTCGTAATCAAAGGCATCAGGTTCGGCAGCGCTAAAAGGATTAATATGCCAATAATGGCCAGAACAATCAGAATCTCGGTAAGGGTGTAAGCGTTAAGCTTTTTTGAAGTATTAATTTTCATTGCACACGTTAATTTGTTTGGTACATTTTTGATTAAAATGTAATCCGTCCGTAAAATGCAAAGAAATTAATAAATTTCCCAATATTTTTGACGAACAATGTTTTTTGAGTGGTATTAATGGGTTTTCGAGTGACGAAGGTAAATTTGGTTTTACCAATTGGGGAGAACAAGGGCTGTAAATTAGAATAAGCTGGTTCAAAAAATTTATTAATAAACACTGTAGCTACCGGGCTTTATTATAATTCAATTCTCGAACGTCAGCTAAATGGCTTATACCAATATGGATCACTAGTTAAAACCATTATTAGTGCAATATTTATTTTCATTTTTTGGCTATTTGTACTTACTTTAGGTCATTACAACAATCTCACCATGAAAAAAATCTACGCAACTCTTGTAGCAGTATCAGCTATAGTTCAATTTTCCTATGCACAAAATAATAGTAACCCCTGGCCTCCTACCGGCAACGTCGGTATTGGTACCACTTCCCCATCAACAGCCCTCCAAATTGTTCGCGGAGGAACAAGCCCGGGTAATGATTATGCTGCATTAAATATTAAAACTACAGGTTCAGGTAATATTTTTGGCCCTATTGTTTACTTAGATGCCACTTCAGGAACAAACGGAAGACAATGGGGCTTGGCTAGCTCAGGAGCACTAGATGCTGGTGCTACAGGTGCTTCGGGAAACTTTGCTATTTATGATGAAAGTGCAGGTTTATCCCGAATGGTGATCAACAGCCTTGGCTACATAGGAATGGGTTCAATCGCTCCTAAATCACGATTACACATTGCTCAAGACATTTCTATGAATGCGGATGTAGATGCACAACAACTCAGCATAACCGGTGCTACAGACGATGCGAAAAGATTAGTGATTGGCTATGATGTTAACGGTGCGGGCTTTGGTTACATAAAAGCAGGATGGTATCAGCATCAATGGACTAATTTATCCCTGCAACCGAATGGTGGCAACGTAGGAATCGGGACTACCCAACCCGATGCTAAATTAACTGTTAATGGTACAATCCATTCAAAAGAAGTAAAAGTGGATACAAGTATACCTGTGCCTGATTATGTATTCGAACCAACTTATAAACTTTCACCATTAAGTGAATTAAAAACCTACATCGAAATCAACCATCACCTACCTGAAATACCATCGGCTACTGAAATCAACAAAAATGGACTGCATCTTAGTGAAATGAACCTTAAGCTGTTAAAAAAAGTAGAAGAATTGACGCTATATATGATAGAAAAAGATAAACAAGTAAGTGATCAAAGCAGACAGCTAGCCGAACAACAAAAAATAAACAAGTCATTACAGGATCAGATAAATAAACTTACGAAACAACTAACAAAGAACCAACACCTTTCCAACCCTGAAATATGAAAAAAAACTGAACTGGGTAGTTTGCTAAAACTGATGTATGCTTTAGAACACATTGACCCAATATAAGAAAGCATGAATAAATATTTTACAGCCAACTTTCGGCAATTCATTGCTTGCAAAACGCTTTGGTAATGGGCCAAGATTACAGAACCTGCTAAACTACTCTCCAGAACTTATGGGGCCATTAAAGCCAGGATAATTAAAATTGGAACGATACAGAAATAAGAGAGTCCAGCAGGCTTTTAACCTGCCGGACTTTGCTTTTATTTATATATTTTGGTACCAGTCTAGAATTAATTGCAAAATTTTTCCATCAGGTACATAGAATAAAAAGGAGCAGTTACAATCATCAATAACGAAAAAAGAAAAAAAGCTACGCTAAAAACAACTGAAGCCGCATTACTATTAAACAGTTTCGGTTTTTCAGCAATGATTATTTCCATTTTTTTTGATCTGTAATAAATTTGGAAATTGAGCAGCATAATAGCTCCTGCAACAACCAACATCGGCCACTTAGGGATATTGTAACAAAAAATAGTTATAGATATTATATTTAATAATCCATTAACAATAAAGCTCTCCATTGCGCTTAAACAGAAAATAACTGTAGAATGAGGTTGATCATCAGGAAGAATCTTCGTATAAAATAGATAGTAGTAGTAATAAAGAATTTTCATTAAGGTTTCAATTTATCAATCATTTCTTGTAATTTTTCATTATAGCGTACAACCAGCCCGAAATCATCAGGGCGCTTTTCTTTGCCATTAATCAACTCGAAGCCCTCGCCGAAAAAGGTAACCAGGGTTTGCCATGGAGTGAACAAGAAGATGAATTGCTAAGAACGCTTTGGTAATGGTTTCAAGATTACACAACTCCCACTCCAGGACTTACGGAGCCATTAAAGCAAGGCTAATCAAACTTGGACTACTACAGAAATAAAAAAGCCCAACATTACTGTCGGGCTTGCTGTAATTCCATTTATTTCTCACACGCGACAGGCGTGCTCCAGCTTTGGGAAGTGTTCCTGGGTGCCCAAAAACACAACTTGTAGATCACAAAACAAACCAATAGGCTGCATAAATACTCATGCAGCCTATTGAAAGTAGTAATCAACTTACTTATTGGCATCGCTATTTCCAATGTAAGTTGCTACATTTAGTTTTTCCATACCATAACAACCATTTTTTTTTATCATTATAGAAATCTGTTTTATTACGGTATCTAAAAATATAACCATAGTAAACGGAACTTCTAATTCCTGAATTTCTGGTCATATTGTCAATACAATTACCGAATTTTTTTTTATCCGCTTTTCTACCTTCTACATACTCTTCTATATATTGAAGACTTTTTAAATAATTAGATTTAAAAATAAGGTTCTCAACACAGGTATCAGTATGTTTACTATATATTCCATTATCATAAAGCACAACCTCAGTTGTATCTGCTTTTATGATGTTAACAAAAACAAGACTAAAGAAAATTAAGCCGATGAGTTTCATATTTACTTTATTTTAGTTTTTAATACTTTAATACCTCCAGTACTAGTAGGAGATACAACCTGTCTAGTTTTAGTGCCATTTCTTTCTTTGAATACATCCGAGCTGTCACCCTCCACACGAGTATTCCCATTCACCCTGTTTTCTGCGTTCGTCGCTTTTTGGTGTGCCCGGTCAAATTCAGCACTAGTTTGACTTTCCCCTGGCCCCATTCCCTGATTTGCTTTATCCAACTGCTCAATTGTTTCATGAATTAGTGCACCAGCGCTTGTGCCCCCACTCTTACCCGCTTTGTCAAATTGTTGGACATCCGAAATATCCAATTGATTTGTATCAAATTTCCGACCTCTACATCCTTCGAACTAGAAACGACTTCTTGTCTAACCACGGTTTTACTATTAACTGCTCCGCTATAAAGCTCACTAAAAGCTTTCTGCTCAGATGTTGCTTTGGAACCATCACCCTTTGTTAATACAACTTTATCACTAAATCCTTTGCCATCCTTAACTTTTACAGTTGAAGCTGTGTAAGTTCCGCCCATAGATTTGTTAACTGTAGCTATATAGGAATTTTTAGCCTCCGCATTTTGAAATTTTAAGTGTATATCCTGTGGATCCATACCATCAGGATCAATAAATCTCATCGGATTGTTAAACGAATAATTATAAGGTGAATGTCTCCTCATCTGCTCCGCAAGCGGATCAATCACATTCCATCTTCCAATAATTGGGTCATAGAACCTTGCGCCATAATCGTAAGCTCCTAACTCCTCTTGCAACTCCTTGCCATTGTAAAGATATTTATTTGTTCCTGCTTTTACAACAGGTTCTTTTCTAAGTCCAAAAGCATAATAGTTATCCTGCTGTAAAACCTCCAATT
>Ga0308165_1000288_pt1 | contig 110679 bp, 92 predicted proteins | sample PhyWR2_FD_201032 | JGI IMG/M metagenome (GOLD analysis project Ga0308165, IMG submission 201032) | Phyllosphere microbial communities from UC Gill Tract Community Farm, Albany, California, United States - DLSLW.R2 | ecosystem: Host-associated > Plants > Phyllosphere > Unclassified | place: USA... | reverse complement strand
TTCCAAGCGATGCTACAACCAGTACTGTAGCGGATATAGAAAAAAGAATAATACGCAATGATTAGCAACAAGCACAAAATTTTAGATGCCATTTTAGAGCAGGGCATGCTGCCTCTTTTTTATCAGGACAGCGAAGCGGGTAGTGTAGAAATTTTACGCACCTTGTATAAAGCAGGAGTTCGTGTTTTCGAATATACCAACCGCGGTAAATCAGCTTTGCCAAATTTTAAAAAGCTGAAAGAAATCCGCGATGCCGAAATGCCCGATCTTTACCTGGGTATCGGAACCATTAAAACCCCTGCCGATGCACATGCTTTTATCGAAGCCGGAACAGATTTTATTGTAGCGCCGATCGTAAATCCGGCTGTTGCCGAAATTGCCAATAAAATTGGTATGCTTTGGATTCCGGGCTGCATGACGCCGACTGAGATCAGCGTTGCCCAAGAGCACAAAGCCATGTTGATCAAAATTTTCCCTGCGAATATCTTAGGCCCTGAATTTATCTCATCCATTAAAGATTTATTTGCAGGCCAGCTATTTATGCCAACAGGAGGTGTAGAAATTAATGCAGATAACTTAAAAACCTGGTTTAAAGCCGGTGTTTGTGCCGTAGGGATGGGCAGTAAACTCATCAGTAAAGAGGTGATGAGCAAAGGCCTTTATGAGGAACTATCCGACAATACAAAACTAGCGCTCGACCTAATTCAGCAAAGCAAATAAAAATCTAATACACCTAACCAAATGAACCAACCAAAAACAAGCAAATACAGATGGACCATATGTTTGCTGTTATTCCTAGCTACGACCATAAATTATTTAGACAGACAGGTACTTTCTTTAACCTGGACAGATTTTATTAAGCCTGAGTTTCATTGGGACAACAACGACTACGGAAATATTACCGCGCTCTTCTCTATTTTTTACGCAATATCGATGCTTTTTGCCGGCCGTTTAGTTGACAAGCTGGATACAAAAAAGGGCTTTTTATGGGCCATCGGCATTTGGTCTATTGGGGCCTGTTTACATGCCTTTTGTGGTATTGCCACCGCAGGAATCGTTAACGGAAACTGGTTGGTAGGTTTTGAGGGTGCCAAAGAAATTATATCGAAAATAAATAATACCGGACTGGTTGTTTCGGTAAGTGTTACCCTCTTTATTTTTGCGCGTTTTGTACTGGCTGTTGGAGAGGCAGGTAACTTCCCTGCAGCAATTAAAGCCACAGCCGAATATTTTCCCAAGAAAGACAGGGCGTTTGCAACCAGTATTTTTAATGCAGGCGCAACTGTTGGTGCACTTGCCGCTCCGATTACCATTCCCTTTATTGCGAAAGCCTACGGCTGGGAAATGTCGTTCATCATTATCGGTGCATTGGGTTTTATTTGGATGGGATTGTGGGTTTTTGTATATAACAAACCAGAATTACACAAAAGGGTGAGTGCTGAAGAATTGGCCTACATTCAACAAGATTTGATTGCCGACAGAAAACTGGCCGATTATGTAGAGGAAACCAAGGAAAAAGTATCTTTTGTTGATTGCTTTAAATTTAAACAGACCTGGGCCTTTGCTTTTGGTAAATTTATGACCGATGGGGTGTGGTGGTTCTTTTTATTCTGGACACCTGCCTATTTAAAATCAGTTTATGGAATGGACTCTACGCAAAGCGCGCTTCCGCTATTTGTACTGTACATGATTACCCTACTCTCGATTATTGGTGGATGGTTACCCTCTTATTTTGTGGATAAAAAAGGAATGAACCCCTATGAAGGCAGAATGAGGGCGATGTTAATTTTTGCATTTTTTCCACTTTTAGCCTTAGCAGCTCAACCTTTGGGCCACATTACTTATTGGATTCCGGTAATCATAATCGGTATTGCCGGAGCAGCGCACCAGGCATGGTCGGCAAATATTTTTTCTACCGTTGGCGATATGTTCCCTAAAAAAGCCATTGCTACCATTACAGGTATCGGCGGTATGGCTGGCGGTGTAGGTGCATTCATCATCAATAAAGGATCGGGTTTACTGTTTGATTATACAGGCAAGAACGAGATCGTATTTATGGGTTTTAAAGGAGAAGAAGCTGGTTATTTTATTATTTTCTCCATCTGTGCGGTATGTTATCTGATCGGCTGGACCGTAATGAAAACCTTAGTGCCAAAATATAAAGTTATCGAACTAAAATAATATTGAAAATGGATATAAAGTGTGAATTGCTTTATATCCATTTATAAACTGAAGATTAAAATTGTATTATCATTAATCTATACTTAAACCATAGATTAACAATTATAAACCCTAACAAACAACCCAAATTGAGTACACCTCTAAACCTCGAAAGTATTTTCGTTGAAGAGAGCCAGATTCCAGATGAATTTAGGCTCACGGAAGAAATCAATCAAAAGGAGTTTCTTTCAAATGGAGAAATGAAACCGTGGAACGGACCATTTAACGAAGTGTTTTCTCCGGTATGCGTAAAAACACCCGAAGGCTTAAAACGAAAGCGTATTGGTAGTTTCCCGGTTTGCACCGAAAAAGAGTCGACAGAAGCTTTGGATGCAGCGGTAGCGGCTTACGACAATGGCCGCGGGCAATGGCCAACCATGAGCGTTGCCGACCGGATTAGCTGTGTAGAAAACTTCACCCACAAAATGATTGAGCAAAAGGAAATTGTTGCCAAACTGATTATGTGGGAAATCGGTAAATCTTATGCCGATTCGGTTAAAGAGTTCGACCGTACGGTAGAGTATATCTATGCTACTATCGATGCGTTGAAAGATATAGACAGGCAGTCATCGCGTTTCGAGATAGAGCAGGGTATTGTGGCCCAGGTGCGCCGTTCTCCGCTGGGAGTGGTGCTTTGTATGGGCCCGTTCAATTACCCCTTAAACGAGACCTTTACCACGCTTATCCCGGCTTTGATTATGGGCAACACGCTTTTATTCAAACCACCTAAACACGGTACTTTATTGCACTATCCTTTATTAGAAGCTTTCCGTTCTAGCTTTCCTAAAGGTGTTGTAAATACGATTTATGGCCGTGGCAATACCATCGTTCCAGGTTTAATGAAATCGGGAAAAATTAATGTGCTAACCTTAATCGGCTCTAGTAAAGTGGCCAACGAGCTTAAAAAGCTGCACCCTAAAGTAAACCGCTTAAGGGCCATTTTAGGCCTGGATGCAAAAAATGCAGCCATCATTACTAAAGATGCAGATCTTGACTTAGCAGTTTCTGAAACTGTTTTAGGGTCGCTTTCGTTTAACGGACAGCGTTGTACCGCAATTAAGATCGTTTATGTTCACCGTAGCCTGGCGCAGGAATTTTTAAAACGCTTATCGGCTGAAGTAGAAAAGCTAAAGTTTGGTATGCCTTGGGTAAAAGGTGTAAACCTTACACCGCTACCTGAGCTTAACAAGCCGGAATACCTGAAAGAATGTATTGATGATGCGGTTTCGCACGGTGCTAAAGTGGTAAATAAAAATGGCGGACAAACCTTAGAAACTTTTGTTTATCCAGCTATTGTTTATCCGGTAAACAGCAACATGAAACTTTACCGCGAAGAGCAGTTTGGGCCGATTGTTCCTGTTGTTCCGTTTGATGATTTAGAAGAACCTATCGAATATTTAATCGGTTCGCCACACGGCCAGCAGGTGAGTATTTTTAGCAACAATGCGGCGGTAATTTCTTCGTTGATCGATCCTTTGGTTAATCAGGTGAGCCGTGTAAACATTAACTGCCAGTGCCAGCGCGGTCCGGATGTATTCCCTTTCACTGGTCGTAAAGACAGTGCCGAAGGAACACTTTCTGTAGTGGATGCATTGCGTTCGTTCTCGATCCGTTCTTTGGTAGCAACTAAATTTACTGATGATAATAAAAAGTTATTAAATGAAATTGTGAGGGGAGATGATTCGAACTTTTTAAGCACGAAGTATATTTTCTAATCGCTAATTAACTAGCGTAGATCGTCATTGCGAGGAGGAACGACGAAGCAATCTTAACAAAGAATTATTATCAGTTCTAGGGAGATTGCTTCGTCGGCTGAAAAAGCCTTCTCGCAATGACGATTTTTTTATATATATTCCTAAATAGTCATCGTTTGCAACGAGGATTATAGAGATTCGCATTTGTAATGCGAAATAAAAAGTCTAATCGCGATATAATCGCTTTTCTCATGCATCCTGGTTACAAACGAGGACGGTAGCAAGCTGCATGTTTTTTATTTCAAACTCTTTGCTAAACTCAATTTCAGTTCCCTAATTCCTTTAACCACCAAACCTGCAACCTGCTTGGCGCCATCAGGACTTAAATGAGTATTGTCTTTTTTGCCGTTAGGGTAATTTACATTGCCAGAATCGACATGATTGAATAGTTTGATTGATGGCTCTTCGCCCAAACGGTTTAACAGGCTTTCGGTTTTAACCAGCATATCAATTAAAGGAACGCCTAAAGAATCGGCAACCTGGCGGGTAACCCGGGGATAATCCCCATGCGAATCCATTAAAACCCCGTTTTTAAAACTTCTTCGCGAAATTGGGGTAAGCAAAATCGGGAAAGCTTTTTTGCTTCTGGTTTCTTTTACATAGTTAACCAGGTTGATCTTAAAATCAGCCAGCGATACACCAACCGCTGGTTTGTCTACTTTTTCATCATTATGGCCAAATTCGATAAAAACATAATCACCTGGGTTTAACTGTGCCAAAATAGGGTCCCAACGTTTTTCGGCCCTAAAAGATTTTGTACTTCTTCCATTTAAAGCCCTGTTATCAACCGTTACATCAATTTTGAAATAAGATTGGAGTGCCATGCCCCAACCGGTTTCGGGATAGGTTTTGGGATCTTTATTGGCAGCAGTAGAATCGCCGATAATGTATAGTGTAGTTTTCTTTGGCGCGATTGTAAAAGAAAGTGAAATGGCTAAAACGCCTGTTGCTAAAATCTTAAAAAAATTCTTGTTCATGTTTGGTCAATCTGCTATAAATGAAGTGGGTTCCATTGATCTTTTCCACCTAATATATTTTTTAAAGTATAATTTTTTGCTTCTTTATCTGTAAGCTGCTTTGTCCAATTGGGCCGCGTTTTAAGAGGTGCTCCTGCACCATTATTCTTATACTCCGCATAAAAAACTGTTTTCTCTTTATCAGGGAACATTAAATCCCCCTTCCATGGATTCCAGCCCACTGGCAAAATATGTTTGCCTAAATCGCAGTATAAAAATACCGTTTTTGCATAGGGTCTCCAGGGCCTGCCAAGATAAGCTTTAGTTACGGCCGAATCTGCAGTGAGTTTGCAATGAATAAAAATGAACCCGAAGGGTTGGTTAGCAGAGGTTGATGCTGCGGTAACATACGAATCGGTTAGGCTTTTTATGGTGCACAGCTCAAAAACGGCAGTAGCCTTGCCAAAAATAAAATCGGTGGTCCCCTCGATATAGCAATCCTGATAGTACTGGCGGCTATTTTCGATGGCGGCATACAAGGTATCCTGATTGCCCAAAAATCTGCAGTTTTTGGCCACAAACCTATCACCTTCTACATGCAGGGCAACAGCCTGTCCTACGCGGCCAGAGGAGTTGATAATGCTTAGGTTTTCGAGGCGGATATCATTTCCCTGTACAAGTACCGTAAATGAAGTATAGGTGCTAAACTTGGCGTTGCCAAATGCATCTTTACCCTGAGGATCCGGTTTTCCCGAGTAATCATCGTTGGTGATAATGGTATGCCCGGTGTTCTCGCCAATAATAGTGATATTGATTTTCCAAGAGGGGATAATCAGTTTCTCTTTGTATATGCCGTTTTTAACGTAAACTTTAACTTCTTTCTCGCCTAGATCCCGCACTGAATTTATTGCTTCCTGGATCGTTTTGTAATTTCCGCTGCCATCCTGTGTAACGGTTATTATTGAAGGATATTTTGGGTCTTGGGCATTAACTTGTTGGCAAATGCCGACAAAAAAAAGCATGCTCGCAATAAAATTTAGAAGGATCGGTCTCGTCATTTGGTTGGAATAAAGATGTATGGTAAATTTATCAAAAAAAATGGGGCGTTTAAGGCCCCATTTTTTCTATCTGATTATTTTATAACCTCCACCTAGGGTCGCCTATGCCATTTGATTTTAAGGTGCTTTCACTTATGGTAAAGTTACCGGTTGCCGGAGCGGTAAAGCCCGGATTTAATGTGGTAAATGTTCCGGTGTCGTTTTTAGCGGCCGCAGTGGTACTTGCAGTAAAGTTAGGTGCATTATAATAATTATTGCCAGAAACCAAAGTAAGTGTTGTAGTAGCTTGGTTAGTGTAATAGTTTAAACTTTCTGCAATTATATTCTTAGTGAAGGTAATTTGATTAGAAGCCAAACGGATGTATAAATATCTGCCTGCTGCCCTATTCATGGCATTATAAAATGTATTTGTTCTAATGGTTATTAGACTGCTTGTTCCGGCAAAATTTGTTGTTCCATCCATACGGAATAAATCTCTACTGCCATCTTCAGTAATATTATAAACGGTATTGTTTTCGAAAAGGAATGTTTTGGCAAACCCGGTTCTGGCGTCAACAAAACCCGCGCCGGTACAAGAAACATCATGAATAATGTTGCCGCTGTAGGTAATAGATTCTACAAGTGCTTTAACGTTGATGTACAAGATACCTTTTGTATAATTTTTAACTTCAGAATCTTTTATAGATAAGGCCGCATAAGTATTATCTAAAGCCTCATCGTAAATGATTGTTTGTGCAGCAACAGAACCTGTTCCATCTAGGATTAAATCTTTAAGGTTTAATCCCGCAGCTCCTCTGAGTTTAAAAGCCGCACCAATTATTTTTGGCTTGTCGGTTGGTTTTGTACCTCTTAAAGTGATGGATTTTGTAGCGGTAATATCTGCATTTATAGTATAAGTTCCGGGTGCAAGGCCGAAAACAGTACCGGCAGCGGCATTGGTAATTAATGTTGCTAAATTATCTGATGGGGTAACCATTACCGCTCCGCTAAAATCGTATAAGGTTGTAAAAGTTGCGCTACCCCTCACTTTTGTTCCAGCTAGCAGCTGGGCCGTGTAAGCTGTTTCGCTGCTTAACCCGGTTACGGTAGCTTCGCCGGCTGAAATTTCTGCCGCGGTAACAGCGTGGGTTATATTTCCCGGATTAATGTTAATGCTGGTCGCGGTTTCACCTGGCGTCCAGTTTAATACCACAGCATTTGCTGTCAATTTGGTTTGGTTTACCGCCTGAAAAATTTGCTCCGAATCTGTTTTTGCACTGGTGGTAACCCATTTCGAATCTGCAATACCTGGTGCAACCCCTTTTACCCTGATCGAGTATTGGGTATCGCCTATTAAACCTGTTACGGTATAAGGCAACTGTGCTGCTTTAATGCTGGTAATGGATTTTACAGGGGTACCGGTAAAATCAGCATTATCGTATACTTCTATGGTGTACGAAGTGGCATTGGGAACCGCATTCCATGCTAATTTAACCCCTGTTTTATTAACTATTGTTGCTGTTAAACCCGGACTAGAAAATACTCTGGCTGTATTAAGGGTACTAATTTCTTCAAGGTTGTCTTTCTTGCAGGCCGATAAACAAAGTATCACCATCAAAAAGAAAGTGCATAGATAACTATTATTCTTTTTCATAACCTCGGTTTTATAAGTTTAATGGCTTATTGTTTAATAATCCGTTAGATGAGTCTAAGAATACCTGCCATATCGGCCAGTATTGTTGTTGGTTTGGATCTTTGGTATAAAGGGCATTCCAGAAAGAAACGGTTTCGCCTGTTGTAACCATGGTCCAGGCTTTGCTGGATGGATATGCCAAAGCAACGCCCTGGGCATCGGTATCTCCAAATTTTAATCCATAAATTTCAACTGTTTCGCCATTTGCAGCCGTTCTGTAATAAATTTTAGCTGGTAATGCTGCGTATTTTCCCTGTCTGCTTTCCAGTTGCTGTAATTTGGTTTTGGCTTCGGCAAGTTTCGTGCCCAATAAATTCCAACGGATCAGATCTGCTTTTCTTAGCATTTCTCCCGTAAATTCTAAAGCCCTTTCGTTTACTACAGCGTCAAAAAAGGCAGCTTTAGAAGCGGTTGCGGTAGCCATAAAAGCAGTAACTTTTGCCGGTGCCGTTGGGAAAGCACGGTCGCGGATCATTTTTAGATAGGGAGCCGCTGCTGCCGGACCATCGATATCGTTAACCGCTTCTGCAGCCATTAAAACAACATCTGCGTAACGCATGTACATCCAGTTTAGGCCATCATCATTGGTAGAGGTAACCCTTCTTTTCATCCATTCGTAACGGTATTTGCCAAAGTACAAACGGCCGAGTGCCGAGGGTACCTGGGCCGCACCTTTAGTGCCATCACCACCATCCCACTCGTAAGGAACCACGGTAACATCCCTGCGCACATCTTCATTCTCATATTCGTACAGCATAATCGGGTTTGGCCCGTCTGTTCCTCCTTTGTTCTGGCCGGTGTACTGATCTGTTTTTAGGTGTTTTACACCTAAATCAAAAATTACGCGGCCTCTGCCATCGCTAAACGGAATTTCCCACATCGATTCTAAACCTGCGGCCCCGGCTTCTTCATTCAGTTTTCTAAAAACTTCTTCAAATCCGAGTAATTTTAACTTGCCACTGGCAATAATATCCAGGCATTCTTTTTTGGCAATGGCGTACATTTTGTCGTGTGCCAGCTCTGGGTCGGTGCTTAACTTTACCGTTCCATCCAAACGCTGTGCATAACCACCGGCTGCTAGCGCCAATCGGGCCCTTAACCCTTTTGCAAAAGCTTTATTTACACGTTCTACTTTGGCAGTTGTGGCATTGTCGCCTGGCCACGGCAGGTAACCTGCAGCTTCGTTTAAATCTGCTAATAATTGTTTATAAATTACATCACGGTCATTTCTGGCCAAATACGAAGTTGCAGTGGTAATGGGCTCAAAACGGGCAGGTACATCGCCCCAGCCTTTTATTAGATCGTTGTATAGAACAGCTCTTAAAGTTAAAATTTCACCTAAAATCTGCGCCATGGCAGGGTTGCTTTCTATTTTGCCATAAGTTCTGATTCCCCTGATGGCCAGATTTGCCCTTTCAATACCTTCGTAAAATTTGGCCCAGGCATTATCTGTGGTGTTCATTTGGCCATTGTTTACATTACAGTTATAGTTAGAGAGTTTTGCTTTGTCATCATCAACCGATTTTAAGGTGTTGTAAACTTCCGTATCATTATTAAGGCCATAATAAACCAGAAAGCGGCCTCTATACGAATTGGTTTCTCCGAAAGATTGCAACACTCCTGCAATAGATCCTTCAGCCAGGCTTGGCGTAGAGAAAATAACAGATTCATCTAAAGAAGATTTTGTTGGTGCATCCAATGTTTTTTTACAGCTGCTTACAAGCGTTATCCCGGTAACGATGAACAGCATATATATTATTTTTTTCATTTTTCGTAAAATTAAAAGGTCTTCTAGAAATTAACATTTAACCCAAAAACATAAGATTTACTTCTTGGATAAGCAGAATAATCTACTCCTGGTGTTAACGGTGTATTCCGTCTGGTCGAAACCTCCGGATCAAAGCCTGTATAATTAGTCCACAGCCATAGGTTATAAGCCGAAGCATAAAACCTTAATTTTTTCATTTTTAATTTGCGCGATATTTTTTCGGGCAGGGTATAACCAAGTGTCAGAGTCGATAACCTTAAAAATGAACCATCTTCTACAGCCCAGTCGCTCAATACAAATGCTTTGGTATATGGCGACCATAAAGTGGTATTGGCATTCATTGCGGTCAGTTCTGCTGGGTCATTGCTAATCGTTCCATCAGCCCTTAAATTTGTCCAGCGCTGTCCTGTTTCCATGATCGAACTCATGTTTCTCGATGCGTATTTACTGGTAGAGGTATATTCAATTTTATTGGCATTGTACACATCATTTCCATAACTCCAGTTAAAATATGCACCAAGGTCGAAATTGTAAATCCTAGAATTGAGCGAGAAACCGCCTGTATTTAGCGGATTGGTATTGCCGATAATCGATCGGTCGGATAAATCGATCTTTCCATCTCCCGAAATGTCTTCTATTTTCATTGTTCCCGGGCGTACGGTCCCGATAAATGAGGTGGCATCCACAACGCCTGGTTTTAAGGTCCATTTCCCGGTTGTGGCATTGTATCCCGTGAAATCAGAAACTTCATATCTGCCGGCACTTTTGTAGCCATAAATCCGGCCGATTGATGCACCTTCTTCTACCAGGTAATCGACACCGATTTCTGTAGATGCCCAGCCCGAAGTACCATTGATGTTTTTAACAGAACCTAAAGAAAGCACTTTGTTCCTGTTGAAACTGATATTCGCATTTACCGTTAAATCGAAGTTTTTCTCTTTTACGGCATTCCAGTTTACCGAGAACTCTAAACCCTTATTTTGGGTTTGGCCGAGGTTACGGTACTGGTTATCATAACCTGTGCCGCCAACAGGGAATAAAATCAATAAATCTTTAGTTTTATTTAAATAGGCATCAATGGTACCTGTAACTTTTGAGCCAAATAAGGAAAAATCCAACCCGATGTTTCTCGTTACGTTGGTTTCCCATTTCAGATCGGGATTGGCCATTGTTTTAGACGCCGCCCAATAATTATTAAAACCATTGATCCAGGTTGTTGTTGAATTTTGGAAAGATTGGGTAATTTGGCCCGGAGGGATGTTATTATTGCCCGCTGCACCATAACTTGCCCTTATTTTCAGATCTGATAACCACGATTTTGTGCCCCGCATAAAGTTTTCCTGCGAAATTCTCCAGGCAGCAGAAACCGATGGGAAATAACCCCAGTGGTTTTCTGGCGCAAATTTAGATGAACCGTCCGCCCTGAATGTGGCGCTTAGGAGGTATTTGCCTTGATAATCATAATTGGCACGGCCAAAAAACGAAAACAATTTATCATCAGGCGAAAAGTTGTTGTCGATAATGGCAGCTTTGCCCTGAGTGGTTAAAACCCTGGTCTGATCGAAAGTGAAGGTTTTTGGAAAACCATGAACCTCGTTGGTTAAAATGTTCTGCTCGGTTTTAATAAATTCCTGTCCCAATAAGATGTTTAAATTATGGTCTTTTTTAAGGATCTTACTGAAATTATAGCTTAAGGTATTGGTATTCCTAAAACTGTTTCGGTTGGCATTGGTAGAGGTTAGAACAGGGAAATTAGGCGCATCGGCCAGGTTTTTTACATAATAGGTAGTCATGCCATAGAAACGGTCCTGATCACTGCGGAGGCCATCATAACCAATCTCCGAGCGTAATTTCAGGTTATCAATGATTTCGTAAGTTGCAGCTCCGTTTATATTGTAGGTTTTGCGGTGTACATACTGATCGTTGTCCGAAATGGCTACCAGTGGATTATAAAGGTTAAATTCATCATTGGTCTCTGTTGATGCAGTTAAGCCCGGTACAGGGAATGAAGGGTATAGTATGGCATATTTCAAACGCGAATCGGCCGATGATTTTTCATTTTGCTCATTTGCTCCTCCACCGTTGGTTTTGGTATCGGCGTAGCGGAAGCCAAAATCTAAAGTAAGGGCATCGTACAACTTGTGGTTTAATTTAAAGTTGATGTTCTGTCTTTTAAAATCAGACATCTGCATAATGGCCTTATCACTTACAAAACTGTGGCTTAGGCTATATTTTGTTTTGTCGTTACCGCCTGTGATGCTTAAATTTTGGTTAAAAGTAGTTCCGGTACGACCAAAAACCAGGTTTTGCCAATCATTTTCAGCTACATTATCAAATAGGTCGATGTCCTGATAATTCCCAAAATACTGTGTGTAATCAGTTGGCGAACCATCTAAAAGTGCTCTTTCATATTGCCAGTGGACATAATCAGAGGCCGATAATACATCTAGCTTTTTGGCTAGTTTTCTGGTACCTGCAAAAACATTATAAGTAATATTGGTTTTACCGTCCTTGCTGTTTTTGGTGGTGATCAATATTACGCCATTGGCACCCCTTGAGCCATAAATCGCTGCCGACGAGGCGTCCTTTAACACATCAATCGATTCTATATCCTGCGGTGCAATATCGGCTATGGATGTTACCGGGAAACCATCAACAATATAAAGTGGTGAGTTATCGCCGGTAATTGAGCCACCGCCCCTTACCCTTACATTGATCTGTGCATCGGGAGAACCTTCTGAAGATGAAATATTGATTCCCGCTACCCGGCCCTGTATGGCTTCTAATGCAGAAGAAACAGGTGCTGCGGCAATTACATCGGCACTCACCGACCCTACAGCTCCCGTTAAATCTTTCTTGCGTATAGTACCGTAACCTACGTTAACAGTTACTTCCTGCAGGTTATTGGCATCTTCTTCCAATATGATGTCCATTTTATTCTGGTCGCCTAGGGTAACACTCTTGGTTTTATAACCAATGTAGGTGAAAACCAAAATGGTCCCTTTGCCCGGAACGTTAATTTTGTAAGTACCGTTTGCATCGGTACTGGTTCCATTTTTGGAATCCTTGATCGAAACACTCACGCCGATTAAAGGCTGCCCGTCCGACTTGTCCTTTACCTTTCCGGTAACCTGCCTGGTTTGTGCCTGTACTACAGATAATCCAAAAAAAGAGAGAAATGCAAAAAAGAGTAAAACTCTGCCCATAGTTATTTATTTAAAGTGATTTGGTTATTTTAAAGATGCTGCAATTGCTTGCCTGTAGAATATAATTCTACTTTCGGGATGTTGTAGTTTGTTTATATTTGGTTACGTTGGTGTAACAATTTTACAAACTAAAAACCAATTGAAACTAATTTTAACTAAAAAAGTGTGCAAACGTTCCCAAAAACGTCGTTTAAACGTTTATTAATGTTTGCGATAAGCTACCTTAAAGAGATATTTTTTGTAACTTGTACGCACCGCGAAAAATGAGATTTGAAACATCTACCATAAAAGACATTGCTAAAGCATTGGGCCTGTCTACCTCGACAGTTTCTAGGGCTTTAAGAGACCGTTACGAAATTAGTGAGGAAACTAAAAAACTTGTTCTGGCCTATGCCGAAAAGGTAAATTACCGGGCTAACCCCATTGCCAGAAGCTTAAAAGAGCGCCGGAGTTATTCTATCGGCATTATTGTAAGTGAAATTGCCAACAACTTTTTCTCTCAGGTAATCAACGGTATCGAAGCAATTGCCTATGATAAAGATTACCATGTAATTATCTCGCAGAGCCACGAATCGTACGCGCAGGAAAAACTGAATGTTGAACACCTGGCTTCGCGCTCTATTGATGGCTTATTGATCGCACTTTCTTCAGAAACACAAGATATCGGCTACCTTAGAAGTTTGTATGCTAAGGGTTTGCCAATTGTTTTTTTCGATCGTGTACCCGAAGATTTTGAAACCCATAAGGTAATTGCAAATAATTTTAAAGGTGCCTTTGATGCTACTGAGCACTTGATTTTATCCGGAAAAAGAACCATTGCCCACCTCACAAACTCCGAAACCCTGTCGATAACGAAAGAAAGATTAGAAGGGTACAAAGCGGCGTTGTTAAAATACCATATCGAATTTAGGCCCGAACTGGTGAAATATTGCCAGCATGGCGGTATGCACAGTGCCGAACTGGAGCAGGCTGTTAAAGAACTTTTGCCCCTTCAGCCCGATGGGATTTTTATTTCGAGCGATCGCTTGACCACAGGCTGTATAATGGCCTTAAAGAAAACCAATCCCGAGGTAGCCCATAAAATTGCAATTGCCGGTTTTACAAACTCTAACCTCGTTGAGTTATTTTCACCATCACTAACCTCAGTTAAACAGCCCGCTTTCGAAATGGGCCAGGTGGCCACCGAACTTTTAATTTCGATGATCGAGGCCAAAAGACCGATAACCGAATTTGAAACCAAAGTTTTGGATACCGAATTGGTGAAGATGGCAAAGCGGTAGGTAGTTTGCGTTCAGCGTCTAATTAAACGCTTAACCCTAGTCGCCAAACGATACGCTCATAAATCTTACATCCTCCATATTACATTTAACATTATCCCTCTTTTAATTACCTTTGCAGTATGGTAGAAATTACATTAAAAAAGGGCAAAGAGAAAGCAGCATTACAAAGACATCCGTGGGTATTTTCTGGCGCGTTAGAAAAAGTTAAGGGAAAACCTGAGGATGGTGATGTGGTAAAAGTTATTGCTTTTGATAATGAGTTTCTGGCCTATGGTTATTATAATAGCAATTCGCGCGTGGCGGTGCGTCTTTTAGAATGGGATGAAACACAAATAATTGATAATAACTGGTACCAAAACCGGTTAAAACAGGCCATTGCTTCGCGCCAGTTTATTTTAAATGAAGAAACAAATACCTGCCGGTTGGTTTTTAGCGAAGCCGATTTCCTTCCGGGTTTAATTGTTGATCAGTATGCCGATTTCCTCTCACTGCAGATCTTAAGTTCGGGAATTGAAAAAGTTAAGGCTGAAATCGTTGATATATTAAAAACAGAACTGAAACCGAAAGGAATATTCGATAAAAGTGATGCCACGGCCCGCACCCACGAAGGTTTGCCTATCGAAAATGGATTGCTTTGGGGAGAAAACCCGCCAGAATTCCTAGCGGTGAAAGAAAACGGGATAACCTATAACATTAATATTGCCGAAGGACAAAAATCGGGCTTTTATTGCGATCAGCGTGATAACAGAAGTATTTTGGCCAGCTATACCAAGGGTAAAAAAGTTTTAGACTGTTTCAGTTACAGTGGAGGCTTTAGTTTAAACAGTTTGGCCAATGGTGCCGCAAACATTACCAGTGTAGACAGTTCGGGCCTGGCTGTAGAAACATTAAAGCAAAATGTAGCCCTTAATCATTTCGACGCAGATAAGGTAACTGCCATTCAATCGGATGTTAACAAACAGTTGCGTGCTTTTAAAGAATCAGGAGAACTTTTCGATGTAATTGTATTGGATCCGCCCAAATATGCACCATCGCGCTCTGCATTAGATAGGGCAGCAAGAGCCTACAAAGATTTAAACCGTTTAGGCATGTTATTGCTTGAAAAAGGAGGTTTACTGGCTACTTTCTCATGTTCTGGTGCCGTTGATATCGAAACTTTTAAACAGATTATTGCCTGGGCAGCACTTGATGCAGGTAAGGAAGTGCAGATTATTAAGCAGTTCTGCCAACCAGAAGATCATCCGGTAAGGATTTCTTTCCCTGAGGGAGAATATTTGAAGGGGTTGTTGTTGAGGGTTTTATAAGGTATTTCTTTCGGTGGTCTCTAAGGCACAGACCACTAGATATTTAGTTATCCTGAGCGTAGTCGAAGGATAATTTCTTTTCGATTACCAAGGGTTCACCGTAAGTTGTCAACTTTAATAGCACACTAGAAAGAAAGTTGACAACTTTTTTTAAATAATCTTAGACTCCTCTCAAACTGATAAAATTTTTCCGTGTCTTCCGTGTTTCCGTGGCAAAAATGCTGCTCATTGGAAAATTGGCTAAAGTTGTCAACTTTAATAGCGCACCGGTGATAAAGTTGACAAATTTATGCAATACAAAAAACTAGATATCTTCAGAACTCTCAGGCAGCTTTTCGTATTCACCCTTCCAGGCATAAAAACCAAAAATCATTAACCCAAGGCTTATCGGAAGAAAAATAAACAGGATAATCGCCCATTGCAGAATGGTGTTAGTGCGTTCGATATCGGTATGCGTCAACCCAACCTTATCAATGGCCTGGATAAACAGAAAAGTCATGGTTAGTGGGCCTAAAACCATCCAAACCAATCCTAAAAATTTCTTTAACGTATTCATCTTTTCTTATCTAATCGTTAATGTTCTCGTCTCTTTTGTTGGATAAATAAACTGTGCCGATCACTAAACTCAAGGCTGCAATACCAATTGGGTACCAAAGCCCGGATAGTGGCGTAGAACCCGAAAAACTGGCAATCAATGTAGCAATAAACGGGACCAATCCTCCGAAAACACCATTGCCGATGTGGTAAGGCAACGACATGGAGGTGTACCTGATTTTGGTTGGAAACAGCTCTACAAGGAAAGCTGCAATTGGTCCGTAAACCATGGTTACCAGCAATATCTGGAAGAAAATTAAGCCTATAAATTTCCAGAAAACAGGTGTGGCCAAAACTTTATCCTTCATGATCTCTTTGCCTAAAAGAATGCCCTTTGTTGCAGAAACCGTATCGGTTTGCACCCGGTTAAAAGAGGCCCCGTTTTTAAGGATTACCTTGGTAGAAACCGTCCGTAAACTATCTGTAGAGTTGGCAATCAGAACCGAGCTTACAGGCGCAGGTGTTGAAGACAAAATAGCTGTCTGTTCAATTTGAGTATAATCAGTATCGTTCAGAAATTGCTGATAAATGGGGCGGTAAAATAAAATACCCAATAACATGCCCGTCAACATGATCCATTTTCTGCCCACTTTATCACTCCATGCACCGAATACTACAAAAAAAGGAGTTGCAAAGGCAATTCCCCAGAGCAAAATATACCTTGAGTCGTTAAAATCGAGCTTACAGGTATTTTCTAAAAATGATTGTGCATAGAACTGGCCGGTATACCAAATTACCCCTTGCCCCATAGTGGCACCAAACAGCGCCAGTAGTACCATTTTAAAATTGGCTTTATTATTAAAACTTTCTTTTAAAGGGTTCTTGGATACATTACCCTCTGCCTTTAGTTTAGAAAACATTGGCGATTCGTGCATTTTCATGCGGATATAGATCGAAACAACTACAAGTACGATTGATAGTAGAAATGGGATTCTCCAGCCCCAGTCGCCAAAAATTTCTGTGCCTAAAATATTCTTGGTGATCACAATAATTCCCAGCGATAGAAACAGTCCTAAGGTTGCGGTGGTCTGGATCCAGCTGGTAAAAAAGCCCCTTCTGTTTTTTGGCGCATGTTCTGCCACGTAGGTTGCGGCACCACCGTATTCGCCACCAAGGGCTAAACCCTGGATCAGCCTCAATACCAAAACAAGAATAGGTGCGGCATAGCCAATACTCTTGTAAGACGGAATTAAACCGATAAAAAATGTAGATCCCCCCATTAAGACCAGGGTGAGCAAAAAAGTATATTTTCGGCCGATTAAGTCTCCCAATCTCCCAAAAACCAATGCACCAAACGGGCGTACAATAAATCCGGCGGCAAAAATAGCCAATGTGTTGATTAAGGCCGAGGCACCTGCATCTTCAGGAAATAATTGATGGCCAATAATAACCGCAAGACTGCCAAAAATATAAAAGTCGTACCATTCTATCAGTGTGCCCAGGGATGATGCACCGATAACTTTAAAGATATTGTTCTTGGGTAGCGTTTCGCTCATAAAAAAGGATATTTGGTTTCCCAAGATAAACATTTGGATGACAATTGGCAACCTGCACTGTCTGTCAATTAATTTGTTACATTATCAAACATTTCGCTATTAGTTTTGTATTTTCATTTTCCATTCCATAAATATGCTTTTAATACAGAACATCCGGTTAAGTAGAATTTTAAGAAACACATGGCATGTTGATCTGATCATGATCGCCTCTTGTACCGCAGCTTACTTCGTACGCGCGTATTTAATTGCACACCATTTCTCCATCCCAACCATTATCCCAACCGTTTTAGGTACAGCGATTGCTTTTTTTATCGGGTTTAACAATAACCAGGCCTACGATAGGTGGTGGGAAGCGCGAAAAATCTGGGGTGCACTCGTTAACGATTCGCGCTCCTTTGCCAGGGCCTTAATCAATTATGTTGATGAGGATGAAGAAAGTGCAAAACGTATGATTTATAGGCATATTGCTTTTTTGTATGCATTGAAGGCAAATTTAAGGGGTGCGGTAGACGAAATTTATACCAAATATCTTTCAGAGGCCGATTTAAAGGAAATAGGAAAACATAAAAATCTGCATAATGCGATTTTAAATATCCAATCGAGAGATTTACAAAAATTATCTAAATCGAATGCTATCGATGGTTTCCGTTTTATAGAAATAAATGAAATGTTGACCCGTTTTTCTGATTCCATGGGCATGAGCGAACGCATTAAGAACACCATATTTCCAACCACCTATAGCTATTTAACCAAAGTGTTTATCTGGCTGTTTGTAGTTACATTTACCCTGGTAATCAGTCAGGATGCCGGACCGGCTGCCATATTTTTGGGCTGGTTGATCGGTTTCGTATTTGTATCCACCCAGATTAATGGCATGAGCCTGGTAAACCCTTTCGAAAATAACTCGGCGGGTGTGCCTTTAAACCAGATTACCAGAACAATAGAGATTAACCTTTTACAGATGCTCAAGGAAGACAATATCCCTGAGCCGATTAAGCCAATAAATGATGAGTATATCCTTTAGCGGGCAGTTTTCTTTCCGATAAAGATCATCAAGCAGGATAAAAGCCAGAACAGGAACATGATAATTGTTGCATTAAATATTGCTGTAGGATATCCTAGTTTTACTACATTAATAAAAGGATAAGGATAACGGTTAATGAAATAACCCCTGATTACCGTAAAAATCACATAGAGTAAAGGATAAATTAGCCAGTTCAAAACACTTCTATACTGAAGGGCTGTCTTATCAACAAAGAAAATCCAAAAGATCAAAACGATAATGGGATTAATTACATGCAACAACTCATCAGCTAATCTTGGCCAGCCGGTTAGCAGAATTAGTCCACGCAGCATTGTGTTGTAGATTAAGCCTACCACGGCCATATAAACTGTTATAGCGGTTAAAATACGTGGTTTAGCAAAGAAATTGCCTAAAATGGTGCTTTTAAAAAAACAAAGTGTTGTAAAACACAGTGCGGCAATAATATTTGTTGTTATGGTAAAATAAGAGAGAAACTCTTTAAGGGTTTCGGTATAATTATAATCGGCCAGTTTAAGACTTAACGCAAATTGCAGAACAATGGAAAACCAAAAAATAACCGTAGCAATGGCCACATATATTTTAGCGCTGATAGATGATTTCATAGGATAGCTTAGGTTGATTAATTACGGACCTCAAACTAAGATAGGCATTTCAGGTAAAATGATTCTGTATGTTTGCGTTACAAAATCTTTACTTAGGGTTTTAGCACCTCATAATCCATTAATCCCGAGCTCAGCATTTAATTTCTCTTCAAAAAGCAGCGATTTTGCTTTAAACTGAGGATCTGTTAAAGAAATATTAGCTGTGGCATAAATAATTTTCCCGTTCTTTCCTACCAATATATTCGACGGGAAACCATGGTTGATATTTAATTCCCGGATGTCATCCTTGCTTAAAGATACAATTTCATACTGATAGCCGTTCTTTTTCTGAAAGCGTTTTGCACTAGCTGGTGCATCGTGGGTAATGCCGATAAACCTTACGCCTTTATCGCGATATTGTGCCACCCATTTATTGAGCTCTGGCATTTCGGCCAGGCATGGTGGACACTTTTCGAACCAAAAATTAATTACCACCACCTGGTTATTCAAATTGGCATTCGAAAATGATTTTTTATCAACCGTTAAGCCCTTAAAAGCAGGTAAATCCTTACCTGCTAAATCTTCGAAAAAAGTTTCCTGCGTGGCCCATTTTACCGGGGCATTTTGCGCCAGTACGGGCAGTGAAAAAATGCTCATTAAGAGTATCAGATAAATTCTCATCAATGCCAAATATAAAAAAAGTCCTACCAATACGGCAGGACCCTGATTTGTTTAGCTTGGAAATTCTTATTTAAAGGTAACTGAGCCGTACTCTGTTTTGATGGATACGTTTGCTGTGCCGCCGCTACCAATTTTACCCGAATATTTTTTAGTTTCGTCATCTTTGCTTACCATGTTCGAGGTTACGTTCGAACCATATTTAAAGCCGGCATAAGAGGTAGAAACATTAAAATTGGCATTATAACGATCGGCAAAGCCCAATCCGATGCTTACATATTCACCGCCAAAGCTGAAGTTCCGGCAAGCTGGGGTAATTTCACTCACGTTTAAGCGGTTATAGTCCATATTTATGTTCGCGTCGCCATTCAGTGTGCCTAGAGTAACGTTCGAATATTCTGCATTTACGGCAATTTTACCGGCTGAGGCAATATTTAAATCACCATAGGCCTGTTTTGCTACGGTATTTCCTTTAACTGTATTGATATTTACTTTGGCATATTCAGAATTTAAGAGCAGGTTGCCGCCAATGGTGCCAACGGTCAATCCTTTGCCATATTGTACTTTAATATCTGCCGATCTCCTGATGGTATTGATGTTTACCGCAACATATTCCGCATCGAGTTCTAAAGTTCCTACCGAACCAATGGTAACCGGGCCATTGTATTCGTGTTTTACAACTGCAGCATTCAGTTCCTGGATATCACATTTGCCATATTGTACATTAATGTAGTTGTTGGCGTTGCTTAAATTACCCGCAACCAGGTTGCCATATTCTACTTTAAAAGAAGTAGGACCAGAAAAATTACCCAGATCCACATTGCCATACTGCTGGGCAACCGTTAGTGGGTTTACCGATGGCATATAAACCACATAGTTTACTTTGATTTCCCTTCTCCAGGTGGTTACACCATTTTTCACACCCCGGCCATAACGCCCGTTTCTATCGCCCATATTGGTTCTGAAAGTAACTACATCGCCATTTTTTGTTGCATCGATGTTTACCCCGTCTATCAGTTTTTGTGCATCACTGTCCGAATTGCTATAGGCTTTAATGTCTACATCAACCCGTACTTCTCTTTTATCCCAGGTTTTGATGGAAATCGAACCAAATTGGTTGTTTAAATTAATCTTATCGTTGTTGTCTACATTGAAACTCTTGCTAAAAGATTTAGAACGTTCGGCATCTCCCCCTGCTTGCTTGTATTTGGAGGTATTCACCATCGCCATTGTCGAAGATTTTTCTACGTTTTCTATTACTACTTTTTCTGATGGACTGTTTACCACCCCCTCTTGCGCACTGGTTTTTACGGCGATGATAGCCATAATGGCCAAAAATATTTTTATTGTTTTCATGTTGTTAATTGTTAAACATTAAAAGGCTTAAGACCTGCCGGCTGGCATAAGCAATTCAACGTGGTGAGCGTCCCTCCCGTGTTCTTTTCCCGAAAGCGCGTAATTTTTATATTTTGACTAGTTTCAAATCTAATTTTAACCACCTCACACAGCCTAGCTCATGTAAGCTTTAGTTTTTGATTTTACTGCTTTAATTTTTCTATATCTGATTAACCCTTTTGTAATCATCCACCTGGTTAATAATCAATAATTGTTGTTTTAATAATTGCAGCTGGATTTCGCGGTTTTTAACCATAGCTTTTACCACAAAAGTTTGGTTGGGCGAGGTTGGCAGATCTGCTTTTAATCTTTCGTAATCTTCATCAAGCTTTTTAAGATCGGCAGTAAATTTTTTATACAATTCTGGATTTGCAGAGGCAAAAATGGCCAGGCTATCTCTTTTTTCTGTAATTAAACCTGCAAAATGAACCTCTTTTTTTGCGTAAGAAGCACTAACGTCGGCTATTTCTAAATCTTTGTTTTGTAACCTTCCTGCGTACAGCCAAACTAAACCGAAAACCACTACGATTGCAGCTGCTGCACTCATCCATAAGTACAGTTTTACAGGTTTTTTTTTCTTTTTGGTGTCTAGACCCTGTTCTATTTTTGCCCAAAGCGCAGCCGATGGTTCCATTACATCGAAAGCCTTACGGTTTTCCTTTACAAAGGTTTCTAATCTATTATTCATCTCTCATCCCTTTCTGTTCTAAAATACTTTTTAACTTCTTCTTGGCCCTCATGTACTGTGTACGGCTGGTATTTTCACTTATTTTTAAAATGTGTGCAATCTCTTCATGGTCGTAACCCTCTAAAAGGTATAAACTCAATACTACCCTATAACCATCGGGCAGATGGGTAATGGCTTTTCTGATTTCTTCAGCCTGCAACTGTATTTCACTATCGTCGAAGCTATCCTCATCAGGTACTTCCGATATTTCATCAGTACTTACAAATTCCATTTTGCGTTTGCGCAAATAATTAATGGATTTGTTGATCACAATCTGTTTTAACCAAAGCCCGAAGGTGGTTTCCTGCCTAAAATCTACAATTCTGGTAAAAGCATCCAAAAATGCTTCCTGTAAAACATCCTCGGCCTCTTCCTCGTAATTTAAAATGCGCAGTGCCACATTATACATCGCCTTTGCATACAGCTTGTACAATTCAAACTGTGCTGCGCGGCTGCCCTGCATGCATTTTTTTACGAGTTCTAGGTTTTTATCGATGTATACGGCTTCCAAAATTTTGAATATTCTGATTATAAGACATAAGGGATTTTAAAACGTTGCATCAAGGTATAAAAAAAAATAAAATAATGTTAACACTGTTTTCCTTTGAAAGCTGCTGCTGAAAAGTGGAGCATCGAACTATCAAATACAGATCTTAATATTTAGAAAAGGTACAAGGCTTGATGCCTTGAAAGCAGGCTGCTGTTAACAAAATCCGACACGAGCGAACGCGTAGTGCAGCGGAGTAAAGCGTATGGGGGCTACAGGAGCTACAAAATGCTGTTCTTCCGTTTCCACGACTTAAAAACAGCTATCAATTTTAACAAGAATGATGCTTTAATATTTTGTGGAAAATCAGTTACGCCGTCATCATAAATTTGAAAACCCTGAAACAAACCATTAACTTCATGGCATGGAAACCGATTCGATCATTTCAGCAATAAACGAAATACGTAAAAAAGCAGATCAGGCTTTAGAAAGTAAAGATGCAGTAGCCTTCACAGCTATGTTTGACGATGCCCTAACCTATACACCTGCTGAAGGCTTAATACTTAACAAACGCGATTATACCATCGATTTGAAAAAGTATTTCAGTAGTGTTAAAGAAATAAATACCAGTTATTACCGAATTAAATCTTCTTTTGACGATGAGGTTTTTACCGAAAAGATTGCGCGCAAATCAGTTGTTTTAAAACCCAAACTGCTTGTGCTGTCTAAAAAAGAAACCACTCAAACTGAAGAGATTTACCATTGGAAAAATATAAGGGGCGAATGGAAGGTAATTGCTGTAGAAGTTACTTTAGAGGAGAAATATTAAACTTATAAAGGTGATTTACTTGATTACTTCTGATGCACCTTCATGCTGAATTTATTTCAGCGTCTTTCCTTTTATAAAAACCCAGAAATAAATTCAGGATGACGATAGATAGGTCACCTTTAATAATCTTATACGATAGGTTTCAAAATGCAAACTTTTTCCGTCTCAAAAAACATCCCTCAAAAACCTTCGGTCAGCGCATCAACTTTAAAACAAAATCGGTATTTTTGCCGCTCAATTTAGATTATATATATGTTAAGAACAGTAACTTGTGGTGCATTAAACCTAAATAACTTAGGCGAAAGTGTTACGCTATGTGGTTGGGTACAAAAATCAAGAGATTTAGGCGGTATGACTTTTATCGACATACGCGATCGTTATGGTATTACTCAGTTGGTTTTTAACATGGACGATAATCGTGAGCTTTGCGAAACCGCACGTACCTTGGGGCGTGAGTTTGTAATTAAAGCTACGGGTACCGTTGTAGAGAGAAGCAACAAAAACCCTAAAATGGCAACAGGTGATGTAGAGATTAAAATTTCTGGCTTGGAGATTTTAAATGCTGCAAAATTGCCTCCATTCATGATCGATGATGAAACTGACGGTGGAGATGAGCTGCGGATGAAATACCGTTATTTAGATCTGCGCCGTAATCCGGTACGCAATAACCTTGTTTTACGTCATAAAATGGCGCAATCGGTTCGCCGTTATTTAGATGCTTTAGATTTTATCGAGGTAGAAACGCCTGTATTGATTAAATCTACACCAGAAGGTGCAAGAGATTTCGTAGTGCCTAGCCGCATGAACGAAGGCGAGTTTTATGCACTGCCCCAGTCGCCGCAAACCTTTAAGCAATTACTAATGGTTTCGGGTTTCGACCGTTATTTCCAGATTGTAAAATGCTTTAGGGATGAAGATTTGAGGGCCGACCGCCAGCCGGAGTTTACCCAGATCGACTGCGAAATGTCGTTCATTGAGCAAGAAGATATATTAAATACTTTTGAAGGCCTGATCCGTACCTTATTTAAAGAAGTACGCAATTACGACCTGCCAGAAGTGCCACGTATGCAATATGCAGATGCTATGCGTTTATATGGATCAGATAAACCTGATACCCGTTTTGAGATGCAGTTTGTAGAGCTTAATGACCTTGTTAAAGGCAAAGGCTTCCCTGTTTTTGACAATGCCGAACTGGTAGTGGGTATCAATGCAAAAGGAGCTGCCGGTTATACGCGCAAGCAATTGGATGAACTGACAGATTTTATCAAACGTCCGCAGATTGGTGCTACAGGTTTAATTTATGCCCGTCATAACGATGATGGAACGATAAAATCATCAGTTGATAAATTCTTTAACGAAGAAGACCTTAAACAATGGAGCGAAGCTTTCGCAACAGAAAAAGGCGATTTATTATTGGTTTTAGCTGGTTCTACCGATAAAGTACGCAAGCAGTTAAATGAGCTCCGTTTAGAAATGGGTACCCGATTAGGTCTGCGTGATAAAAATACTTTCTCTGCCCTTTGGGTATTGGATTTTCCGCTTTTAGAGTGGGATGAGGAAACTGAGCGTTACCATGCGATGCACCACCCGTTCACTTCGCCAAAACCAGAGGATATTGCATTATTGGATACCGATCCTAAAAACGTACGCGCCAATGCTTACGATATGGTAATTAATGGTACTGAAGTTGGCGGTGGATCGATCCGTATACACGACCGTGCTTTACAGGCTTTAATGTTTAAACATTTAGGCTTCAGTGCAGAAGAAGCACAAAAACAATTCGGTTTCTTAATGGATGCCTTCGAATTTGGCGCACCTCCACACGGTGGTATTGCCTTCGGTTTTGACCGTTTAACCTCAATTTTTGCAGGTTTAGATTCGATCCGCGATGTGATTGCATTCCCTAAAAATAACTCAGGCAGGGATGTAATGATCGATAGCCCAAGCACTATTGATGATAAACAATTGAAAGAACTGAAAATTAAGACAGATTTATAATTAACGGTTCGTCCTGCTGAACTTGTTTCAGCACCTGATTAGAAAAGACCCTGAAATAAATTCAGGGTGACGGATTTAAAAAAAAGAAACCCAGATTTTAGTTTAAATCTGGGTTTCCTTTTAATACGTTTCGCTATCCGGCGGAATGCCATAATCGATAAACTTTTTATCTTTTTTTTCTTTCTTTTTGCCAAACCAGCTTTTAACCGAATTAAAAATTGCAGAGAGGTGCTCGGCATCCAATGATTTGCCAACTTTGCCTGAAACTAAGCCTACAGCGGCCTTGGTTAAAAAGCCAGCTCCCCTGAATATGGTTTTATTCATAAACATGGGCAAAAGTAACGACATTGCCGTTCCACTGATGTTTAACTTTTCATCCGCTTTGAACAAATTACTTGGCGTAGCATACCTTTTAATCAATGCTCCCAATGTAAACTGGTGGAAGTAAGTTTTTGCATCAGTTTTAAGCATATTCTGCTTAAGTGTATAATCTACCTTTAGGGCCAATTTTTTAGCCTGCAGGTCTTCAAGGTTGCGGATATCTTTATACCTTTTCATCTTCCTCCTTATCTGCAAGTTTATCAAAGTATTTTCTAATGGCAACATTAATAATTGCTTTCTCTATGTATTTGTCCTTGGTTAAATAAACGATTATTGCTAACAGGATATAGAATAAGGAAACACAACCAAAGCCTCCGGCATAACTGCCCAAAACATCAGACAGGTAAAGTGCCAGCGTTACTGAGCCAAATAAAAAGGCCAGTATAAAACAAACAATAACAGCCGTACTGGTTACTAAATCCGCAAAGATTTTCGATACTTTCTCTACTAGATAAAGCCTGGTATATTCTACCCTGGCCTCTAAAAAGCCTTTCGCATCATCTACCAGATCTTCAATACTTTTATCTTTATTTTCCTGCATAATTCAGATGAGGTTTAACCGGACCAAACGTCCGGCTATTGCAATTTCATTTATTAAGCGTGCTCTACGTCGTCGCTGTATTCTTCTTCTACGCTTCTTAATTTTGTTTTGATCGAGCTTACCACTTTATCTTTTAAGCTGGACAGGTTGTTAATTTCATCTGCAGCTTTATCTTTGATAGAGTCGCCCAGATCTTTTAAAGATTGGCTTAATTTATCTCGGGTTTCATCACCTTTATCTGGTGCGAATAAAATTCCTAGTGCTGCACCGGCAGCTAATCCTGCTAAAAGCGCAACTACAACTTTTGAGTTATCATTCATAATATATGTATTTTAAGGGTTTAACAATTATTACAATATAAAACTACTACATTATTTTATTGTTAAGCTATATTTATAACTCACTATGCTCATTATTTGTTTTAATTCTTTCCAATCTTTCTGATGCAAGTGTACTGGTTTCGTAAATCTTAACAAGCAATATAAAATACGATAGAAGTAGCGGGCCGAAAACCAGGCCTAATATTCCGAATAAAGGAATACCAATAATTACGCCAATTACTGTAATTATGGGGTGAATATTGCCAACTTTTTTTGCAATGATGAACCGCAGTACATTATCAATATTGATTATGACCACAAAACCGAAAATTATCATGGCCCAGCCTGCAAAATTATTGCCGTTTGCTATCTGTAAAATGGCTGCCGGAACAAAAACTACAGGCGGCCCCAGAACGGGCACAAAAGAAATAAATGTAGTAATTACCCCCCAAAATACAGGATCTTTGTATCCTAAAACGTAAAAAGAAAGACTAACTAGCGATCCCTGCACCAAACAGATCAATCCCTGCCCAAGCACATTTGCATAGGTAGTGTTTTTCATTTCATCACCAAAACGAAGTGCATTCTGCTCTCTCAAAGGGGCATATTTGACCAACGAAAATTCGAATTTTTTGCGCTCGATGAGCATAAAGTAGAGTAAAAAGTACATCACCAACAAACTCAATATAATATTTACTGCACTCGATATCAATGATGGAAAGAGCTGCGTAGCCCAATTGCCCAAGCGGTTTAAACCGTCTTGGATAAGATCCTGGTTAATTTTTACCGGGATTAGGTGCTGCAGTTTGACCAGGAGGTTTTTAAAAAAAATCTCGTTATTCTTCAACTCTGAAATTTTACTGATAACCATACTGCTTAATGCATAAAATGGCAGTACAATTAAAATGATGCTAATGGTGATAAGCAAAATCGCAACAAGCCTTTTGTTCCATCCTTTGTTTTCGGCCAGGTGGATATAGGCCGGGCGCATAATAGTGTAAAGTACCAGAGTGCTTAAAATAGCACTGAAAATGCTTTGTAGAGAATATGCAATTAATGCCCCAAGCGCAATTATAATGACAAGATTAATATTATTACGCTGTTTATAGGAGAATACCGACATATTTAGATTATAGGATATTATTTAAATGCTAAAATGACCGGTTTTGTTTGCTCAGTTTATGAGTTTATTCATCGCCAGACTTACTGCGCGCTGTTACTTGCCTAAAAACATTGCTTTTCTTTTTTCTAGAAATGCAGTTACCCCTTCCTTGAAATCATCTGTTTCAAAACATTTGCCAAATTCTTCAATTTCGGTAGCGTAGCCATTGTTATGATTTACCGAAGCAATAACTGATTTTATTGCTGCAGAAATGGCTAACGGTGCCCGCTGTTTAATTACATTTAAGATATCCTGTGCTTTGCTTATCAAATCTGCCTGAGGGACTACATAATTTACAAGCCCTATTTTTTCAGCATCTGTTGCTGTAACCATGTTTGCGGTGGTAATCATTTCTATCGCCTTGCCTTTACCTACCAACTGCGTTAAACGCTGTGTTCCGCCATAGCCCGGAATCAGCCCTAGAGTAACCTCTGGTAAACCTAACTTTGCATTATCCGAAGCAATGCGCATGTGGCAGGCCATAGCAAGCTCTAAGCCACCGCCCAGGGCAAAGCCATTAATGGCAGCAATAAATGGTTTTGAGGAATTTTCGATGGCATTAAAAACGAATTCATGGCCGTGTTTAGCCAACTCTTCGCCCTGTTTACCGCTATAATCAGAAAACTCTTTGATATCGGCACCGGCAACAAAAGCCTTTTCTCCTGCTCCGGTTAAAATAACGCCTCTAACCTCATGGGTTTTGTCTGCAAAGGCGATTGCATCGGCCAGTTCGGCCAAGGTATCTTTATTTAAAGCATTTAACGCTTTTTCGCGGTTGATGGTGAGGTATAAAATATTTTCTTTTACTTCTGATATTAAATTCTGATATGCCATAGCTTAAAAATTTCTATTATCTGTAACCCAATTTTGTATATATTCTACAATGCTTGCCATTGTTGTGCCTGGCGGAAATAATTCGCCGACCCCCATGCCAGCAAGTTTTAATCTGTCGGCTTCTGGAATAATCCCTCCACCGGTCAACAACACATCATCTAGCTGTTTTTCTTTCATAAAATGAATAATTTTTGGAAAAACAGTCATATGCGCACCTGAAAGGATTGATATACCTATTGCATCAACATCCTCCTGAAGTGCAGTATTTACCACCATTTCTGGTGTTTGGCGTAAGCCGGTGTAAATCACTTCCATACCTGCATCGCGTAATGAAGTTGCAATTACTTTTGCCCCCCTATCGTGGCCATCCAATCCAACTTTAGCTACCAAAACGCGTATAGGCCGATTTAATACTTTGCTCATAATGAATATTAAGTTGATGTAAATGTATCGATTTTGGTTCTCAAATTAATCATTAACTAAAACAAGTAGAATTAGACTAATCTTTTTACATTTGCATTCCTAATTTACAGGTTTTTATGAGTGAAGAGAAGTCATTGAACTTTATTGAAGAAATTGTTGAGAACGACTTAAATAGTGGTAAGTATGAAACTTTGGTTACGCGTTTTCCGCCCGAACCCAATGGTTATTTACACATCGGCCACGCAAAAGCAATATGCTTAAATTTCGGACTAACACAAAAGTACGGCGGTTATACCAATTTGCGTTTTGATGATACCAACCCGGTAACAGAAAAAACAGAATATGTAAACAGCCAGCAGGAAGATATTAAATGGTTGGGATTTAATTGGAAAAACGAATTATATGCATCAGATTATTTTGATGAATTATATGGTTTTGCGGTTAAACTTATTGAAAAAGGATTGGCTTATGTTGATGAAAGTTCTGCAGATGAAATTGCAGCCCTGAAAGGTACGCCAACAGAACCAGGCCAGGATAGCCAATACCGTAACCGTAGCGTTGAAGAGAATTTAGCCATTTTTACGAAAATGAAAAATGGTGAGTTTGCGGATGGTGCATATATTTTAAGGGCCAAAATTGATATGGCCAGCCCGAATATGTTAATGCGCGATCCGATTATTTACCGCATTAAACATGCTGAGCATCACCGTACAGGTAATAAGTGGTGTATCTATCCGATGTACGATTTTGCCCATGGCCAAAGCGATAGTATCGAAAACATCACCCATTCCATTTGTACGCTCGAATATGTTTCGCACCGCGAACTTTATGACTGGTTTATCGAAAAATTAGAGATTTTTCCTTCTAAACAATATGAATTTGCACGTTTAAACCTCACCAGTACGGTAATGAGTAAACGTAAGCTGCTGCAACTGGTAAACGAAAATTTGGTAAATGGATGGGACGATCCGCGCATGCCTACTATTTCAGGTTTGCGCAGAAGAGGTTTTACGCCGAAAAGTGTACGCGAGTTCTGCGAACGTATCGGTATCGCTAAACGTGAAAATTTAATTGAATTAAGTTTATTGGAATTTTGCATCCGTGAGGATCTAAATAAAACGGCTAACCGTGTAATGGCGGTTTTAGATCCAATTAAATTAGTGATCACCAATTACGAAAAAGGAACCGAAGATTTAATTGGCGAAAATAACCCTGAAGCTGAAGACGGTGGTGGCACACGTGTAATTCCTTTCAGCAATGAATTATGGATTGAGCGCGAGGATTTTATGGAAGTGCCTGCAAAAAAATGGTTCCGTTTGGCACCAGGAGCAATGGTACGCTTAAAATTTGCTTATATCGTAAAATGCGAAGATTTTGTAAAAGATGAAAATGGCAATGTAACCGAAATCCGTTGTACTTACATACCAGAATCGAAAAGCGGAAACGATACCAGTGGCATAAATGTTAAAGGAACAATCCATTGGGTAAGTGCACCACATGCCAAAACTGCCGAAATCCGTTTGTACGACCGCTTATTTACTTCAGAAACACCCGATGCTGAAGAAGGTGATTTTAAAGATTATTTAAACCCTGAAAGTTTAACGGTTTTACCTAATGCTTATATTGAGCCAGCTTTGGCTGATGCAGATCTGGAAAGCCGTTATCAGTTTATCCGAAAAGGCTATTTCTGCTTAGATAAGGATTCTACAGCCGATAAGCTGGTTTTTAACAGAACAGTAACATTGAAAGATACATTTAAGAAGCCGAATTAGATTTCTACTTCTTTTTTACCACAGATGGGCACAGATCAACACGGATAACGTAGTTTGTCTGTGCTTTTTTTATTGGTAGGGTTTTGGCTGAATAGAACTATATCGTATTTACTTAAAATCTAAGGTTTAGTGTCGACAGGCTTATGAAGCTTTTTAAAATAAGAAAAATCATAAATAGCCAAGTACCCAAAAAGAACCAAACTGCTATTTACTATGTGACTTTGTACTAATTTTGGATTAATTCTATTTTAAAGATCCTGAAACAAGTTCAGGATGACGGACCGGGTTTAAGCACAAATCTACGCTCAGTGCCATACGCTAATACTTAGCATACACATTATACAGTACCAAAACATCAACAGGGGTTAAGGTTGGCGTAATATCCGATTGGATAAAATGGATTTTAAATGCGGTAATTGCAGCTGGAAGGTTACTGGTATCGTAACCGATATATTTTAGGGCCATTTCGGTATTAAAATCAGCAGGCGGGTTTTTTAGCACATCATCATACCAAAAGCCAAAGCCCTTATCGGCCAGTTTTTTCCATGGGAAATTTTTAGGGTCATTTTTGCGTTTTGGTGCAATGTCGGCATGGCCGATAAAGTTCGCAGTAGGGATACTGTAGGTTTTCTTTAAAGTAGCCAATAATTTAATCAGGCTATTAATTTGTGCGTCTGGCCATGGATCGGTTAAGCCATTGTTATCCAGTTCAATGCCAATAGAAGAAGAATTCAGGTCGGTATCTTTTCCCCATTTGCTTAATCCTGCATGGTTTGCACGCAGGTAATCGTTTACCATATGCACCACCTTGCCGTCGCGGCTAATTACATAATGTGCACTGGTGCCTGCCTTGGTAGAGAAAAATGTTTTGATCGTTTGCGCAAGGCTATCTTGAGCAGTATGGTGAATAACGACAAAATTCGGTTTACGTATCCCAAAATTTACAGAACCAACCCAGGTTTGATTTGTTGCTTCTAATGAATCGTAAAGCTGACCAACAGGCGGTGTTGTACCGATTATTTTCGAAAAATCCTTTGCCTTTTCTTTATATATTTTTTCTGTTGCCGCATACTTGTTGCTGCTACAGGCAGATAAAAGGAGTAAGAAAGAGAAAGCGGCAATAGATTGTAAACGGGATAACTTAAAAAATAACATGGGCATGAATTGTTAGCGAGTTGAAGTTACAAAGTTATGCGAAACTTCATCCAATGCATCAAACTTTATACAAAGCTTTTAAAATTTACTAATTTAGCACCGATATACTTTAATAATGAAGAATTTATACAAATCAACTATATTATTATCTGCCCTGGCGATTTCAGTTGGCTCATTGGCATCTTGTACAGGCAACAGTAAGCCTGAAGATGAAAAGGCTGTGGTAATCAAAAATGATAGCCTTACCAATTATGTTGCTCAGCGTCTGCCCATTTACGAAAAGGTGAAACTTACCACCAATATTAATCAACTGAGTATTAACGACCGTAAAGTTCTGCCTTTGTTAATCCAGGCGGCAGAAATTATGGACGAACTTTACTGGAAACAGGCCTATCCGCAACGGGATAGTTTGCTGGCCACGATTAAAGATGAAAAAACACGTGATTTTGTGAACATTAACTACGGTCCGTGGGATAGGTTAAATAACGACAAGCCATTTGTTGAAGGAGTAGGCGCAAAGCCAGAAGGTGCATCTTTTTATCCATACGGCACAACCAAAGAAGCGATAGAAAAGTCAGACCTTAGTGATAAATTTGGTGCTTATTCTGTTGTTCAAAAAGACAGCTCCGGAAAGCTGACTACGGTACCTTACCATGTTTTATTTGCTTCTGAACTGCAAAAAGTAAGTTCGCTGCTAAAACAGGCCGCATTAATCGCTGAAGATAAGGGCTTAAAAAAATACCTTAACTTAAGGGCAGATGCCTTGGTAACCGATAATTTTACGGCAAGTGATTATGCCTGGTTAGATATGAAAACCAACGGTTTGGATATTATTATTGGTCCGATTGAAAATTACGAGGATAAACTTTTTAATGCCCGTACCAGTTACGAAGCTTATGTTCTGATTAAAGATAAAGAATGGAGCAAGCGCCTGGCGAAATATGTAAAAATGCTGCCTGAATTACAGAAAAACCTGCCAGTTGCTGCAAAATATAAAACCGAAACCCCAGGGACTGATTCGGAGCTGAACGCTTATGACGTGGTTTATTATGCCGGAGATTGCAATGCGGGATCGAAAACCATTGCGGTCAACCTTCCTAACGACGAAAAAATCCAACAGGAAAAAGGTACACGCCGCTCGCAGCTAAAAAATGCAATGCAGGCGAAGTTTGATAAGATTTTAGTGCCTATTTCAAGAGAACTGATCGACGCTGAGCAGCAAAAGTATATTAAATTCGATGCTTTTTTTGCCAATGTGATGTTCCATGAAGTAGCACATGGTTTGGGCATTAAAAAAACCATCACCGGAAAAGGTTTTGTACGTGCCGCATTAAAAGAGCAGTATAGCTGGCTAGAAGAAGGTAAGGCCGATATTTTAGGCTTATATATGGTAACAGGCTTACTCAAAAAGGGCGAATTAAAAGGCGATATTAAAGATTATTATACCACGTTTATGGCCGGCATTTTACGCTCGGTACGTTTTGGTGTTTCAGAAGCACATGGAAAAGCCAATATGCAATGCTTTAATTACTTTCAGGAGAAAGGTGCTTTCGAGCGCACGGCCAAAGGTACTTACAAAGTTAATTTCGAAAAATTTGCTTCTGCAATGAACGATTTAAGTGCATTCATTATTACCCTTCAGGGCAATGGCGATAAAACTGCCGTAGAAAAAGCACAAAAAGATAAGGCCGTTATCCATACTGAACTGCAAACAGATTTAGACCGGTTAACCAAAAAGAATATCCCGGTTGATGTTGTTTTTGAACAGGGCGTTGATGTTTTGGGGGTAAAATAAAATATTTTTTACCGATAAATTGAAGCCACAGATATACAGGGATAACCTGGATATTTGTGGCTTTTTGTTTGGGATGGTTTATTTATCAATTGTTCATTAATCATTGGTGGATTGGTAATTGCCAACTGGTCGTTGGTTTATTGGCCATTAGTCATTAATTTACAGGGAACTGCAAACTGCCAATAGCAAACTGCCAACTGAAAACTCCCTTCCACCCACTTTTTCAGAATCCTTGTAACCTTTTCAAAAAACCGTCGTCTTATTTAAAACTAGGCAATAGAAACCTTTCGTTTCTGAACTAAACTTAAAATATCGGGCTTTAAGCAGAAAGCGCATAAACGGCGCTATAGATATCTTTTTGCCCAATTTTTAAAAATATTAGCACATACCAATGAAAAATTTATACAAAATACCACTTGTCCTCTGCTTTTTTTTAGCTACTGCAGGCGTTTTTGCCCAAACAGGTCCTAAACCCAATATTAGCGGGATCATTTTGGATGAAAGTAAAAAACCTGCAGATTATGTTACGGTTGTACTATTTAAAGCTTCCGATTCGAGCGTGGTAAAAACCGCCTTTACCGATCCGAACGGCGTATTTGGTTTTAATGTTGCTGCTAAGGGAAGTTATTATTATAAGGCCAGCAATATGGGCTATAAAACATTTAAGAGCAGAACGATTGTTGTAACAGAGGATAACCAGAAAGTAGATTTCGGAACGGCGCAGCTGGCATCAAGCACCCAGAACTTAAAAGAGGTAAATGTGGCAGTTACCAAACCATTGATCGAAAGAAAAATGGATAAAATAGTGATGAATGTTTCGAACAGTGCGGTTATGACGGGTTCTACCGCCTTAGAGGTTTTGCAAAAGGCACCGGGTGTAACCGTAGATCAGAACGATAAGATTTCGATGATGGGAAAACAGGGCGTTTTAATCCAGCTGGATGGAAAACAGACCTATATGAGCAGTGCCGATGTGGCTAACCTACTCCGCAATATGCAAAGTTCTGAGATTGAAAGTATAGAACTGATCACCAATCCTTCTTCTAAATATGATGCTTCGGGCAATTCAGGCATTATCAATATCAAAACTAAAAAGAACAAAAGCGGTGGTACTAACGGTAGTTTAACCGGAACTGCTGGTTATGGTAAGAATTTTAGGGGCAATGCAGGCTTAAACCTAAACCATAGAACACAGAAATTAAACCTTTTCGGTAACTACAATTACGGAAAGAACGAACGTGAAAACAGGATTGATATCGACCGGATTTCCAATGGTAAAACTAAAGACACCTATTTTATGCAGGTAGGCTCCAGCCTTAGGAAACAAAATAACAACAATTTCAAGGCAGGTTTAGATTATTTTATCGACAAGAAAAATACCATTGGTGTTTTGGTAAACGGATACTTTAACCATGGTACGGAAGCTTCGGGAAACCATACGTTAATCGGGCCTTCCTTTCAGAAAGTAGATACCGTATTGATTTCAAATAGTTTACAGACAAATAAATACAATAACCTTTCTTACAATTTAAACTATAAATCTGTTTTGGATACTGCCGGATCGGAGATTTCGGCTGATGTTGATTATTCGAGATATAGCGGAAATGATGGATCCAACTATGATAACGACTATTTATTCCCTAACGGCGACAGGATCCGCCCAATAATTTACACCAGGAACAATACTCCTTCTATCATCGATATTAAAGCCTTTAAGGTTGATTATAATGTATCGTTAAGCAAAACCGTTAAACTGGAAGCGGGTGTTAAAAGTAGTTGGGTTAAAACCGATAACGATCTGCAGGCCGAAGAGTTTGTAAATAGTGTTTGGCAGAATGATGTTAAGCGCAGCAATCAGTTTGTATACGATGAAAATGTAAATGCCGCCTATACCAATTTAAATAAGCAGTTTAAAAATACCAGCGTACAGCTTGGCTTAAGGGTTGAGCAGACCAATTCGAAAGGAAATTTAATTACCACCAATACGGTTGTGAAGCGGAGCTACTGGGATTTTTTTCCAACCTTGTTTGTTCAGCAAAATCTATCCAAAAACAACCAGATAGGCCTGTCTTACAGCAGAAGGATCGACCGCCCAAGTTATGATGCTTTAAATCCTTTCATTTATTATTTAGATCAGTATACCTATAACAAAGGAAATCCGTTTCTAAATCCACAATATACCAACAATCTGGAGCTGAGTTATACTTTTATGCAAAAGTACATGTTAACAGTAGGCTATAGCAGGGTAAACGATGTAATTATAGAGGTGCTTTTGCCTGATACTGCACAAAAGGCCCTGTATCAGACTAATGCCAATCTTGCAAAAAATATCAGTTACAATGCCAATTTAAATGTACCTGTTCAGGTTACTAAATGGTGGCAGATGAACAACAACTTAAATGTTTTTTACCTAAGTTTCCAGGCACCGGATTTGGCCGGAAATGCCCTGAAAACCGGGAAAACATCTTTTCAGTTTAAAACACAGCAAACCTTTACCATTGTGAGTGGTTTCACGGCAGAACTTAATGGAAGCTATGAATCGCCACTTGATTATGGTACTTTCTCCATCAGGCCACGCTACTCGATCGATGCCGGTGTGAGCAAAGCCTTATTTAATAAAAAGGCAAGTTTGAAATTTGCACTGTCGGATGTGTTTAATACCTATAAAACAAACTTATCGAGTATATATTCGGGATTAACCTATGAGGTGCGACAAAAAAATGAAAGTCAGGTGGGAAGGATCAGTTTTACTTACCGTTTTGGTAAAAATGAGATTAAACCTGCCCGCCGCCGTTCTACAGGTACCGAATCGGAGCAGGGAAGGATGAAGAATTAGAAAACAGTTTATCCTGCTTATTCCTCACCCCGAACTTGTTTCAGGGTGAGGAATAAGCTTTAATGGATAGATGCTGCAATGAATTCGGCATGATGGGCAGTATTGGTGTTTTAAAACTTATACTCCATTACATAATCGTCCATAAAATAACCGTCGCCGATATCAAGTTTTACAGATTCTTTAATGGTAAAGCCACCTTTGAGGTAGAAATCTTTGGCTTTGTTATGCTTGTTTACATTTAATTGTAAAGCATTTCCACCGGCGTCTTTAACCTGGTTAAACACTTCATTGATCAATATTTTTCCAACACCTTTGCCATGTGCAGAAGGCAGTACATAAAGTTTGTGTAGTTTGTAAATGCGCTCATCGTGCCCAATAATAGAGTAACCTGCAAAACCGTACTGTTTTTCACCGTCCTCGGCAATAAGGAAAATATGCCCTTCCATAAATTGCTTTAGCAGTTCTCCCTTGTTGTACATCTTATCCAGCATGTAATCAATCTGTGCCTGTCCGATGATATCAAGATAGGTAGAAGGCCAGGTTGCGGCAGCAATATCCCTGATGATTTCTATATCTTCTTCTTTTGCTTTTCTGAGGGTAATCATATGGGTTCGCTAATAAAAATTGGTTGGCCTGAAAAGGTAAATTCTACAAATCCATCTTTTGCCACACTAAAACTTTCATCTTCGTTCTGCATCAGGTTGGTTACCTCGATGTATCGGTTGCCGTGGATCAGGAATTCGCTTCCGGCGGGTTTCCAAACTGAAAAACCCGATTTTATGGGATAGTGTTTTGCCTTTTCGGTAAATACCACCAGGTTAATTTTATCTTCAAAACCTGCAAATTTCTCCAGGTCGAATTTTTTGGCAATTACATTTACCGCAGGATATTTTTCTTCGTGCAAATAATTGATGGTTACCATTAAGGCATCAACAGGCCCTTGTATACTTTTGGTATCCTCTTGTGTATCCTGCCCATTCCCATTTACCACAACATCTACCTTTAAACCTAAAGAAAATATTTTATCATAATTTTCTCCGTTAACCAAAAGTGTGGGGCTCCATTCTAACAATTGACCCAATAACTCTTCGTTAAAATTTCCAAGCTCATCTATGTATAACGCTGGCTCCTGTTTTTCTTTTACAATATGGTGTGAAGACATGATGCGAATATAGAGATTTTAGTATCAAGATTGGAGTGTTGAGTAGCAAGTATCGAGATGGCTGAGCTTTTTATCTGTTATAGGGATATTCGCTTATCCAATGGAAACCGCGGTTAATGAGCCTAAAATCTTTCAGGTCTTTTTGTTTAAAACTTACCGATATCGAATCCCTGCCTTTTAAGCCCGAAATATATAAGCTGTCTTTTCCGATAATGTTATAGGTGAGCGAATATTTTGTCGAATCACTGTGGGTCGATTTTAATATCAGTTCTTTCTTTTTCTGATCAAAAACGGTTGTGAAATTTATGGTGCTATCGTTCATCTTTTTTACCCTTGCATATCCGGGGTAACTGATAATCATCTGTTTCCAGCGCGAGCTGTCGGTAGTTAATGGCGGTAAACTTTTGCCTTTGAGCATCATATCCTTAACGTTATAAATGCCGTATAAAAACGGTTTGGGTGCTGCGCTGCCGTAAGTTTTTCTTTGTCCGATGAAGGTATACAGGAGGGTTGCAATAGAAGCTGCAATATATAGGTATTTTATGCCGTAGGCCGCAAAGTAAAGCCAACGCTTTTTAAAAGTCGGCTGGTACATTTTATCCAGTTGCTGGCTTTCATAATTAATAAAGAAGCGGTATAGCTTTAAGAAATGCGGGGCCAGGATAAAAAGGCTCATTACCACAAGTGCAGTAGACAGTAATTTTACCGGAACATCGAAAAAGTAATTCATCGACATTACGTGTGCTGTTGCCGCCAGTGATAAAAAAGCCCCAACAATTACTGTTCTACGGAACAGCAATAAAACCGCAGAAACTTCTACAATGCCCATAAAGATGTTGTAGCCTTTAGAAAAACCTAGGAAAGTCCATGCAAGGCCCATTGGCGACGCATCGCCAAAAGGCTGTAAAAGTCTGTTTAACGAAGGATCAGGAAATTGAAGCTTAATAACTTTAATTAAGCCATATAGTATTAAGGTAAAAGCCAGATAAAACCTTACCAGTACCACCAACCAATAATAAGCGGTATTATAGCTTTTGCGTTTGCGGTCTAAAACCGACCAGACAATACAGCCAATTACCGAAATTAAAAATATAAAAAGCAGCAATAGCCAATCGTAAGAAGTATCGCCACTACCATTGGTATAGATGGAAAAATCGTAATTGTAGTGGATAATATTTTTAGCGAACCACGGGATAAATTGGTGCAAAACCGCATTGGGCAGCTGCAGTACGCCTGCTATAAAAGTAAAAGCCCCGTTATTGTTTAGGATGATAAATAGAGGCAGCAGGAGAAAGAAAAACCTAAAGGATATTTTTTTGTAAATATTCCAGGGCCTGTGAGATCGTAGAGCGTTTTCGGACATATTAGTTAGGGTTTATCTCAAAACTAAAAATTATCCAACAGGCTTCAAACTATAAAGTGTTAATTAGCAGCGTTTTCTTTAACTAAGTTGTAAAAATCTTGATAGGCTTCTATAAAATCATCGGCAAAATTAATGGCTCCCGAAACCGCAATTCCGTAAATGCCGGATTGCATTAAAGCTTCAACATCATAAATTTTAATCCCGCCTACAGCCAATACAGGCAGGCTGATTCCCTGGCTATGCAATTCCCCGATGGCATCATGATAACCCTCAAGGCCTAAAAGCGGATAATCGTTGGGCTTGGTATCGGTTGTTGCATACGGACCAAAGCCTGCATAATCTGCACCATCTTGTGCAAGCCTGATCAAATTTCGGACGGTATTTGCCGAGCCGCCCAATGTAATGTCGTTTCCCACCAATTTGCGTAAAGCGATAAAATCGGCATCCATATCTTCGATATGAAAGCCCTGTATATCGGCCTTACCATTTAAATGAACATGGTCGGTAACAATTAAGGTGCTTCCCCAATCATCACATATTTCTGCAATGGCATTAATATCTTGCAAAAGTTCTTCATCGGTTTTGCTCAAACAGCGGTACTGTATCCACTTCGCACCGGCTTCGCAGGCCTGTTGTACCTGTTCGATGTGGCTTAAATGCGGAATATCGTGTGTGATGTAATGAAGTTTCTCGATGTATTTCATGCTTCTTTTAGAGGATTAAGATATCAGGATGCCAATATAAACAAAATCGCCATGGAGCACTTAGCTTCCGATGGCGATTTTTTAAACACCTTGTTACTGGCACACCAATCAAGGAATTGTGCTCTCAGCTCTATGCTCTCTTAAAACTTCACATTCAGGCTCAACAAAAAGTTAGTTCCTGCCTGTGGGTAAAAAAAGTTTTCGGTTACGCGGCTTCCCCCCAATAGGTAGCCGTAAGTATAACCGTTGCTTTCGTATTTCTTATCAAAAATATTGTTAACCAATAGGCCAAGGTTAATGTTCTTAACACCGGCGAATTTAAAATCGTAACCTAAACGTGCATTGCTTACCCAGTAACCGTTAATGGTGCGGTCGTTGTTCTGTGTATTATCAAGATATTGTTTACTAACGTATTTACTCTGTAAGGCAACTGCAAAACCGTTAATAGGTTTGTAGACCAATTCGCCAAAAAGAACCGCCTTTGGCGAATAAGAGATATCAGTTAAATTATAATTATTTACAACCTGGCCGCCATTATCATAATCGTCGTAATATTCGGTGAAGTTTTTAATTTTGTTTCTGCTCAAGGCTGCATTGGCATTTACAATAAACTGCTTGCTAATGGTGTAAGAACCATCTACCTCTATTCCTAAACGGTAACTTTTATCCACATTTTGACGGAAATTGCCGCCAACATCGTTTATTTTTCCGGTAACCACCAATTGGTTTTTATAGAACATTCCATAGGCGTTTGCACCTATATTAAGTTTATCGTTTTTAAAACGGTAGCCCAGTTCTACATCATTCAGCCTTTCGGATTTTGGTGAAGTACCCACTGTAGCATCCACATAATCATCGCGGTTTGGCTCTTTATTGGCTATACTAAACGAGGCGTAAACATTGCTCTGTGGGTTGATGAAATAAGTGGCGCCAAATTTCGGGTTAAAGAAATTTAAGGTTTTGTTAATGGCCAGTGTATTGAGTTTGTTTTCTGTTCCGGCAATATCATAATAAACGCGGCGGTACTGTAGATCAGCAAATAGGCTCAAAGCCTCAATAGGGCTATAATTTACCTTGCCGTAAAGGTTAAAATCGGTCTTAAAACCGTCGTTGTCATAATAATGCCTGTCGATATCTCCATTTGAGGCGTACTGAGCCCAGATTACCTGGCCAAAATGCGCACCTTTATATTCGTTATAGGCACCACCCAATGTAAAGTTTAAACTCTTTTTAGGTACATAGTTAAAGGCATAGGTAACACCATAAAAATCGTTGTCTAACCAACGGCGGCGGATCAGATCGGTACTCGTAACCGGAGCTGCACCTGAAATAACAACCGGGTTTAAACCATAATTTTTTAGATCGTCCTGTACCCTATATTCTTCATAATAACCTTCACCTTTGGTATAATGTAAAGCTCCATTAAAAGAAAACTGATCCGAAAACTGCCTTGCATAAATTAACTGATAGTGGTTTTGTACATAATTATCAGTTTGGTTATTGTATAAAAAGCTATTGTATCTTCTGCCCGAGTTTAAAAGATTTGCTGCATCCTCAGCACCTAAACCATTTCTGTCGATATAAGCATTCATACCGGCAACATCATTTTGTAAACGCGATTGCGGGATACCATTCCACGATTGATAGGTTTTCTCATTGCCAGAGAACACATTTACACGCAACAAATCTTTATCGCCATGATAAGCACCTGAAAGGAAATACGATTTAAGCAGAGATGAACCACGGTCTACATAACCATCAGAGCTGATTCTCGATAAACGGCCATCAAAGCTAAAGCGGTTGTTGATTAAGCCCGTTCCTACTTTTACGGTATTTTTCCAGGTATCGAAACTGCCGTATGTGTTATTTATTTCTGCATAAGGCTCGGTTTCGCTGGCGGTTGTCTGGATGTTTAAACTGGCACCAAAAGCACCTGCACCGTTGGTTGAAGTACCTACTCCGCGCTGGATCTGCACATTATCTACCGATGAGGCAAAATCGGGCATGTTTACATAAAATGTTCCCTGACTTTCGCTATCGTTGATGGGAATACCGTTAACGGTTACATTGATGCGGCTGTTATCGCTACCACGGATCCGGATGCCTGTATATCCTACACCTGCGCCAGCATCAGAGTTTACCACAACCCCGGGCGTATTCTGAAGAATAAAAGGAAGATCCTGGCCAAAGTTATTCTGCTGGATTTCTTCCTTACCGATGTTTTTATAGGTTGTGGCCGATTTATCTGTAGCCCTTGTTGCACGAACGATTACCTCATCGGCCAGAAAGTTTTGTGGCGAGAGGCTAAAATCCAATGTGGTATTCTGCTTAAGTTCAATGGTTTTTTCGATTGTTCGGTAACCCACATAACTTACAACCACGGTATACTTTCCGTTAATAAGGTTGGTAATGGTGTAGTTCCCGGCAGCATCGCTAATTACAGCCGTTTTTTGGTTTCTTAATTTAACCGTAGCACCCGGAAGGGCTTGCTGGTTTTGATCTGTTATTTTACCGGTAACAGAAATTTGTGCCGATGCAAAGAAAGGCAACATTGCAACAAGAGCTGCAAAAAGTAAATTTTTCAATTTTATTGTTTTTAGTTAAACCCATCGGAAAAGGGGCATTGCCGATTTTCAGTTAAACTTCCATAACTCCAATCCCTACGCCGGCATTACCCGGATCAGGTGCATTCGAGGTTGAGGGCTGAAAGGTCTATGGCGGATGGAATTACCCTCTACCTTTTTACCTTCTACCTTTTACCTCAAAATGGGTATGATCTCAGCCTGTTTTTGTGTTTATTTAAACAAGGCACCCCTAATGATGGGGCAAATGTAGAAAATATTTAACAATTAGCGCGTTTTATGTAGCTTTCTTAAGCAATTGCTTTAAAATTGACCCTTTTTCAAAAAAATAAAAACCCATATTGTTTTATAGGCATAAGAAAATGATCGGTTCAATTCATTTAGCATTTTCAGTCCCGCTATCCCTCCTGCCGATTTGAAGGAATCGGCATCCGTTCCAATCCGAGTTTAGGTGGCCTGGGAAGTGCAGATATTTAAAGCGTCAATTACCAAAAGTGCCAACGGCCAATTCTGCAATTGGCTAGCGAGGAAGCGTTCTTACTGAAAGACACAGCTTATCTGCTTAAAAAAATGTCGATAGCTTTGACCGCATTCGCTATCCGTAAATCGCCCACACCGCTAATTACTTTGTAATTTGCGTTTAATGCGCTTAGTTCTTTGTGCCAAACCTGCATAAAATAGTCGCGTTTATCCGGGAAATCGCGTAAGGGATCATCTTGCCATGGCAAATCGATGTCCATTAAAAGGTAAAGGTCGTATATTCTGTTCGGCAGTGTATCTAAAACAATCTGCGGTGTTTCTCCAAGCACTTCATCGCTCCAGATTTTAATGGTAATAAATGTAGTATCGCAGATAATAAAGTCGCTTTCGGTCGTTACTAAAATGGCATCTTCCAGGGCCACTTGTCCGTAGTACATGTTTAGTTCATCCTGCAGGGTGTACTCGGTAACCAGGTTTTCGCAGTAATAACGGGCATATTCAGGTACCCACGAAACCTTATAGTATTTTGCAAGCAGCTGTGATAAGGTAGATTTTCCCGTACTTTCCGGGCCAACAATGGCGATTTTTTTAATTTTTTTATTCACGGTATATTTTCTGGAACGCTCAAATGTAAAAGAAAAAGGCTTAAAAGAAAAAATCCGGTTGAGGAGGGCTCCTCTAACCGGATAATAAACCAAACAAACTATTTATGAAGAAATCCTCATGGCGGGTAACTAATCCGCGGAGGAAGCTTTAGATCATTGTCTAAAGTATATACAAAACGCATATATGTTCTGCTTATTACAACATTATTGCCAATATTTCGATCATCACAACTTCGTGACTTAATTTTGACGTGTAGGCCCATATAATGGTAATTCTTTTAACACTAATTAACATTTGTACCTATATTGTACATTTGTATTTTACACTACCGTATAATTTATAGTACATTGTGTAGTTTGAGTGTTCATTATTTAAAACTATTTGTGCTAAATGGTGTTATCTATTTAAGATATCAACCACTAAAACGTTATACCATGAAAAAGTTATGTGTTGTATTATCCCTTTTAATTGTGTTTGGTTTAGGGGCAATTGCTTTTACGAATATTAAATTGGGCGGAATAATCGGAAAAATCAGCCCCGCCGATGCTGCTACTTCAGTTTCGCTTGTAGCTGCAACAGACACGCTGAAAGCTCAGGTGAGTCAGGGTGTTTTTACTTTTACCAACCTTAAGCAGGGCGTTTATACGGTGGTGGTAAAAGCCAATGCGCCATATAAAGATGCCGTGATAGAAAGGGTAGCCGTAAAAGATAGTGCCACCACAGATTTAGGCGAAATTAAATTACAACAGTAGCCGCTTTGGCAAAAGAAAAATCTTAAAAGAGGGCTTTACAAACCCTCTTTTTTATTTTAAAATAATCAGTGTAAAGTCCCTCTAAAGATGTATCTTTGCATCCCGACAGAACAGTTGGGATTTTCTCTTCAAAAAGCAAAAAACCTCCTTGCTTCTTCACCCATAAAGGGTTACAACACTTTAGAATTTTAATTATTGTTTAAGCTTTATCATGCCTAAAGACACCTCAATACGCTCAGTACTAATTATCGGATCAGGCCCAATTATTATTGGCCAAGCCTGCGAATTTGATTATGCCGGCTCACAAGCGGCACTTTCTTTAAAAGACGAAGGTATTACCGTTTCAATCATTAACTCTAATCCGGCAACAATCATGACGGATAAAGTTATTGGTGATCATGTTTACCTGCGCCCGTTAACTGTTGATTCTATTGAAGCTATTCTTCAAGAGCATATAAATTCTACAGATTTACCAAGAATTGACGCCGTTTTGCCAACTATGGGTGGTCAAACTGCATTAAATCTGTGTGTTGAAGCTTCTGAACGTGGTGTTTGGGAAAAATACGGTGTTAAAGTTGTTGGTGTAGACGTTGCAGCAATCGAAAAAACAGAAAACCGCGAAGCTTTCCGCCAGTTAATGGTTGATATAGGTGTAGGGGTAGCACCATCTAAAATTGCCAACTCATTTTTAGAAGGTAAAGAAGCTGCACAGGAAATCGGTTTTCCATTGGTAATTCGCCCATCGTACACTTTGGGTGGTTCTGGTGGTGGTTTTGTACACAAAAAGGAAGACTTTGATGCAGCACTAAAACGCGGTTTAGAGGCTTCTCCAACGCATGAAGTTCTGGTTGAGCAAGCTGTTTTAGGCTGGAAAGAATATGAATTGGAGTTATTGAGAGATAGCAACGATAATGTAATCATTATCTGTTCAATCGAAAACTTCGACCCAATGGGTATCCATACAGGAGATTCGATTACGGTTGCACCGGCAATGACCTTATCAGACCGTTGTTACCAGGAGATGCGTAACCAGGCCATTAAAATGATGCGCGCCATCGGTACTTTTGCTGGTGGGTGTAACGTTCAGTTCTCGGTTAACCCTGTTGATGATACCATTATCGCCATTGAAATCAATCCACGCGTATCGCGCTCATCGGCATTGGCAAGTAAGGCAACTGGTTACCCAATTGCAAAAATTGCTGCAAAACTGGCAATTGGTTACAACCTGGATGAAATTGAAAACCAGATTACCAAAACAACCTCTGCATATTTCGAACCTACTTTAGATTATGTAATCGTTAAAGTGCCACGTTGGAACTTCGATAAATTTAAAGGAGCCAACAAAGAGCTTGGTTTACAGATGAAATCGGTAGGTGAGGTAATGGCAATAGGCCGTACCTTTATCGAAGCCTTACAAAAAGCTTGTCAGAGTTTGGAGATCAACCGCGCAGGTTTAGGTGCAGATGGCAGACAGGTACGCAATATAGAAGAAATTATGGACGGTTTGGAGCATGCTTCATGGAACCGTTTATTCTTAATAAAAGACGCCATGACGATGGGTGTGCCTTTGGAATCGATCCGTAAGGTGACCAAAATCGACAAATGGTTTTTAAATCAAATTCAGGACCTGGTTCTTTTAGAAACTGAATTGAAAAGATACTCTTTAAACAACATCCCTCAGGATTTCTTCGTAAATCTTAAACAAAAAGGTTTCTCTGATGTTCAGATTGCCTGGTTGTTAGGAAATGTTACCGAAGATGAGGTTTACGATCGCCGTAAAGCTCTGGGAATTAACAGGGTGTATAAGATGGTGGATACCTGTGCAGCGGAGTTCCCAGCTAAAACACCATACTACTACTCTACTTTCGAAGAAGAGAACGAGTCTAAACCTTCTGACAAGAAAAAGGTAATTGTATTGGGATCGGGTCCTAACCGAATCGGTCAGGGTATCGAATTCGATTACTCTTGTGTGCACGGATTACTGGCCGCAAAAGAATCTGGTTTCGAAGCGATCATGATCAACTGTAATCCTGAAACTGTTTCTACAGATTTTAACATGGCCGATAAATTATACTTCGAGCCGGTTTTCTGGGAGCATGTACGCGAAATTATCGAACTGGAGAAACCAGTTGGGGTAATTGTTCAGTTAGGTGGACAAACTGCCTTGAAAATGGCTGAGAAACTAACTGAAAAAGGCATCAGGATTATCGGAACATCATTCGAGAACATGGATATAGCCGAAGACCGTGGCCGTTTCTCTGACCTGTTAAAAGAATTGGATATCCCTTATCCAAAATACGGTGTTGCGGAAAATGCTGAAGAAGCCATCGTTGTTGCAAACGAAGTAGGCTATCCGGTACTGGTTCGTCCGAGTTATGTACTGGGCGGACAGGGCATGAGCATTGTAATCAACGATGAAGACCTTGAAAAAGCAGTAGTGAAATTGTTGGGCGATTTACCTGGTAACCGTGTATTGATCGATCACTTCTTGGATAGAGCAGAAGAGGCGGAATCTGATTCGATCTCTGATGGTGATGATGTTCACATTGTAGGTATGATGGAGCATATCGAGCCTGCAGGTATCCACTCTGGAGATTCGTTCGCGGTACTGCCAACCTTTAGCTTACCGGAAAAGGTAACCAAAGCGATGGAAGAGTACTCGATCAAAATCGCAAAAGCTTTAAATGTAATCGGACTATTAAACATCCAGTTTGCCATTAAAGATGAGAAAGTTTATGTGATCGAGGCGAACCCTAGGGCATCGCGTACGGTTCCTTTCATCGCAAAAGCATACGATGTTCCATACATCAATATCGCAGCTAAAATTATGCTGGGTACAGCAAAACTGAAAGATTTTACCGTTGTACGTAAGCTCGAAGGTTATGCAATTAAAGAGCCGGTTTTCTCTTACGAGAAATTCCCGGAGGTAGCTAAAGAATTAGGACCTGAAATGAAATCTACAGGTGAGGCGATCCGTTTCATTAAAGATTTAGAAGATCCTTACTTCCGCAAGCTTTATAAAGACAAGTCGATGTACTTAAGTAAGTAATTTTCTTGCAAATATTTTATAACAAACAAAGGCCAGTGATTTTTACTGGCCTTTGTTTGTTATTAATACCTATGCTTTCTGTTTGGGTATGGTTTAAACAAGCTTAAATTGGAAATGGAAGGTTTTGTTTATTGCAATATTCTTCTAAGGTTGTGCAAGGAAGTCGGGCTGGATTTCTTAATGTCATTAATTGATAAATCATGTAATCACAAGCTGCGAGATCCATTATTCCAGATCGGTACGCCTCGTATACCATATCCATTGTAGATAGATAAGCAATTTCATGTAATTCGCAATATTGACGCACATCACGAAAATTGTTTGAAGCAATAATACTTGGATCATATCGAGCAACTGCCATACAGGCACTCTCTCCTGGCCCTTTTGTTTTGCTTAATGTTGCAAACTCCATTAAAACATCTGAGGAATTTGGCATTTGAATTTCTTCTAATTCCTTAGTGGCGATTAGTTCATCAAGTTTTGTTCTTAAGGTCGGATGTCTTCAGATTTCCTTCGCTACGATACTCAATACTACTTTTTTGTTGGAAAAAATCAAATTCAGCAATTTACTATTGCCTGAAGTCATGAAATGACTCAAAACATCTGCATCTAATAAAATCCGTTTATTGTCCGGGTTCATCGGTGAGGTCTAAAAAAACATCCTTACCAATGTCCATCATTAGTGAAGTGTAAAAAGTTTCTGAAATATGCTCTTTGTCATATAATTCTTTAGCTATCTGCCCGTAACGTCCAATTACAACCCCCTCGTTTCCGCGTTCATATAATTTGGTATCAAAGCCGTGATTGATTGCGCCACGCTTAATGTCAACCCGAAACTCGTCGTAACGATCCCCGGATATTAAGCCAAGAGACTTTAAGCGATAAAGCAGCGCAGATCTTGAGGTGTAAAAATACTGCTCCAAATTAATTACTGTGGAGAGCTGAATCTTATCTTTATTCATTTCTACATCAGGTATTAACTTAAAAACACCGTCTTCTGGTAGTAATAGTTCTGCTGCAAAGAGATCCGCATTATACTCGTTAATATCTCCACGACGATCAAATTTACCTGTACTACAAAAGCGATTTGTAAAATCAGGCTGCTTAAATAAATGGTATAGTTCATGAGCGATGGTAAAATGTTGCTTGCCAATGCTATGATTAGAATTTACCATGATAAAGCGGTTTTCGCCTGATTTGATAGCCATGCCCGAAAAATTTTCTGAAAGTGGCTTAAACAACGTCAGTACATTATTGCTCAAAAGAATACTCTTAAGTAATGCCGGTTCAGTGCCACTCAAGCCATTCTCTCGGCGAAATTCGGCTACTTTTTTGGATATAAGCTGATTAACTGCTGGCACTTTGCAACTGTATAAGGTTCAGGTAATTCTTTACAACTTTCTTAAATTCTGCAACACTCTCCAAATCTTGATCTTTTAACTGATCCGCTCGAAAAGCAAAGGCAAGACAAGCATTTAAAACATCTCGGTTTTCTTCTATCAGATCAGAAACCTCACAGCCAAAGAGATCAGAAAGCTTTATTAGTTCCTCTAAAGGTACCGTTCGTGTACCTGTCTCATAATAACTAATCACCTCACGATGAATGCCCAAATAATTAGCCAAGGCTTCTTGGGTTAGGTGCATATGCGACCTAAACTCACGAATATTAGCGCCGATAATTTGATTTTGAGACATGAATGTTTGATTAAGTGTTACAAAATTACAATTATAATTTTAAATATAAACAAATTGTAACACAAAAATTTTGACTCCCCTGTAATATTAATTTTATTATCAGTGTCTTATCGATTAGCGCTATATTACAAACCTCGCAGGTTTTAAAAATCTGCGAGGTTTAATTTAACCACTCTTATTTCTTCAATTTCGGTATTCTTGTTGGGGTATCTGTTCCGTTTACAATGGTGACGGCACTTTTTGCAATTGCTTTTATGGTAGAAAGAATATTTTCTACATCCAAAGAGCTATACTCATCTTTAACGGAGTGATACAATTTATCAATATCAATTTTATCGGTACTGATAGTATGTGCCGGAACGCCCAAAGCAGCTAAAGTGGCATTGTCGCTTCTATAAAATAAATTCTGATCTGGATATGGATCAGGATGGAAGGTAAATTCGGTTCCCGATAGGTTTTTTTGTAAAATCTTACCGAAATCCGATCTTTCATAACCTGTAATAAAAGCTGTGTTTTTGCCGAATTTCGAATCCTTGCCGATCATTTCAATATTGAACATGGCTACCACATCATCAGGATTTAATTTTTCTGAGAAGTATCTTGCGCCAAAACCGCCAATTTCTTCAGCTGTGAAAGCAACAAAAATTAAAGTACGCTCGTTGTTTTTTTGTGTCTTGTAATATTTGGCAAGGGCAATCATGGCTGTTGTTCCAGAGGCATCATCATCTGCTCCGTTGGCAATGCTATCGCCATCTACAGCCTTTAAAAAGCCCAAATGATCATAATGACCTGAGAAAACCACAATTTCTTTTGCTTTAGATTTACCCGGAATTACACCTGCAACATTAAACAAAGGCATTTTGGTTACCTTACTTGTAAAGGTGGCAGAAAAATCAGTAGCCGCATCTTTGCCTAAAATGAAAACCTGTACAGCAGCGGTTGTTTTTTTAACATCCCCTTCATCAACCGTTGTAGGTTTACTGAAATGATCCCTGTAACGGTTAAAAAGGTCTGCAAATTTACTGTCTACCAAAACAATCTGGCTTTTTTCAGCATTAAGCATCGCTCTTAATTGAGCTACAAAAGGTTTTTCAGGATCTAACTTGACTACGTTGGCATTCGATTTATCGAGCTTAACACTTTCTGTGGTAATGCCTATAACCATTAAATTTTCAGGTGCAATTTCCTGTCCGTCTATTTTAACGCTTGTGCTTTGGATGGCAACCTGGTACTTATTAAACGTCTGGCGGAATGTTTTCTCACCCGTTAACGGCTTTAAGCCTATTTTCTTAAATTCAGATTCGATAAAGGTAGCTGCTTTATCAATACCCGGTGTAAAGGTGGCACGGCCCTGCATGTCATCCGCACTTAAGGTTTTAATCAGGTGATCTGTATATTCGCGGGTAATAATTTTATCGATGTTTTGCGCTTTAAGCTGCAAAGCCGCCATCCCAAAAAGGGTAAAAAGGAATATTTTCTTCATGTGATATTGTTAGTTAATTTTGTTTAGATTTTGCCTGCGATGATAACCATTTATCTCTGAAAGTCTGCATGGCAGGGGTTAAAGTTGCTCCTGTTTTTTCGATAGAAACGATCTCTAAAGCCGGGTTTTCTATTAAAGTTAATTGGGCTGTTTTCTGTTCTCCACGGTGAAGATAAGTAAGCCTTAGCACATCTCCGGGTTTGTGGGCATCGGTAATTGAGGCTACAGCTGCAGCATCCTTTACTTCTGCACCATCAATGGTTAGCAGTACATCATCAACATCTAGGCCGGCCTGGTAAGCCGGAGTACCCATAAGCGTTTGGCCTAAAATCAGTTTTCCATCCACTACATTAATGCGGCCGAAACCAGCGTAAGCCTGATTCGGATTGGCTTTACGCAAAACCAGACCTGCATTTAAAAGCAGTTTGGCATAATCGTTTTTATCTGTTCCGTAAATGTATTGTTTAAAGAAATCGGTTGCAAATGCAGGGTTTTTGGTTAGTATTGCCAAAACTTTTTCCAAATCGGGAACGGTATAGGCAATTTCTGTTTTCCCATGAGCTTTCCAAAGGGCACGCATATAATCATCAAGCGTAAGTTTAAAGTCGGCTCTTAAACGGAGGTCGAGGGCCAGTGCTGTTGCGGCGCCATAGGTGTAGTAAGAGGTGAAAATATTGGCCTTATTGGTCTGGTCAATAGCGACTCCGGCATCGGCAAATACAGCATATCTACTGGCCTCTATCGGCGAAAAGTTTTTTGCACCTGGAGAAAGTAGAACGGCATTAACCAAACCGTTAAAAGTTTGTATCGCATTATCGGTGGTTTTTAAACCTGCTCTGGTTAAAAGCAAATTTCCATAATATTGCGTAAAACCTTCTGCCAGCCAAAGCTCATCGCTGATATTGGCGTGCTCAAAATTGAAAGGTTCTAATGTTTTTGGCCTTAAACGTTCTACATTCCAACTGTGAAAGTATTCGTGCGAAAAAGTACCCAGAAGATTCGATTCATAACCCTCAATTTTTGGTGTACGCTGTACTATAGAAGTTGAGTTTCGGTGTTCCATACCATCACCGGCATTTTCGGGATATACATCATCTAAGAAATAATAATTCCCATAATCGTAGGTTGGAAATTCGCCCCACACGGCCAAATGTTCATCAACCATCTTTTTGAGCATTTCGGCGTAGTTATCGATGGTTTTCTGGTCGTCGTTAGAGTGGGCAATTAAATGGATGGTCTGTAGCTTTCCGTCAGTATTTTTAACCTGCCAGCTTGCCGTTTTATAGTCAGCAATTTCAGTTGGGCTATCCATAAAATATTGAAGATTCGGTGCGAAGTACATCCCCTTGTCCATCGGCTTAAGCTGTGTGGCCACCTTCCAGTTTTGTTTTTCGGCATAATTAAACTTCACCAATCGTGGTCTGTTGTCCATACCAACCGGAAATGCAAAAGTTGCCGGAATGTTCATGTGGGCGTGGCTTTCATCAAAACCTGCATAAGTTCCGTCAATCCAGTTTCCAAAAAGTGTATAGGTTACTTTTACGGTGCTGCCATGATTGGGTATTTCGTAAACATCACCTGCCGGCTGCTTGATGTTGAGCTGTTTCCCTGCACCATCAAAGGCTTTAAAATGATATACATTCTTTCCAAACTCATGTGTGGCGTAGCGGCCTGGTGAAGACCTGCTCATCCTAACCTTTAAAGTACCTGCAGGAACATTGGGGATCAGCATACTGATTTCGGCCTCATGGTGGATCGCATTTGGAAAAGAAACCATGTAACTGATCTCGTTTTGGGCAAAAACCGTTGTAAAAAACATACTAAATGCCGCAACACCTAAAAATTTCTTCATAAAAAGGGAATTATAGGGCAATTTAAATAAAAATGGAAGATGTAATAATGTAAAATGGAAGTATTTTGTTTTAGTTTTCCATTTTTCCTATTCCATTTTACCTCATTTAGCCGTCCCAATCGTATTTTTCCAGATCGCGGTAGGCCTGCCCTTTTATAATTTCCTTCTTTTTAGACGATTCGGAATCGACCCTCGTTTCGTGGATATTGTCGGCTACTTCGAAGTGAAAATCCTTATCCTTTTTAGAGTAGTATATGGCTACTTCATCCCCATCAGAGATCGCATAATCGTAGGGTCCGCGTGCGCTCATCAGTTTCACAAACACGGGCAAACACTCGAAGAAAATAAATAAAAGCCCGATAAAAGTAACTGCAATGGCTGTATTGTTGTCGCGTGAGCCATCTACATTAAATTTTAGCTGGCCCAAGGCCCAGTTGCGGTCGGCAAAACCGGCAATATCCGAAAGGCTGTCTAATTGCTTTTTTGTGAACAGTTTTTCTGTAAACAGGCCATCAAACTCTTTGCGTTTATCTACAAATGCTTCCGATTTATTGATTGTGGCCTTAAGTGAATCTAATTCTGCAGTGCGCTGTGCAATTTCTGCTTCCTTTCGTTTGGCATAAGGCCCGTATCCCATTACGCCCGATGTTTCTGTTGTTTTGTTGCCGAAAATTTCAAAATTAAGCTTTTGCCTATCGGTTTTAATTCCCTTTTCCAGTGAATCTCGGGTAGCTTTCTGTTGGTTTAAACGACCGAATTCTACCTGGTATTTTTTCTCGAATGCTTTGTTCAAGGTATCAATTTTAGCCCGTTGGCCGTTAAGGTAACTTACTTTTAAACGTTCTTTGATCTCTTTATCGAAAATCTTAAGCTCTATGGGCCTGGAAATCACCATACCGATCATAATGGCCAGTAAAATACGTGGTGTAGCCTGTAAAAGCTGTTTGTTGGTACCGGCGCTCTTATTGATACTGGCTACAATGTACCTGTCCATATTAAAAATGGCAGCTCCCCATAAAAAACCGAAAATAATAGCGAAAATTACCGCCATATCATCGCCTTTAAACACGAAATACATGGCGTAACCGCCAGAGAGGGCCGCAAATAAGCCTGTAAAAAAGATTGTGGCACCAATGCCGGTATATTTATTCTGTTCTGAAGGATACTTTTCCAGCGTTGCGACATGAGCGCCAGAGCAAAACCAAAAGAAACGGTTCAGTTTGTCCATTTGTAACTATTTATATTTAAACGCCTAAGGGTTAAAGTTGTTACAGCTTTGTAGAAAATTTTATGGCATTTTTTTGATGGGGCGCGTAAAATTGATTTTCCTATATTTGTAGAAATACATTTAATAAAATGAAAGAAATATCGGTACAGGAACTAAAAGAGAAAATCGATAACAAAGAAGATTTTCAGTTAATTGATGTTCGCGAAACATTTGAATACGAAGTTTCGAACCTTGGAGGAGAGAATATCCCTTTGGGCGGAATTTTAATCGAGGCCGACAAGGTTGCGAAAGATAAGCCTGTAATTATGCAGTGCCGTAGTGGAAAAAGAAGCGCAGCGGCGGTGATGCAGTTGGAGCAACAATACGGGTTCGACAATTTATACAACTTAAAAGGTGGTATTTTGGCTTGGCAGGCAGCCTTTGATCAAAATATGCCGGTATATTAAAATTATGATTGAGTTTTGAATGAGGGAATGATAGAATTGGCGTTTTGCCGGTTACATTCACTCACTCAAAATTTGCTCATTCAATCACTCTTTAATTTAATCCTCTAATTGTGGGTAAAAAATTTGCTTTAAATATCTTCTATAACTTGGCCATTATCCTTTCCATCCTCGGACTGGTATGGTGTTATAACAACGCTAAATACCTTCCGGCTGGTTTTTTGGTAGGTACAACGGCCTGTTTATTCTATTTTAAGTACCAGCTATCCAAAGATCTTCGGAAAAGCTTTAAAGAAAAAGACCAGCAGTAGCAATTTAATGATAGAGTGATAGAGTTTTTGAATGAGTGAATGTTATGATACAACGTTATTCAAGACAAATTTCATCTTCAGATTTCTTCATTCAATCATTCTACAATTGATTCATTCAATCATTTTTACCATATGTTAAAGAAAAAGACCGGAAGTAATGCCTTCTAAGCCTAAACCGGGCGAATTTTTTAAGATATATTTTCCATTCTCAAAAGCCGGATCTGTAAAGGGATTATTTTTGGTTAACCATGGCCCATCCAAATCCGCCCAATTGCACAATGGCGCTAAAGCTGCGGCAGCTAAAGTAGCACAACTGGTTTCGCTCATGCAGCCAATTAAAACTTTCATGCCGAAGGAACGGGCTTTCAAAATCATCTGATGGCCTTCGTACATGCCACAGCTTTTCATCAGTTTTACGTTAATGCCATGGTAAGCGCCCTTTAATTTATTCATATCGGCTAGGCGCTGTACTGCCTCATCGGCCAATAAAGGAATAGGACTACGTTCGGTTAGCCACGCATTTCCATCTATATTATTTTTATCCATAGGCTGCTCGATGAGTACCACGCCCTGGTTGTGGAGCCAATAAATTAAATCTATAGCTTTGATTTTATCCGTCCAGCCCTGGTTTGCATCTACATAGAGGGGCACATTGGTCATGCTTCTGATGGTTTCGATAATTTCCTGGTCGTTATCCCGTCCCAGTTTAACCTTAATCACCTTAAAAGCTGCTGCATCTTTCAGTTTCTCGCGGATAACCTCAGGCGTATCAATCCCGATGGTATAAGAGGTTACTGGCATTTTTGACGGATCGGCACCATAAATTTCGTAACAGGGCTTATTTAACAATTTACCTTGAATATCGTTAAGGGCAATGTCGATGGCCGCTTTAATGGCGGGCTGGCCAGGTGCAAGGCTATCGAGATAGGCAATAATTTCTTCGAAATTGAATGGATATTGAATTTTGTCCCAGTCTATCCGGTTGAGGAAAGCATTTGCACTGTCGTAACTCTCGCCCATATAAGGAACCATCGAAGCCTCCCCATAGCCTGTAACCCCTTCGTGTTCAATTTTTAAGAGCATTAAAGGTGTGCTGGTTCGTGTAAATTTCGAAATCGAAAAAGGGTGTTTTAATTCTAATTCGAATTGTTTGCAACTAATCTTCATTATCAATCGTCTTCTAAATAAATGAGGTAATTCTCGTCTTACAAATTATCTTTGTTATTAACGCAAAAAGCTCCTGCCATGAAAAACATTTCAAGATTACGGTATTTTATTTATTTATCCTTAATAATTATTGGAGGATGTACCACAGGAAAAAAGGCTTTACAAAAGGGTGATTATGATGCTTCAGTTTCAAAAGCCGTGAGCCGGTTGCAGAATTCGCCAAAAAACAGTGAGGCCATGCAGGTGTTAAAAACGGCCTACGATTTGGCCCTGCAGGATCATTTAAGAAAAATTGAGGAGGCCAAAATGTCAAACGATCTATTTAGATGGGAATCGGTGATGTATGATTATCAGAAAATCAATGAACTGGCTGACAATATCAATAGCTGCCCAGCCTGTTTAACGATTGTTTCCAGCCCCTCTAAATACATCAATGAGCTTGCTGAGAGTAAGTACAATGCTGCGGCAGCGCGGTATAATTCTGGCTTAGGGTATTTAAGAGAGCATAACCGTCAGGCAGCTAAAAAAGCTTATTACGAATTTGAGAAAACACAAAATCTTCAGGCCAACTATAAAGATGTTAAAGCTAAACTGGAAGATGCCTATTGGGCTGCAGTAACCAGGGTAGTGGTACAGCCCATTATTGTAAACAGCAGTACCTATAAATTAAGTGGCGATTATTTCCAACAGCAGATAGATCAGTATATTGGGGGCTACTCCAAGAATAAATTTGTGATCTTTTATGGTGAAACACAGGCTACAGCGCAAAAAATTGTTCCCGATCAGGTTTTGAGCTTAAATTTTGATGATTTTGTAGTGGGACAAACCTATGTAAAAGAACGGGTTGAAAAGGTAAAACGCGATAGTGTTGTGATTGGCGAAACACGTGATAAAAAACCAGTTTACGGGACTGTAAAAGCCACTTTAAGTATTTTCGAAAAGAATATTTCGTCATCCGGTTTATTGGATATGAGTATTACCGATTGGAAAACGAAAAAACTTGTCCGACAGCAGAAGTTTCCCGGAACATATATCTGGAAAGACAGTTGGGCAAGTTATAAGGGAGATGATAGGGCGCTAACCAAGCAGCAATTAGCAATTACCAGAAGAAAAGAAACATTGCCGCCACCGCCAAGTGCTTTGTTTTTAGAGTTTACCAAACCAATTTATACACAGCTGGTTAACGATATCAGTTATTATTACAATAATTATTAAACCACCTCACCCTGTTAGCGGAAATGGTTTCACCCACTGCAGCAACAATCCCTCTCCTGCAGGAGAGGGAAACACAAGACACTGCTATATTACTTCCGCTAACAGGGTGAGGTTGTAATCCCTGCGTTAAAATAAATTATCGGTACGAAGCCCTAAAAATATAATGGCTAATATTGCAGTAATGAATACCGGCTTATACAACCCTTTCCAAAACTTCGATTTTTTATATAAAATCTGCTTCTTAAGTGGCAAAACCTTTAATTCTCCTGTACTGCAGGTGCCTTTAATCCCGAAATGGTTATTGGCGCAGGCAGGTTTGAGCGGTGAAGAGCAGATCCAGTTCTTGGATGAGAGCATCCGCTCGTATAACACCTTGGTTATTCCCATAAACAGCGAGGTAAACGAACAGTTTTTAAACCCTTTAGAGGAGAAAATCGAAGCTGCATTTGCAGCAGGTTACAATGCGGTTGCTGCACTGCCCGAGCTGGACCTGTTTAACTGGATCGGCAAATTTTTATATGGCTTTGTGTATATCGAAATGCACTCTGCCCTGCGTAAAGAAATGACAGCAGATGGGCTAAATATGTCGCAGTCGTTAATGATGAAATTTGCCAACCTGAATTTCATGATGCAGAACCTTTATACCAGTTTAGCGTTCGAAGATTTTTCGCCATGGTCTATCACCGTGGTGAAACTGGAAAATGGCGAAACGCCTTTCAGTTTCCGTGATGAGATTAATACTTTAACCTTTTCGCTAAAAATGAAAGATTTTGGCATCATTGCCTGCTTACAGGATAATGGAACCAATAAACGTTACCATCAGGATATCATCAATGAAATACGAGGTAAAGCTTTAACAGCTGAGCAGTTCGAAGAGCTGAGTGCCCGTTTTTATTATTCTGCCTATCTTTTTAACCGTTTGCCCGAATATACTTTTATGCCGGTTGAAGGCACTACCTATATTGAGGCCATGCCCTTACGCGGAAACATGACCAAACCTCTTTTTGATATTTGGCAGCATAAGATATATGCCCAGGTATTGGAGAATTTTTGGAAGCCCTGGGGATATGTGGTGTTTGAGATTATTAAAAACCCCGATGAACCGATGAGTTTCTTTGAGAAACCTTATTTGCCGACTGCTGGGTAGTAATTAAGTCGTCACCCTGAATTCATTTCAGGGTCTATTAATATGAAAGATGCTGAAATAAATTCAGCATGACGTTCATGGTGCGAATTGGACAAATGTTGATCTTTATAGACAGAGTCTAATTATGATAAAGCTATCTTCCTCCCGTTAACATTGAAATAAAATTCTGCAAAATTCCCGGAACGAAAATAATCGTAAATATCAGTCCTGTTAATGCACCGAAAAAGTGTGCGTCGTGATTGATATGATCTCTCGAATTGCGCGAGGCATATGCACAGTATATGAGGTACAAAATTCCAAAAACTACAGCAGGAATCCCGATCGGAATAAACATAATATAGATTTTGGACATCGGATTAAATAAGATGTAGCTGAAAAGTACAGCACTAATTGCGCCCGATGCCCCAAGGCTATTGTAGTTAAAATGATCTTTATGTTTGATAACCGTTGGCAAATCACTTAGAACCAAACCCAGGAAGTAAAGTAAACCAAATTGCCAGCTTCCCATTAATCTTTCGAGAGTAAAAGCAAAGGCATAAAAAGTGAACATGTTAAAAAACAAGTGCATCCAATCTGCATGAACCAGGCCGCTGGTGATTAAGGTGTATACGTTCTGTCCTTTCGATACGCTGTATGGGTGCAGCATAAACTTTCCGTAAAGCGAATGATCATAGAAAGCGTAAAGGCTGGTAATAATGGTAAAAACAAAAATTAAGGAGGCAACTGGTGCAATATTAAAGTATTCCATTGGGTTATTTTAAATCAAGTTTTTCATCTGTTACCAAACGAGCAACCGGATATCTGTTATGTGTTTTTTCGTAATAATTAGAATTTTTATACACAAAATCAAGCTGCGCAGCCCCATTTTTCGCGAATTCGGCGTCTGATGCCTTTTTAGCTTCCAGTTTATCTTTCAAGTCTGGATTGTTTTTAAGCAGTTCTGTTGCGGTATCTTCGAAAACATAAGCAGAATAGTGTTCTTTCATATCTAAAATTGAATCGAAGAAATTCCAGTTAAAAAATGAATCGGTGCCCTGTGGTTCTAGCGTCTCAACAATATAGCGGTTAACCGGTTGGTTCACATATACCACAAAATCTCCTGCATAGTACTGCAGGTTCTGCTTTACCGTATTCAACTTTACCTCCGAATGCAAATAGTGACCTTCGTAAGGCCTTGGTCCGGTTTTAAAATCACCGATGTAATAACTTTCTACCTCAATTTTCTGATCTGTTTTAATCTCTCTAACTTTTACATTATTTAACCTGAGCAAGTTAATTACACGGTCCCAGGCTTTTGGGATAATATAGGCAACTGGTTTCTGTACAGTGATTGCAGGCTCGAATTTATTCCATTCTTTAATGGTTTTGGTATATGGCTTGCTGCGGTCGTAATATAAACGATCTGCACCACTTACTGTACTGGGCTTTTGGCCATCTTCAAAACCTTTAAAAGTCAAATCATTGACTTCAGTTTTATTTAATTTCCAATCTAAGGGGAATTCCTTTTGTGCAGTAACAAATTCGTCTGCCTTACGTTTGTTTTCGGCGATAATTTTTGCGTCGCGTTCTATTATTTCAATATAATTCTGCAATAACTTGTAAGTGGCATCCACTCGTAAGCTATATGATTTTAGCATGTGTGTTTCGGGCATAAAACCAATGGTATTATGCAAGGTTGTATAGCCGGTTGAATAACGTGGTGGGTCGATAAACCCGGTAATTCCGGTTTCAGGGGTTTCACCGATCGAATTTACATAAGGAATCATTGGGTAACCAGCCTTTTCCATCCCTTTATACAGATCAGGCACTAATGTTTTGGTTAAATAGTCAGAAAGAAGAGGGTTAAGCTTATCTTTTTGAGTAGGAATAAGCGTCATTACATATTGGTAATCTGCTCCGTTACTGGTATGGGTATCTACAAATATTTCGGGTTGCCAGGTATTAAAAATCAGCTGAAATGCTGCTGCATTCTTAGAATCCGTTTTGATAAAATCGCGGTTTAAGTCGAGGTTTTTGCTATTCCCCCTAAAACCATAGGCAACAGGTCCGTTTTGGTTTGCCCTCGAAGTGCCACTACGGTTAAAGCTGCCATCGATATTATAAATTGGAATGATGCAGATTACCACATCTTTTGGGAGCTTGTTCGTTTTGAGCAGGTCGCGGGCGAGCATCATTGATGCATCTATCCCTTCGGGCTCTCCCGGGTGTATACCGTTATTGATCAATAAAACCCGTTTATTATTTTTTTTAACTGCCGATGGATCAAAAACCCGATCGCGCGAGAGGACCAGAACATGGAGTGGCTTTCCAAAATCTGTACTACCATAAGTGATCAGTTTAGCTTCCGGGTAATTTTTGGCCAGGTTTTGATAATAAGCTATTGCGGCAGTGTAAGTTGTAGTCTCCACCTTGCCACTTAATTCGAAAGGTGTTTTTTGTGCAACAGCTTTTAACCTAGCTGCTAACAAGCAAAACACAAAGAATTTTCTCATGCCTTAAATTTAAGAAATGAAATGCTGTTATTAAAGCGTTTTGTGGTAAACTTTGATCTTTCCGAACATGTACTTTAAACCTATGGTATAAGTATTATAAACATCGGGAGAATTGTTTTTGAATTTGGCGCTCGGGTCGTTATAACCATCCAAACCTTCACCAAAAGTAAAGTTCGACTGTGCATTGATATTGATGATATACCTCATATAGCCATAGCCATCGTTAATGTAATAATTAAAACCGAGGTTTAACGGTACCAACAGGTTAAGGCTTTTGTTCTCGCCCGGAAAAGGTCCATAGCCCGGATCGTATTCAGCCCATGCCGGTTTATACCTTACAATATCACCATCAGCAATGTTGTTGTTAATTACGCCCACTCCCAAACCGGCATATAGTCCTCTGATGTTGTAGAGGAACTCACTTCTGTCGTAGTTGATTACCTCCCCAAGCATTAATTTTACGTTGGCAGAAATGGCGGTGTATTGATTTGCAAATTGGCGGTTGTGCGGATCATTAACAATATCTCCACCCTGGACCAATCCATACTGGCCTTCAAGGCCCAGTGTTACAAATGGGGTGATATGATAGTCAAAAACGCCATAAAATGTGTAGCCGTTGCTACCTTTATATACGTCGGTATATGATTTGTTTATTCCCCCTCCAAAACCGTACGACATTTTGAAGTAATTAGATTGGGCAAAAGAAAAACTTCCTATAAAAACAAGCAGAAGGGTTATATATGTAGCTCTCAGCAAATTAAAAATCATATTGTTTTTTTACAAAAATAATATGTTTATCGAATATCTATAACTTTTACCTTTGAATTATGAGCACATACACCAACTTTAACAAATCTTTGGCGCAAAGATTTATCAGATATGCCAAAATTGATACGCAATCTGATCCGGATTCGCCTACTTGCCCATCAACCTTAAAACAGAAAGATTTAGGTAGGGTATTGGTTCAGGAATTGCTAGAAATCGGCATTACAGATGCAGAAATGGACAGTAACGGATATGTTTATGCTACTATTCCATCAAATACAAAAAAGGTATTGCCAGTAATTTTCTTTTGTTCGCATATGGATACATCGCCAGATTGTAGCGGAGAAAATGTAAAACCGATTATTCATGATAAATATCAAGGACAGGACATCATTTTACCTGATGATAACAAAATAGTGATCAAATTGTCTGACCACAAAGACTTAAAGCATCAGATCGGTAACGATATTATCACTGCAAGTGGTACAACATTATTAGGGGCCGATAACAAGGCTGGTTTGGCCGAAATTATGGAAGCTGCAGCTTTTTTGATGCAAAACCCCGAAGTGAAACATGGAACCATTAAAATTTTATTTACTCCTGATGAAGAAATAGGAAGAGGTGTAGATAAGGCAGATTTAAAAAAGCTTGGAGCTGATTTTGGTTATACCATCGATGGGGAAACCTTAGGCTCTATTGAAGATGAAACCTTTTCTGCAGATGGTGCTACCCTTAAAATTTATGGCGTAAGCACCCATCCGGGCTTTGCCAAAGGAAAAATGGAAAGTGCGATAAAAATTCTGGCGGAGGTTTTGGATTCGTTACCAAAAGATACTTTAACGCCCGAAGCTACCCATCAAAAAGAGGGTTTCATCCATCCGGTAAGCATGAATGGGCAGGTTGAAGAAGCCGAAGCACAGTTTATCATCAGAGATTTTACTGATGAAAAGCTGATGGCACATGGCCATTTCCTGGAAGAAACCGTAAAACGTATTGTTGCTAAATATCCGAAATCAACCTATACTTTAGAAATTAAGGCACAATACAGAAATATGAAACAAATATTGGATCAGTACCCAAAAATTGTTGAATATGGAATTGAAGCCATAGAAAGAGCTGGGGTGGTGGCGAAACAACAAAGTATCCGGGGTGGTACCGATGGTTCGCGACTTTCTTATATGGGATTGCCCTGTCCGAATATTTTTGCAGGGGAACATGCGTTCCATAGCAAGCAAGAATGGGTAAGCGTACAGGATATGGAAAAAGCGGTACAAACCATCATTAACATTGCGTGTATCTGGGAAGAGCGGAGCTAGGCAGTCCATAGTCTTTAGTCCAAAGTCATGAGTCTGTTGAGCGATTTTTATAGGGACTCACGACTATCGACTTCGGACTAGAGACTAATAAGAAACTTGTCCTATATCCAATCTGTCTATTTTTCCTTCTTTATTGATCTGAAATTTAAAGCATGTCTTGAAATCACCCCATTGGTCGGAATGGAAATGGCCGTAAACATGCAATCCATTGTTTTCCACTTTATCAATACAGGTGAAACGTTCGTGACCTAATGCTTTTTTAAAGAAATTATTAAATTTCATCTGGTTTCCATCGTCGTAAAAAGCAACCTCTATGGCAAAAAGGGGAAACCAGGTTTTTTCATCTCCTTTTTGCAGGGCAGTTATAGCAGCTTTGACTTTTTTGTTAGATAATGTTGTTAAATCTATCGCCATTGTTTTTTTGATCTGTTTTTGGGCGAGTAAATGCGTTAAATAATCGAATAGAAATTATCAGGTTTTATGGCTATAGCTGCAAAATTACAAACAGCGGTATTTTTTAAAGGTGATTATCAAAATTAATAAAAAAGATGTTTTTAAAGTACATCTTTTTGTTACTTTTAGATTGTAATGATAACTCTCGAGAACGACTATATAAAAGTTAGCCTGGCGGCTAAAGGCGCAGAACTTCAAGGTTTATTTAGTAAAGAAACCAAGCTAGCCTATTTATGGAATGCCGACCCAAAGTACTGGGGAAAGCACAGCCCTGTTTTATTTCCCATTGTAGGCTCACTAAAAAACAACAGCTTTAACTATAAAGGAAAAAATTATGAGTTGCCCCGTCATGGTTTTGCCCGTGATCATGAGTTTACTGTCGAAAACGTTAGTGAAACTGAAGCCATTTTTTCTTTAACCCAAACTGAAGATACCTTAAAAATATACCCTTTCTATTTTGAACTAAAATTGAGATACAGGCTGATAGATCGGAAACTGAACTTAACATACGAGGTAACCAACACTGGAAAAGAAGATTTATTGTTCTCTTTGGGTGCGCATCCGGCATTTGCAGTTCCCAACACACCCAATACCGAATATGAGGATTACTATCTTGCATTTAATGCCGACGATAAGTTAACTTTCTGGAAGCTGAAAGATGGTTTAGTGGCCGATGAAACTGAAGGTATTGAGCTGGGAAGCCATAGGTTAGGACTTAAGCACGATCTTTTTTACAATGATGCCCTCGTTTTTAAGACCTTGCAAAGTAACTGTATCAGTTTGCTCAACACCAAAAATGATTATGGCCTGCATTTTCATTTTGAAGATTTTCCTTTCTTTGGCATTTGGGCCGCTACCGATGCACCCTTTATCTGTTTAGAACCGTGGTGCGGTGTTGCAGATAGCGTTAATCACGATCAGGAATTAACCCATAAAGAAGGCATTATTAAACTCGATATCGGCGAAAGCTGGTCACGTTTTTGGGAAGTTGAGTGCTTTTAGATTACTTTTCTTGTTTAATGCCTCATTTCTTAATCTACATTAAGAAATTTGCAACAGATGGGTGCTAACTTGCCGCACTCTGTTAAACCCGGAGCTAAACAATGAACAACACACCGCATTTCGCACAATTATTTCTTCGGCTAGCTTTGGGCATCGGTTTTATTCTTCCTGTTATGGACCGGTTTGGTTGGCTAGGCTTACCTGGATCACCAACTGTCGGCTGGGGCAACTGGACGCTATTTTTAGATTATACCAGCTCGCTCATGCCTTTTTTGTCAAGGTCTGCGGCCAACATAATGGCTATCTTAGCTACAGCAGGGGAATTAATTTTTGCCGTGCTGCTGATTGTAGGCTATAAAATTAGGCTTGCTGCTACGGGAAGTTTTTTACTTACCCTGGCTTTCGCATTATCAATGTTAATCTTTGCCAATTATCGGGCACCCTTTAATTATTCCGTTTTTGTGGTGAGTGCAGCAAGCCTATTATTGGCTACCTTGCCCACCTATAAATGGAGTATAGAGAATAAACACTAGTTTTTTAGCCTGTTTTGGTACGAAAGGCTGTTTTGCTTTTGTAGTTGAAACCACTATAATATGGCGGGTATTTTTACCTTTTAGTTTGAAGTTAAAATGTTGATAACTATATTTATAACGTTAAAATTAAATCAACGGGACGATTTAGATTAAAACACGGAGCCTTTCAGCAATGAAAGGCTTTTTTTATAAAAAAAACACGCCCTAAAAAAGAACGTGTTCACTCAAACATTAAAATTATCTTTGGGACGATTGAGAACTAAATTCAAATAATTGTTTAATACCCTGATGCAAATATGAAAAAGATTGCCGGATAATTTCCGTTCAGTTTTATTCATCTGTAGCAGAGTGATTTAATTTGTTGTTTTGTTAAAAATGAATAAAAATTTTTGTCTGTCCAGGACCAAATTTTTTAATTATTGAATTCTGTCCGCCTCGATTCCTTGTCCAGTTTGATATAAAATCATCTTTTCGACCTGCTCCCTGCTGTCTTTTAGAAACTTAATTTTCACATTTACAATTGTGTAAACAAATCAACTTCGCTTCTGGTTAACTTTCAATTTTAACCTGCCCGGTTAATTGCACATATAACTGATTGTTTTCTTCAGTAACATTTATTTTAATATTCGGTGCTTTTGCAAAGGCATAATTACCAGTTAACGGTTTTTTGAAAAAGAATTACTTTTGGTTTCGCAAATGGCTGGCCGAATAGAATATCTTTAATAGGATCCGGTCTTCTTGTTACTTTGTTTTTGGCTAATAAAAAAATATTTTTTTAACTTCACTAGGCCTACCCCAGATTTACTTCGTCTTGTCTTTGAGATAATAACCAAACCTAAAGATATGAGCGAACAAGCGATAACCGTTCGGAACAAATATACGGGTTGCTGTCACTACAACAGCTCGAAATTTCATGAGAGAAATAGTGGTGCCGCTTTAGTTTTGCTGCAATATCTCTCGGCGTTTTTTAATGGAGCGCTTAGCAATGCCGCACTATTGTTGGAATAATTTGCCTGGTTGCTGCATCCTTGTGACCGAATAAAACTGATGATTCATTTTCAAGAGACCTAACTGCCTAGAAGCCTAAAATCTTCGTCTCCCACTTTCCCATATCAATAAAATTATGATATATCCGACCAGCATACCTGCTTTAATACTTTTTCCATTTCTTTGTTTCATAGGTCTGCCAAATTCCGAAACAACTAAAGCTAAGCCTTTTACCTATTTGAGTTTTGGCCGTGTCGATTATGTTAAGGCAAAATTGAAAATAATGAAATTTGATAAGATCACAGCTCATGAAAATACCTATTATAATTGCAAAAATAATGGCGACAGCAGTCTTCGCTATATTGATGCCCAAAAACTCAACATAATTGGAAAAATAAAGCACGGCGGAAAAATCTTCCATCGCCTAGATACTTCTGAATTTCCATTAATTCCCAAAAATGTTAAAGTATTAGCTACCCAATCTGCAGGACTTGCCGTTAGCTTCCAAACCACCAGCTCTCGTATCCTGGCCAAATGGTGCACCAGCCCACGGGCTACAGCTAGTAACATGACCGGTATCGCATTTGAAGGAATGGATTTATACATTCTTCGGAATAATCGCTGGCAATTTGCTGGCGTTGCACGTCCTGAATCCCATGAATGTGAAGAAGCGATGATTGTTGAAAATCTACCTTCAGGAGTGAAAGACTGTCTGCTTTTCCTTCCCACTTATGATGAGATCCAATCTTTGAAATTAGGTGTTGACCGAAAATCGATCATTTTTCCCTTAAAAAATCCTTTTCATAAAAATATTCTAGTATATGGTTCAAGCATTGTTCAAGGCGCATCAGCAAGCCGGCCAGGGCTGGCCTATCCAGCTAGGCTCTCGCGGGAAACTGGTTATAACTTCATCAATTTTGGATTTAGTGGAAGTGGGAAAATGGAAACTGAGGTGGCAAATATGATTGCCAGCATGAAGTTCGATGTGTGTATCTTAGACTGTGTACCAAATCCATCACCGGAAGAAATCCTCGAACGAACTAGAAATCTCGTGCTTACGATTCGAAAAAAACACCCTCGGGTTCCAATTATTGCCATCCATAGCGTTGCAAGAGAAAAAGGAAATTTCGACACCAAAATTCAAGCAAAAATAAAATTAAAAGAGCAATACTTCAATCAAGAAATTAAATCATTGCAGCTGAAAGATAGTGCTTTATTTCTGATTGATGCTAAAGGATTATTAGGAGATGATCAGGAAGGAACGACTGATGGAATACACCCTAACGATCTTGGGTTCGACCGAATGCTTCAGAAAATACGTCCAAAAATATTGGATATTCTACATCGATATGGCATCTGAATTAACTTTACGGAAATTTTGCTTTAGTCTCTCACGACGAATAGAACAACCTGTTTTGCGAAATCTAATAATTAACAAAACCATTAAATTAGCGAACCTTATATCCTGGCGTGTAGCTGCAGGTCGTGCGGTGTTGATGCACGAGTAGAATCTTGTATGATAAACGAGTGAGGTCCTGCAAGCGCTTTGAATTGTTCAATTATTTGTCGGTTTGTCTCAATTTGATTTATTTTTTTGCGGTTGTTAGTTCTGTTACCGTGTTTTGCTATCTCTATCAATTATAGACCGACTGCTTTTATGTTTATACTACTCTTGCGGTTAATAATAATAGGTTTCCATCGTTAGCGACGTTAACTGATTTGAAAAATGGTAGAATTTAAAAAAGAGAGAATGGAAAAATTAGCAAGGTGTATATAGACGCCTTAAGGTTTTGATTTCAAAGCGGTGCGGAATGCTTTAAATAATTAGATAAAATTAAACCTGTTCGATATGAAAAGAGTGCTTTTCTTGCTTATGTTATTCGGGTGGTTGAAAACGGCATATACTCAACAACCCTCTCCGCTTAAACCTAATATTATAATAATTCTTGCAGATGACATGGGGTATTCTGATATCGGCTGCTTTGGGTCTGATATTGCTACACCTAACATTAATGCCATGGCTAAGGATGGAATGTTGATGACCGAGTTCTACAATGCTTCACGCTGTTGCCCTTCACGGGCCTCTTTGCTGACCGGAGTATATCCGCATCAGGCGGGAATTGGGGACATGGTAAATCACCGGACACAACCAGCTTACCAGGGATATCTGAGTAATAATTGTGTAACAATTGCTGAGGCTTTAAAAACCGGAGGATACAACACATACATGGCCGGTAAATGGCATGTGGGTACTGCGCCAGAGCACTGGCCCGTAAAACGTGGATTTAATCATTACTTTGGTTTGATTGATGGAGCTGCAAGCTATTTTAATCCTACCCATCCCTACAGGCCAAACCAACATTTAACGATAGCTCAGGATGACAGAGCGGTAGAAACAGGTTCAGATTGGTACTCTACTGATGTATTTGCATCCCATGCGGTACAGTATATTAAAGATAACAAGACGACCGGTAAACCCTTTTTTCTTTATATGGCCTTCACCAGCCCTCACTGGCCATTGCAGGCTTTGCCAGAAGATATAGCTAAATATAAGGGCCGTTATAAAGAGAAAGGCTGGGACAAAATTCGGGAGGAACGATTTGCGCGGATGAAAGAGTCAGGCATTGTTAGTCAAAATACCAAGTTGTCACCAAAAGATTCCAAAGTTCCTGATTGGAACTCCTTAACCGAAAAACAAAAAGAAGATTGGGACGATAAAATGGCAGTTTATGCGGCGATGGTTGATCGAATGGATCAAAATATTGGCAGACTTCGTGCCGCGTTGCGAGAAACTGAACAAGAGCAGAACACATTAATCATGTTTTTATCTGATAATGGGGCTAGTAGTGAGTCGACCAAAGGGCCAGGATTTACTGCTGAGGTAAACGCTGCTTATGAACTACCCGCCAGCGATCCGAAATCTTTTACAGCTTATGGGTTTTGGGGCGCAAATGTTAGTAACACACCTTTGCGTTCGTATAAGCATTGGGAATATGAAGGTGGTATTGCTACTCCTTTTATTGCTTACAGTCCGAATATTATCAAAAACCATTTTCAAACTGACAGGCCGGCGCACCTGATCGACCTTATGGCAACATGCCTTGATGTCGCCGGAGTTTCCTATCCCCAAACTTATAATGGTTATAATATTTTAGCGACCGAAGGAATCAGTTTGTTGCCGCTTATGAAAGGTAATAAATGGAAAGGACATGACGCGCTGTTTTTTGAACACGAAGGCAACCGCGCTGTTCGTCAGGGTGATTGGAAACTGGTTTCTCAATACCCTCAAAACATTTGGTATCTCTATAATATCAAAGAAGACAGAGATGAAATAAATGATCTGGCCGCAAAATACCCTGATAATGTAAAAGTAATGGAGAATCTATATAAAGGTTGGGCTGAGCATGTGGGAGTGATACCATTTGAAACATTGATAAAAAAAGCTACAGAGGAAAATTAAAACAGTAACCAATTACTATTTGATTAACTGGCTTTTCGGGTCGTGGCACAAATCCCCTGCTTAGAAATTAAACATTGAATTAATGAAAAAATATTTTTTGACTTTAGTTATCCTATCTCTTTTGCAGTTTGCCCATGCTCAAGGGTTAAAACCAACATTGCACGAGCTGGTCGAACCGCCATCTGACAAGTCGAAACTTAAACTATTTCTTTTGGTCGGACAATCGAACATGGCAGGCCGTGGTTATCCCGAATCGGTTGACACTACATCTAATCTAAGAGTGATCAAGCTAAATCAAAACGGTAAATGGGAGATCGCTAAAGATCCAATTCATTTCGACAAACCTTCAGCAGATGGAGTCGGTCCTGGGTTACAATTTGGAAAAATAATGGCTGCTGAAGATCCGACAGTAGTGATTGGCTTGATACCTTGTGCAGTAGGTGGCAGTGGAATCGACTATTGGAAAAAAGGAATGTTTTATCCAGGCACGATGACTTATCCCTACGATGATGCAGTTGCCAGAGCAAAGGCAGCCATGGCTAACGGAACATTAATGGGTATTTTGTGGCACCAAGGTGAAGCAGATAGCAAACCGGCCAACAGTGAAGTTTATGAGCATAAATTAAAGGAAGTAATAATTGCCTTTAGGAAAGATTTGGGAAATGAAAAACTTCCTTTTATCGCCGGCCAATTGCCAAATTTTCAGATTTATAAAACAGATAAAAAGGGCCAGCAATCAATAGACCAATCCGCAATAAAAGTGAATGAAGCAATTGCACATTTATCTAAGAGAATTTCCTATTATAACTATGTTACAGCGCAGAACACAACACATCGCGGAGACATTTTACACTTTGACGCGTCATCCGCACGCGAGATGGGAAAACGTTATGCAAATGAAATGATCAAGCTTCTTGGTCAAACACAAAAGTCAAATTAACTGCAACTGACTGCGGCGATTTTTTGACCTGTGAACTGACTGCTGAATGAAGTGCCCCAGTGCGCAGTGTCTTTGTCTTACTTAGGTGTCCGGGCAATGGTTAATAGAATATAACCATGTCTAAAAGTGATATAAAAAAGTTAGTAAAAAGGATCAGAAGCTGGTGTAATATGCCAAGGAATGTAGTGTGTCGTGCTAGCTCTTCTTCCCTTTTTGCAAGCAGCGCTACATTCATTAAATGGATCAGGTAAGGTTTCCCATTCGGGTTGATCTTCCGCAAGCTTTTCTACTATCCAATTGTTTACAGTTCCGAACTTCTCATTTGCGAGGAGTCTCATATTATGAGACTCCAGGATCAGTCATATATAATACAATCCATTTTCGGAAATTTTAACAGAAAGCCGCATAACATTTGAGTTATCCAAAACCGAGACAAATCGACAATAAGATGAACATTTTGTCTAGGATTTATTGGTTTACTTTGGTTTGCCAGAAAATCAAATATCAAACCCAATTCAATACCATCGCGAAAAAAATATAATGCATTACAATGTGGTAAATATTTTGCTTGAAATATGCTGACTGATTTAAACCAAATATATGATTATTTCTAAACTATTATTTACGTTATTACTTTTACTGCATTTCAGTTTCTGATCGCCAAAGATAATTCGCTTACCAAATTTCCAAAAAGATTTTTCCCAAAAGGGATGGGAAAAGTTCTCGGTTACTGTTTTGTAGATAGAAAACATATGCATCCTGCCGGAAAATGGATGTTATCCCCAGGCATTCAACCGGAAGGGTGCGTCAAAATTTTCGAAAATTACCTATGACAAAAGACTCCTATTTAGAAAGACAGGTTTGAGTTGTTACTGACAACAAGAAAAGCCAGTATCGCCTATAAAAAACCATTGATCTGGAATATATTTGAAAGCCTGAATGGTCATGATACGGCATACTAGGTATATGTGGGCACCAATAAAAAGCATAATAAACAGCATTATTATGACCGTCCGCGGAACACTGTCAATTCGCCACACTAAGGTATACTTACGAACTTTTAGGAAAGGTGCCCAAGTAAAAAATAGCACTCTCACCTAAATCTGCTTTACTGGTGGCTACTTTGGGATATTTATCAAGTTATTTATTACCAGGTTATGGTGAGTTAATACAGGAGGGTCCAGCAATTTGGAACTTCCTTTTTATTTTCAGGATGCTTGAAATAGTATAGTTAGGGGAAGAATGCGCTGATTAATAGGTATATAGCAATATGGTGTAGTCATAAATCAGAAAAATAACAGTAACCTCCTACTCCATAGGTGTCGCTCAATCGTCTATAATTCAGCTGTAGGCCTGTGGAGAGCAAGATGAGCTAAATCTCAGGCGAAGGACGCGGCCAGGAATTAAAACACATAAAAATAATTTTACAGCATAAAGCGACTTTGGAGAGCGGATGAATCGATATGGCTAAAGGTTGTGACAGACAAAATTTTAGATTTCAGAATGAATAAATGAAAATAACTGATAAAATGAACAATGGAACTGCGATTGGGGCAGACATCGGCGGCTCGCATATTACTGTCTCAGCGGTAGATAGATATACAAAAAAACTTATCATGGAAAGTTGGATACGAAAAACAGTCGATTCAACTGCGGGTGCAGAAGAAATCTTTGACCTGTGGGCGAATGCGCTCAGTGAATCAATTGCGGTCAGTAATTCAACGATTGAATGTATCGGTATAGCGATGCCGGGCCCGATGGACTATAAAAATGGAATATGTCTGATCAGGGACCAGCAGAAATTTCAGTCACTCTACGGAATGAACATTGGAAAACAGCTTGCACGGAGACTCAATTTCGCTCCCGAGAAGATTTTATTTATGAACGATGCAGCCTGCTACCTTAAGGGAGAGCTATATAGCGGAAGCGTTAAAGATTTTTCAAGTGCAATAGGGGTCACATTGGGCACAGGGCTCGGTACCTCGCATACCTCTGGCGGTGAAGCAATGGATTCGGCGCTATGGAATATGTCTTTTCAGGATGGTATTTCCGAAGATTACCTGTCAACAAGATGGTTTGTTAAAAGATTTGAAGAAATCGGAGGGCAAAAGATCCGTGATGTGAAAGACCTGATAGAGCGCTATAAAGCCAGCCCGCATTTTAAAACTGTGTTTGCCGAATTCAGTCTGAATCTTGCCAGGTTTCTATATCTGTTTATAGAAATTAAAAAACCCCAGGCGGCGGTGATCGGAGGGAATATCGCCAATGCTGACGCCTATTTTTTAGAGGAGACAAATAGGCAGCTGTTCAGAATGCTCGGCTATAGTTTTCCGGTGCGCAGGTCTGCACTTGGCGAAAGTGCAGCACTCATTGGTGCTGCATCGTTAGGCAATATTAACGAAGGGGTTAAATTATGGTAATATGAATAATGCTGTCAAAGCGAAAAAATGATAGCGCTTTTCATAATAAGACCTTTAAACATTAATTTTTAATGGGAATGGACAAAGTAGAAGATTCTTTACTGATTAGGATCGGCAAGGGTGACGAAAATGCCTTCAAAAAGCTTTTTGATCTTTACCGGTCCAGGGTATTTAACTACACGCTCAAGATCACAAAATCTAAGGAGGCTTCTGAAGAGATTGTGATGGATGTATTTTTAAAGCTCTGGGAAGGAAGATCACTGCTTGTTGAGATTGAAAGTTTTCCGGCTTTTATTTTTACGGTTACCAAAAATAAATCACTCGATTTTATGCGTAGGGTAGCCAAAGACCGTGTACTCAAAGAATTGGTATGGGATGAACTTCAGGTGGCAGCTAATGCCGCGGCAGATGACAAAGTCATTTCTGACGAACTGGAAAGAGAGATGCAAACCACCATTTCAAAACTTTCGCCTCAAAGGCGGATGGTTTTCAGGCTGAGCAGAGAAGAATACATGACTTACGATCAGATAGCAGCTCATCTGCATCTTTCTAAAAGTACCGTTAAAAACCATATGCTCGATGCACTGCGCTTTATCCGTTTGGGGCTGGGCATCCATAAGGAGTGATCCTTTCAATACTACGGTTGGGAAATATTTTACTATCCATTAGGCCTGTCGCTTGTTTTCTTCGTCTAACTAATAACAACTGACCAATAGACCCATAATGAACCAACGGGAAAGGATTTCTTATCTACTGCAGCTTTATGCCGATAATAACTGTTCCAGAGAGGAATTTGAAGAGCTCTTTGAACTTGTTTTGGCAAATGATCAAGCAGATGGCCTCGATTTAGCATTTTCCAATCTATGGAAGGACAGCGACTCGCACCCGCAAAATTCGGACAATCAATGGGAAGCCCTGTACAATGAAATGATGGAAAAGCATCATGCAGGACGTTTTCAATGGAAGAAAATAGCTGTGGCCGCTTCTGTATTGCTTATTTCCTCAGTCGTAATACTGACTTATTTTGGTCGGGATAAAAACGATCTGAACTTTTCGCACAACAGGGCACGGTCCATAGCGGAGCTTGCTCCTGGTGGGAACAATGCAATACTTACACTGGCTGATGGAAAAAAGATTATACTCAATGAAAGGGCCAAAGGCCCAATTGCCAGTCAATCCGGTATCAGCATTACAAAATCAGCACAGGGACAGCTTATTTATTCGATAAGCAAAAAAGCAATAGGCCCATCAGCTTCAGGTTTCAATACCATCGAAACGCCTAAAGGAGGTCAATATCAGTTGATTATGCCCGATGGGACTAGGGTGTGGCTTAATGCCATGTCGTCATTAAAGTTCCCAGTAAATTTTGGGGCAACCGAACGAAAGGTAGAACTTAATGGCGAAGGTTATTTTGAAGTGGCGCATAACAAAAAGATTCCATTTAGGGTGAGCGTTCCTGGACAGCAGCTGGAGGTATTGGGTACACATTTTAATGTGAATGCATATGCAAACGAAAAAGCGATCAGAACCACCTTGCTCGAAGGATCGGTAATGGTACAGGAAGATGCGCAATCAAAACAGGTTATCCTTTCTCCGGGCATGCAGTCTGTAATTGCCGGGGGTAAGCTTTCTGTTAAAGAAGTGGATACCGAACTCGCAGTAGCCTGGAAAAACGGCAGCTTCGTTTTTAATAACGATAATCTTGAAGGCATTATGAGGCAGGTGTCCAGGTGGTACGATGTCGATGTGGAATATAAAAACGAGGGGGCCAGAGCCCGGCTTTTCAGCGGGAGCATTTCCCGTTTTGAAAATGCTTCGCAGGTACTTGATATACTCGAACTGACCGGAATGGTCCATTTTAAAGTAGAAGGAAGGAGGATCACCGTGATATAATGACGTTTACCCAAAACCGATGATGGAAAACCGGAAGTGCTACTAACACCTCCGGAGAGCCTGATGTCATCTCGACCGTTCAAACAATCATTTTAAACATCAAACAACCAAATATATGACTTTTTATGATCTAATCAGGCATCGTCTGCGCACTGTAGCTATGCCCGATAAATTAATACGTGTTATGAAAATTACCATGGCTTTAATGACCTTGTTGTTCCTCCACGCCAGCGCATCCCTCCACGCGCAGAAGGTAACCATAGAAAAGAACAACGCATCTTTTTACCAGGTTTTCAGGGAAATAAAAAAACAAACGGGGTACAACATCGTTTGGTCGCCTGAAAAATTTGATGAGCAGAGGGTCCTCAGTGTGTCATTTAAAGACACACCTTTAGAAGAGGTACTTCGCTATCTTTTCAGAGATAAGCAGATGTCTTATGTAATCAGAGATAAAACCATTGTAATCCAGTCGGCACCGAAATCTTTTGGTGCTCCTGTAAGCTTGGCCGATACACTGAAAACGGTATCCGGAAAAGTTACAGATATAAAGGGACTGCCCATGCCAGGTATAAGTATTAAAATTAAAGGGGGCGGAAGTTCCTCAACTACAGGTAATGATGGGGTTTATTCCATCAAGGCGGGAGAAAAATCGGTGCTTGTCTTTTCGTTTATTGGCTACAAAACCCAGGAACTGGCAGTCTCAGGTAAAAGAACGCTAAATGTTCAGCTCATAGAAGAACAGCAGCTGCTTAATGATGTCGTAGTCGTAGGCTATGGGACGCAAAAGCGTAAAGATCTGGTTTCGGCGGTATCTTCGGTAAAGGGAAAGGATATAGAAAACCTTCCTATTGCCACTGCCCAGTCATTGATACAGGGCAGAGCATCCGGTGTTCAGGTCGTGCAGAATTCCGGGGCTCCCGGGAGCGGAGTAACCGTGCGGATCCGCGGTACAACCTCCATCAATGCCGGGAATGATCCGTTATATATTGTAGATGGCGTACCTGTAGAATCAGGAACGCTTGCAGGCATTTCTCTTTCGGGTAGCCAGACCTCTGCCCTTTCGGCGATCAGTGCAGATGATATCGAAACCATGGAGGTATTAAAAGATGCCGGTGCGCTTGCTATCTATGGTTCAAGAGCTGCTAACGGGGTAGTCCTGATCACCACTAAACATGGTAAGAGAGGCGGAACAACGTATAGCCTAAATGCCTATCACGGCTGGCAGAATGATAATAAAAATACCAGAGTTAAGCTGATGAATTCAGCACAGGCAATCGATCTGATCCAGGAGGGCCGAGCCAATGCGCTCTCTGATGGGGTAACTTCACTTTATGGTTTTTTGCTGCCTGCCCCAGACGGTACGGTTTACAATACCAACTGGCAGGATGCACTTTTCAGGTCGGCACCAATCTCAAATTATGAACTGGCCATTAGGGGAGGCGAAAATAAGCTACGCTTTGCTCTCAGCGGTGGATATCTTGATCAGGATGGTATTATTATAGCATCTGGTTATAAAAGGGGAACAGCGAGGCTGAATCTTGATTATGATGCAACAGAAAAACTGAAACTGGGAACGAATATTTCCCTGTCGAGATACCAGAACAAGCGCGTATCTACAGAAGATGGTGCGAACTCGATTATCCAAGTTGCCCTCAAAAAATCACCATCACTGCCGATATACAATCCCGACGGAAGTTATTTTAACGCTGATGTGTCGGGGTTCCTCAATCCGGTAGCTTTCGCCAATAAGGTGAAATATGAAAACGAGGTATCCTCTGTTATCGGAAACGTTTACGGAGAATACACTTTTATTCCGAATTTGACCTTTAGAACGACCTTTGGATTTAATTATGCATCTGTGGTTGATCAGTTCTTCCAACCTTCGGACGCCGTGAGAAACGGAACCGCTTCAGGTACAGCCTTTTCATCAACTGTGGATGGCTGGATCAATGAAAATACACTAAGCTATTCCAGAGAAATAGGCGATCACCGCCTCAGCGGTGTAGTGGGCTATAGCCAGCAGGAAAGAAATTCACTAGCCATCAAGACCAGCGGCACACAGTATGCCACCAACAACATTCCAACATTAAATGCGGCTGTACTTCCAACCGAAGCAAATTCGAGTACTTCCGGATATGGGCTGTCTTCGGCATTTGCCAGAGTGGGCTATGCTTACGCAGACCGGTATCTGTTTGAGCTTACCGCAAGAAGAGACGGCTCTTCGAGATTTGGAGAGAATAAACGATATGCCATATTTCCAGCGGTTTCTGCAGCCTGGCGGATTTCAAACGAATCCTTCTGGGAGAAGTCATCCTTGATCAACGACTTCAAAATCAGGGGGAGCATAGGCAAAACCGGAAACCAAACTATACCCGATTACGTCGCGCAGGGAGAATATGCCACCGGAGCGAGTTACGCGGGGCAAAGCGGTATTTACCTGAGAACTATTCCAAATCCTGATCTCACCTGGGAGACCACCCTGCAGTACAATGCTGGCCTGGATATCTCGCTCTTCAAGTCTCGTGTCACCATAAATATAGATGCTTATGTGAAAAATACCTCTAATCTCTTGTTGGATGTACCCTTACCCAATAGTTCTGGTTTTGGAGCAGTACTGCAAAATGTTGGATCGACCCAGAACAAGGGGCTCGAACTGAGCCTGAATACTGTGAACATCAAGACTGAAAACCTCAACTGGACCAGTAATTTCAACATCTCTTTCAACCGGAATAAGGTTACCAACCTGTATAGCGGTGCAAATAACATCATCAACAGTGTGGGCGCAGGGCTATCAGGCTCATTAACATCCTACAGTATTCTTCAGGTCGGTCGGTCTATCGGCAGTTTCTACGGATGGAGGCAATCTGGCGTTTACCGTTATTCTACAGACAATACTTCTGGATTAAAAAATGCGAGTATAGGCACAAATGGCTATATGTTTAAAGGTGGTGATATGATTTTTCAGGACCTTAACGGAAACAATTCCATCGACAATGACGATCGCCAGATTATTGGCAATGCCCTTCCCAAATTTACCGGAGGCTTCAATAATACCTTTACCTACAAAAACTTTGACCTTTCTCTGCTAATGACTTTTAGCTATGGAAACGACATCCTAAATGGTACACGCTATGCTGCGGAATCTGCAACAGGGTTCAATGGCTCCCTTGCACTATTGAACAGGTGGCGAAATGAAGGCGATATTGCCACCATGCCCCGCGCCAATTATGTAGATCCTGCAGGAAACCGCAGATTTTCAGACCGGTGGCTGGAAGATGGGTCTTACCTGAGGGCCAAAAACCTGACCCTTGGTTACACCCTTCCCAAGACACTTATGGGCAGGCTGAGCCTGAAGAGCTGCCGGGTTTATGCCACTGCCCAAAACCTGTTTACCATTACAAAATATACAGGCTATGACCCTGAAGCGAGTTCTTTTAACGGTAGGGTTACCGAAATCGGCATTGACCAGGGTACCTACCCGCAGTACCGTGCATTTATATTGGGTCTAAGCGTTGGATTTTAAATTTAAAGAAATGAAATTACTCAAAAATATATTCTTATTGGCAGGCTGTTGTCTAATCCTTTGCTGTACAAAGGTAACCGAGCAGATCCCCAATAGTAACATAACCCCTATCAATTTTTACAAAACGGCGTCTGATGCCGATAATGCAATCAATGCCTGTTATGACGCGCTTCAGGGTTCGCCCAACAATTATGAGATCTGGGGTGATGGACGGGCAGATATGCTGGCCAGTACCGACAGGTCGGGCAGTTCAGATCTGCAGGTGACCAGTGGCAATGTTTCTGCTACCAATGACTATGTAGGAGGAGGCTGGGGAGGCCTTTATGGTGGGATAAACCGCTGTAACGGAGTCATCAAGAACGTTCCAGGCATTAGTGACGCTGCGCTCACGCCTAGAAAAGACAGGATCATCGGCGAGGCCTATTATTTACGGTCGCTTTTTTATTTTTATCTGGCCAGAACTTTTGAGAACGTGCCACTGATTCTTCAGCCTTATGAGGACCTTAGTGGTGATTTTTTTCCTAAAACGAGCCCAAGGCAGGCGATCTTTGATCAGATCGAAAAAGACCTGAAACTTGCAGAAGCCATGATACCTGATCTTCCATTTTCTACCACGATTGAAAATAAAGGAAAAGCAACCAAGGCTGCGGTGCGCAGTACCCTTGCAGATCTTTACCTCTGGGAGAAAAAATATCAGCAGGCAGCAGATATGTCTACATTGGTAATTTCAAGTCCCGCAAATTATGCGCTGGTATCCGGTACTAACTTTCAAACCATATTTACGGCCAAAAATACAACTGAGTCCATTTTCGAAGTGCAATATAACTATAGTTTTCAGGAAGGTAACAACAATAGTATAACCGAACTTTTTTTGCCAATAGGTGGCAGTATTACTGCGGGAAACCTACGTTATCAGCCAAGCACATCGCTATTGAATGCATTACCTGCGGGCGATAACAGGACCTCAATCACCTATAAGAATACCGGCCCTTCCCCGGCACCTTACCGGGATGTCAATAAACTCTATATTGCAAAATACCCTGGAACAATTGTTGGTAACAACTTATACCAGGATGCAAATAGAATGGTATACAGGCTGGCTGAAATTATCCTTTTCAAGGCAGAAGCGCTAAATGAGCTTGGACAGACCCCGCTCGCCGTGCCGCTGTTAAACCAGATCAGAACTAGGGCCGGCTTAGGGCCATCAGCAGCATCAAGTCAGGCAGATGTGAGGCTCGCGATTGAACAAGAGCGTTTTGCAGAGCTTGCCTATGAAGGTAAACGTTATTTCGATCTTGTGCGTACAGGAAGGTACGCCGCGGTAACAGGATATACCGATCCGAATTATCTGCGTTGGCCACTGCCGGCATCAGAACTGATCAGAAATCCAAACCTTGTTCAAAACCCAGGATATTAACCTTAATATTATGAAATTTCAAATAATAAAAAATATAACAGTGGCCAGTCTGGTTATTTCCGGACTGTTAGGATGCAGCAAAAACATTGAAGTGGATGGGAATACCGTTGATGCAGTCTACATTACCTCTACAGCAGTAACGGGTACAGGGACAGGCGCTTCCACGACCATCACCAATTCTGCATCCGGTAAAATCGCTCAGGGACTTGCTACTGCCAGGGTATATGTGAACACCCCTAAAAGTACAGATGTTACCATTAATTATACCCTTGGCGGAACTGCTGTAGCCGGAACAAATTATACCATTCCAGCTCCACAAAGTGTGAATATTCCTGCAGGTAAATGGTATGCAGATATCCAGATACCGCTGATCAATGCTGTGCTGCCAGCTAACCGCACGATTATTATTACCCTTGCCTCAGGAAATGGGGTGCAGCTGGGACTGGGAACAGACCGCAATTACAAAGTATTTACCTACACACTTACGAATTAAGCCTTTTACTTAAGCTGAAAATGAAGAGAAGAACAATCTTGAAATACGCATTATTTGGTCTAGCGCCGGCTGTTCACATCCATCCAGCATATGCGTATGTTGATAATTCTGGGGCAATATCCCCAGATTATCTTTTTGAAAACCAGGAGGGCACGCTAGAAATCCTTAATGCGGGGGTAGGAGGTAATAATACAGTCGATCTTTTGGCGCGCATCGATAAGGACTGCCTAGCCTACAGGCCAAAACTTACCATTCTGATGGCCGGAACAAATGATATGAACAGTGTGAAACATGTCCCGCTCGAAACCTATCGTCAGAATCTTGCACTGATGGTCGGGAAAATTAAAAAAACGGGTAGTAAATTGCTTATCATGTCAATCCTGCCAGCTTACGAACCCTATTTGCTCACCAGGCATCCTGCAGCATTTTATCAGCCAGAGGGCGTTCAAGAACGACGCAGGCAGGTAAATGAGGTAATTGCCAGTGTTGCAGCCAAAGCAAAGATCCATTTTCTTGATCTAGGACATAGGTTCGAGGCAATAGGCAAAATCGGGCTTGACCGGGAATCTCTGATCCAGAACGAAAAAAATACAGGTAAAACCGATGGCATACATCCTACTGCCAATGGCTACCGTTTTATTGCACTTACAGTTTATGATTATATCATCGACCATAAGCTTCCACAGAGTGGCATTGTTTGTTTTGGAGACAGTATTACCAAAGGTGATGGCTCTATTGACCGCGACAGTTATCCTGGCTATTTAAAAAAACTATTATCCTGACCCTATGCTAAACTATAGATCATCCATTAAAATAATATTTCTGGCATTGCTTTTAGCCCCCTTATTAGGTGCTGCGCAGGTTAAAGGAAAAATCGAGCGTGCCGATGTAATCATTTACGGTGGTACCTCAGCCGCCATTACCGCTGCGGTACAGGTTTCCAAAATGGGAAAATCGGTAATTGTAATCTCTCCCGATAGACATCTTGGCGGCCTTTCTTCCTCTGGGCTGGGATTTACAGATACGGGCAACAAAGGTGTTATTGGAGGACTTGCCAGAGAATTTTATCACCGGGTTTATCTCCATTATCAACAGGAGAATGCCTGGAACTGGCAGAAAAAAAATGAATACGGAAATAAAGGCCAAGGCACTCCTGCCATGGATGGTAACGAAAGAACCATGTGGATTTTTGAACCTCATGTAGCCGAAAAAATAATGGAAGATTTTGTTCGAGAACATCATATTCGCATCTTCCGCGACTGTTGGCTCAACAGGGCCTCTGGCGTGAAAATGAAAGCGGGCAGGATCTCAGAGATTGAAACCCTTAGCGGCGAAAAATTTGCCGGTACGATATTCATCGATGCAACCTATGAGGGGGACCTGATGGCAGCCGCTGGCGTATCCTACCATGTTGGTCGGGAGGCCAATAGTCTGTACGGAGAAACATGGAACGGTGTGCAGGCCATGGTTTTTCAGCATGGGCATCATTTTGCCCAAGGAATTGATCCATATAAAATACCGGGTAAACCAGAAAGCGGGCTACTCGCAGGGATTAGTAATGGCATTCCAGCCGTAAATGGTTCTGGAGACGATAAGCTGCAGGCCTACTGTTACAGAATGTGCCTGACGGATAAGCCTGAAAACAGGATTACTTTTCCTAAACCCGATCGCTATAACCCAGAAGACTATGAACTGCTTGTGCGCGTGTTGAATAGTGGGTGGAAAGAACTTTTTAATAAATACGATCCACTTCCCAACCATAAAACCGATACCAATAATCATGGTCCTTTCAGTACAGATTTTATCGGCATGAACTATGAATATCCCGAAGCTGGTTACGAAAAAAGAAAAAAGATTGTAAAAGCTCATGAGGATTATCAGAAAGGACTGATGTATTTTATGTGTACCGATCCCAGGATTCCAAAAGACCTCCAGGAAAAACTCAGTAAATGGGGGCTTGCAAAGGATGAATTTAAGGATAATGGAAACTGGTCATACCAGATTTATGTAAGAGAGGCAAGACGCATGGTATCTGATTATGTGATGAGCGAAAACGAAGTGCTGGGCAAAAAGGCTGTGCCATCCCCCATTGCAATGGGTTCTTATGCGCTCGACTCTCACAATACCCAGAGATATGTAACCCCAGAAGGTTTTGTTCAGAATGAGGGCGATATCGGGGTAAAGGCTCCATCGCCTTACGGGATATCCTATGGTGCAATTGTGCCTAAAAGTACCCAATGTTCAAACCTGCTGGTTCCGGTGTGTCTTTCTTCATCGCACATTGCCTATGGCTCGGTAAGGATGGAACCGGTTTTTATGATTCTTGGAGAATCTGCCGCTACAGCGGCAGTACTGGCCATCGAAAAAAACACAACAGTACAGCAAGTTGACTATAAGCAGTTGAGGGCACTGCTTGTAAAACAAAAACAGTTTCTGGACTTGGAAACAGCGGCACCGGGAAAAAAAAGCAACTAAATGGAGAAAAATAAAAATAGAATAGGGGCGGCGATTTTTGTTGCTGCCCTTGGGTACTTTGTGGATATCTATGACCTGCTGCTCTTTAGCATTGTTCGTGTGCCTAGCCTGCAATCGCTTGGCTTGAATGTCCGTGAGGTAACTGAAAATGGTGTTTTTCTTCTCAATATCCAGATGATAGGCCTTCTATTCGGCGGAATTGTGTGGGGCGTTATCGGTGATAAAAAAGGCCGGCTTACCGTCCTTTTTGGTTCAATTTTAATCTATTCGGTAGCAAATATCGCCAATGGTCTGGTTACCACCGTAAACGCCTATGCGTTCTGGAGGTTTATCGCCGGATTTGGCCTCGCAGGAGAGCTTGGTGCAGGTATCACGCTGGTGGCTGAAATCATGCCGCGCGAAAAAAGGGGCTATGCCACTACCATCGTTGCTGCAGTCGGGGTAAGCGGCGCGGTTGCTGCATTTTTTATTGCTAGGTATTTCGACTGGAGAACCACTTTTTTTATCGGTGGCGGACTTGGGCTTTCGCTCCTTTTGCTGCGTATCGGCGTTGCAGAATCATTCATGTTCGGTAAAAGCAGGTCTGAAAGCAGCAATCGTGGAGACTTCTTTTTTCTCTTTACCAGCTGGAACCGGTTTATCAGATACCTAAGATGTATTGTAATCGGTGTGCCTCTTTGGTTTGTTGTGGGCATATTGATTACCCTTTCTCCTGAATTTGGGATTGCCCTGGGGGTAAAAGACGAGGTAAATGCCGGCATTGCGGTGGCTTGTTGCTATGGCGGACTTGTACTTGGAGATATCGCCAGTGGCCTTTTTAGCCAATACCTTAAAAGTAGGGTGAAAGTCGTGTATATCTACCTTTTTCTCTCCATTATTTCAATCAGTTGCTTTCTGCTTATGCAAGGGGGCGAGCTTTTCACTTTTTATGGCATTTGTCTTTTTATGGGCTTTTCGGTAGGCTATTGGGTAATCTTTATGACCATTGCCACCGAACAGTTCGGTACCAATATCAGGGCTACGGTAACCACAACAGCGCCCAACTTTGTACGGGCCGCGGTAGTTCCGCTTTCTTTTCTGTTACAGTATCTAAAAGGAACATTTAATGGAAACATTATTCCCGCAGCTGCTGCAGTAGGCGTTTTATGTCTGCTCCTTGCCCTGATCTCTCTGGGTGGTATTAAAGACACTTTCTTGAAAGACCTGGACTATATCGAAGAATAATTAAGTCTGCGGGCTATCTAAACCCGCAAATCAAATACATAAAAATCAGCTAATGAACCTAAAATACTTAATATTATCCTTGATGTGTTTCCCTCTTATTATCAGAGGACAACTGCCCGTACTTAGTGAACACAGTTCAGGGCAATCTGTTTTCTTAAGATCCTTTAAAAACTTTGGCGGACCAAATGCTTGGACAATAAAAAAAGTTTCCGCACTCAAAGAATCCGGGAGTATCATCTCTTCTCCGTTTTACCGCGCGGTGAACTGGATGCCGGCAATCGTACCGGGAACAGTACTCAATACCCTGGTGGCCAACCATGTTTATCCAGAGCCTTACTATGGTGATCAGAACCGAAAAGAAAAAGGATTAATCCCGGACATCAATGAGGCTGGGGTTGAATTTTACCATTACTGGTTCAGAACTGAATTTACTGTTCCCACGAGTTTTCTGCAGATGGGAAAAAATATTTTTTTGAAATTTCACGGTATTAATTATCGCTCGGAAATCTGGGTGAACGGAAAAAAGATTGGCCATATGGCCGGAATGTTCAATGCTGAGCAGTTTGATATAACAAAGATAATCAGAAAAAAAGGGAAAAATGTGCTTGCCATTAAGATATTGCCGGTTGATGTGCCCGGATCAAGTAACCGAAAAAAAACACAACGCCCTGGCGCAATAGGCGAGAATGCCAATGGCGGGGATGGTGAAATCGGGAAAAACGTTACAATGTTGATGAGTGTAGGCTGGGATTTCACAGTTCCCGATGGAGTGCGCGATCGCAACACGGGGATATGGAAAGATGTTGAACTGTTTTCAACGGGGCCTGTACTTATCGAACATCCGTTTGTTAAAACTAAAATCCCGATCCCTGATACCACTACGGCTAGGGTAAGCCTCAGCGTGGCACTCAATAACGTAACCGATAAGGTTCAGTCGGGTAACCTGAAAGCTTTTTTTCCGGAATTAGGGACTACACTGATCAAAAAAGTGACGCTTAAACCGAGAGAAATCCGGGTGGTAGAGTTCACACCAGAAGAATATACACAGCTTAATTTCCAGCAGCCCAAGTTATGGTGGCCGCTTAATAAGGGAAAGCAACACCTCTATACGCTTAAGCTTAGCTTTATGTCCGGGAATTCTGTGAGTAGTAAAACCGCTACCCGCTTTGGCATTCGTGAGATCAGTTCTGATCAGAATACCCCTGATAAGTCGCGCAGGTTTCTTGTAAACGGATATCCGGTTTTTATCCGTGGTTCTAACTGGGTGCCGGAAGCGATGCTCCGTAATTCGGAAGAGCGCACTTATGCAGAACTGCGCTATACAAGGCAGGCAGGAATCAACTTTTTGCGCTTATGGGGTGGTGGCATTGCCGAATCAGATTATTTTTACCGCTTGTGTGATGAAATGGGAATTATGGTATGGAGCGAATTCTGGATTACCGGCGATACCCGTTTCCCTATGGATACCGCGCTGTATTTTAAAAATATGGAAAATACCCTTAAACGGATCCGTAACCATGCCTCTTCAGCTTATTATGTTTCGGCGAACGAATCTACCGAACTGAAAGGCGCCGCAGAACTTATCTTGGCACTTGATCCCACGAAAGGATATCAGCCACAATCCGAATGCTGCGGTATACATGATGGTAGTCCGTATAAATATGAAAACCCAATGCAGTATTTCGAAAATACCGCATCAAAACGAGGAAGCAGGGTGAACGGTTTTAACCCTGAATATGGGACACCAATATTGCCTGTGCTCTCTTCCCTAAAAAAACTGATGCCAGAAAAAGACCTTTGGCCTATCAATAAACCAGTATGGGACTATCTTGATGGTGGTGGTTTCCACCAGATGACAACCAAATACAATGAAGCGGTAGAGCAGTTTGGTAAATCGGATAACCTTGCAGATTATGCTAAGAAAGCACAGTTTGTGGGTGCGATGAATTTTCGTTCGATCTGGGAGGTGTGGAATTATAATAAATTCGGTTTTGGCGACCGCTTTGCTTCTGGTCTGCTGTTCTGGTATCACAATTGCCCGGTTCCTCAGGTAAGCGCCCGTTTTTACGATTGGTGGTTAGAGCCGACAGCTGGACTGTATTATTCGCAGAACGGCCTTGCGCCACTGCATCCACAGTTTGATTATATTAAAAATACCATTTCCGTGTATAACGATTTCAGGAAACCTTTCCCGGGTTATTGTCTAAAGGCTAAGGTTTACGATATAAACAGCAAAGAAGTAGTCAGTCTGGAAAAAACGGTAAACATACCTGCTGATGGGTTGGTCAAAGATGCTTTAACCATCGATTTTCCAAAAGATATTTCTAATGTGCATTTTATCAAACTGCTACTGGAAGACGAAAAAGGAAATGCAGTTGCAGATGCCTTTTACTGGCGCTCAAAGAATGAATACAAGGGGGCATGGACAATGACCGGTCCTGCAACAGGAGGTTTTCAGGAGATTAACAACCTTGCAAGAACGACACTTTCGGTAAAATCGACAGAGAGGAGATCGGGGAATGATGTGTTGTTGAACGTAAATGTTAAAAATACAGGTCGTTCACTCAGTTTTTTCACCCAGATTCGGCTTGCCGATCAACAGGGCGAGAGTATCAGCCCCGCTTTTTACAGCGATAATTTTTTTAATCTGTTGCCGGGCGAAGAAAAGACGGTGAAAATTGAAATTCCATCACATTTGCTGAAGGGCAGGAAACCTACGCTTTTTGCCGATAGTTTTAATGCAAAAGAAGAAAAATTGGTGAGCGGTAACTAATTGGCAACAGGTTTTTAACAGCCGCCCCGATGTAAATTTAAAGCACAAAGAGATACTTTTTTAGATGACCTTCCCCTAAGCTTTGAAAGGTAGGAGAAGGCATCTTTTGATAGATAAACTGGCCACGGACAAAATTGCCCTTTCTGGTCTGAACCTTTTCGATCGGAGGCTTTCAATACACGAAATGCAAGTCACTTAGCGCCGCCTAATAGTTCCACTGTTTTTTTTTGTGCCAAAAAATTACTGATCAGAAATAGTTGATGATAAAACAGCAGGGGGCTTGGGCGCTTTGCCAATAAAAAGAAATGTATATAGTGCGTTGACCCCTGTCTTAAAGGTATTTGCGAGGTGAAATAGAGGCTTAAAAAGCGATATTTCAAATTATTTTAATTATATTAGTCAAATCAAACCAAATATAATGTGCTACCGTTCATTTTCAGATGCAGATCTGTTTGCATTGCTTGGCAATGGAGATCACCTGGCTTTTACCCAGATATACGAGCGGTATAGTGGTAAGCTTTATGTGCATGTTTACAATAGAATCCGCAACAGGGAGGAGGCAAGAGATGTGATACATGAACTGTTTGCTGCACTCTGGAACAAAAAGGATCAAATTGTTCTGCGTACCGAATTATCGGCTTATCTTTATACGGCGGCTAGAAACCGTCTTATTGATTTGGTTAACCGTAAAAAAATCCACACCGATTATACCAGCACTTTAAGTTCTTTTGTGGTCAGTAAGACCAATATTACAGATCATCAGGTAAGAGAAAAGGAGTTGGAAAAACTGATCGAAAAAGAAATCAACGCATTGCCCGAAAAGATGCGGGAGGTATTCAATCTGAGTAGAAAGAAGCATATGAGCCACCGCGAAATAGCCGATGTACTACAAATTTCTGAATTTACTGTTCGTAAACAGATCAACAATGCCCTTAAGGTGCTGCGTCCAAAATTGGGGAAACTGATGAACCTTATCTTTTTATAGACTTCAGGTAAAACGTTTATCCAGTCCGAGAACAAACATTTTTATTTTTTTTGATTTTTATCTACTCCCTGACAGTGCGCTGTTCGTCATGGTATAGATAAAAGACCTATAGTCTTTTGTATATATGCAAAAACCAGATATAAAAGATCTTTTAGACCGGTATCACGCAGGCACCTGCAGCGATGAGGAACGTACCTGGGTAGAAAACTGGTACCTGAACTGGGATATTATGCCATTCGATCTCTCGCAAGAGGAACTTATGGCCGACCTGCAGCTTATCGCAAAGGACCTTCCCAAGGTTAAAAAACGTCACGGTATTTTCCTCCGTTTAACCGCGGCAGCCGTGGTGCTGCTGCTTATCGGCGCTGGAACTTACTTTTTCTTGCAGAAAGAAAAAGAGAAGGCTGCCCAGGCAAATGTGGTTACAAAAATGGCACCCACCCACAGCCATGCCACCCTGATTCTAGCTGATGGTAAGACCATTGTATTGGATGATAAGGCAGTTATGGCTGCTATAAAACAGGATGGTTTAAAGATTACCCGCGACGCCAAAGGGATAGTAGTTTTTACCGCGGTAGAAACCAACGCCCATTCGCAGGGTTTCAATACAGTTACCACCCCTAAGGGAGGCCGTTATGACGTGGTACTTCCCGATGGCACCAGGGTAAGCCTAAATGCTGCCTCGAGCCTCAAGTTTCCGTTAACATTTCCTGCCGGCGAACGTATGGTTACACTAGATGGTGAGGGTTATTTTGAAGTGGCGAAAGATGCGAAAAGGCCTTTTAAGGTATATTCTGCAAATCAGGTGGTTCAAGTTTTGGGTACCCACTTTAATATTAGCAGTTATGCCGACGAACCATTGGTTAAAACCACCCTTTTGGAAGGAAGCGTTAAGGTGAGCGGAAAAAATAGTGTAGTGCTGCGTCCCGGGGAACAGGCGCAGGGAAACCGCACAGCCGATGGGTTTAAAGTTTTGGAGATAGATGCCGAAAATGAGCTTGCCTGGAAAAATGACATGTTCTTCTTCGAGAATGAGCCCATCAGTGAGATCATGAAAGAAATATCCAGATGGTACGATGTAGAGATCGTATATCAGGGCGCACCCGGCGATAAAAAAATATGGGGATCTATAAACAGGTTCAGCGACCTGTCTAAAGTGCTTGCCATTATCGAACTAACCGGTAACGTCCATTTTAAAACCGAAGGGAGGAGGGTAACTGTTATGCGATAAATCTACACCTATGCCGTATAAAAATACCGGGAGTGCGTCAACACCCCCGGCACAATAGCGGCCTAACCTTTACGAATGCTGTTACATCCAAGAACTAAACCAAATAACCAAATGTATGAATTTTTACCGAATTCCTGGGCAGGGCTATGCAGTCCCCTTATCTAAATGCCAGATCCTGCGCATAATAAAACTCACCTTTTTCCTTACCGTTTTCTTCTGTTTTAAAATAAGTGCTACCAGCTTTGCCCAAAAACTGACCTACAGCGGCAAAAATGTTTCTGTGCGCTCGGTTTTCAAAGAATTGACTAAACAAACCGGATATCAGATCATATGTGATGGAGACCTGCTTTCCAGTGCACCGCTGCTGGATGTTAACTTTAGGGAAGCCGGGCCAGGAGAAATAATCGAACGTTTTTTTAAGGGCAAAAACTTTAGTTTCGAAGTTAAAGACAATGTACTTGTTATTGTTAAAGTATCAGTGGCCGCAGAGCCACAGGCTCTTATGCTCCCGATAGCAAAGAAGGATGTTGAGGTTTCCGGGATTGTAAGGGATACTTCTGGCGGGATCCTGCCGGGGGTGTCTGTAAGCGTGAAAAGCAAACCTAGCATTGGGACCTCTACGGATCTTAACGGGAGGTATATCTTAAGTGTACCTGAGGGATCTACCCTGGTGTTTTCTATGGTTAGCTTTAAAAAACAGGAAATTGTGGTGGGTAATAGAAAAGTAATCAATGTTACCCTATCAGATGCTCAGGATGCCCTGGACGATGTGGTTGTGACCGCTTTTGGAAACGTACAAAAAAAAAGCGACCTGATCGGCGCGGTGAGCAGTATCTCGCCAAAAGACCTCAAGATTCCCTCAAGCAACCTCACCGCGGCTCTTCAGGGGCGTATCGGGGGGATGGTTTCCTATCAGCGAAGCGGAGAGCCGGGGCTGGACAATGCAGATTTTTTTATCAGGGGTGTAGGCTCATTCGGGGTGAACAAAAAGCCGCTCATCCTGATCGATAATATGGAAGTGACCACCGACGAACTTGCCCGTATCCCCCCGGATGATATCGCCAGTTTTTCAATTTTAAAGGATGCAACCTCTTCGGCAGTTTACGGTTCCCGTGGCGCCAACGGAGTTATTGTGGTTACCACTAAAATGGGGGTGTCGGGACCTGCTAAGCTTAGCTTCAGGGCCGAACAGCGGGTATCTGTGGCTACCCAGGATCTTCAGATTGCAGATCCGGTAACCTTTATGCGGATGAGTAATGAAGCGATTATGACCCGTCAGCCAGATGTGCCTTTTTATTCAGATGAAAAGATCGCTAAAACAGCTGCCGGGGATGATCCACTGCTTTATCCTGCAGTTGATTGGCTCAGTATGCTTACCAAAGACTATACCACCACTCAGAATTACTCTTTAAGCATCAGTGGCGGAGGCAGTCTGGCAACCTACGCGGTAAGCGGGAGCCTTACCCAGGACAATGGCCTGTTGAAAGTCAACCCGATCAACAATTTCAACTCCAACGTTGACTTTAAAACCTACAACCTCAGAAGCAATATTAATTTTAATCTTACTAAATCTACCCAGCTGATGGTTAGGACGATCGGTAACTTCCAGACCTATTCAGGTCCGCCGGTAACCGGTAGCGAGGCTTATGCCCAGGCACTAACCTCAAACCCGGTGATGTTCCAGCCGGTATATACCGCCGGCCCGCAACAGAATTATATCAAACATCCGCTTTTTGGCAATTACAGCAATGGCACTTTTAGGAATCCTTATGCAAACATTGTAAGGGGCTACCAAGAACGTAATTCCAATAATATGCAGGTCCAGGTAGAGCTCCGTCAGGATCTTTCCAAACTGCTTATCGAGGGGCTTAGCTTCAGGAGTCTTGCCAACCTGACCAGAAAATCGGAGTATAAGATCGTCAGACAGTATAATCCATTTTATTATACCCCAGGATCGGTAGATCCCTCAACTGGTCAGTATACCTATATAAACCTTAATCCTGCAACAGGTTCTGAAACACTGAGTTTTGATCCTGTAGGAAGGGGACTTGCAGCACTTTTTTATATGGAAAATGCTTTTTCGTATAACCGTACAATTGCCTCGAAACATACAGTGACCGGGATGGTAATCAATACCATCAGGAATAATATTACGCAGCCCAATGCAGAGGATTTCTCGCTGCTCAATACACTTCCCTACCGAAATGTAAGCTTTTCGGGCAGTTTCACTTATGCTTATGACGACCGCTTTCATGCCCAGTTTGCCTTTGGTTACAATGGGTCGGAGCGTTTTTCGGAAAAGTACCGCTGGGGTTTTTTCCCCTCGGGAGGGATTGCGTGGACCATCAATAACGAAAAGTTTATGAAACCACTCAAAAATATCATCAACACCTTACGTCTTAGGCTGACGCATGGAATGGTGGGTAATGACGCCATTTCGGATGAACGGTTTTTCTACCTTTCCGATGTTAATCTTAATAACCCAAACTTTGGTTATTCATTCGGAATGCCTGGAAGCCTTTATACTGTGAACGGGATTTCTGTTAATCGATACGAAAACCCCTCGGTGAGGTGGGAACGTTCAAGGCAGACCAATGTGGGGCTGGATCTTGGGATGTTTAAGGGGGCACTTACCGTAACAGCGGATATTTACCAGCAGGACCGTAGCGATATCGTGCAGACGCGGGCTTCCCTGCCTTCTTCATTAGGACTGGTCAATTCTCCTCTGGTGAACCTGGGCAAGTATCGGAGCAAGGGACTGGATATGGAAGCTTCTTTCAATAAATATGTAAATAATGATCTCTGGTTTCAGGGAAGGGGCACATTTACCATTGCTAAGGGTAAATATGTCCAGTACGAAGAGCCCTATTATCAGTACTCTTATTTAAGCAGAATCGGTTTGGCCTCAAGCCAGACAAGGGGTTATATCGCAGAACGTCTTTTTATTGATGATGAGGAGGTGGCCAATAGTCCCGAGCAGTCTTTCGGCTCCGTTGTCCGAGGTGGCGATATCAAATATGTAGATGTGAGCGGAGATGGGAAAGTGAACTCTGATGACATGGTGCCGATAGGTTATCCTACTACCCCTGAAATCAATTATGGTTTCGGACTCTCAACTGGTTATAAGAATTTCGATCTGTCATTCTTTTTCTCAGGCGTGGCCAACACAGCTCTATTTATCTCACCCATATCTTCCCAGCCGGGAGATGCCACCCAGGGAATCGCACCTTTTGGAAACATCACTACACCAAAGGCTGTGCTTCAGGCCATTGCCGATAGCCACTGGACAGAAGAAAATCAGAATGTATATGCTTTATGGCCCCGATTGAGCAGTACCGCTCAGGCTAACAATACCCAGCCAAGTACCTACTGGCTGCGTAACGGGGCTTTTTTGCGCCTTAAGCAGGTTGAACTGGGTTACACGCTTAACAAACATTTTACCCGGAAGCTGAAGATCGATGCACTGCGTTTTTATATCAGCGGATCAAATCTTTTTAAAATCAGTTCTTTCGATCTGTGGGATCCTGAAATGGGCGGTAACGGACTGGCTTACCCACTCCAAAAGGTTTACAATTTTGGGCTAAAACTAGACTTATAAGAAATGAAAAAATACATTACTATCATACTGATTTTGCTTATGGGAAGTATTTCTTCCTGCAACAAATTTATGGACATTGTTCCCGACAACGTTCCACAGCTTGAGAATGCATTTGCCTCAAGGGTTATGGCAGAACGCTACCTCTCTACGTGCTACAGCTGGATTCCCGCCGGGTTTGATATGGAATCCAACCCGGCCATGTTCGCAGGCGACGAGCTTTGGTTGAACTATACCTATAACCAGACCACTGGCTATAACAACTGGAAAATCGCCCAGGGCAGCCAGAATTCAAATTCTCCCCTCAATAATTACTGGGATGGGGCCAACCAGGCTAAAAACCTATGGCGCGCGATCAGGGACTGTAACGTCTTTTTGGAAAACATATCCAAAGTCCCGGATATGGACAGTTTTGAAATCAAACGCTGGGCAGCGGAGGTCACCTTCTTAAAGGCTTACTATCATTACTATCTGCTCAGGATGTATGGGCCGATCATTATCCAGGATGTCAATCTTCCCGTTACGGTAGATCCTACCGAAACACAGATGGAACGCAGGCCTGTGGATGAATGTGTGGATTATATCTCATCACTAATTGATCAGGCATTGCCTGACCTCCCTGATGATATTACCTCGTTGACGGAAAATGGTAGGATCAGTAAACTTATTGCCTACAGCATAAAGGCAGAAATCCTGGTTACCGCTGCCAGTCCGCTTTTCAACGGAAATCAGGATTATCAGGGTTTTAATGCCAGTAATGGCCAACCGTTTTTTAACCCTACCGTATCGGCAGCGAAATGGACGCGTGCCGCAGAAGCCTGTAAAACTGCAGTTGATTTTGCGAAAAACAACGGACGCTTACTTTATAAATGGCAGGCGCCTGCAAGCATGACCGTAGCGCCCCAGCCCAGCACGATTAGCCAGATGAGTTATCGTGAGGCTATCGCCGAAAGACAGAACAACACCGAGCAGATTTGGGTAAATAATTCTTCTCGTGCTAGTCAGGCCGTTCAGGCTGCAGCCACAGTAAGGAGTTATGATCCCGCTTTTATAGATAACAGTGCCCTTGGGGGATATCTTTCTCCTACGCTCAATGTGGTTCAGCTTTATTATAGCAAAAATGGCGTACCGATTGATGAAGACCTTTCTTATGATTACGCAGGTCGGTTTACCCTAAAGACGGTACCCAACACAGCCGCATACAAATACAACCTGACGGCCAATTACAGTACCATTGGACTCCACTTCGACCGGGAAGACCGTTTTTATGCTTCGCTATCTTTTGATGGCGGACGGTATTTTATGAGTACACATACCAATGACGATCTGGCATTCAATACCAATTACAAGTTAACCGGAAATGCTGGTCCGGTTAGCTTTTCGGCTTATTCAGCAACAGGATATACGCCTAAAAAACTGGTGAGCTATAGGAATGTGGCAGGCGCTTCTAGCGCATATACGGTATATGAATATGCTTATCCTATGATGCGGCTTGCAGATCTCTACCTCCTTTGTGCCGAGGCAATCAACGAGGCCTCGGGGCCTGGCGCTGATGCATACAGTATGATCGATCAGGTGCGTGCCAGAAGTGGCCTTGCTGGGGTGGTAGCTTCTTGGGCAGCCTTTTCAAGGTCGCCTGCCAAACCAACAACCCAGGCGGGCCTGCGTGAGATCATACGCAGGGAAAGAGCTATCGAACTAATGTTCGAAGGGAAGCGGTTTTGGGACCTGCGCCGTTGGAAAACGGCTCAACAGACACTTAATACCAATATTACCGGTTGGAGTGTCCGTGAAAAGGACGCACAGTTATTTTATCGTCAGGTTAACCTTTATAGCAGGACCTTTGGGGTCCGGGACTATCTATGGCCTTTAAGCCTTGGCGAGATGAGACGCAATTCTAAACTGAAACAAAATCCTGGCTGGTAAGCCCAGGTATAAAAAAGAAATGATATGAATATCGAAATCAAAAACATTGGCCATGCATGCACTTTGGTGCTGCTTTTGGTACTGCTTTCCTGCAAGCGGGACCTTATTCCCCAGGCTATTCACAGCGGTGTAGCACCGGGTAAGATAAACACATTTAGTTATACTTCTCTTCCGGGAGGGGCCGTCATCACCTATAACCTCCCAGAAGGAAGTGATCTTAGGTATATTAAAGCTACTTATACCTTAACTTCAGGACTAACCAGGGAATCTAAATCAACAATATATAAAAATACCATTCAGGTTGATGGTTTTGCCAGTGAAGGAGAATATGAGGTTAAGCTTACTGCAGTTAGTCTGGGCGATGTAGAATCAGAGCCGGTTGTGATAAAGGTTAAAGCGCTTAGGCCTTATCACAAACTGCTAATGGATTCGGTCAGGTTGAATAAATCCCTTTATGCGGCTTTTGGGGGTGTGAATATGGATTACCAGAACTATTCGGGGAGCAGTATCGTTTTTCATGTGCTCACTAAGGGTGCATCAGGTAACTGGACCGAGATACAGACGGTATATTCGGCCGCTAAGATGGGCCGGGTACGGGCAAGGGGCCTTGAGCCTGTCGAAAAGGATTTTGCCGTTTATGTCACCGATCGCTGGAACAATAGGAGCGATACCGTATCGGCATCCCTGACTCCGCTTAAAGAAGCCTTGATTACAACAAAATTTGCTGCATTGAATCTGCCAGGCGATACCTGGGAGTTCCATACAGGACAAGGCAGGGCCAGAGCACTCGTAATCCTATTTGATGGCTTACATAATGTAAACGGATCAATTTTTCAGACAAAGCCCTCTACAGTAATGCCCCAATGGTTCACTTGGGATATGACACAGCCGTTCCGGCTAAGCAGGTTCATCCTTTATCCGGATTATACGGGGAATAATGCAAATAATTTTTCCGGTGGTCAGCCAATGGAATTTGAACTCTGGGGGACCAATACCCCGACGGCAAGCTTCGATAGCTGGACACGTGTTGGGGTGTACAAATCGGTAAAACCCTCGGGAAGCCCATTAGGGATTAACACTGCTGAGGATGTGAATCAGATGAAAACAGGTGAAGAATTTGAAATTGAAGGAAACCTGGGCAGTTTTAGGTACTGGAGGTTCAAGACCTTGTCTACCTGGGGCTCGGTATCCTATATCCAGCTCTCCGAGCTTACTTTTTATGGAGCACTTTAATTATTTTAAAAAATAGGCATTTTGCCATAAAATATAATTTATGAGATCAAATACTCTTAAAGCTATTGCCGTGAGCATACTCGCCATACTCTGGCTGTCGTCCTGTGAAAAAAATGCGGGAGATTATAGCGGATATCTGGATAAGGCCGAAGCGGTATACCCCGGAAAGCCCTCTATGTTGAATGTTTATCAGGGATACAATAGGGCCCAGATCAATGCCGTGATGAGCCCAGATCCAAGGGTAGTTAAAATGAGAATTTATTGGAACAACCGCCGTGACTCACTGGAAACATCCATTACAGCATCCGATCTGGCAAAGCAAAAAATAGTAAATCTACCCTCTATTGCAGAAGGGGTTTATACTTTTGAAGCGGTTACTTTCGATGCAGGCGGAAGGAAGTCGGTGACACTCCAGAAAACGGCATCAATATTAGGCCCCAATTTCACTCAAGGCCTATTCAACAGGGTGCTGAAAAGCAAAATTATTGTAGCTCAAACTCCTGTAATTGTCTGGTACGCTGAAACCGACACTTCATCTATTATGGCAGGCGTAAAGGTCATATATCCTTTAAAAACGGGTGGCAATGCGGTCGTTTTTACCAAAAGGGATCGGGACACCACATCACTAACAAATGCGCTGGCGGGTAAGAAGATGATTATCAGCACAGCATATCTGCCCAAGAATGCCATAGATACTTTTTATGCAAGGCCAGATACTATAGCGTATTAACTTCCATAGTTTAGCCACAATATCTTAAAAGGGTATATTTAATTATGGTGCAAAAAGATGGGCCACTTTAAGGCTCATCTTCTTTTCAAACCAGAGTGACTGGCTGAGGCCAGTTTTTTATCATTAAGATAATCATGACTGAATGATGCCGGTCAAGAAGACCGGACACGAGGGACACCTTTTCAGCAAAACGATAGTTTTTATGCGCATTGACCAATCGAGCTGTATGATCAGTATCATAAAGGTCTGAAAAATAAATCATTTACTGATTGCTATGCGCTGCTCAGAAGCATCCGTCACTGATCATTAAAAATCCGAAATTAAAAAACTTGTTCAATCTCTGCAGTGGTTTGGACGGTGCCATTTTTTTCTAGTGTTCAGAATAAAAAACCTGCAGCCAACAGGTTTATCAAGGTTGTTCTGGCACATAAGTTCAAAAAGCCCATGCAGTTCAAAGTGATGGACGATGGAAAAACCGGTAGATGAACGTAAGGAGAAACTGGAGCTTTACGATGCGTTAGGGAAAAATGAATATTATTGTTGAGTCGCTAGTGAGCAGGATATATCTGGGAAAGGATGGTGAAAGCAACAGGGAGAAGGACTGCACAGGCTAATTCTCGCTTACTCGTTGTTTTGCTGGGTTCGGCATTGGGCAGTAATTGATAATAGTGCCAATAAGTTAATTTGATGAGCTGTTGCGGGCTTGTAAGATATTGTTGGGGGCGAATAAGTTTCAACAAAAAATATTGAATTTTTTTAAGGTTTCCACTTTCATGGCGTCCGGCTCCTCAACTGTTTGGTACTTGTCGTTTATAACTCTACCGTAAATTTGGTGATGACAATGTGTGTGCACTAAGACTGGATTTATATTCACTGTTGCTGCGTGCAACTCTACCTTCCAAATATCGTTATCCTATGTTACATTGGACATTTTCAGCTGCCTTTTCCTCATTTTTGAGTGCTGCAACTCAGTGTTAACAGAATTGATAAAATAATGGCAATAATGAACCCCTTCTTTAATCTCGATGGCTGGGCCGAAGAAGCTTTTTATTTTGAAGATCGGTTTTGGTGGAGAATTTACATTCTTTGCGAAAATGAGCGATGCGCCTGAATCTGATAAATTATCTGAGGCAGAAAGAAACCGGGTAATGCATGTGGCATTGCCCATTAATGAACACACCATTCTGATGGCTTCAGATTGTGTTCGGTCTGCCGGGCATGTGCTCAAAGAAGGCAATAACATGTACATCAAAGTCAACGTCAGTGCCGCGAGCCGCGAGGATGCCGATCGTTTATTTAATGGCCTTTCTGCAGGCGGAACAATTGAAACGCCTATGGAAGATATGTTCTGGGGCGATTATTTCGGCAGTTTTAAAGATCGGTTTGGCATCCAGTGGATGGTTAATTTTGGAAGCTACAAGTAAAATACAAAGCCCGTAATGTTTTTGCCGATGCCTAGAGCGATAAACGGCTTAAGGTTTCTCTGGTTACCCCTAAATAAGAGGCAATAAGGGTTTTCGAAATTCTTTTTTGTAAAGATGGGTACTGATTGCGCCATTGTTTGTAACGCTCGCCCGCATTATTACTCAATAGTGCCAGTACCCGTTTTTGCAAGGCCATGTTGCCTGTGGTGTACTTTTTCCTGAAAAAATATTCCATTTTTCGTGAAGATGCACAAAGTTTCTCTTTGTTCTCAAAAGAGATCGAAAGTGTTTCGGTATCTTCAATACAATCTACATTTAAGGTGGCCGGCATCCCTGTGTTAAAAGCATTCGGATCGGAGAACCACCACTCTTCCATGGCCAGCTGTAAAATATATTCTTTGCCCTCATGGTCGGTATAAGAAGATTTCACAATTCCCTTCAATACAAAATGTTCGTTACTGGCCATTTCTCCAGCCTGTATAATGTATTGGTGCTTTTTATATTTCCGCTTTGTAAAAAAAGACTCCGCATGCAAAAACTCCTCATCTGTTAAACAAATGATCTGATGAATGTGTGCCCTTAAAAAATTTGTTTCCATGTTTCCTTGATACAACAGAACAAATGTACTGTTTATTGAAGATTTATAAACCGGGCGTAATTGCCGTCAGCTAAAAATTAGCGTGATAATGGTCACAATAAAATAGTGATATATGTCCTTTTCAAAAATTACGATGTGCATTATGTTTGCAAAACACAACACACAAACCTAAGCAATAACACACAAATGAAACTTAAATTGTTACTTATAGCGGCCATAGTGGTTGCATTAAGCGCACAAAAATCAGCTGCTCAAAGTCTGGCCAAAATGAACTGGTTTAATGAGCCTGAAAAGTGGGAAATCAAGGATAAAAATACGTTTAGCATGTTTGTTCCGGCAAAAACGGATTATTGGCGCATCGCTCACTACGGTTTTACCGTAGATGATGCCCCGTTTTATTATGCCACCTATGGCGGTGAGTTTGAAGCTAAGGTGAAAATTACCGGAAACTATGTTACCACATTCGATCAGATGGGTATTATGCTGCGCATTAACGAAGAAGAGTGGATTAAAGCCGGTGTAGAATTTGTAAATGGTAAACAGAACGTAAGTGCTGTGGTTACACATAAAACCAGCGACTGGAGTGTAGTAGAACTGACACAGGCGCCTGCCTCAATTTGGATGAAAGTTGTTAGAAAGCTCGATGCGGTAGAAATTTTCTATTCGCTGGACGATAAAAAATATACCATGCTCCGTACCTGTTATTTTAAGGATAATTCCCCGGTTATGGTTGGCCTTGTGGCTGCGTGCCCCGATGGTAAAGGCTTTAATGCTACATTCGAAAACTTTAAGGTAACACCAACACCCGATCAGCGCAGATTGGATTGGGCAAAAAAACAGCAGAACTAGTCAGATACATAGGTATCCGGTGAACAGGGGCAATTGTATGCCTGTTGTATACTCAGTGTTCGGTATTTATGCAAAAAAACAAATCCTTCGGTCTTTAATAGGTTCTAAAATAGAATTAGATCTATTATCCGGGACGATTAGATAGTAATTCAGCGGCCCCTGGTGAAAATCGGGGGCTATTTTGTTAAATTTTCGCCAGGGCCTCTATCAGATCCTGAAAATCCGGCCGGTGTAACGGAACGGGATCCAGACAATTATCTCTGATTGCACCGAGTGCCACTACAATTTCTTCATTTAAGCTTTCATCGCCCAAAGATAATAGGTCATCAAGAAGGTAGCCATAGGCGCTTACTTCGATCCGTTCTAGCGCAAAAGCGAGCTCAAAAGATTTTTTGTCGTAAAAGCTGGCTGCACCAAAATCGCCGAATAAAGTGCTGCCCTCCTCATCGATCAGGGTATTGTGTGCATATAAATCGCCATGCATAATGCCTGCTTCATGCAGCTGTGCAGCTAATGAAGCAATGGTTTTGGCAATACTTACAATTTGTTTTTCCGATAATTTCATCTCGGCAGGAAAAACATCCCTGGTACAGCTTTCCAAACTCGGTGGGTTACCGAGGTTGTAGAAATGATGTGGGATAAGGTCCATCACCAGGCCCTTTTTGTCTTCAGGGTGCAAGGCAATCTGTCCGATCAGGTTTACCAGGCCCGGATGGTAGCCTGCGGCAATATATGCTGTCATTTCGTCCTCTGGCAAGCCATCACTGGTTACATTGCCCTTGAATATTTTAACGGCCACCTCGCTGGTTTCCTCGCCAATGGTCCTGTTTGCTTTGGAAATAATGCCCGATGCACCTTCTCCCAATAAGTGGCTGATTTCAAGTTCGTGCCAGTTAATTAGGGACAGTGTTTCTACAGCCGGCGTTTTACTGAAATTATTGCCAGAAAATGCAATCCAAGATAGCTTTGGCATCTTGGCTATCCATTGGGGCAGTGCGTGGAGTTTATTGGCAGCTATTCGCAATAGCGCCAGGTTTTGGCAATTGCCCAGTTCTTCGGGCAGTTCGGCTAAACGGTTTCCAGATAGCATTAACTTTTGCATGCGTGTACAGCGTCCGATTTCTTTAGGCAGTTCGGCTATGTTGTTGTTGGTTAAAATTAACCAGCGCAGGTTCGGGTTAAGTGCTTTTTTAGGGATGGTTTTGATCTGATTTGATTTAAAGCCAGCAATATCCAATAATGGGCAATCGGCCAGTACTTCCGGTAAAACCGTAAAAAGGTTTTCTGAGCAAAAGAAAATTTTTAACTTCTTTAAGCGGCCAAAATCTGCAGGAAGCTCGCTCAGCTTATTAAAAGAAAGATCCAGCACTTCCAAAGTATCGGCCAGGTCAAATATTTCCTGCGGAAAATCTGTAAGATCTTCAGAAAGTTTTAACGATACAGCTCCTTTAAGTGTACCGTTCTGTAGTGCTAACAGGCTTTGCATAGGGTTAAGATGGATTTAATAATTAGCAGCGAAGATAAGGCTATACCGCCTATTTTAATAAAAAGATCAATTATAAATCGATGGTATCTTCGATGTTGATCTGTTTTAAAAAATGTTCATCGTGCGATACAACCAAAAGTGTCCCCTTATATTCGTTTATGGCTACGGTTAAAATTTCCACATTCTGTATGTCCAGGTTATTGGTGGGTTCGTCCAGGATAATCAGGTCTGGCGAATGGTTGCTGATGGTTAAAGAGCAGAGCATTAACCGCATTTTTTCTCCACCACTCAGGGCTACACAGGGTTTGTCCCAATCGGTGCTGTCAAATAAAAATCTGTTTAGGCGGATTTTTATTTCATGTTCTTGTAAAGCGCCCGAATTGTAAGCCTGTGCCTGTTCATATATGCTTAACTGGTTGTTGATCAATGAATAATCCTGGTCGATATATATCGATTTAACCTCTGTTTTGCTTATCGATCCAATCGAAGGCTTAAGCTTAGCTAAAAGAATTTTAATTAAGGTTGTTTTGCCCGAACCGTTCGGCCCTTTGATTACCAGGCGTTCGCCACTAAAAATCTGAAAGCTTAGCGGTTGTTGCCATAGCATTTGGTTTTGGTAGCTGAAATTAATCTCTTTTGCTTCAATAATCGTTTTGCCCTTATGGAGTGTCGTCTGGTTAAATCCTATCTTCATTTTATCCAGCTCGGGCAATGTTGAACGGAGTTGTGTCAGTTCAGAAGTGATATGGTCAATTTTTTCGGTATGCACACCTTTAATTTTTGAAGTGCTTTTTTCGGCATTGTTCTTTAAGGTATTCATCGAAATGGTAGGCAGCCCTGCCTTTTCCTGTTTTTTCTTCCCTCTGGCATCCAGCTTTTGTTGGCGTGCTAAAGATTCGCACTCAATCTCTTTGGCTTTGCGGAGTGCCTTTTCTTTAGCCTTTACATCTTGATTTAGGGCATCGCTTTCAATCTTTTTCCGTGCGGCATAAAAATCGTAGTTGCCACCATAAGCTGTTATACCTCTCGGACTGAGTTCGCAAACCTGATCGATAAGGTTCAGTAAGCAACGGTCGTGACTTACCACCAATATGGTATTTCTAGTTGATCGGATGTAATGGTATAACCTATTTCTTCCCCCGAGATCAAGATGGTTGGTAGGCTCGTCCATTAAAACTATTTCTGGCTGGTGTATTGCGATACCGGCTAAAAATACACTGGTTTTTTGCCCACCGCTTAAGGTTTCCATTTTCTGGTTCAAATCCAGTGCTTCAAGCCCCCAATTTTTCAGCGCTTCATGGCAGCGCTCCTCTATTGTCCAGTCATCATTGAGCAGTGTTAGATTTTCATTCGTTACCTCGCCTTTTAAGATTTCGTTAAAAGCCTCTAATTTATCATCAATCCCGATTGCCTGTGCAATAGTTAGCTCATTAAACTGGCCAAAAAGCTGTGGTACATAATATGGCTGGGATGCTGCTTTTACCTGTCCGCTGGAAGGCATAATTTTACCCGCTAAAATTTTTAAAAGTGTAGATTTTCCTGTGCCATTATGGCCTATCAGGGCAATTTTTTCGTGTTGGTTCGCCACCAGATTTAAGTTTGTAAACAATAAATCTCTATTGGGATGGCTATAGGTAACCCCTTGTAGAATAAGCATGAATTTCTTTTTTAATGGTAAATAATTGCAAAAGCGATGTTGCTCTGCCTGTTATCTATTTTCTGAAAAGAAATGAATCCTACATTTATCGGGTAATTTTGATGATCGTACAAAGATAAGAAAAATAATTAACCCGAAGTATTTAGTCTGGGTAGCGAATTTGGGGCCGTTTTCATCGTTAGTAGATTCTTCACTGCGTTCCGAATGGCAAGAAATTATTAGTGAAGATGAGCTATAGATTTTATCTATATTAAATTTTATTTGCAATAGAAATTTAATCCTATATATTTACAAAAAACTTTAGGGGTGCCTACGTGCTGAGAAATACCCTTTGAACCTGATGCAGTTAGTACTGCCGAAGGGAAAAGTGAAAGCAATATCATTTGCTGTCTTTTCGATCTCCATTGTGGAGCAATCTCTATAGTTTTTCCAATTTTTTAAAATATGGAAGTAACTATAAACAATCAAAATTACCTTTTGGACGAAGCTTGTTCTCTTGAACAGATGCTTGCACTTGTTATCGTATCCGAAACCGATGGCCTTGCTATAGCGGTTAATCAAACCATTATTCCAAAATCAGGATGGGCTTCACATGTCTTAACCCCACGCGATCAGGTGATCATCATTAAAGCCACGCAGGGAGGGTGATAGAAGGATTGAATGATAGAATGATTGAATGACGGAATGAAAACTACAGTCCATTCAATCAGTCCTTCCTTCATTCATTCAGTCGCTCATTCCTTCATTTTCTCCTTCAATCAATCACTCATTCTCTCTTTCAAACATTTCAAAATGAAACTAGAAAAAACACCGAACCAAGAAGTGATCAGCCGTAGCCCGTTTCCGGCCTCACGCAAGATTTTTGTACCTGGAAAAATCCACGATATACAGGTCGCCATGCGCGAAATTAGTCTCACAGAAACTAAAATCCACAATGGATTTGGCCTCACCGAAGCCAACCCGCCGGTAACTGTTTATGATACCAGCGGCCCATACACTGATACCAATGCACATATTGATGTTAAAAAAGGCTTACCGCGTTTAAGGGAACAATGGATCAAAAACAGGCAGGATGTAGTAGAACTTCCAGCATTATCATCTGCCTATGGGCAGCAGCGTTTGGCTGATGAGAAACTCGATGCCTTACGTTTTACTTTTATCAACAAGCCTTTCAAAGCGCAATCGGGTGCCAATGTATCTCAAATGCACTATGCAAAAAAAGGGATTATTACGGCCGAAATGGAATATATCGCCATTAGGGAAAACCAACAGATTGATCTGCTTAACGAACAATTGGGCAATCAGTACGGGGTGATGAACCACCAGCATCATGGCAATAGCTTTGGTGCCAATACGCCAAAAGGATACATTACGCCCGAATTTGTAATGGCAGAAGTAGCTGCCGGTAGAGCGGTAATTCCCTGCAACATCAATCACCCTGAGCTTGAGCCAATGATTATTGGCCGTAACTTTCTGGTAAAAATCAACGCCAATATTGGCAATTCGGCTGTCACTTCTACTATCGAAGAAGAAGTAGAAAAAGCGGTGTGGGCCTGCCGCTGGGGAGCGGATACCATTATGGATTTATCTACCGGGAAGAATATCCACGAAACACGCGAATGGATTATCCGCAATTCGCCGGTACCGATCGGTACGGTTCCAATTTATCAGGCCCTGGAAAAAGTAAACGGAAAAGCCGAAGACCTTACCTGGGAAATCTTCCGCGATACTTTGATTGAACAGGCAGAACAGGGAGTAGATTATTTTACCATCCATGCAGGTGTGCTGCTCCGCTATGTGCCCTTAACGGCAAAGCGGATTACGGGGATTGTTTCTCGTGGGGGCTCTATAATGGCTAAATGGTGCCTGGCACACCATAAAGAAAATTTCCTTTATACCCATTTTGAAGAAATATGCGAAATCATGAAAGCCTATGATGTAGCCTTTTCGTTAGGCGATGGCTTAAGGCCGGGCTGCATTGCCGATGCCAATGATGCTGCGCAGTTTTCGGAACTCGAAACTTTGGGCGAACTGACCAAAATTGCCTGGAAACACGATGTACAGACCATTATAGAAGGTCCGGGACACGTACCCATGCATTTGATTAAGGCCAATATGGAAAAACAGCTCGACCATTGCGGAGAGGCACCTTTTTACACTTTAGGCCCCTTAACCACCGATATTGCGCCAGGATACGACCACATTACTTCTGCCATTGGCGCCGCCATGATCGGATGGTACGGAACAGCAATGCTATGTTATGTTACGCCAAAGGAACATTTGGGCCTGCCGAACAAAAAAGATGTTAAAGATGGGGTTATTACCTATAAAATTGCGGCCCACGCTGCCGATTTGGCCAAAGGGCATCCGGGGGCACAATATCGCGACAATGCCCTGAGCAAGGCCAGGTTCGAATTTAGGTGGGAAGATCAGTTTAACCTGTCGCTCGATCCTGATACTGCGAAAGAGTTTCATGATGAAACGCTTCCTGCCGATGGGGCCAAGATTGCGCATTTCTGCTCCATGTGCGGACCTAATTTCTGCTCGATGAAAATTACGCAGGATGTACGCGAATATGCAGCCAAACAGGGTGTAGAAGCCGAAGATGCATTGGCAAAAGGAATGCAGGAAAAATCAAAAGAGTTTACCGAAAAAGGAAGTGAAATTTATTCTTAAGCCCCAATGGAACTGATCGTAATCGCCAAACCAACCGTTTTTAAGGGTGAAACCCATCTGATCAACCAGCTTTTCGGAGCAGGTTTGCAGGTGTTTCATTTGCGAAAGGAAAATGCAGACGAAGCTACCTACAGGGAAATTATTGAAGGGATTTTGCCCGAATATCATCCACAGGTTGCCTTACACCATTTTCATTCGCTGGTTAGCGATTACAATATCCAAAGGATTCATCATACCGAAAGCCTCAGGAAAAATATTGACCTGAAAAAAATGCCTGAACATTCAATATTCAGCACTTCTATCCATCAGTTGTCCGATGTCGATAAACTATCACAATATGATTATTGCTTTTTTGGGCCGGTATTCAACAGCCTTTCCAAACCCGGTTACTTTGGGGTTATCCCTTCAGGTTTTCGCTTGGATAAAAAGGTTGACAGGCCAAAAATCATTGCCCTCGGAGGCGTTGCCTTAAATCAGATCGAACAGTTAAAAGAAATGAATTTCGATGGAATTGCCTTACTGGGAGCCATCTGGAACGATCCTTCGCAAGCACTTGATACTTTTAAAAAAGCTCAGGCTAAATGCCAGGTTTACAGTTAACATCCTTTAAAAATACAAACATGATTCAGCCATTACAATATATCTCGCAAGCACCACGAACAGGCACTCATTTAGATTCCATTGAGCAGGTGCTCCAGGCCGGAGGCAAATGGATTCAGCTCCGCATTAAAAACCTGCCCGAAGCCGAAATACTGCCTTTTGCAATTTCGGCACAGGCCTTATGCGAAAGCTATGGCGCAAAACTCATCATCAACGATTTTCCACACCTGGCCAAAGCCGTGGGCAGCTATGGTGTACACCTCGGCCTGCAGGATATGCCTATTGCCGAAGCCCGAAAAATCATCGGCCCGGAGCAGATTATAGGCGGTACGGCCAATACCTTCGAACACATACAGCAAAGGGTAGCCGAAGGAGCCGATTATATTGGTTTAGGTCCTTTCCGTTTTACGCGCACGAAAGAAAACCTGAGTCCGATTGTGGGATTGGAAGGCTATCAACAATTAATGGAAAAAATACAAAGGGCAGGCATTAAGACGCCAATTGTGGCCATCGGAGGTATCGAAACAGCAGATATTCCGGCTATACTAGAAACCGGAATTTATGGGATTGCCATATCTGCAGCGCTCACCAACCAAATACAGACTGCTGCAGTGCTCGAAGAGATCAACAGTAAATTTAATGTCCATTCGCTTTAAAAATAATAAGATATGTTAACAATAGCAGATCAAACCTTTAGTTCGCGCCTGTTTACCGGAACAGGTAAATTTAGTTCGGCTAGAGAAATGGAAAACGCGCTGATAGCCTCGGCTTCCGAACTGGTTACCGTGGCCCTCAAACGTGTTGATTTAAAAAGTAAAGAAGATGATATTCTGCATCACCTTAAACACCCCCATATCAATTTGTTGCCCAATACTTCTGGCGTACGTAATGCCAAAGAAGCTGTTTTTGCGGCTCAGCTTGCCCGCGAAGCTTTAGAAACCAATTGGATCAAACTGGAAATCCACCCCGATCCAAAGTATCTGATGCCCGACCCCATCGAAACACTTAAGGCCACAGAAGAACTGGTTAAACTTGGTTTTGTGGTATTGCCGTATATCCATGCTGATCCGGTTTTGTGCAAACGTTTAGAAGATGTGGGTACTGCAGCAGTAATGCCGCTAGGTTCGCCCATTGGAAGCAATAAAGGCTTAAGAACGATCGATTTTTTAGAGATTATTATTGGCCAGAGCCTTGTTCCGGTAATTATTGATGCAGGTATTGGGGCACCATCTGATGCGGCAAAAGCCATGGAAATTGGTGCCGATGCCGTTTTGGTGAACACCGCAATCGCTATTGCCAAAAATCCCACCAATATGGCTACTGCATTTAAACTCGCTGTAGAAGCGGGTAGAATGGCCTTTGAATCTAAACTGGGCAGCCAGCAGCATTATGCCGCGGCCAGTAGCCCCCTAACCGCATTTCTTGATGAACAGTTTTAACGAGGTTTTCGAATCCTATAATTGGGATGAAACCAAGGCCAGTATTTACGATAAAACAGCTGCCGATGTAGAAAGGGCATTAAATACGCCATATAGGAGCCTTGAAGATTTTAAAGCACTCATTTCTCCGGCTGCACTGCCCTATCTGGAAGATATGGCCCAGATTAGCCAGCGCCTGACCTTAGACCGCTTTGGGCGCGTAATCCAGATGTATATTCCACTGTATTTATCCAACGAGTGCAACAACATTTGTACTTATTGTGGCTTTAGCTACGATAATAAAGTGCGTCGCAGAACGCTCAATCCAATGGAAATTATGCAGGAAGTGGCCGTAATTAAAGGGATGGGCTACGACCACGTTTTACTCGTTACCGGTGAGGCCAACCAAAGTGTACACACCGATTATTTTAAAAAAGTGTTGGATCTGATCAGTCCGCATTTTGCACATATATCGATGGAAGTACAGCCGCTTGATGTGGGCGATTACGAAACCCTTATACCCCAAGGCCTAAACACGGTACTGGTTTATCAGGAAACCTATCATCAGGACGATTACCGCAAGCACCATCCAAAGGGAAAAAAAACCAATTTTTTATACCGTTTGGAAACACCCGATCGGTTGGGACAGGCCGGAATCCATAAAATGGGCCTTGGCGTATTAATCGGACTGGAAGACTGGCGCACAGATTCATTTTTTACGGCCCTGCATCTATCCTATCTCGAAAAACAGTATTGGCAGAGTAAATTCAGTATCTCATTTCCCAGGCTCCGACCGTTTAGTGGCGGTTTGGAACCGAAAGTGGTGATGAATGATAAAGAGCTGGTTCAACTGATCTGTGCTTACCGTTTATTTAACAGCGAAGTAGAACTGTCTATCTCTACCCGCGAAACCGTGGCCTTCAGAAACCAGGTAATCAAATTGGGGATTACAGCCATTAGCGCAGGTTCTAAAACCAATCCTGGTGGTTATGAAGTAGAACCACAATCGTTAGAACAGTTCGAGATATCGGATGAGCGTTCGGCACAGGAAATTGCAGCCATGATCAGAAAACAGGGTTACGAGCCGGTTTGGAAAGACTGGGATATGGGGTTGACCAGCAGGATATGTTAGTAAAAGAAGAATTAAACCGTTACAGCCGGCAGATTATCTTACCCGAATTTGGTTTGGCAGGTCAGGAAAAACTTAAATCGGCCAAGGTATTGGTGATCGGTGCCGGTGGCTTGGGCTGCCCTATATTGCAATATCTGGCCGCTGTGGGAATTGGCGAAATTGGCATTATAGATGATGATGTGATAGCGTTAAGCAATCTGCACCGCCAGATTTTATACAACCACACCGATATAGGGCTGTCTAAAGCAAAAACTGCAGCGGCAAAGCTCAAACTGCTTAACCCGCACGCAAGGTTTACCTTTTATAATGAGCGTTTTAACTCTGCAAATGCAGTAACGATCTGCCAGGCCTATGATGTGGCTGTTGATTGTTCGGACAATTTTAACACCCGTTATCTGGTAAATGATACCTGCGTTTCTTTGGGAAAAACACTCGTTTTTGGCTCCATATTACAGTTTGAAGGGCAGGTTGCTGTATTTAATTATCAGGGCGGGGTGAATTACAGGGACCTTTACCCTGCTCCGCCACCAGAAAGCATCAACTGTGTAGAAGGAGGTGTAATTGGAATTTTGCCAGGGCTTATCGGTATGTATATGGCTAATGAAACCATTAAACTTATTTGCGGAATTGGAGCAACGCTTGCAGGTAAACTGATGAGGGTAGATGCACTGAACAATAGCATGATGGTATTTAAAATTTTGCCCGAAAAACAGACTGAGCCCGTAAAAACGGAAGCTAAAATTGAAACTGTAAAAGAAATTGACCGGTCAACACTGGATCAATGGCTTTTGGATGCTGCAGATGAAGTTTACCTGATCGATGTACGCGAAGATTACGAACACAAAGAAAATAACCTTGGCGGAGTCAATATATCTTTATACGAATTGAGCAATTCAATAGCTTCTATTCCGAAGAACAAAAAACTCATTTGTTATTGCCAAGCTGGGCAAAGGAGTAAAATGGCTGTGCAGGTATTGAGCGGAATTTATGAAGGAGAGGTATTTAATTTAAAGAACGGGATCTGATTTTTGATAGCAAAAGCTGCTGTATCATTTAATTTAAGGTACAGCAGCAAAACAATTTTTCACTAAAAATCTATAGAAAAGCCACCGCCAAGAACAAAGCCCTTATCAAAGTTGGGCGGAAGTTCGCCTGCGGTATACTTAACTGCAATCTTGGTTTTTGTGCCTGGACCTAAATTGATTTTTAGTAGTTTTTCTATCCTGATCATATAAAAATAATTCCAGTCTTTACCTGCGTTTTTTAATAACAGATTACGGTCCAGGTCGTAATACGAATCAAATAAAAAAGCTATCCTTTCGTTTCCCGATAGGATGCCTGTTTCCCATTCTGCTTTAAGGTTTAACCTGTTCATAAATTTCGAATCCTCAAGCAAAGGTGCCAGGCTGGTTTTATTTGCGCCGGTTACATAATCGTAGCCAACCGATAAATCGAGCTGCCTTGGATTGTTGTTTTTTGCTGCCCTGAGCAAACCAAAAGGGAAATCGAGGATCGAACTCAGGTAGGAAGTTGAAACAGAAAGCTGCGGACCGAATGCAAAATCGTAATTTCTGAAATCTTGAGTAGTTTCATGTTTTGCGTGCAGGTTAAACGATAGCCATAAGGGTGAAGCTACCTGCGCAGCCAGATTCCGGATTTCTTCTACAAGCGGATCTTTTCCGGGAGGCAATTCCTCATCGTCATCATCCGCCCCCAGATCTATGGGGCTGCGCGGCCCCAGCTCCTTTCCTTTTATATGAAACAGGGGCTGGCCTTCTAATTTAACCTCTGAAATTAGGCTACTATTTTGGTTTTTATCTTTCGATACCGTTACAAAGCCTTTGCTACCTAATGATAGGTTCAGTTTATTGATCTTTGCAGGATCTTTACCAAGCAGGTTTTTGTCCAGTTGAAACTGATAATCTATTCCAAATGAACCTTTTTCGGGATCTATAAATTTCAGGTCGACCTTTAGCCCATATCTATCGAACACTTTAAATGAACTCGATTCTTCTACAATGCTTTTTTTTACTGTGCTATCGGCACCATCTTTTGTTTGGGCCACCACCAGGCTTCCAAAGCCAAGGCAATAGGTTAATAATATGGCCCTTTTCATTTTCCGTTATCTTTAGTTATAGCTTTGTCGCCTGGAAAAACGGCTTTATCTGCCCAGGTATTAATCATCGTTTCGTTGGTCTGCGCATCGTTATCGAGATCTACCAGGATATCGTCGAGCGCCAGCGAAACAGCGTAATGATCTAAAATTTTATTGAAATTATACGCAAACCTTATTTTTGATCTTTTTATGGCATCCGGATCAATTCCCCAGTTCATATCTTTTACCTTGGCTGCTAAAAACTCATCCCAGGCATCAAATGGATTCACATCATCGAGCGGATTGTCTGATACACCGAAATAGGTACGCTTAATAAAACGTCTTTTCTTTTCTGTTAATTCTGATTCTTTCATGGCAGTTGTTTTGGTTTTTATTCAATATTTATGGTAAAGGTGTAAGCAGAGACAGCTTTTTAAATTGAACTAAATTTACATATTAACTAACTGATCATCAATACCTAATGTTGGGTATATTCGATAAATCAAAACCAGTGAATTGAAAAAAAATGCAAAATTAATATATCAGAGAGACATAGGGCTTAAATAAATGGCGACGAGTAACAAGGTTACCGTTTTACTGCTTGCCAAAGATGAATTGGGAACCTAAACACCAATTTTGACAATGAAAATGCATGGTTGGCTTCTTGAAGCTGATCGCCCGTTTTTACTTCTTTCTTTAGTCTGCTTGCGCCAAAACCGCATATTGCTACAAAAATGGTCGCATATAATAAACAAAGTAAACGGGTTTGTATGTACCTACTGTAGGAGATGTATTTAGCTAAAATTGTTGGAGACAATTTCTTCAATACCCTTGTTGTGTCGATGGGATATGGGCCTGCTGCAGTGAAAAATTCATGATCTTTTACAAAGCCTTTGTACCATACTTTTCCCAATGAATAGCTGGTCAAAGTATCGGGCAAAGTGATTTTTGTTTGGTGCGTTAAGGTTCGGATGTTTAATGGAATTATTGTAGTACCTGCATTTTGCTGCCCAGCTTTAACCGGCTCATAGTGATTACCATCCCAGTACATAGACTTCTCATCTGGGTTGGGCAGCCGAATAGAAGTTGCACTGTTTTCCCAGGCTACAAAGGAGGTACTACCGATTAAAAGTAGAATAATGCAAGTAATAATGATTTGAGGTGTAGAGAAGCGGCGGATGTAAACTGGTGGTAGCGGTAACGTAGGTGGTTCTGGATCATCTGGCTTAGTTGGTTCCTGGAAAAAGAGATCATCTATGGGTATCCCTGGGGATTTCAGGGATAGTAGACACCGGATTTCAATCCAAAGTGTGCACCCGGCTTTAGTCCCTGGAGCCAGGGAAATTTGATTCAATCTGTCCCAAAGATAAAA
>Ga0308165_1000287_pt1 | contig 111443 bp, 88 predicted proteins | sample PhyWR2_FD_201032 | JGI IMG/M metagenome (GOLD analysis project Ga0308165, IMG submission 201032) | Phyllosphere microbial communities from UC Gill Tract Community Farm, Albany, California, United States - DLSLW.R2 | ecosystem: Host-associated > Plants > Phyllosphere > Unclassified | place: USA... | reverse complement strand
GTGAGCTTATCATTTAATTCTGTTTTACTAAACATTCTAAATATATATGTTTCAAGAAATTTTTCATTTGTTTATAACGGATGTTTTCTGTTATAAATTTGCACAGGCTTAAAAAATATTTGTGTTAAGGTAAGCCCGGCTTTTCATTGTGCATAAGTTCTTAAGGCTATAAAACTAAATGAGTTGGTTATTGGATGTACTCAAATGTTTCATATATTGTTTATAAGCTGAATACAAAGCGACAATCGCTTTCAAAAAATGGTAACAAAAAACAAGTCTTGATAAATTTTTCTGGGATATTCAGATAAACGGTTGAGAAATTATGGTGCAATTGTATGTATTTGAAACGTAATCTGCAAGCAAAAGTTTAAAATGTTTATAAAAATAATTAATGTGCGTATTATTTTGTCGCTCAGAAAACTTAAAAATCTTCATATTTGCAGCAAATAAGCCCATATATGACAAAGCAGCAACTTTTCGAGCAGATACAAAAAAAACGTTCATTTTTATGTGTCGGATTAGATTCTTCGTTAGATAAGATACCACAACACCTGTTGAAATATGAAAATCCGATTCTGGAATTCAATAAACAGATTATTGATGCCACAAAAGATTTGTGTGTAGCTTATAAACCCAATACTGCTTTTTATGAATGTTATGGCAAAAAAGGTTGGGAAACCTTAATTGAAACCTGGAAATATATTCCAGAGGATATTTTTTCTATCGCAGATGCTAAACGCGGCGACATTGGAAATACTTCTGCCATGTATGCCGAAACATTTTTTAACGCCTCATCATCTGATATGAGTTTCGATTCGGTTACCGTTGCACCTTATATGGGTAGTGATTCGGTAACGCCGTTTTTAACTTTTAAAGATAAATGGGTAATTCTGTTGGCTTTAACCTCGAATGCGGGGCATGCCGATTTTCAATTGCAGGAAATTGGAGCAGACAGGCTGTTCGAGAAAGTGATTAAAACATCGCAAACCTGGGCAACAGCTGAGCAGATGATGTATGTAGTTGGGGCTACACGCGGTGCGGCATTTGGCGATGTACGTAAACTGGCACCAGATCACTTTCTTTTAGTACCAGGGGTTGGTGCGCAGGGTGGAGATTTAAATGAAGTGTGTAAATATGGGTTAAACTCGCAATGCGGATTATTGATCAATTCATCAAGGGGGATTATCTATGCCAGCCAGGGAGAAGACTTTGCCGAAAAGGCCAGGGAAGAGGCTTTAAAACTGCAACAGGAAATGGAACAGATTTTGATTAAAGCAGGGTTAGTATAAAAAAACTTAATATCAGTTGTTGCTTTGAGAAATAATTTATCGTAAACAATTCAAATATTAAGATCCTGTTTAAAATTAAGTAAAATTTATTTCGTATGTCAGTCTGAGCGTAGTCGAAGACAATTTTTTATAGTTAAGAGAAGCAATCGACTTCGCTATCATTGACGTTGTTTTACAAATAATTATTAATCAGCATTTTAACTTCTTTCGCATTTCCATCCAGCTAGGCCATAGTGCGGTATCCCCGTTCTACTTAAATCCGGCCTAACAAATTTTTCGGGCTGCACCGTCCAAGCCAACCTACTAGCTTCAAAAGAAAAATTTTCAGCCGGTGTTTTTTGTTTCTTTTTGACAGCAAAAAGAAAGAGCCCTTCGGCGGCGGCGAGCCGAGGCAAGACCGCGTGTAGGATAAGAGAAGACAATTTTACGTCACTCATATTGATTTTAAATAATACCCTCAGTGTGACAAACTAGGAGAAGTAATGTAATTGAATAAACTTTAAACAGGCTCTAATAATGTATAAATTGATTATTTTGCCTATAGCTCATTCTCATTCTTTGTGTAAAAATTCTTATATTTAATTGTTATGACTAACCCTTTCGATAATATGGACTTTAAGTCTTTACTTGAGTATGTAAAGAACCTTTCAGCTGCCGAAAAAAAAGAACTAATACAGGTTTTAAATCAAGGCCAGCTTCCGGTGGTTAATGAAGAGCAGGTGGCTTATGTAAAGACACCGGTAACACATACTTCTTTTGATGCGAAGTGGGAGGAAAGTTTATCGGCTTCTGAATTTAAAGTAGCAGCCATTCAGCATATTAATGCCTTGCCTTGGAAATAGTCCGCTTCAGTCCCTCGGTTCTGCTTTATCTTAACGAACTGGTTGATGTGCTTTTTTACGAAAACTATTTCAGTATCCGCGAAAGTGCTATAGATTAAGTGATCAGATTGATTGATATCGCTGAAATCAAAATTGTGAAGAAGCAATATTATAGTGCTCCAAAGGCTATTTCTTATCATGGCAATTGGCTAATCCATTTTAATATCAGTGAGAAAACAACCTGGTACTTTGTATTCGAAAAAAGTGAGAATCGTTATTTGGTTACCTATGTGTTTAACAACTACTCCAAAGAAGCTCAAAATTTAAACTTATAAGTTAGTTGTAGCCAAATAAATTCATTATCTTCAAGGATGAATTTTCCGGAAGATTTTCTTCATTACGTTTGGCAATTCAGGTCGTTCGATTTTAACGATCTGCAAACCACGCGTGGCGAAAATCTGAAAATCATAAACCCGGGCTTGCTTAATAAAAACTCTGGTCCCGATTTTTTCCATGCGAAAATCGAAATGGGTAATACCACCTGGGCGGGAAATGTAGAAATTCATTTAAAATCATCTGATTGGTTAAAACACAACCACCAGGTTAATCCTGCGTATGAAAATGTAATCTTGCATGTTGTTTACCAGCATGATGCCGAAATAACCAGGATGGATGGAACTATTTTGCCGGTTTTAGAACTGAAGAGTCGCATTTCAAAAGATCTGATCAGCAAGTATGAAAACCTGTTCCTCACCCTAACTGATTTTCCTTGCATTGCCCAAATAGGAAGGGTAGATGAGTTAATCGTGGATTCTTTTTTATCAAGAACATTGATTGAGCGTTTTGAGCAGAAAACAAATGCTGTTACAGAAACCTTAAATGAATTAAATGGGAATTGGGATGAGACTTTCTACCGCTTTATGGCCCGTAATTTTGGTTTCAAAATAAATGCTCTACCTTTTGAGTTATTTGCGAAGGCAGTTCCCCAGCATATTTATGCCAGACATAAAAACAATCCATACCAGATAGAAGCATTGGTTTTTGGTGCTGCCGGCTTTTTAAATGATCATTTTGAAGAAGAATATCCCCGAAAGTTAAAAGCCGAATTTCAGTTTCTCCAAAAGAAATATAAGCTTACACCCATTGATGTTTCACTGTGGAAATTTATGCGCATGCGTCCACAAAATTTCCCAACCATTCGTTTGGCACAATTCGCAGCATTAATAGTCAAAGCCAATCATCTTTTTTCTAAAATTATGGAAATAAAGCATGTGGCTGAACTGCGCACCTTATTTGAAGATTTGCCTGTAAACGATTATTGGAAAACACATTATCATTTTAAAAAGGTAGCTTCCTCCGTAAATATCCAGATCGGAAAAGGATCAGTAGATAATATCCTTTTAAATACCGTGGCGCTGTTTTTATTTGCTTATGGAAAACACACGGCAACACAATATTTTATCAGTAGGGCAATAAAACTATTAGAAAGTTTGCCTGCAGAGCAAAATGCAATTACCGATAAATATACTGAAGCAGGTGTGAAGATGACAAACGCATTTGCCTCTCAGGCAATTTTGCAGCTAAAAAAGCAATATTGCGACGAGAAAAAGTGCTTATCTTGTGGTATTGGAATTAAAATTTTAAAACAGGCTTAAGCTTTTCTGCTTTCGAGTAAAACTTTATAGCCTATAATCTGTTTCCATATTATGGAATTTCCACACGAGCTAAAAGAACTATACCCTAATCAAATTATTGAGGTTAGGGGTAATGCCGATGCCTTAACCGTTATTTTAAACGGAGATGTCGATATCCATCAGTTTAAGGCAGAATTGATCAAAAAGTTTTCAGGATTGGAAGAACAACAAACGCTTTTTATAAAACATGAAGATAAGCAGGATTTCGAAAAATTGATTTTGGAATGAATGCATTTGCCATTAAAATTTAACCAATTAAATTCCCTAAATTAGATTGCTGAAAGCAAATCATGTTTTCGGACAGTTTTAATTTAGTGTAGTGCAATTAAGATTTTTAAAATAAGCTTAACATGTTCCAGAGAATTATAACTTATTTCGAACAGCAGAGTTTTGGAGTGTCTACCTATTTAGCCAATAAGCTGAATATGAGTACTGCTAAAGTGCGTCTGTTTTTTATTTATTCGTCATTTTTGGCGGTAGGTTTTCCTATACTGTTCTATTTTTTGGCTGCCGTAGTACTCGATATCAGGACGTACATGAAAAGAATGCGAATGCGGATCTGGGAATAACTTCAGTAGGCAATTTTCAATTGGCAGTTTTCAGTTTAAATCAACCGAAAATTGTGAACTATAAGCAGTTTTCAATTGGCAGTTTTCAGTTTAAATCAACCGAAAATTGTGAACTATAAGCAGTTTTCAATTGGCAGTTTTCAGTTTAAATCAACTGAAAATTGTAAACTACAAACTGTGAACTGAACTAATCATCGTCTCTTAAAATTTCGGCAATTTCATTAAAGCCTTTTTCTGCGGCTAAATCTGCAGGGAGTTTTCCGCCTTCCATGCGTAAAGAAACTTCTGCGCCGTGTTCTAACAATAAAATTATCAGTTCAATATTTCCAAGTTGAGCGGCAGTGTGTAAAGGAGCTAAACCTGCTTTCTGACAAACATTGGGGTATGCACCCGCATCTAAGAGCATTTTAGTGATATTAAAATTATTGGCTGCAACTGCCGAGTGGATTGGAAATACATTGAAGCCATTTTTTGATGCCAGGTTAACTTCAGCACCTTTTAAAACCAGAAAGCGGGCTAATTCCTCATGTCCGAAATAGCAGGCTAAACCAAGTGGTGTAAAACCATCTTCAGAAAATTCATTGATACTGGCAGGGTTTTGAAAAATCAATAGCGTAGCCGCATCGAATTTACCAACGGCACAGGCCTCAAACAAGGTTAAATGATCTACAAATTCAGCAATTAAATCAGCTATTTCTTGTTTTTTGTAATAACAAGCCAATAACAACGGCGAAATATGATGAGAAGTATCAACATTTGCCAATTTTGGATTTTCAATTAAAATTTCTTTTACTGCTTGTAAATTTCCAGCCTCAATTTGCTCTTCGAGTTGCGTTATACCCATCATATTGTTTCAAAAATCGCTTTAAATTAACGAAAATTAAGGAATTGTAAACTTTAATGTCTAAATATATATAGTGTAAGGCAATCTACCAAGAGGTTAAAAACTATTATGTCTCAAAAAAGAGCCATCGGGTGAAAGCTGCCAACTGAAGGTTGCCAACTCATTTGGGCGTTACCCAAGCTACGCAAGGGGCGGGCTTTGCAGGGTTGCGCTTCGCTCCGGTACCGATTAAGGATCGGTACTAAGAGGTATCGTCATTGCGAGAAGGCTTTTTCAGCCGACGAAGCAATCTTACAACGATCGCTACTAGCGTGCGCATTAAGATTGCTTCGTTCCTCGCAATGACGATAGTTTTATTGAATTCTTTGTGTAGTAGCTTGTCTAAGACCTATTTTAGATGTCTTGCATGGCCTTTCCATACTTCTTCAGGCTTAGTACGGGCTGAGCCCAAGGTGAGTCTTAATTCCCAAGAACAACAGACTCATGTTAAATAAACCTGATAGAACGAAAAGCCCGGAACGAAGAATGAGTGAGGACTTGGAGGAATAGCAGGACTATCATGACCGAAGTGCACAGAACCCTGCTTTTCAAAATAATATGACCATCAATGTCGCTTACAAGGTTTGATTTCAATATATTATAGCATTCAAAAGACTTCTTATAGCTATTTTTAGCTCTTTGTTATCACCCTGACCTGTAGGGCGGAAAGCTACGAAGTAAATTTATTTCAGGGTCTATCTAACCTGAAAGATACTGAAACAAGTTCAGCATGACGACCGTATTAGGGAAAAAGGCTAAAAATTGGTCGCTTTGAATAATAATTAATCGGGCTGAAGTTACAAGGTTATAAAAAAAATCCCGTTTAACCTCTCCAGGTAAAACGGGATAAAACCTAAAACAAAATCCGCTTCATATGATAAAACGTTACAACTTGTGTGTTGTTAAAATAATAGACAATATTTTCTGTTTAAGGTTTAATGCCTGATGAATAATTTTATTTAATTTAAGGCAGATTAAACATAAGGTAGAAGGATATATTTACTTTGGTTTATTGCGTTGTTTTAAAAAGAAGAGTGTGGCAGAAAGCTTGTAGCCATAATGGTTGCAATTTGTGATTATTTTTTTTGTCAGGCTTTCGTTAATGCTGCGCAGTTTTATCTAAGTTTGTTCAATATTAAATTATTTAGGATAGAAAATGTCGGTAAGGGGTAACCAGTTTAAAACCAATACATTCAGAGATAAAGGTGCAGAAAGTGCACCCGGCAGATCATCATCAGGCAGGAAACTGAAAGAAAAAATAGATTTTTTGCCAAACTTCGATCTGGCAGATGGCCGTGCAGTTAAAATTGTAGGACTGTTTTTTGTAATATTGTCATTATATTTTCTAATCGCTTTTACCTCGTATCTGTTTACCTGGCAAGATGATCAGAGTTATGTAATTGATGCCAATGGCGGTTGGAGTAACCTTTTTAAAACAACAGAGGAACTAAAGGAAGCTGGCGTTTCTATACCTGTAGTTCAGAATTGGTTAGGTAAGTTTGGTGCTTTATTATCGCACCAGTTTATTTACGAATGGTTCGGTATTGCCTCCTTCTTGTTCGTTTTGGCCTTTTTCATTATCGGTTACCGTTTATTATTTAAGGTTAAAATCCTTTCCATCTCTAAAACATTAGGTTACAGCTTTTTCTTCTTATTGTTTATTTCCTTAACCTTAGGTTTTGCACATAGTTTCTGGTCAGAATCGCCACATTATTTAGAAGGTGAGTTTGGCTATTGGAGCAATAAATTATTAGGTGCCCAAATTGGCGCTGCCGGTGTTGCCGGATTAATCGCTTTTGCCGGATTAACTATATTAATCATTGCTTATAACATCGATTTTAAATTTCCTGAGCGTAAAGCGAAAGAAGTTTACCTCGATAACGATACACCAGATTATGTAAACGATATCAGAGAGCAAGCTGTAAAAAACAAAACTTTCGAAGAACCTTCGGCACCTATTGAATTTCCGGTACGTGATAAAGCACCAGGTAACGAACGTAAACAACAAAACGTAGTGTTACAGCCAAGCCGTTTCGAGGAAAAAGAAGAGGAAGAAAGTGTAGCACCTGTGGTATTATCGCCATTGGCTGCTAATTTGCCATTGGCTACTGCCGCAGCTTCATCAATGCCTTTAGTAGTGGAGCCGCCAATTGAAGTGGAAAAGGAGCCCGCTTTTACAATCGAAAAAACTGAGGAAGATAAAAAATCGGATGACCTGGTTGAGCAGTTTGGTAATTATGATGAAAAACTGGATTTGTCTGGTTATAAGTATCCAACTATTGATTTGTTAGAAAATTATGGCACCAATAAAATTTCGGTAAATGCTGAAGAACTGGAAGCCAACAAAAATAAAATTGTGGAAACGCTTAATCATTACAATATCGAAATTGATAAGATTAAGGCAACCATTGGCCCAACGGTTACCCTTTACGAAATTATTCCGGCTCCGGGGGTTAGGATTTCGAAAATTAAAAACCTGGAGGATGACATTGCGCTTTCGTTGGCTGCCTTGGGGATCCGTATTATAGCGCCAATGCCAGGTAAAGGTACCATCGGTATCGAGGTACCGAATCAACACCCCGAAATGGTGCCTATGCGAAGCATTCTAAATACCGAAAAATGGAGCCAAACCACTATGGATTTGCCTATTGCCTTAGGTAAAACCATTAGTAACGAAGTATTTATAGCTGATTTGGCTAAAATGCCTCACTTGTTGGTAGCAGGGGCAACCGGTCAGGGTAAATCGGTAGGTATTAACGCCATTCTGGTTTCACTGCTTTTTAAAAAACACCCTGCACAACTTAAATTTGTACTGGTCGATCCGAAAAAAGTAGAGTTAACCTTATTCAATAGAATTGAAAGACACTTTTTGGCAAAACTACCTGGAGAGGCTGATGCGATTATTACCGATACCAAAAAAGTAGTGAATACACTAAACTCACTTTGTATCGAAATGGATCAGCGTTACGATTTATTGAAAGATGCACAGGTTAGGAATTTAAAAGAATACAACGATAAGTTTGTTAAACGAAAGCTTAATCCAAATAACGGCCACCGCTTTTTACCATTCATTGTTTTGGTAGTAGATGAGTTTGCCGATTTGATGATGACGGCAGGTAAAGAGGTGGAGGCACCAATTGCCCGTTTGGCACAATTGGCAAGGGCTATCGGAATCCATTTGGTTCTGGCTACTCAGCGTCCATCAGTAAATATTATTACCGGTACCATTAAAGCCAACTTCCCGGCCAGGCTGGCTTTTAGGGTGTTGTCGAAAATCGATTCAAGAACCATTTTAGATAGTGGTGGTGCCGATCAGTTAATTGGGCGTGGTGATATGCTTTTATCTACCGGGAGCGACTTAATCAGGCTACAGTGTGCTTTCGTTGATACACCCGAGGTAGACCGCATTTCCGAATATATCGGTAACCAGCGCGGTTATGCTGATGCCTATCAACTGCCAGAATACATTGATGAAGCAGGAGAGGGAAGCAAGGCTGATTTTGATCCGAACGAGCGTGATAAGTTTTTTGAAGATGCGGCAAGGTTAATTGTGATGCATCAGCAGGGGTCGACTTCATTAATACAGCGTAAACTTAAATTAGGTTACAACAGGGCCGGCCGGATTATCGACCAGTTAGAGGCGGCAGGTATTGTTGGCCCATTTGAAGGAAGTAAGGCCCGCGAGGTTTTATATCCAGACGAATATTCTTTGGAACAATTCTTGAATGGTATGGATAACAATGATTAGATTAAACCATTTAACAATAATCTACTCTAACGTTTCAAAGAAAAACTTAAAAAAGATAAAGATGAAGAAATTAATTTCGGCATTAATGGTTGTAGTTGCGTTTACAACTTCAACTTATGCTCAAACTGATGCGAAAGCTAAAGCCATTTTAGCTGAAGTGAGTAAAAAATACAAATCGTACAACGTAGTTAAAACAGATTTTACCTTCACTTTGGATAATCCAAAAGCTAAAGTAAAAGAAACCCAGCAAGGTACTTTATATGTTAAAGCCAATTCTAACAAATATAAAGTAGCCATGACTAACCAGGAATTGTTTAGCGATGGTAAAAGCCAGTGGACTTATTTGAAAAAGGACAAAGAAGTACAGGTAAGCAATGTAGATAACAGTGGAGATGCCATTAATCCGGCTAAGATTTTCACCGTTTACGAAAAAGGATTTAAATACGTTTATACCGGAGAACAAAAAGCTGGTGCTAAAACCTATCAAATGATTGATTTAACACCTGTAGATGCTAAAAAATCGATTTTTAAAGTGCGTTTAAGTATCGATAAAGCAGCAAAACAAATTGCAAACGTGGTGTTGTTCGATAAAAACGGAAACAAATACACTTACAATGTGAAAACTTTCTCGCCTAACGTAAATGTACCGGAAACTACTTTTGCTTTCGATGCCAAAAAATATCCTGGTGTTGAAGTGGTAGATTTGAGATAACAGATTCAGCAGGCAGCGCAAGATTTTAGCGCTATCTATAAAAAAGCGATTTAATCAGGAAATATCCCTGGTTAAGTCGCTTTTTCGTTTATATGCCCCTTGTTTACTTTTTAACCTGACTGAGTTCGATTAATATTTGAATCATAGTGAGTGTTTAAAGCCGCTTTACCTTACGCGATCGTCATGCTGAATTTATTTTATTAGCAGTTTTCATTGTTTAAAGGTCTAATAGCTACTTTCGTGGTCAGCATCTTTCCTGCTACTAAGAGACCCTGAAATGAATTTACTTCGTAGCTTTCCGCTCCGCTACAGGTCAGGGTGACGAAAATAATACTAAAATACTTAAAGAATATCCTAAAAGCCACATTATTAATCGAATTCAGGTTTTTATGATTTACATTAATGCGTACAAGCAGGATATTCATTTTGTAATTTTATTTCGTTTTTATTTACGGGAACGATTGCATAGATATATATGATTTATGATACATTTTTGTAGTTATATTACTAATTTCATATTAATTAATAACCAAATATAAATCTACAATCATGAAAAAAAATTCAGGTATTCTCGTACTCGGGATGGCTATTGCATTGTTCGGATGCAAGAAAGACAACACTACAATCGCTGATGCTGGAGGTAGTCAATCCATCGTTCAGCCAAACAAACTAGGACTTGCAGCTGCGGCCGTAAGTGCTACTGTAACTACTGAAGCTGCTTTAAAAGCTGCCATATCAAACGCGCAACCAGGTGATGTGATCACCGTGAGCGGTACCATTTACCTCACCAGCACCCTTCAGTTACTTAAAAGCGGTACATCAAGTTCTAAAATTAATTTTACCGGCGGGATATTGGATTGTTCAGGTATTTCTGGTGCCAACTGGGGTGTAAAAGTAAATGGAAGTTACTGGAATATTACCAATATGACCATCAGAAACGCACCCGATTGCGGAATTGTTTTCCAGACAGGTGGCTACAATTATGTTAATAAGGTAACTACGCATGGAAATAAGGACTCCGGACTTCAGATCTATAACGGCGGTCACCATAATAGCATTAACAATTCTACTTCTTATGATAATTATGATGTGGCCAACGGTGGTGAAAATGCAGATGGTTATGCCTGTAAATTATCTGCTGGTGCAGGTAATAGTTTTAACTCGTGTAATGCTTACCACAATTCTGATGATGGCTGGGATTTATACGGACAACCTTATACCGTGGTGATGAATAATTGCACCGCTACAAATAACGGTTATGGTTCAAACGGCGATGGAAATGGTTTCAAACTGGGTAGTGCCGGACAAAATGTTCCGCATACCGTTACCAATTGCAAATCCAATAATAACAAAGGAAGCGGTTACGACGGAAATGGAAACGCCGGCCATATCACTACCACTGGCAGCGGTGGCTCTGGTAATGTAAAAGGGCTTTTTAACCGGATTAATTAAGGTTGTGCTCCCCGTAAAAAGGTTCAGTTGGAAACAACTGAACCTTTTTGTTTTATTGCAGTCAGGGTTTTTAGATGTATCGTAGATTATGTACTGCTTTTCGAAAAGCATGTGCAGTAATTTTTAGGTTACACCAGTCCCGCCATTCGCTATAGGCCCGATGAAGAATCGGGCGCTGCCGCTGCTGTCGGGTTTAAGTGGCCTGGGCCTTCTAAGAGACAGTGGGTTTCGAGGATCTGGATGACAGGCTTACAATGAGTCGTCATCTCGACCGTAGCGGAGAGATCTTTTAATCCAGTTCAAAGATCTCTCCACTGCGCGTTGCTCCGGTCGAGATGACGCCGATTTTGGAATATTTCATTTATAGGAATGAGTCGGCGAGGGCTTTTGTAACCGATTGCTAACAGCATCCTAATTTTCTAAATGTTTTAGAAATGAACATTACACTACATTTTTTTTACTGCGGTATTTATGAATGCTGCGCAGATTTATCTAAGTTTGTTTCCAATGTCATTGCCACTAACAAACCATACTTTAGAGAAATTAGAAGCCCTGCTTTTTGCTATGGGTTATAAGGTACGTTATGAGAAAGGGAACTTTAAAACGGGTTCTTGTCTGCTCGAACACAATAAGGTTGTTGTAGTAAATAAGTTTTCAAATCTGGAAGGAAAAATTGCCGCATTAGTTACATTGGTAAAACAGACCAATGCCGACGAAAACCTATTAGATGAGAAACAAAGACAATTTTATCAATCTTTACAGCAAACCGAATTGTTTTAATGGAAATACAAAGCAAGGATTACTTATTTAGAAAGGAAAGTTTAAGCAGATGAAAGTTACTTTTTTAGGCACTGGTACATCACAAGGCGTTCCTGTAATTGCTTGTAATTGCGAAGTTTGCAGGTCTCCAGATCATAGAGACAACCGCTTAAGAACATCTGTTTTAATAGAAACAGCTGATAAAACCATTGTAGTAGATAGCGGCCCTGATTTCCGTTACCAGCTTTTGCGGGAAAAAGTAAAAGACCTGGATGCCGTTCTGTTTACGCACGAACACAAAGATCATATTGCAGGTTTGGATGATATCAGGCCATTTAATTACCTCTTGCATAAGGTAATTGATGTTTATGCTACCGAAAGGGTACAAACAGCATTAAAAAGAGAGTTTTATTACATCTTTGCCGAAACCAAATACCATGGTTTACCGCAGATTAATTTACATACCGTAACCAACGGTGAAGATTTTCAAATTGGCGAAAGTACCATCATTCCATTTGAGGTAATGCACCATTTATTACCAATTACAGGCTACCGGATTGGCGACTTTACGTACATTACCGATGCCAAAACGATATCGGAGCAGAGTTTTGAAAAAATAAAGGGAACAAAAATATTGGTTATTAATGCTTTGCAGAAAGAACCACATATTTCGCATTTTACCCTGGGCGAGGCCATTGCTTTCGCCAAAAGGGTAGGGGCCGAAACCACCTATCTTACACACATCAGCCATAGTTTGGGTAAACACGCCGATGTAGAGCAAGAATTGCCGGCAAACATCAGGCTGGCCTATGATGGTCTTAGTTTTGAGCGTAATTAGATAAAGCCTATTTAAAATTAAGTAAAATTATTTCGTATGTCAGTCTGAGCGTAATCGAAGACAATTTTATAGTTAAGAAAAGCACTTCGACTTCGCTACCACTGACGTTATTTTGTAATTGCTTATTAATGAGTGGATTAAAGCATCATGCATTTCCGTATAGCTTGGCCATAGCACCGTATCACCGTTCTACTTAAAACCGGCCTAATAAATTTTTCGGTCTGTACTGTTCTAGCCATAACACTGGCATTAAAAGAAAAATTTTCAGCCGGCATTTTTTGTTACTTTTTGATGCCAAAAAGTAAGAGCCCTTCGGCGGCGGCGAGCCGAGGCAAGACTGAGCTGTATGGCATAAGAAATCAGTTACATCATTTATATTGGTTTTTATAAAATAAATTATTTCTCAGTGTGACAAACTAGTAGAAGTAATGTAATTTAATAAAATTTGAACAGGCTCTAAATTATTACCATTATTAAAAAACGAAACTGCCGCAATACGTACTCCCAGATATCCCCATTCTGTCGTCTGCAATGAAAGCCATCCAGGTGTGAAATGTCTTTCCTTTATAAAAGGAAGGAATTTCCAGGCTTTCCCTTTCTTTTAACCGCCTGGCGCCACTTGTTTCATAGATGGCCATTTTATTGTCCACATCATAAACCATTAACATCACCTGGTCATGTTGCCTGGTATAATCGCTGTTAGCATTATCCATCCAGCTGAAATGTACACCCGCATCGTCGTGTTCCAGCTTAACACCCTCTGCACCGGTTAGATTTCCAAAGCTTAAACGCACAGCGGCATAATCGATTTCGCCGACGGCATTTTGGGCATTCAGCATGTTATAGGATTTTGCAACATTATGGGCGGTCATCCCGCGTTTTTTCGACTCCAGGTTAAAACCAATCCGGATAAAAGCAACAATCGGACTTAAGAAGGTCTGCATCATGGTAAAACGGGATCTGCAGGCCTTCTGATCAGTACTACCGGTTTTGTTTTTTATGGATTTTCTGCGTTTGCTCCTGATGACCCATTTTCCGTTCAGGTAATAACCCGTCACAGCACCCACCGTCCCGGTGAAGCCACCGTTAATTCCGTTTTCTATTTTTCCCATGATTGCATTAGTTTAGATAATACAATATAGTAAATTGCTGATTAATAAACAAATAAGTTGTATTTGCTTCTGATTTACGTCGGTTTTTATTCGGGTATAATTGTCAGAAGTCCGACGAAACCCCGGCCTAAGTGCGTCGAAAGTCCGTTGTAACAATTACCCTATTATGTCAGTGTCAAATACTGGAATAAGTTTACAATTTGCCCGATCCTGGAAAAGGTTTGCCATGTTAAGATTTGCTTTCCGGAATTTCAGTTCAAAAAATATTTTATGAATATTGCAGCGCATTATGGTTAATTTATATATTTGCAACAATTCAAACCCAGGTGGCGAAATTGGTAGACGCACCAGCTTGAGGGGCTGGCGCCCGTATGGGTGTGGGAGTTCGAATCTCCTCTTGGGTACTTTAAAAGCTTCGGTAGCACCGAAGCTTTTTTGTTTATAGCTTCAGTTTATATCTTACCTTAGCAAGCCAATAATATAACTTAAAAGGCTGATTTTTTCTGGCCTTGATGCATATCATTTTCAAGCAATCTGGTGATTTGATTAATAGTGTTTTCCAGATTAAACAGAAAAGCCGTATCAATTTTTTTTGATACGGCTTGTTTTATGGGATGCAGCTTTTCGCCTCTGTAGGGGTAATCGCTATATCCTTTAGTTAATCATTGGTTTTAGTTGCCAGGATCTTTCACTTTCTCTACCACGTCTTGTATGTTCTGCGGTAAATTTGAAAGTAAATTATAACCCGTTGCACTTTCTATATCGCGTACAGACACAATATAGTTCTTCCAGCTTGGATTTGTGCTGTTGATGTTGGGTGTGTTGATGGCAATAACCCTTGTCGAACTACTCACGCGGCTGATATCATTGTCTCCCGTTTTTAGCAGCACTGCCACTTTCCATACGTTTGCCGGAACGGTAACTTTGCCATTGTTGATGGTGTTCACTACCGATGCACTTGCTGAACCGATGCCGCCTGTGCCATAACTTCCCATGATCACATAAACCTCGTATCCGTTCAATGCCTGGGCGCGGAGATAACTTTCAAAAGATTCCCATGTTTTCTGGTTATTGTTCGGCGCCTGAGGGATCATGTTGGTCATCAGGAAAGTTGCTGAATTGGCAGTATTTGAGCTTGTGCGGTCACCGCTTGGACAGTTATGCCCCCTGTCAAAACCAGAACCTGAATAGCTGTTGCTCTGTACCTGGTACCAATTTGCCGGCAGGCCTGTAAATGAAGCGAAATCGTCTTTTCTGCTTGCTGCACCGGTAAAGTTGTTCGGATCCAGGTGCCAGCTTACCCAGTTTGGTGTCCCACGGGTCATGCTGTAACTCTCGGTGTAATATTTTTGATCGATCAGGTAATTTTCTGCTGAAACCAGGTTGGCCGTAGCGCCTGATGGGTTACCAAAAAGTAGGTTAGAATTATCACCTCCTGCCGGTGGTGCATCCGCACCTGCATCGGGCGTGCCTCTTCCGGGGCTTGCTGAGGTGCCGCCGTTATCCACAGGATCCGTATCCGCTCCACCTACGGTAATGCCTGGATCACCTGTGCCTTTAAAGATGATGTCATCGATATTGATCCTGGTTGTACCGGCTTTTTTGATCTGAAAGCGTATTTTGCCTGTTGTATTCACCTTAAAGGAATCGGTAACCAGTGTGGTGCTGTTTTCTGTAATATCAGTACCTAACTGCGTGAAGGTTTTACCGCCATCGGTAGAAGCCAGAAGCTGCCAGGTTGAACTGGCGTCTGTTCCATATTTGGCATGGGAAACGTAAATCATTTGAGTGCCTGCGATATCAAAGTTCATGGACAGGTAACCTGTTCTTAACCGGACAGACTTCGCACCGTCCTTGGCATCAGCTGCAAGATTGCCCAGCAACGCATCGCTCAACGTCCATTTGCCGGTTAGTAACTGAACACTGTCTAACACATAAGAGCCTTTGCTGCCAGATTCGAAAGTCTCCGTTATGGCATAAGCCATTGGTGCTTTTGGTGGTGGTGTGGTTGGTGTTTCATCTCCGATGCTTGTTTTTTTTGAACAGGAGGATAGGATCAGGATGCCGATAAATCCTGAATAGGTAAGGATGTTTTTTAATTTCATGCTTTGATTTTAATGTCTGTTTGTTCGCGTTAACGTAGATCATTTTTCAATGCGCCGCGAAGATATGGAGAAAAGATGTCTGTTGTGTTAAATTAATATTAACAAAGAGCAGGGTAATTGCAATTGGGTAGAATGCTGGTGTCAAATGCTCGTTTCGCCACGGTAACTACCTGTTTCACCACGTTCAATGATTGGTTTTGATTTCTTTACCTAATTTATTTGGCTGAATTGATAGGGGAAGTCTCTGTTAACCGGCCCAAATTAATTAACTGTTATAACTGGTTCGGCAAATTTATACTTACTGTTTTGGAAAGCACAAGTCAGCCATAGCGGTTCCCCAACCGCTAAGACTTGCGCCAGGAAAGGGAATCCTCGACCTGAGCGCTGAAATTTATCGCAAAATTGTAAAATCAATTTGTAATTGATATTCGCCCATGTCAGTTCCATGGAGTATCGACGAATATGTGCTTATTGAAACGGATGAACAATATGTAATGGGTATTTTGGAAGAAGCCAATGCGGATTTGCTTTTCGTTGGATATTGACATAAGCCAGTTTTTGTGATTTGATTAGTTGTTACAAAGCACCATTAATTTACTTAATTCAAAAGTCACTTAGATTTCTATTATTTGTGCCGCTATCAATTCCATGCTGATTCCATTTTTGAAATTGACTTTCTTTGTTTCCGTCCTGAATTTTTGAAGGGACTGGACGATGTTGGTATTCACTCTTGGCTTTAAACTGTTGCAAATCTGTCCCCTAATCGAACCGTAATTGTCTACGTTATGATTTTCGGCAAACAGGCGGATGGCATTGATCAGCTGATCGGTCGCTTTTCCTACCCAGCCTGAAGAAACTCTTTCTTTAAGCTCGACGAAAATAAGCCCATTATTGACCTGGAGCATGCCGTCGCACAGGCTTTCGATATAAGCATCGTTTGGTGCCGGAAGGGGTATCGCTAAACAGTGATCTAGCCCATAGAAATGTGCTGTGAGCTGATGAGGATTATCGACTATGCCAATCCATTTGTTTTTATCCGTTTCTATGATGTAGGATGGGTTTTTGGCCGGTGAGGGGTCGTCGTATAGTCCAAACTCTTCTTTATTGGACTGGGTATGGTGGGCGCTAAAAAAGTCTACTGGCATTGATCTTCGATGTCTAGCAGTTGAGAAAATAGGATGTTGGACTGTTCCAGGATCTGGTTCAGGTAATTGTCGTCAGAAGGGAGGCCCTCGTAGCTGTCCAGCTTGATCACTTCTCCTTTGCGGTTGATTTCATAAATGACTAGTTCGTCGCTATTCAAAGCAGCTTTTGTAGGTACGATTTTTTCGATTTCCTGCAAGAGTTGTGTTTGTTTTTCGCATTTGTTAATCTTTGCCAAAACGGAAGCTGCTTTCACAGCCAGTGTGAGAAAACTAATGACGTACGGGCTGTGCGTAGTCATGATGAGTTTATTTCCGCTGCTGCCATTGTTGAAGATAAGCAGGCTCTTCAGTATTTCCCACTGCGAGGTTGGGAACAGGTTCTGTTCAGGTTCTTCGACGATATTGATGAAAGCTGTTTTCTTGTATTTGTTCGCAACTACTGATAATGCGGCCTGTCTCTGCTCTTCGGTCAGGTCTAGGTTATTATGGATCGATGCGATGTCTGTCTTAAAGCGTTCCAACTCTTCACTGTTCATCGGTTCGGGTGATTGCGATGATGCTTCAACGATGTTTGAAAAATACAATGAGATCAAATACAAGGGAACAACCGATTGGATGCCACTAGAAGCTTCATGCAAGTTCACAATATAGTCATCACCCCTCACCACCAAGGATTCGCTGGCACTGTGATACATCAGGTCAAGTTCATTGATCGGCAACCGGATAATGCCACCATTCATGCTTCTGAGTACCTCCCTGTAAGTATACTGCAGGTCAATCAGGGTTTCTGGTACCATTCTGGAACGCCTGTACTCATAGGTGAAGTTCAACAAGTTCCGTTCGGCGGGCATATATACTATCTGCGGCAGATGATACTGTTGCTTTTTGCTTTTCTCAATTTTCACATGCTCACCGTCAATGGAGATATTGATCGAATCGCCGCGGTAGTCAATCCGGCTTGCTTTTTTGAGCAGCTTTTCGCCAAAAATATCTAGTTGTTCGGGCTTAAATCCCTGCAGATAGGATTGGATATTGTGAAAATACAGTCGTTCATAAAACTGGCCAATATTTTTAAAGTATTCCAGTTCATAGTCGCCTCGAACGAGGGATTTTTCGATCCAGGTGAATGTGGAAATAAGCTTGGCAAGCGTACTTTTTCCGGTTCCTTGCGTACCGATGAACAGGGTGACCTTTTTAATGTCAATCCATCCATCGTTCTCTAGGTATCCATTTTTGATTGGTCCGAAATTTTTCACTCTGATTTTAGCCATTGCGTTTATACGTATGTTCCAAAGTTAATAAAATGCCGCCGTAAAGTCGAAGGAAGTTGGTTAAGTTCTTTAGGCCAAGACATCTCCCTTTGATATTTGCGGGAGTTTTTGTTCAGTTTTAATCTGGTCAAGGTGATCTAATCGAAAATCACCTTGATTTTTTTGATGCCGGATTAAATGAATTTTTTTCGTTCCAAATCCTCGATTATTGTCTCAATAATTAATAAAAAGCGATTTAAATGTTCAATTATCTTGCTGATCGGTACTTCACCGGAGTTCAAGCTTTCTAATATTGGCTCCGGTTTTTTTTATTTTCTGTTGATTTGCGCTTTAGTAGAAATGATTATCATGAATAATTTATTTATTGAGTTTTTGGAAAGCACAAGTCAGCCCCGACAGTTCTCCAACCGCTAAGATTTGCGCTAGAAGAGGTGATGAATATGCCCAGATAGTTACACTTCACAACCTCGATTTTATTGTGGAAAAGTAATTGTAACGAAAATGTTGCAATAAATTACAAATGGCTATATTTGATTTAAGATAATAAAAACAGACATGGGAACTATCAAATCAGTATTAGATTACTACAAAAACAATGCAGAGCAAATTGCATTAGAACTTTCAATTGGTGATGAACTAATGAATGAAGTTAAAGCGGTGGGTGGCGAATTGGTGATAAATAGAGAAAAAGGTACATTTGATTTCATCAATATAACTGATGAATTAAAAGAGAAATTAAACATTAGGATAACGAAACTCAAAGAATCTAATCATGACAATCAATAAGATCGATGATTTATTAAAGTATCTTGAACAATACACATTACTACCTACCAATAAATCAACACCCGATTTAGAACAAAAGGTTATTGATGAAGCTGAAAGAAAAAAATTAGTTTATCAAAGTAGTAAGCATGCATATAAGTTGGATAGCTTGGGTTATGATGTTTTAAAATCTCGTTTAAGTTGGGAACAGTTTAATGAGTTACAAAATACTAAGCATCAATATGGCATTGGTAAAGCACTAGCAAATGCAGGGATGAGTACAGGTTTACCAAACTCAATGAAATATGCAGCAGAGGTAAAAGCCAGAAGCAGTTATATTGAAGCACTTGAAAGAGTAGCAGATGAACCACAAGTATTACCATTGGCACCTGAATTGTCAAGATGGCAAAAGTTTGTGAATTTACAGGATAGCCCAAAGCTAAATCAACGGATTACATTTTGGGCAGGTATCGGTGGTATCATCAGTGCTATAATTGCAATTGGTTTATTGTTTACCTTATAAGTTTAATTGAATATATTTGAGAATTAACAATCTCAATATGAAAGAAGAAATCTTTTTAGGCTTAAACAAAGGCCAATTATTTGCAGCCCTTGCAATAGCATAACAATTATTAGTGATATCTGGTATTTATTCACACTTTTTACTAAAAGAAAATTAACTGTCAGTAAGCTAACAATACAGCTAAAGCAGGTAAATTTTTGGAGCGAACAAAAAGATTTGGTACAGCCAGAATTTGATGATGAGTTTTTTTATTAAAGATTTATCTATTGTTAGGCATTGCGTATTTTAACGAAACTGATCGGTCCGTTTCGAGTCAAACTGTACGCGAATTTAACTGCCAGGCAATTGCCTAAATTGTTCCTTTCCCTCTGAGGCGCCCTAAGACGCTAAAAACCTATCCCATAGACCAAACATAATATCAGATAAGATTTTATTGTCTGAAGCCTTAAATTATTAAAAATATTCTTCCGAACTGCTATATAAAGCCCTCACAATCCGCAAGGGCTTAAATTCATTACCCATTCTTCACTCAAAACTTCCTTTCCCATCAGCAACATACCTGTAAATCACCAGGTATTCAATTCCGTTTTTTTGGAAATGCCCGATAGGAATATCGCCTTTTTCAAAGTAGGCCGATTTGCTTTCGAAAGGAATGCCGCAAAGCATGGTATTAGGTTCTATTTGATGATAAACAACATCGTTTCTGGTGCCTGCAATAGCCATCAATGCTGATAAATTTTTACTCGATCCTTTTTGGTTACACCTTGGATGGTGCGGGTGTTGATTGGCCGATACCCAGGAACCGGGCGCCATTGGTTTATAAAATTTGCCTAATGGAATATCAAACCGGCGGGGCAAAAAACAAGACGCTATTGTCCCGTTGGGGTTGAGGGTTCCGGTTTCTATAAAGAAATGGGTAATTTGAATCCAATGCCGGGTGAGTTGGTATACATATTCCCGAATGGAATTTTGTCCATCTTCTAAAAATTCTGCCCAACCGCTGTAGCGTGGCAAGGTCATCGTGATTTCTGAAACATGCCCATCAATATGATGTAGGGTAGCCTTGATCGCGCAAATTGCAGGTAATACATTAGTGTTGGCTGATTCAGCTGCAACCTGAGCAGGGAGCTGTGTGTTTTGATTTTTACAATTGTTGTTTCGCATAACATTGTTAAAAAGATCCTGGGTGCTGCGAAACAACAATAAACTCTTTTCAGAGAAAATTTAGATACGGTGCCAAACCGCTCACCCAGGAATATTGTTAAAAATTGATTTGCTTACTTAATTGGTTCTCTGTCTAAGTTGAAAATTCTGTTTATTATTATTTCGCATAGGCAATTTAGAAATAATATCTTAAATCACAAAGAAAAATCTTCATTATTAAATTTGGTTTATCATCAGCGTTTAAAGTAGATTCGGTTATCCTCTTTTCCTGCTTTAATTTCTTCATCTGGGTCGATACTCCAATCAATTATCTCGACGGCTTAAGTTTCATTATACAGTTTGGATTCTTTTTCAATATTAACGACTCATCGATTGTTTTGTTTAAATTTGAAGTATGACCAATTATATCGAAGAAATCAGAGGTATATTAGCTGCAGCCAGACAAAACGCTTATACTGCTGTGAACGCGGCAATGGTTGAGGCATATTGGTTGATCGGAAAACGTATTGTTGAGCAAGAACAGCATGGTGAAGAAAGAGCCATTTATGGAGAAGCTATCTTGAAAGAACTTTCCAAAGCTTTGACAACTGAATTTGGGAAAGGTTTTTCCTATTCTAATTTGCGTAATTTTCGTCAATTTTATCTCACCTACCGTGATAATGAGATTTGCTACACACTGTGTAGCAAATTGACATGGAGCCATAACCGGTTAATTATGAGGGTTGAAAATGAGGCTGCAAGAAGATTTTATTTAAACGAAGCTGCTGAACAGAATTGGAGTGTTAGAACTCTGGAGCGTAATATTAACACTTTCTACTATCATAGGCTTCTATCTTCAAATGATAAAACTATAAATCAAGCAGACGGTAAAGTATTAGAGAAACAACTACCAGAAGATTTCATTAAAGACCCCTACATTTTTGAGTTTCTAAATATTGAGCAACCTTCAACTGCAAATGAGTCTGAAATTGAAACAGCATTAATCGAGAACTTACAGCAATTTTTGCTTGAGTTAGGAAAGGGATTTTCTTTTGTGGGCAGGCAATTTAGAATCAGCACCGAGATAGATCATTTCTATATTGATTTGGTATTTTATAACTATCTGCTTAAATGTTTCGTGTTAATTGATTTAAAAGCTGGCAAACTTACCCACCAACATGTCGGTCAAATGGATATGTATAGACGGATGTTTGATGATTTAAAGAAACCAGAAGGCGATAATCCAACAATAGGTATTATTCTTTGTACAGAGAAAAGTGAAACGGTAGTTAAGTATTCTGTGATCAACGATAATCCCAGACTCTTTGCTACTAAATACATGCCTTATCTACCTACAGAGGAAGAATTGATTGCCGAAATAGAACGGGAAAAGGTAAAACTTAACCTTTTTAATAGTTAAAAGACTAGTTCATATTGCCAAATTTTTGCAGGTAATTACATCGGATTGGCAGAAGTTACCAAGAACGTTTTTAGCAGATTAGCAAGCAAATGGATCGATTATAAATTCATGCCCGAAGATTATGTAGGCAGCGAAGACAAAATAGTAGCTTATGGAACTTATACTGGAACCTATAAAATTACAGGAAAGCCATTCATGGCAAGAGTGGCCCATGTTTGTAAACTGAAGGAGGGAAAAATAATCAGTTTCGAGCAGTTTGTAGATAGCCAGCCGGTAAACGATGCAATAAAATAAGCTCAAAGTAATATTAATAAACACAGGTTATCACGATAAAGATCCTCAAGCAAATTATAGCAGAAATAAAGAATACGAAAGAAGAAGACACGCATCAATTGCAGGATTTGATATTGAAGTACATTTGTTATGCTCCAAAGATGCCTTTGATGATTTTCAGAATAAAAAGCGATTTAAATGTTCAATTATTCCTGCTCATGGTTAGTCTGCTAAAGTTGAAATAGGAGATTAGTTTAGAACAACTTAGTTGTTGTTGTAACTGAAGCTTATCGTTAAACTATGCGAAGCCTGTAAAATTGGAATTAATACTAATTACGGATAACAATTAACCTTTGGGTTAGGGCTGTTAATCATTTAATGCTGTCTGGTGTCTTTAAATTGCCATAACACATTGATGATTTTCCAGCTTCCATTTAGTTTGACGATGTGCAGGTAGTCTATCCATTGATCAGCAATTAATTTTACAGATGCGGTCCGTTCTGAAACATCCAGCAATTTTACTTCTTTCTTTGGGGAGGACGGAAACTTATCATTGTTTTTATTATAGCTTTCGGCCAGTAAAACCATAGATTCTGTGCTTGTCTCCCTGATATAGTCTTTTCCTGTTGGCTTATCTTTCCAAAATGTTCTCTTTACCATTCTTGGATGCAAGGCACCTTCCATTTGTGCCGGGTTTGGTTTGTGCTGCGATTCGATATAATCGAGGGCTGATTGCCTTATTTCTATGCTGTCTTGCCTGGTTTGCGAAAAGATAGCGTTGCTTATGAAAATAAGTGCAATCGTAAATAAGAGGGATTTTAGAGTCATTTATTTTGGATTTTTGTTTAACAAACGGTTTTCATCAGTTCTGGCCTGTTGGTCAGTATTCATTTTTAAATTTAATGTGTTGCAGCTGGATGCAATACTGCAGGAAGAATATATTTTTCCAAAATCTGATCTGCCTGTTGATGAGCAAAAGAAGTTCCATACGCCGATGCGTTAACCACTACCACCAGCCCAATCTGTTTAAAGATGTAAATTTTATTTCCACCATTTCCGGAGCTGTACCAGACTTCCAGATTTTTGCCGTCGATTTTAATGGTCTTGTTCCAGAAAAGAAACCCATAAAAGCCGGGCCTATCCGCAGGAAGTGTTTGCAAACGACGGAAGGACTTGTTTACCCACGATTTGGGAACAATTTGCTTACCGTTCCAAAGGCCCTCATTGCAGTAAAGTTGCCCGAACTTTGCGAAATCTAATGCTTTTAGGCGTAATCCTCCACCGGTGAATGGTTTACCCATTGGCGTACGTGCCCATTCGAGTGAGTCTATCCCCAGTGGATCAAATAATTTCTTTTTCGCATAAGGCTCTAAACCGCCTGGTATTACTTTATCCATGATATCTCCGAGAAGCATTGTGCCAACGGTGAAATAAGACCATTGTTTACCATTCTGCTTGTGTACTGCCATGGGCAGATCAAGCGCAAATTTAACGTAATCGGCAGTAGGATACATATGCTCTTCATTGCCGGGAGATTCCATCACATCATCATTTCCATCAAAAGCAGCGCTCATTGTTAACAGATCAACAAGTTTTACACTATCCTTTTTCGCAGATGGATTTCTGAATTGCTTTAAACTGTAAAACTCACCCAATTTCTGCTGCTCGGATTTAAGGTACCCATCTCTAATGGACAAACCAAGTAAAGCGCCTGTAAAAGACTTGCCAACGGAGCGTGCATCGTGAAGGCTTGTTCTGGAAGATCCGTTAAAATACTCTTCCAATAACAAGGACCCTTTTTTAATCACAACAATTGAATTGATCTTTTTGTAAGACTGGTCGAGTATTTTGGTATTGAGCCGTTCAATCAGCTCCTGATTATATTTTCCCGCATATAATGGCCAACCACTTCCTGGCTTAATCGGTTGGGGCTTTATTAATTTTGCATCAACAGGGGGGAGGATTCTGGTCATGTTAATATCTGCTGCCAGCAAAATCGGAGAATAGATTCTATGGCCTGCATCGATATAGACCCTAATTTGGATGCTCAGTTTTTTTGGTGTCTGTCCGAATAAACTTATACCCGAATTAATCATAAATCGATCCCACATATACAGGCTCCACAGCCCGGATTTGCTCCCGCTGATTAGAACTACTGAGAGGGGCTTTCTAACCAATTTATCCTGTAAAAGAATGGCACCGGGATTTAAATCTTCCTTATAAACGGGTTTGCCCTCTATCAAAAAAGAAAACTGAAAATTTCCGGTTTTTAAGGCAGAATCGACGGGTAGGCCGGGTGCCAGCTTTTCGAGTTCTTCAGCAAGTGATTTTCCGGTGTTGATTTTCAGGTAGAGGTCTCGACTACTTCCAATATTATAGCTGGTAATAGCGGGTTCTTTTGATAAAGAATCAGTTGCGTTAGGCCGGTGATCGAGAAACTCCAGGTTTTTTAATTGAGCGCTTGCCGTAAAGCAAAGGCCAATGGATGCGGCAAATACGGTTAAAAATAGAAATTGCTTCATAGAAAAATATTACCCGACAAGGTTAGCTTTTTTTGATTCTAAAAAATAGTACAGAATTAACATGCAAAAACGCTTTCCATTTTTACTTTAAATAACGCTGATATTGGTGCGGGGTAAACCGAAACTCTTCTTTGAAACACCGGATGAGGTGGGTCTGGTCGTAAAAACCACATTCAAAAGCAATCTGGATGGCAGATTTTTTTCCGGCATTGAATTCTGCCGCTGCCCGGCAAAGTCTGATGGTTCGGATGTATGCTCCAAGGTTACATCCAAAGTACTTTGGAAAGTATCTGGATAGATGGACAGGGTGTATGCCTATGGTACCTGAAATAGATTCTAGAGAATGACTTTGATCAGGACTATCATGAAGCATTTGGATGAGTTTATCAACCCATTCAGGAGGTTGTTTATATCTGCGATAATTCGAACTGCTGGAAAGTCTGTCTACCGCATTAAAAGCTAGCGTATGGAGCGATAGCGGCGTGGTATCATCGGGATTTTTAGTAGAAATTAAGATTTGATGGAAGAGGGATTTTACCAGTGGATTGATTACTTCAAGGCTGCCTTCGGCCATATTTTTGCCAGCAAATTCCAAAAGCCATTTAGCAGACAATTCCAGGTGCATTCCCCTGGTGTAGCCCTTTGGCTTTACATTGTAATGCGGTTCCTGACAATTATGGAAAAGTAAAGTGCCCGGAACACATTTATGGTGATCTTTTTTATTTATTTCAGAAACATTGCCAGCGATCAGGAAAGTAAAGTAAGCATTGTCATGATAGTGCCAATCAACGAATTCGTGAGTATATTCCGTATTGGTGAGGATGAGCCCATCCAATTTGATGGTTTGATCAGTATTGCCAAAAAAAATTCCCGATGTGAGCTTTTTCATTAATGATTTTAGCTTTAAGACACAAAAAACAGGTTGGAGTTACAAGTGATTTCTGTCTGTCAATTCCTGGCCACAACAGCTCCCAAACCGCTAAGACTTGCGCCAGGAAAGGGAAATCTTAAGATACGTAATTGTTAATGGCTTTGGAATACGCAGGAACTACGCTTACGGTATCTCTTTGTTCTACATTTGGAACATTAGAGACGACCGCTTCAATGATAATCAATTAGAATAGGAGGTGGACATTTGATAATGCAACTCGGTCTGGCCGGTTGTACTGAATCCCAATCGTTCGTACAAAGCTTTAGCTCGCTTGTTTACTTTGAAAACCTGTAATTCGATTTGTTTTGACTTAGATTTTGCTTGCTTAATTAAGTCACGTAAAATTTCGGTACCAATACCTTTGCCTTGAACGTTGTCGCATAAGAGAAGGCTTTGAAGGTAAATATGAGTTTTGTTCTCTGTAGTAATAATAAGCCCGATAGCATCATCGCTTTCATCCAATATGATTTTAATTTTTTCAGACTTGAAGTCTTCAATGTGGAATTCTAGCTGCACTGCATCATCCCAACCCCATATTTTCTCTATATATGGCTTGATTGACTTTCTTTTGATTTGAAAGATTAAATCGAAATCGGCATCTATAGCTTTTCTGAAACGTATCATGCAAATATGTATTTCCAGTACGGAGACGATAAAGATAAATCAATATTTACTTTTTTTGCAAAAAAAATGTCACTCTGATAGCAACTCTTCACCAAAAATGGGGAAAAGACACTTTAGCGAAATTCCCAGTTAATTATCATTTATTTAGATTGATTTGATTAGGTTTGACGATCTATTGATCGAAAAAACAATATTCCCTTCCTTTAAAAGGATAACAGAAAGACAGGTTGATATGCTAAATTAACCTTTTTTTGTGCCTCTATCGAAATTTGTATATTTACTGAACTAAGGTATCAAATCCCGCCCTCTGGCGATAAACTGGCCCATTACCGACAACTTTAAAGAACATGTTATGAGAAGAACATTTTTTCTGATTACAACTGGATTGTTATTATTTAATCTCGCTTTTGGTCAATCTAATCATTATAAGCAGCTTGACAGCTTATTTGGCGCGCTTTATAAACAGAAAATGTTCAATGGGAATGTGCTGATTGCAGACAAAGGGGAAATCATATTTGAAAAAAGTTATGGCCTTGCTAATGAGCAAACCGGGCAAAAAATTAATAACCAAACCATATTTGAGTTGGCATCTGTTTCCAAACAATTTACTGCTATGGGAATTGTTTTGTTAGAAAAACAAGGAAAACTGAACTATGACGACAAAATTTCAAAATATATTCCCGAACTAGCTTTTTACGGAAACATCAGCATCAGGAATTTACTTAATCACACTGGCGGGCTTCCCGATTATATAGCATTTTTTGAACAAAAGTGGGATAAAACAAAAATTGCTACCAATCAGGATATTGTAAATGTCTTCGCGAAATACAAACCAAAAGCTATTTTTCAACCCGGTGAAAAATACGAGTACAGTGATACCGGTTACACTTTATTAGTGTTGATCATAGAAAGAGTATCAGGTAGGACATTTGGACAATTTTTGAGTGAAAACATCTTTCAACCATTAAAAATGAAAAACACGTTTATCTACAGAAGTAGATTTGAACCAAAAAAAATAGGTAATTATGCTCTTGGTTATGTTACAGATAGCTTAGGACACAAAGTGCTTCCCGATAGTTATGGAAAAGAATTTTACACTTATTATCTGGATGGAATTGTGGGCGACGGAACAGTAAATTCTACAACAGCGGATTTGTTAAAATGGGACAGAGTACTTTATACCGATAAATTGATAGATTCAAAAGATAAAGAAGTCCTATTTAATTCGGTAAAAACTAAGGATGGAAAAGACACTAATTATGGATTTGGGTGGTTTGTAGGGAATTCGAAAAAATATGGCAAAATCGTCTATCATTCCGGAGGTTGGCCAGGGTATTCCACTTACATAGAAAGGCATTTAGATAATGATAAAACGATAATAATCCTGCAAAATCATTCGGAAGCAAAAATAAATTCATTTTTGCAAAAAGTAAGAACGATCTTGTATAATTAATCTTAACACAAGAAAATTATGCTTTTTAAGGGAGGGCCAGGATCGTATGACCTATAATTGCTTGTCGTTATTTTTGCCGAAATTACCCAGTTTATGCTACATGCGTGAATACCATGAGAAAATGAATAATGTGGACAGCGAACAATTAGGTGATCCAGATAAAATTGCAGGCGCATTTTTGCAACTGCTTAACAGTTCAAACCCCGCAACTAATCTTTTCCTGGGCAGTATGCATTTAACAAGGCAAAAATTAGAATTAAACAATTGATTGGTCATATGGAAAGTTCTAAAGGGCTTTTTTATTCAACGGATTTTCGTTCATAATCTAGCCACAGAACGCGTAGCGGGCCAGGCGACCCATATTAAGTCGCCATATCGGCATGCTCGAGACACTCATTTTCTATTCTAAGCCACCACCCAAAGAACGGTAAAGATCAATAATGGCATTAAACTGATCCCTGTTAATCTCTGTTTGTTCGAGTTCATTCTGCAGGCTATTATTTTGTGCTACGATCACCTCCAGATAGGTTGCCATTCCACTGTTGAAAAGAAGCATGGCATCTCTGCTTGCTTTTTCAAGTGTTGCTCTTTTTTCATTGACCAGTTTTGATCGCTCGTTTGCATATTTAGATTTGACCAGGGCATCAGATACTTCTCCTACGGCAGTCATTACAGAAAGACGGAATGTTTCAGCGGCTTTTTGTTGCTTGATCTTTGCAATCTCATAGGTCGTCTTCAATTCTTTCTTTCTCAATATCGGTTGCGCAATGTTTGCGGCAAAGTTTTTGGCCAGTGAACCAGGAAGATCAAACCAGTTATTGAACCTGAAAGAATTCATCCCTACAGAAGGTGTTAAACTTAATGCGGGATACATGGCCGCTTTTGACAATCCTGACCTGGCATTTGCCGACATCACGGCGTATTCTGCCGCCTTTACATCTGGCCGCCTGCTCAGCAAATTTGCTGGTACGCCAGTAGGAAATAAACCTGTTTTGACCAATTCCACTTTGCTTTCTGCCCGCTGTATATTGTTGGGAAAGCTTCCGCATAGAATGCTCAGAGCATTTTCCTGAACTTCAATGTTTTGTTTGGTCAGCGGCACAAGCAGCTCAGCTGTTTTTTTCTGTGCCTCTGCCTGGTATACCGCCAGCGAACTGACCTGTGCTGAACGAAACTGCAACTTAATCATCCTCAATGTACTGTCACTTAGGGCTGCGTTTTTTTGTGCAACTTTAAGCTGTTCGTCGAGCGTAATGAGGTTGTTGTAACTTTGCGCCACCTGTGCCACAATCCGGGTTTTAAGGGCGGCCAGATTTTCTTTTTGCTGGAAGAAGTTTGCCCTGGCTGCGGCTTTTTGCATTTTTACCTTGCCCCAGATATCCGCTTCCCATGATAATGAAAGTGTAGCGTCGAAATTATCCAGATAACGTTCCCCGGTAAACTGTTCATTCAAGGAACCATTAAGTGAATTTTTTGAAGGAAAGTTTCTGGATGCACCAATCGCCAGATCCAAAGTAGGGAGCAAACCTAACTTCGCTTGTTTATAAGATAGATTCACCTGGTCCAGATTCAGCACTGCAACCGCCACATCTTTATTTTTTTGCATGGCCTGGTCGATCAGTTGCACAAGTTTTGGATCCTGGAAGAAAGTCTTCCAGGGCAGCAGTACCGTATCTCCCGTAACATTTATCGTTTGCCTGTATTGATTGGGAACCTCAAGCTCAGGGCGGCTATATTTCTTGCCAACGGCACATGAGCTCAGGTAAAGTCCCATGACCAAAAATAAATATATGTTGATTTTAGCTGTTTTCATCTTAATGGTTATTTGTATTTACAATGTGTTCCTCTTTCTTTACCGATACCTTTTCCTGCAGGTATTGGAATAGGATGTAGAGTAATGGAATAACGAACACGCCAAAGATTACCCCTGAAAGCATTCCAATTGCGGCGCCGGTACTGATTGAACGGTTACCCATCGCTGAGCCGCCCGTAGCGATCATCAGTGGAATCATGCCTACAATAAAGGCAAGTGAGGTCATAATGATTGGTCTTAACCTTGATTTTGCGCCTTCAATTGCTGATTCAACGATCGATAAACCTGCTGCCCTGCGTTGTACCGCGAATTCTACAATCAGAATTGCATTTTTGGCAAGCAATCCAACCAGCATGATCAAACCTACCTGGACATAAATGTTGTTGTCAAGTCCTATTGCTTTAATTGCAGCGAACGCACCCAATATGCCTGTTGGAATGGAAAGTATTATCGACAATGGCAGCAGGTAACTTTCAAACTGCGCAGCAAGCAAAAAGTAAACAAAAAGCAGACATAGCCCTAAAATCATCACCGTTTGGTTACCAGAAGATTTTTCTTCTAAGCTCAGGCCTGTCCACTCATAACCATAATCGCTTGGCAGGGTATTTAGCACATTTTTTTCCAGGGTTTCCATGATCTGCCCACTACTGGCATCAGGGCGTCCGACTACGCTAATGGTTAATGCATTGAAAAGATTGTATCTCGAAAGCGATTCCGGGCCGTAAACTTTGTGCATGGTGACCAGCGATTTTACCGGGACCATTTGATTCTGGTCGTTGCGAACAAAAATTTCATTGAATGCATCTTCATCGGTTCTGAAAACACCTTCGGCCTTTACGTTAACTCTATAGAATTTACCGAAACGGGTAAAGTTCATGCTTTGATCTCCCGAGAAATAGGTTTGTACAGCACTCATGAGCGCACTCACACTGATGCCCATCTGGTTGGCTTTATCTTCATCTACCTCAAGTTCCAGCTGCGGATAATCTGTTCTAAAAGTGGTATAGGCGTATTGAACGCCTGGTTGCTGCATGATCTGGCCGATCAGTTTATCAGACATCTTTTTTAATGCTGCAGGATCTTTTCCTGCTCTGTCCTGAAGCACAATTTCTGAACCACTGGTTACACCATACCCCTCAATTGGAGGACTTCTGAAAGCCATTACAGTACCTTCCTTAATTTCTGCAAACTGCGCGGTAAGACTGCCCATAATATCATCGATATCCTGCACTTTGCCACGCTCTTTTTTAGGTTTTAATTTTATGAAACCCACGGCATAAGCCGGGCTGGCATTGTTGGATAGGATGTTGAAACCGGTAATAGAAGTACTGTTGAGCACCGCTTTGTTGTTTGCTAAAATCGTATCGATTCGGTTGGTTACCGCCGTTGTTCTGTTTAACGCAGTTCCGGGAGGCATACTTAAACTAAAGATAATGAATCCGTCATCCTCCATAGGTACAAAACTTTTTGGGGTACTCATCATCAACCAACCAGCCCCGACTGTTATGATCAGTACTAACCCTGCACCGACCCACTTTCTGTTGATCAGGAATTTCAATCCTTTAATATACTTCCCGGTCAGGTTATCAAAACCAGAGTTGAAAGCAATAAAGAAACGTTTTTTGAAATCTGGCTTTTCAGCCTGAGCAGCATGACCGGCAGCATGGTTGTTTTTCAACAACAACGCACATAATGCCGGGGTTAGCGTTAAAGCGTTCACTGCGGATATAATAATCGCAATGGCAAGGGTATAAGCAAACTGCTTATAAAATATACCGGAAGACCCTGTCATGAATCCAATTGGGATAAATACCGCCGACATGACCAGAGTGATGGAAATTACCGCACCTGTGATTTCGCCCATGGCGCTATGAGTAGCTTCCTTTCCGGTCATATTTGATCCTTCCATTTTTGCGTGGACGGCCTCTACCACCACAATTGCATCATCCACCACAATACCGATGGCCAGCACCAATGCAAATAAGGTTAATACATTGATGGTAAAGCCAAACGCAAGCAAAAAGAAAAAAGTACCCAGGATAGCCACGGGCACAGCAATAGCTGGAATAATGGTGGATCGAAAATCCTGAAGGAATAGGAACACCACAATAAATACCAGAATGAAAGCCTCAATCAATGTAGATTTAACCTGTTCGGTAGCTTCATCCAAACGTTCTTTTGAGCTCAATAAGCTAGTGTGGGAAATCCCCGGGGGAAAAGATTTTGAAGCCTTTTCCAACTCTGACCTTACACCGATCTCGATTTCATTTGCATTTGATCCGCTGGCTTGTAAAATGGCAACGGTAACCGCATTTTTTCCGTTTGCAGTAGTGTTACCGCTATAAGTTAAAGAACCGAACTCAATTCTGGCAACGTCTTTCAACCTGACCAGATCTCTTCCATTCCTTTTTACAACGATGTTCTCATACTCTTCTGTTTGATTTTTTTTACCCTTGTAGCGCATCACATATTCCAGTGCTGCATCCGATTCCTCTCCCAGTTTACCTGGAGCCGATTCAATGCTCTGCGCCGCAATGGCCTTGTTCACATCATCTGGGATCAGGCTGTAACTGGCCATTTTTTGTGGATTCAGCCAAACCCGCATCGAATAATCTTTCTGTCCATAAACCTGTGCCTGACCGACCCCGGGAACACGTTTGATTCCAGGGATTAAATTGATGTTCGCGTAGTTTTGCAGGAAAAGCTCGTCATATTTCTTATTGTCATCGGTAACGATGTTGAACATCATGATCATACTGTTCTGCTGTTTGGAGGTGGTAAGCCCCATCCTGATTACTTCCTGGGGCAGGATCGGAGTGGCTTGCTGTACCCGGTTCTGTACATTCACAGCTGCCTGATCGGGATTTACACCCTGCTTGAAAATTACGGAGATGGAAAATGTTCCGTCATTACCTGCGGTAGATTTAATATACTGCATATTTTCTACACCGTTGATTTGTTCTTCCAGTGGGGTAACCACCGAACGGATTACGGCCTCGCTATTTCCTCCGGGATAACTGCCCGATACCATTACAGTAGGGGGGGAAATATCCGGAAACCTGGTTACTGGAAGCCTGGTAAGGCCAATGATACCCAATATCAATAGTACCACGGAAATAACCGTAGCCATTACGGGTCTGTCTATTATTTTCTTTAACATGATTTTTCTGAATTTGCCCGGAACTATTTTTTCGTTAAATCACCTTTTGAAGGAGTAGGATCAACCTTCATCCCATGGCTAAGGTTGTCGATGCTGTTGATTGCGATTTTGTCACCAGCTTTGAGTCCACTCTTAATAATGTATTCATTGCCATCGTGTCCGGCGATTTCAATTGGCTTCATTTCCACTTTATTGCTGTCGCCTAAAACGTAAACGAAAAGTTTATCCTGAATATCTTTTACGCCTGCCATTGGTACACGCAATGCAGAGGATATATTCCGGCTGAGGATAATTCTTGCTGAACCACCAGATCGCAGTATTTTATCTGGATTTGGGAAAATCGCTTTAAGTGCCATTGTTCCTGTAGACTTGTCGATATTACCACTTGCCAGTTCCAAAGTGCCGGTATGGTCATAAACTTTTCCATCCGCCATTACCATTTCTACTTTATTTCCTGTTAAACCTGATTTTTTATCTTTGGTGTAAGCAATAAAATCAGCCTCACTCATTGAGAAATACACAAATACCTGGTTAATATCTGACAGAGAGGTTAACGGTGCCACATCACCTGGTGTTACCAGGTTCCCGGTTCTGTTGGGGATTCTACCGATATAACCACTGACTGGCGCTTTAATTACGGCAAAGTTTGCATTGATTTTGGAAGATCCCAATGCCGATCTGGCCTGGGCAACCTGCGCACTCGCTGCTTCATATTGTGCCTGTGCAGTTTCGAGTTGTAATGGTGAAACCACCTTGCCCTCAACCAAAGGACGAATCTTTTCTAACTCGATTTTTGCGGTAGATTGTGCAGCAAGAGCCGACTTTAAGCTGGCCTGGCTGTTATTTACCTGTTCCTGGAATACGTCGCCTTTAATTTTAAAAAGTGCCTGGCCTTTGTTTACATAATCACCTTCCTTTACATAAATCTGTTCCAGGTAGCCGGAAACCTGGGCCTTAATATCTACGTTGACCGATCCTTCTATTGTGCCCGGGTATTTTTGTTCTATTGTAGAGGCTGCGGGTGCAACGGTTAGGAAATCCACTTTCGTGGCTGGCTGTGCAGGTGCTTCCTTTTGATTGCAACCACAAGAAAACACCACGATTGATATTGCAATAAGCAGCAGAGATTTTGATTTTCTTACTGCCTGAATCTTCCGTTTTATCATTTTTATTTGATTTTTACCGTGCAAAAGAAGATGTTTTATGGCATGTTTCGAATCGCAAAGTGTCTCAATCGTTGAAAATAAGCCTTGAAACATCTACATCTCCAGCACGAAACGTTGATGGAAAACTCAAGAAATATAAATGATTGGGAAGACAAACAGTCTAAGCGTTAAATTATTCTTTTTTATAAGGGCGAGATGGGCGGAACTTTAATTTGCAATTCATTAAAACCAGCGACTGACGGTTATTGAGCTATCCAAACCTTAAGTGCGGCGGCCTTATCTCTGCTCACAATAATTTCAACATCCGTTCCTTTAAGGATCACTTTGAGTTTGCCGTTGAAATAATTCAATAGCTGTTTCATAGCGTCTATATGAATAATGTATTGCCTGTTGGCACGAAAAAATAACTTTGGATCAAGTTGTTCCTCGATTTCTTCAAGTGTATTAGGCAGGATGGCTTCAGTACCGTTAACCAGATAAGCTGTGGTAATCCGATGCTCAACACCAATGTACATCATTTCGCTTACCTGAACCACCCGGAAGCCATCTTTGAAGGGTAGCAGGAATTTATTTTTATAGTTTTTTGGGCGGAGCTCATTGAGTAAGCGTTCTATTGACCTATCATCGTACACAGCACCTACCCATGACAACTTGTTCAAGGAATTTGCTAACTCCTCTGGTTCAATCGGTTTTAAGAGGTAGTCGATCCCATTGTGTTTAAATGCCTGCAGCGCATATTCATCGTAAGCTGTTGTAAAAATAACAGGACAGTTGATTTTCACCTTTTCAAAGATCCCGAAACTTAAACCATCAGTAAGCCTTACATCCATCATGACTACATCCGGACAAGGATTATTTTGAAACCACTTTACGCTATCAGAAATACTATCCAATACAGCCAAAATATTAACCTGCGGTATTTCCGCTCCAAGTAAACGGATCAGTCTATCTGCATTTGGTTTTTCGTCTTCTATGATGAGAATATTATTTATCATTGATTAAATAGATTTGTACCTTGAAGCTGTCATCTTTGGCATCAATCAGGGGCGGCTTTTTCGAGAGTAAATTAAAGCGCCTCACAATGTTGGATAGTCCGATACCTGTAGATTCGGTGACGGGATGTTCTAGTGTCGCGATATTATTTTCCACTATCAGTGAGTTGTCTTTATCGCTATAAATCTTAATGATTAGCGGAATACGTTTACTGGTAATGTTATGCTTAATTGCATTTTCGATCAACAGTTGCAAGGTTAATGGCGGTATGCTCAATTGATGGAGACTTTCGTTAAGGTTGATTTCAAAATTAACTCCTGCACCAATTCGATGTTTGGTCAGAAAAATATACGCATTCAAAAACCTGATTTCTTCGGCAAGCGGTATTAAATTCTTTTTGGAATTAATGAGCAGGTATCGATATACCTTAGCAAAATTTTCTGAATATTGATAGCCAAGCTGTTGATCTTCCAAAATAAGTTCGGACAGTACACTCAGGTTATTAAAAATAAAATGTGGATCGAGTTGTAATTTTAACGCATTCAACTCTGCTTCAATAGAAGCTTGCCGGAGTTGAGATACATTTAGCTTTTGCTCAGCCACTTCCAGTTCAGAATTTTTCCAGTTATTGATCATAAAGCTGCCAGTGTTTACACCCGTAATGATAAAGGATATGACCAAACTGACCGCCAGCCACTGGATCAATCCCCTGATATCATCTATTGAGAGTTGCTGGTTAATTTGTTCGTTTTTATAGTAAATCAAATACATGCAAAACACGTTAATGATATTGAACGATAACACCACGCCAATATTTAAGGAAGTTTCAATCAATAGACGTTTGGTGGCATTTCTTGTCCATGGAATTTTTTTGTTTAGGCGATGATGGATGACCAAAGCTGCTTCAGCAACCAAAAAGCAAAATAGAAAGGAAATGAGCCATTCAATTATAAGGTCCAGGGGGCTCCTTGAAAAATAATTCTTCCAGAAATCTGCATACGGGTCTATGATGAAGGATACCAGGTAATAGAACACAAACGTGCAAAGCAGAAATATAATCCTCCTGTTCTTGTTGCTTAAGAATGTATCAACCTGATTTTTCATACAGAATTACGTTTAACAGCCAGGGGGCACTAATCCTTAAACGAAGTTACATTATTTTTGGTAAATTGGTTTGAGTAGGATGATGTATGCCAGCTCGCGATCCTCGTACCTTCCAAATTTAATATTGAGGTTAAAAAAGATTCGTTCGTCGATTGATTTGGTCTCATAATATTTGTCGATTGCAATCTGTTTATAAGGCCAATTGTTAGGTCAAGCGCTTGTTCTGATTCCATATGATAATATAGCAAACGCTCTCTTTTGTAAGCACGGCCACTCCTATATATTGCAATCAAATGGGTAAAACCAACACATTCATCGAGTAGGTCTGGAGGCAATAGGTAATCCCTTCTGATGTCTTTCATTTGCTTTGATAAGATCGAAAAAGGTATGCCGTCTTTGAGTAATTTTACCGATAACCTCTTCAAACCAGATAACGTCGCTACTGTTGATTTCTTTACCAAGATGTTTATTCTTTATATATTCTCTGCCAATCATATTTTCGATCAAAAATATAGATGCTTCGGTGAGGCTGGATAGAAATTTGACTCAAACGTGTAAAATCAAACCTGAAACTAAAAAAATGATGACTGAATAAATGAGGTAATTTATTCAAGATAGCCGCTTTCAGGTTTTATTCATTTTATTTAGCTTCCCGGTTTTCCTCATTAGGAGCTATCGTGTGGACACATCTTTTGTTACCTATATATATGTTTTTTAGTACTTCATTAAGGCGGTCGTCATGCTGAATTTATTTCAGCATCTTTCCAGTTATAAAAAGGCATTTATTTCCAAAACATTAATTAAGCAAGCATTGTCTTTTCCGCTCTGTGCCGCGGTGGCATGGTACTTTGGAGCGCCAAAGTACCCAAAGCGCTCTGTCAATCCAGCAATGGGCCTTTTACACAATCCTATACACATCAAAAAAACAGCGGCACTTCGTTTTGTGTTCAATACTTCTTTAAAACTTTAAATTAGCGTTTCTGAACACAAAACCACTGCGTTTTAGGTTTGGCAATGCTATTTGTTCTATTCTGCACCTGTTTTTTTGATTTCTCCGGCCCTTGGGATTGACGGCGTTCTTCGGTTAAAACAATGGGTTATTTAAGGAAGCTAGCAAAACGCCTAAAAAATTAAACTCAAAAAGATGTGTCCACACGATAGCATTAGGAGGGGGGCTCTGTAGTCTCACCTTTGAGATTTTTTGAAAAATCGCCGACTATCTTGTTCCTAATGCCATTAAGTTAAGCCATTAGGCATAAGAAAATAACTTAACCACAGATAGGAAGGATGCACACAGATATGAAAATCCGTGTTTATCTGTGGAAAGAACCCTTAATTTAATGACATTGACCTTGTCCCGGGAGAAAGTTTATTAATAAAGGTCATAAAATCCGTCCCGATAGACATCGTTATTAAAAGTAAGTATCTGATCATAGCTATGTTGGCCATGACAATGACTGGTAGCTGTCTGAACCAATTTCATTCTTATCACCTTAGTACTCCTCCCTGGAGCCGTGTTTTTCTCTGGCAACAATAAACAGCGTGGAAGCTTAACTAGCAATATATCAATATTTTGCCGCTTTTAGCTAATATACGATCAGAATGGTTGCCTTTGGTGGTGTATATTTAAATATTACAAATTTTTTATACAATACTGTAATAAATACCGGAATAAAGTGGGCCCGCGCCTTACCACTTTATGCTGAATGCGGAGGTGTATTGTAAAATCTTTTATTTTAAGTATTAACCCATCATAAAAATATTTTTCACGAACAGCCTGTTGATCTTCTGAGGGGAATCAATCCCCATAAAGATGAGTACGCTCTGTGATGAAATTTAATCAATCTATAAACCTAATCAACTAAAAAACCAAAATGAAAAAACAAATTTTATTCTTCCTGATCATTGTATCGTTATCAGGCTGTAAAAATGAATTCAACGCCATTCAGCCCACTCCGCTAATCAAGCCGCAAAATCAGGGTAGAATAGCAGCGGTTGCAGCTGCTGCTCCTGAAGTCTATATTCCGCAGGAACTAAGCTCGAATGATTTTAATAATTCGGCCAGCACATGGAGTTGGTCAAGATCCCGCTCTTCCGATCACTTTATTGTTTTCTGGGCTAAACCCTATGGCACTAACGATCCAAATTCAACCGCTGTACCAGCAGCATATCGGGTGAACATTACCGACCTGCTGAGCAAAGCGGAAGGCTTTTTTCAATTGAATGTAACTGAATTAGGTTTTGCTAATTTAGCTACATCCAAGCTGAACAGATATAAGATGATGATCTTTATCAACTATCAAACGGAATGGCTGGCTACTGGTTCTGGCTATGATAACGTAATTGGCGCCCTGTGGGTTAGCCCATCTACTATGCAGCCGGTTGGTCATGTAATCGGTCATGAGATTGGGCATAGTTTCCAATATCAGGTTTTTGCTGACCAGGGTGTTGGCGGGTTCCGCTATGGGTTTGGTGGCAATGGTGGTAACGGCTTTTGGGAGCAAACGGCTAATTTTCAGGGATTCCAGAGTTATCCATCGACGGTTTTTACCGCATACGATTTCACCGTTTACAAGGATAATTACCACCGCCATGTTCACCATGAATGGTATCGTTATGCCAGTTACTTTATACTCTACTATTGGGAATTTAAAAGAGGACGTGATTTTGTCGGAAAATTATGGCGCGAGTCCCGCCAACCGGAAGATCCTATCCAGGCTTATATGAGGCTTAATGGTATTAATGTGGCTACTTTTAATGGAGAAATCTACGATCAGGCTGTAAGATTTGTAACCTGGGATATTCCTTCACTCCGGACTTACGGTACCAATTACCATGGCGCTCAAACGTGGAATTATACCACGCTGAGTGACGGAAGCCACCAGGTAGCCTATAATCGTGCACCGGGTACCACTGGTTACAATGTTATCCCTTTAACTGTTCCTGCCGCAGGTACGGCTGTATCAACCGTGTTTACCGGTATGGTTAATGCGCCCGGGTATAATCAGGTGGCAAATCCGGCAAGAGCAGGTTGGCGCCATGGATATGTTGCACTTTTAAATACAGGAGAACGCAGGTATAGCGGCATGTGGACCAACAACGCAACGAGTAGCTTTACTGTACCGGCTGGTACAGTAAAATTATGGTATGTAGTAACCGGAGCGCCGACTACCTATGCACCACATCCATGGGATGAAAACGAAGCCAATGATGACCAATGGCCTTACAAGGTAAAATTCACGAACAGTTCTGTGTTGTAAGACATCGCTAAATAATACATTTTATGTAAATTAAGATCAGGCCGTCTCAAATATGTTGAGGCGGCTTTTTTTACGTATTAAGTTCATTCTTGTCCCGTCAATGATATTACGGTAGCCGAAATGGACCTTAATGAAGATTATACTTTGACCACAGTTATTGGAGGGCGGCAGCGCTATTGGCTTTATGCTGGTACACCTGGCGGGCCACCTTGCCTGTCACCCTGGGCAAATCAATTACCAACAGCGGATTACCAGACTTTTAATACTGAAAATTTCATTTTAATTCATCATCCGGTCGATTCCTTTTTTGCTTTTTCCGTTAGTAATACTTACTATTGATTACACACAAAAAACAATATACAGATGAAACGTTTACAAGTAAAGAAGGGGTGTTTTCTGATGCCCTTTGTAAGGGGTATGATGTGCTTACTACTCACCAGCTGGCTAGTGCCTGCAAATGCACAATTTTCGGGAGATCGAAATGAAAAGGAGTATTATAACAGGATCTTTTCTATACTTAATGGAAGGATGGGGCCTATTGGTAATACTGATGTAACCTATTACACCGGAGATTTTTACCCGGAAATTAAAGGTAAGATAAAATCTATCGGCAATACTGATATCACGTATTACACAGGAGATTTTTATCCGGAAATTAAAGGTAATGTAAAATCTTTTGGGAAAACTGATATTACCTATTACACCGGAGACTTTTACCCGGAAATTAAAGGTAGGATAAAATCAATAGGTACAATAGATTTGATTTACTACACCGGAGATTTTTATCCTGAACTTAAGGGAAAGCTAAAATCAGTGGATAAAACTGATGTGACCTATTATACCGGAGACTTCTATCCGGAAATTAAAGGTAAACTTAAGTCTGTTGGTGATACAAATATTACTTATTATACAGGAGACTTCTATCCAGAGCTTAAAGGTAAATTAAAAGCTGTTGGCGATGCCGAGATCATTTATTACACCGGAGATTTTTATCCGGAGCTTAAAGGTAAAGTAAAATCAGTGAATGGGAGTTTTCCTGAAAGCATTTTGTTCCTTTTCCCCGAACTGGGCATAACCAATTAGCATGCTGAACAGATTGAACAATAAAGGATGGTACCGGTAGTAGGGGTAAGCTTAGTAACCTGAGTTCGATTAATAATGTGCTTTAATTTGGTTTATCTGGCGCTTTGTATGAACGGTCGTCACCCTGAACTTGTTTCAGGGTCTTTATAGCAACGGTTTAACAGGAAAGATACTGACTACGATTAGCTATCAGGCCTTTAAAACAATAAAACTGCTAATAAAATAAATCCGATAGCTATTGGATCAACATGATGAAAGGGCTAGCCAATTTGTCCTAATAAAGTACATTAATTTTTAAACATTATCCGAACTCAGGTTAGTATGATCGTATTTGAATCCGGAACAAAAGATAGGCTATCTTGTTTTATCCTACGGCGCTGTCTTGCCTCGGCTCGCCGCCGCCGAAGGGCTCTTTCTTTTTGGCATCAAAAAGAAACAAAAAATGCCGGCTGAAAATTTTTCTTTCGAAGCTGGTAGGTTGGCTTAGGCAGTGGAACCCGAAAAATTTGTTAGGCCGGATTTAAGCAGAACGGGGATATTGTGCTATGGCCTAACTGGGCGGAAACACTAAAGTAATTAAGTGATAATTAATAATGATTTGTAAAATAACATCAATGGTAGTAGTAATTTATTTTATAAAATCAATATGAAGGATAGGTGATTCAACGAATTAATAGGCCGTGAAGAATCGTCATTGCGAGAAGGCTTTTTCAGCCGACAGCCTGTCCCGACCTTTCGGGAAAGCAATCTTACAACGATCGCTAACAGCATGCGCTTTAAGATTCCCGCCTGCGCGGGAATGACGATCTTGCTAATGGATTCTGTCAAGAGTAGAGGTTAGAATTTTTCGAATACATTGGAAAGTTGGTGACAGATATACAAGGGGCGTCATTTCGACCGCAGTGGAGAAATCTTTAAACTATTTTAAAAGATTTCTCCATTTCGCTGCGCTTCAGTCGAAATGACGGCGATTTTTTAAATCTGTCATTGATAGCTTGTAGAAGGGCCTGTTTTAAACGTCTTACAAGGCATTTTCGATACTTCGTCAAGTTCAGTACTGGCTGAGCTCAACGTGACAGATTCAATTGAATTACAATTTATAATACAGCCCCTTTTTACTTTCCAAATCGCTGGTTATTTTTCTGGATCCAGCACCTGATTTATCGTTCGTACAATATCCTGCAAGTGGTATTTCTCCAAACCCTCACGTTTCGGAAGCACCGCTTCAATATCGCCTTTAAGCTCTGTTAAGTGCATTTTTACCAGTGTAGAAATGTCATTTGCCTGCACATCAACGATATTGTATTGCTGCATTTGTTGTGCGGTGTAGCCTCCTGCAGCTGTTGCCGTCAGCATTTTTTTCAGGTTATCCACATAAGCTTTCTGGAGGTTACGCCGGTAAAGGTCAATTTGCTGACCATCATAAAGTTCGGACCACACGCCTTTTTTCATATCAGAAAAAAGTTCGTCTATGGTATATGTTGGGGTTTTGCTTAGCGTGGCATTGAGCAATTTATTTAATGAACTTACTCCCATAACACTGCCCAGCATATCTTTTTGATAATTTAATATCAGCCGGGTCGGATCGGTAGCGATTTTGCCTGATAAGGAGCCCTCAATTAACCAGGTTGGTGTGCGGAACAGCTGCTGGTTCAAAAAGGAAACGGCCTGCTTCTGAATCTGGGCCGGTACATTTTTATACACCAAACCTGGCTCATCAACAGTCTTTAAATCCGTATAAACACCGGCGATGTTTTTTGCAACGTGCCCCAGGTAACGTCTGTACTGACTGGCGACTTCGGCATACATTTCTTTTGCATTTCCATAACCTTCATTTTCCTCTTTTGTCCATTCTATCAAATTAGGCAAAATTCGTTTCAGGTTTCTGATGCCATACTCACTGGCCAGCATGGCATTGTCGCCCAGATCTTCGTTCTGGCTACGCGGATCGGCGGGGTCTGCCTCTGTTCCAAACCATAATCTCGGATTTGCAGCCACACGTTTACTGATCATTTTACTCAATGGCCCGTGTTCATCTTCAGCTCTGGTATACTGGGGCATCCATTTGTAACCCCATTCAATAGCCCACTTGTCGTAATCTCCAATCCTTGGATAAATCCCTGCTTTCCCAATGTGATCTTCTGGCTGTGCTACGTAATTAAAACGTGCATAATCCATAATTGATGGCGTATGTCCGTTGGCTTCTACCCATTTCTTGTTGCGCAACAGCTCAACCGGTACAGTAGAGGAAGAACCGTAGTTGTGCATCAAGCCCAAAGTATGGCCAACTTCATGCGAGGAAACAAAACGAATAAGATCACCCATCAGCTGATCGTCAAACTTTTTTCTAGCTCTTGGATCTACTGCTGCGGCCTGGATAAAATACCATTTACTAAGAATACTCATAACGTTATGGTACCAGTTCACATGGGTTTCCAGGATCTCGCCACTACGCGGATCGTGTACACTAGGTCCGCTGGCATTTGCAATTACCGAAGGTTTATAAACGATGGCACTATGGCGCGCATCATCAATGCTCCAGGTAGAATCTTTCGGCGCTTCCTTTGCAATGATGGCATTTTTGAAACCTGCTTTTTCAAAGGCAACCTGCCAATCGTTCACACCTGCAATCAAATAAGGAACCCACTTTTTAGGGGTGGCAGGATCAATGTAGAAAATAATCTGTTTTTTAGGTTCTACGAGTTCTCCTCTTTTGTATTTTTCTATATCTGCATCTTTAGGCTCCATGCGCCAGCGTGTAATCATCACCTCACGTTTGATCCCTATCGGATTGGCATCAAAATCGACATAGTCGGCCGTAAAATAGCCAACCCTGGAATCTGAAAATCTTGGCTTCATCGGTATTTTAGGCAACAGCATGATAGAACTGTTCAGTTCCAGTGTAGCCGCTGAAGCACCGATTACTGCATCGCCGATAAGCGGGGATTTATTATAGGTTTTTACGGCCCGTACCTCAACATTAAGCGGGAAGGCTTTTACGCTTTCCAGGTACGACCTATCGGCGATGAGTGCACCCAGTGATAAACCTCTTTTGGTAATGGTGTTAAAGTAAAAGAGGTCATTGTCACTGTTAAGGATGTCTGTCATCTCTATTACAGTGCCCTTTATTCCTGAAATTGAATCCTTTGCATAAGCTTTGATATCAAATGAACTCAGTATAGGCTGGATATTAGAATTCATGACAGACCGGTTCATGCCGGTGCTGTCATTTGATCTTTCCTCAAAGGAGATGCTCCTGATAAATAATTTATGGTTTGGGCCCTTTTCAAATCTGATTACATTTTCATTAATCTGATCGCCTGCATATCCCATCATTAAGCCCCGTACGCCAGCGCCTGATTTACTGATGCGGCTAACAATCAAAATATCTCTCCCCAAGAGGGAGTCAGCAATTTCAAAAAAATACTTTTGCTCAATTTTGTGGACCTTAATCATGCCAGGGCTTGTAATCGCCTTATCCGTAATGATTTCTTTATAAGGTTTAGGTTCACTTACGGGCTTTGCCGCTTCTATAGTCTTCTTCGCCGAAATTTTGCTTTGCAGAGAATCTTTGGTTGTTTTCGGATTTTTTTCCTGCCCTTTTACCAGGCTTGTAACCATGAGTAACGTTGAGCAGAGTATTAAAAATTTGTACATTTAGGTATAAATAATTGGTCTATTTGAATTTAAAAGTAATTGCTCTGAAATATACCGAAGGCATTTCTCCCTGTTCCGCCAGGTACTCCCTTAACCACCAGCGAAATGTTCTTGAAATAGCCGGAATTTGGCGTAAGTGTTAAGCTAAAGTTTGCAATCAGCAATTCACCTGTTGCTGCATTTCGCACTTCAAAATTGTAAACCGTTCTGGTGGCAGCTTTGGTTGGGTATTTACTCCATGGGGAAATTTCCCGGTAACCCAATGCTACAGGTGCTGTAACCGACGGAACATTTGCCCGGATAGGGGAGTCTGGTACATTTAAGGCATTTTTTAAAATGATTTTCAGCACCGTGCTTTCCGACGACAGGTTTACAAACCGGATGTGCGAAACACTATCAGCAGCTACAGGTGTTCTATCCGTCTGGATATAAGGGATATCCACTTCTGCCCTCAATATGGTGTCAGGTTTCAAGGCCGTACCAAAAAGATACATGGAGTAATTCATCTGTTTGAGGGTATAAGTACCGGAGAAAAGCACATTCTTACCATCTTTAGCGGAAACCGTTACCATTGCAGGGGATTCTGCCTTAGGGTAAATTAAAACACTATTTGCAAAATTTAACGGAGCGTTCAACTTTACGGCATCTTGTCCAGTCCATGCATTTACCACCCTTACTGTTGCAAACCGTTCTTTGTTTTCCTCCTTTTTGCAGGCTCCGATTGCCAGTACAAAAAGGAACATTAAGCTTAAATATCTTATATTCATTTTCTATCTCTTAATTTGACTTCGTGATTAATTTTGTGAAATGCCTGATTTCGTAATTTCATCTAATGGAATCGGCATTGCGTAACGCTTATCATTTGGTGGAAGCGTATAAACCACACCATCTATTTCTCTTGACAGGGTGATATTAGCGCCCTCTACATTCAGGCGCCGCACATCAAACCACCTTGCGCCGCGGTACAACAATTCCCTTCTACGCTCGAGTAAAACGAGGTCGAGTGCTGCTTCCGGAGTTGAGGCACTGAGTACGGGAGCCAATCCCACAGGAAAACGCTTTACAGCCATCATATTCAAAATTTCAAGTGCCGGAGCTACTTCTTTCTTCCGTGCCAGACATTCTGCCAAAATCAGGTAAACCTCGTCAGTTGCCAAACCGTTAAACGGCACATAGCGTAAGGCTATATTTTGGTACAAAGCTTTGATATACTTAGCCGGATCATTAGCACTCCTGATGAAAAAACACAGTTTTAATCTGAGGTCATCTTTATCGTAAAGGGCCATTTGCTTCGGGCTCACCTTCGACTTGAAAGTATAACCGTAATCGGAGTAGTTTAAGGCATAAAAATCGTAGCCAACAGAAGCGTCGCCATGAAAAGTAGTGTAAATCACTTCCGGATTCCCGCCCTCAAATGGCGTGTTGGAATTTACGTCAAGGTCATTGTAGTCGAGCAACGTTCCCTTGATCTTTAAAGCCTCCCGTGCGCTTTCCATTGCCTTATCGTAGTTCATCATGCACAAATGAACCCTTGCCAGCAAAGCCAGGGCCGCCACTTTAGAGCCTAATGTCGGTTTTGTAGTGGTCTCAGAGCTGAAACTCATTTTTGCGGTTTCCAGATCAGACAAGATCTGAGCATAGGTAACCGCTATAGATGAACGCTGCAGAGGATTATTGGCATTTACCTCTAAAGGCAAAGGGATGCCAGGTGTAACTGCTGCATTTTTCGCATCATAGGGCATTGCAAAAGCCTGTGCAATCTGGAAAAAAGTATGGGCGCGCAGAAAGTAAGCCTGCCCCTTAACATCCCCATATTTTGCCGCATTAGCAGGTGTTTTTGCCAATTCATTTAATCCTGTAATGATGGTGTTGGCGTACAGGAGCGTTTTGTAGGAATTGTTCCAGTCTAAAGAGGTTTGATAAACAGTCGGATTCCAGTTGTAACTGTTGCGAATGGGCTCCTCTTTCGACTGCCAGATACTGGTAGATAAATATTCGTATTCATCGCCACAGAACATGGAAAAGCTCTGGGTATTGTTAATTACCGAGAAGTTGTTTAATAGTCCTTCAAAATCGGCCAGGCTTTCCGGGATCAGGTTCGCCATTACCGGCTTTTTATCCAGAAATTCCTTTTTACAGCTTCCTAACAAAACAGATGCAACCAGTATAATGACAAAAAGTGATTTATTATAAAAAAAAGGCTTTTTCATATGTGTAAATTTGTTTTTAATGGTTATGAAGCTATCATGATTTTTTCACAAGTTTCTATCGTGCTTTAGTGTTCAAGAACTCGCAAGCTTGGTTTACTAATTAGTGTTTGTGATTGGCAAAATCATGATGGTTTCATATCTAATTTTTTAATGGGAGTAATTGATTACAATGTGGTTCTTAAGCCAAACGAATATTGTCTTGGTGATCTTGCTGAAGTCGGGAAATCCGGATCAATGGGAAGCTTTGTTGACTTCCACAACAGACCAATATTATTGGCATAGGCGTATACCTGGAGACTTTTGAAAGGCAACCTTTTAAACTTTGTTTTGCTGATATTGTACGAAAGCTGGATGTCCTGCAGTCTGAAACTGTCTCCTTTTTCCACCAGTGCATCCGACGAATCATAAGTGAGTTGTGCGTAGGTATTATAAGGGTAATTCGTCATTGCCGGGACATTAGTAATCAATTCATCACCTGGTTTTTGCCATCTGTTCGCAAAATCAGAGAAGAAATAATTGCCAAAGAAAAGGCTGTTGTAGTCCAGTGCCTGACGTTTAAAATAATGACCCAGGCGGTAGGCAATTAAAAATGATAAGGACAGGTTTTTGTAGTTAAAATCATTTCGGATCCCGCCCGAAAATTTTGGGATATTATTGCCGATATATACAATATCCTGCTCATTAGCCGCACTAATTACCGAAGCCAGGTCAGTTGTGGCCACGCCATTGGAATAAATCATAGGCTGACCAAGTCCGTTTAAACCTGCGTAACGGTAAGTGAACAATGCGGAATAGGCATAACCCAGCCTTGGAATAGTAGAATTGTTCAATACCGAATTTCTCGGGTTTTGTTTGAGGTCGAGTTTAGTGATCTTATCTATTGCAGAGCTGAGATTCAAACTTGTTGACCATGAAAAATCTTTACCGGATATTTGTCTTGAATTGAGGGAGAGGTCGAAACCTTGTGTCTTTACGTCAGCAAAATTCCCGGTAAAATTGATTACACCAACCTGAGGGGCAACGCTCTGTCCGGATATTAAATCGCGGGCATTCTTCCTGAAAAACTCAATACTACCGCTAATCAGGTTATTCTTGAATCCGAAATCCAATCCCAGGTTCGTTTGTTGTACCTTTTCCCATCTCAATTCTGCATTGGGTGGATTGTTGATCTGATAAAACGACCCCAAACCTGAATTATTTCCTGCTGATAAGCTGGCAATTGTTTTTGCTGAAGCGCTGGGACTGGTATTTCCGCTGTAGCCATTAGTGAGGCGTAGTTTTAACATCGGAAGCCAGTCTATATGGTAAAATGATTCGCGGTTAATTATCCAGGCCACACCAGCAGACCAAAGCGGCACCCCTTTTTGATTTGACGCTACACCAAAGAGATTGGATTCGTCTTTACGGGCACTCGCCGAAATAATATATTTATTTTGATAGGAATAAGAAGCATTGGCAAATAGCGAAACAAACCGGTTGGTGGTATTGCTATTTCCAAATTGTATGGGGATAGTGCTGTTTGCACCACTAAATATAGTTTGATAAATCATATTCTGGTTCACACGCTGATAGGTATCAAACTCTTTGATATAACCAAGCTCTTGCCTTGTAGAGCCCACATTGTTGGTGTTTCTGACTTCCGCACCCGCCAGTGCCGAAATCTGATGATCAGACCCCAATGTCTCGTTGTAAACCAGATTTGCCCTTAGGTTATTGTTATTGTATTTGCTGTTTTTAATCAAATTGGTTCCACCGTAGGGGAAATTCTGGGTGATTACTCCGGTAGCGGAATTATAAGTCGTAAACATGTTGATCATTTCGCGTGTTTGAAACGATTCCACATCAAAAATGCTGTTATAGTTAGAAATTCCACTTCCATATTGATAAATGGCACTGAACTGTAATGTTGGCTTAATACTATAGCTAACGTCTGCTTTAATGCTATAATCCTGAATATGATTTACATTCCTGCCATAATTATATTCATCAAGCGGGATAAAAGTCATATCAATCAGCTTTCCACCTGCTAACCCGGAAATTCGTGTTTTTGAATACTTGTAAGGAATTTCCAGTGGGTTCCCCTGGTCATCTGCCAACCTGGTATAGGGAAAAATTGCACCGGTAGGTAAGCTAAAGTTGGATCCATCCCGCTGCGTGTCAGAAAAAGAAATATCTGCACCAATTTGCAGCTTATTCTTGAAAAAACTGAATCGTTCGCTCAATACAAAGTTCTTTCGGCTGGAGTTGGATTTATCTGCAGAATGTCCATTATCTAAACTTCCCGATAGGTAGTATTGATTTTGTGGACCACCGCCCCTGATGCTTAAATTGTATTGCTGATTAAAAGTATTGTCCTGTGTGTAACGGGTCAGGTCATCACGGATATCAGTGTTTCTCAGTTGAGCGATCTGCCGTTCTGCTTCAATCGAGCTGATTTTATTACTGCGTTGCTGATCTAAGATGTTGACCAATGGGGAAACCACACTCCCTGGATCTGAAAGGGAATAATCATAATAACCTTTGCCGAACAAAAAGCTTTCTACATCAATAAATTCTGAAGAACTCAGCTGTGGAACAGAATACAGGTCGGACTTGCCAGCCATGGTAAAACTGGTATTTAAGGATACTTGTGCTGGTTGATTCAGTTTACCCTTTTTTAAAGTGATCACCAATACCCCATTTCCTCCTCTCGCGCCCCATATCGAAGTGGCTGCAGCGTCTTTCAGAATGGTGACGCTTTCTACATCATTTGGATTGATGGAATTGATGTCTCCTTCAAAGGGATAGTTATCTACCACAACCAGGGGCTCTACTGCAGACCGAATCGTGCTTCGGCCACGAATAGAAAAACTTGCTTCATTGACAGAGTTGGAGGGATTACGCAGCGTCAAAATTCCAGGCGCCATGTTTTCAATCCTATCGATAATATTAGGACTAACCCCCCTGTTAATTACGGTTGAATCCAAAAATTCATAGGATCCTGTAGCCCGCTCTCTGGAGATTTTCTGATAACCATTGGATACTATTGCAACTTCCTGCAAACTCTCTGTATTTACAGCCAAAACAATAGGCTGGTCGGTAATCGCTTTAGCTGCGATCGTTTTAGTGGTATAGCCCGTGTAAGAAATGATGATCAAGGCATCTTCATCGACATTTTTAATTTCGAAAATGCCCAGTTGATTGGTGATCACACTTCTATTGAAATCTTTCAATTTTACACTTGCACCAGCCAGGGGATTTCCTTTCTCATCCACAACCTTGCCTCTGATGTCCATATTTTTAAAGACATTTATCAATGCGTCGAGCACAGTTTTTTTCTTTTCGGCCACTACGATGGTTTTGTCTTCAATAACATAGTTCATCACAGTGCCTTTTAAGCAAACTTCCATCACTTCTTCAAGCGATGCACTGCTAAATTTAGCCTGAATGGTTATTCCGGCGTTCAACTTATCGGGTTCCCAAAGCACATGGAAGCCGGTTTGTTTCCCAATTTCTTTAAACACCTGGGCAAGGGTGATTTTGTTTTGGTTTAAAGTAACCTTTTGAGCAAGTGCAGAGGCACTTACCTGCATGATGAAAGCCAATAATAATACAGCAACGAGTTTAATTCGCATGAGCCATTTTCTAAAAATGTGGCACGGAGGACCACATAAAACTTTAGTGGAAATTTTATACATTTGAGTAGGTTTGGTTTAGAAGTGTTTATACTTTAGCGAGCAGCGCACTTCATCTGTAGTTGATTAATTTATTAATCTTATAAAGCCAGATTATTAGGATTCCGATGGCCATCGGAATCCTTTTTTTTTGAGGCGTCGTGATTAATAGCTTTGCATTTCCGTAGGTATTTCTTTTTTCATGTTGTTTGGTTGGTTTGGTTATGTTGATTTTGGTTATTTTATTACAATTATAGTGTTGCCCTGTATCTCAAATCGAACGGAGTGGGTTAAGCTCAGTTTACTCAATACATGCGAAACTTTAACATACTTGGAGATGCTTCCACTAAACATCTTTTTCTTCAATTCTTCATCTTTAAACTTTACGTCTAAATCGTACCAACGGCCAATATCGTTCATGATCTGTTCAAGAGGCTCATTGTCAAAATTAAAAAAGCCGTTCTTCCAGGAAACAGCGTTGTCTGTATCCACATTTTTCACATCAATCCGGCCCGCTGTTAAAGTTGATTCTTCACCGGGTTTCAAAATGACCTGATTTACTTTAACACTTCCTTCCAGTAAAGTAGTTGTGGTACCCAAACCATTTTCATATACATTCAGGTTAAAATGTGTGCCAAGTACCTCCACTTCCTGATGGATACTTTTAACGATAAAAGGATGTGCCTTATCTTTTGCTACTTCAAAATAAGCTTCTCCCTGAAGTTCTACATTTCGTGTTGATCCTTGAAACGATACCGGAAATTTAACGGATGATGCTGCATTAAGCCATATTTTTGTACCATCAACCAGTTGCAGCTGATACTGGCCCCCACGAGGGGTTGTGATCTGGTTTTGCTCCATTTCTGAATGTTTGCCCTGATCTCCAATAAAAGTATAAACCAGTTGTCCCGCCGCTGTAGTCGTAATCTTCACACCATTCTGTTCCGCCAATGAATGATTTATACCGTCTGCCAAAGCGATTTGTTTCCCGTTCGCAAGGGTAAGCACGGCTTTATTTGTACCCGGATCAACATCTTTTTCCATGCTCAGCGATGGAAGGTCCTGGCTGGATCTAAGGTAAGTGAAAAGTGAAACTGTTAAGACCATCAGGGTCAGACAGGCTGCGGCAAGCCGGAAAAACGATGTGCGTTTGTAGAGCGGAACAATTTTAGGCAGAGCCTGTTGATTGATGCGTTTTACGGACTTGAAAATCTGGAGCAGTTTAATTTCCTCTTCAGGAGTAGGGGAACCCTCTTCAAAAGGAACCAAAAGCTCAGCATAGATCAAATCTTTCAATAAAAATTCATCTGCAACATCAAAATAGGTCAGTAACTCCGATATTTCAGTTTCGGAGCATTGATTTTTGAGGAAATTTGAGTAAATATACCTTAGCTTGTTTTGATCTTCCAAAATAATTGGCCTTTTTAAAGCTATTACGTTTCAAAAACGATGAACATCTAGTCTAAACAAAAAAATATTTACTATTTACCTGAGCTCGATTAATGTTTAAAAATTAATGTACTTTATTAGGACTAATTGGCTAGCCGTTTCGTCATGCTGAATTTATTTTACAAGTGGAAGTAGTATTTTTAATTGTCTTGTAGCTACTACGTGGTCAGCATCTTTCCTGTTAAACCGCCTTGCTATAAAGACCCTGAAACAAGTTCAGGGTGACGACCGTTCGTGCAAGGCGCCAAATAACCCAAATGAAAGCACATTATTAATCGAACTCAGGTTAATTATCCAGAAATGTGCTGCTGATGGCAACAAAAAACACCAGTGTGCCTGACTTTTTAAGATATTCTGCTACAGTTTTTGTTGCTTTAACAATGTGGTTATTCACTGTAGAACTGGAAATATTGAGTTCACGGGCAATATCATCATAACTTCGTCCTTCAATTTTACAAGCCTGAAAGATACGTTTTTGCTGGGGTGGCAAAAGTTCTATCGCTTTTTGTATCATTTCTCCGGTTTCCCGGTAATAGATATCTTCCTCGGTATGGGTATAAGCATTAGTGCTGATCAACTGAACTGTTTTGGCAAGCAATTCATCCCGCGAAATTTTACGATAGGTATCATAAACCAGGTGCTGGGCAATACTGAACAAATAAGACCTGAAAGATTGATTAGAGTCGAGGAGGTGCCTTTTGGTCCAAACCTTCACAAAAACGTCCTGCGTAAGTTCATGAGCAATCACATCAACTTTTACCATTTTTAATAACTTTCTGTAAATCCTTAAACTATAGATTTGATAAAGTTTGTCGAAAGCATACTCGTCCCCATTTCTCAGTTTAATGAGTAATTCCTTTTCAACTGTATTTTCAACAAGTGCTTCCTCCACTAATCTTAAAAAATTTACAAGAGATGGTTATCAGGTTTATAAACGATAAGTGGGGCAAATTAACAAAAGATACTTATAATACCACATTTGTTTTTGTAGTATAAACTCGTCAAAATAAGTCTGATACAGCAGTTAAAAACTACTTCTGGGATCTCCTGCAAAAGAGCCTTGGTCCCAATAGCCAGAAGAGGGAGACGGGCATGAAGTGCTTGGAAAAAACCGTCTGTTTTAATCAGCTCGTCTACAAAACGGTTCGACTCCGACGCTGGGAACAGCCCCTTTTTACGCAAGTAAAGAGGGGTTTCTTAGTTTGAAACCTGCCTCTAGCTTCAAAAACGGGGATTTTATCGGTTCGATTTCCGTTTAGGGTATATGAAAGAACCCAGTCGTATTAAGGTCAAACCAATTTTGGAAAAAGGTGTGTTCTTGTGGTTTCGATTAAAAATGTAATAAATAAGTAAAAACATAATTTCAAATTCCGGAAATGGATGTAAGTTGCTTATTTTCAGGGAAATAGTTCATAAGCTTTAAGTGGAGTAGAAGACTTAGAATATTTTGGCCGAAGCTTCTAGTCCAGCTTTGCCCATTACTAAAAATAGCCACTTGAATTACCCTAAATAAGGTTTTTACTTTTTCTGATACTGATGACTTTTAGCAATCAAGCTTTCATAAGTCCTTTAAAACAGGTTTTGGATTTAAGTGATAATATTGACAGGAAAGAGCATAGAACACATCCAGTAGTTATAGTTAAAAAGGAGTGATATGTTTATAATTTGCTCTTGAGTCTTTAAATTGACCAATGTTGTTGGCAATCCACAACCAAAGTGGGGTAACCTGTTCCAATAAACCAATACCGAGATTGGTTAATGCGTATTCAACTCTTGGAGGTACTTCAGCGTAAACACTTCTGGATACAAAGCCATCCCGTTCCAATTCACGGAGGCATTTAGTTAGCATTTTCTGACTAATACCATTGATGTGGTCTTGGAGCGCAGAGAATCTCATACGTCCATCAATCCCCAAAGCGTGTACAATAAATAATGACCATTTATTTCCAACATGGTTTAGGATGTCGCTCTTCAGCGCATCATGATCTTTGTTTAAAACCTTACAGATATCATCCCAGGCTTTTACAATCTTCTCATCGGTAATAAGTTTTTCCATGTCGTACTTTTGTGTGTATCAGATATTCAGCAGGATCTATCTCAAATTAATATACAAAATGAGAGCAGATTCGTCTTTTTTTTCTATCGGCCAAAAAAATCTAAGCGACAGTCCTTGACTCTATTTCAGGGCAATAAATCTGGTCAAAATAAATTAAAAAAATGGTAAGTATTTAGTATGTAAAATAAAAATTTCTGTATAAAATTAATAGCTTAATTATCAGTATACTAACCTGTAGGTAACTTACAAACCAAAGGGTGTCTTATCTTTTCAGCGCTTTAACTATTCTAAATTTGTTCAAGCAAAAACACAGAGTGCAACATTTATACAGCACATCATAAAAAAAATAATAGATATGGAAAATAAAGCGATTTTAATTTTGGGAGCTGGGGAACTGGGCATGCCAGTAATCCGCAATATAGCGCAAGAGTCAAAAAAATACAATAATGTCAAAGTCACAGTATTGCTCCGTGGTACAACAATCGAATCCGACGATGAAGAGAAAAAAAGAAATGTAGATGAAATCAGTTCATTAGGGGCATCTTTACTTGCAGCTGATCTCTCCGCCTCATCTTCAGATTTGATATCTATTTTCAAAAATTTCGATGTTGTCATTTCATGTACTGGATATGGTAGTGGAGCTGGTGGATTTCAATTTAAACTAGCAAATGCAGTAATTGATGCTGGAGTAAAACGTTACTTCCCATGGCAATTTGGTGTAGACTTCGACGTTATTGGTCGCGGTAGCGCACAAGACTTATTCGATGAACAGCTAGATGTACGTGAGCTTCTTAGGTCACAGAACAACACAGAATGGGTCATAATTTCAACAGGTATGTTTACCAGCTATCTTTTCGAAAAGTCTTTTGGGCTGGTAGATTTTGACAAAAAAATCGTAAATGTATTGGGTAGTCCAGATACTGCAGTAACCGTTACCACACCAGAGGATATCGGCAAACTGACCTCAGCAATATTTTTTGCAGAACCCCAGATAAAAAACACTATAGTTTATATCGGTGGTGATACCATTACCTATGGACAGTTTGCTGATGTAATAGATTCCTTATCGGGAGAAAAATTTGAGCGTACTGTATCCGATATTAACGAGTTGAAAAATGATTTGAAAAATGACCCGACCAATTTCGTAAAAAAATACAGATCTATTTTTGGAGATGGCCGTGGTGTGTCCTGGGAACTTGAGAAAACTTTCAATTTCCAACATTCGATTAAAACTACCTCTGCAAAACAATGGGCGGAAAATAATATTGAATGGAACAAATAAACCCCTAACTGGTCTTAGCATCTCGCTAAGACCGTATGTAACTTATATAATAAATCTTCTTTTCTCATTTTCCCGCTATTATTCTGACAGTGGTTGATGCCCTAAAACCAAAAAATAAGTTTTATCATGAAGAGATTTTTATTGAAATGTTTTGCATTCCTTCTAATTTTAAGCGGTAGCAGTTCTTAATCACAGGCCAGAGCGCCAAAAGTGCAGGTATTGGAAGGTTAGCCCTTACCATTCGCAAGGGCTTAAATTTAGTTTACTCATTCAACACTCTAAACTTCCCTTCCCATCAGCAACATAGCTGTAAATAACCATATATTCCATTCCATTCTTTTGGAAATGCCCGATAGGAATATCACCTTTTTCAAAGTAGGCTGATTTGCTTTCGAAAGGAATGCCGCAAAGCATGATATTCGGTTCTATTTGATGATAAACAACATCATTTCTGGTGCCTGCAATAGCCATCAATACTGATAAATTTTTACTTGATCCTTTTTGGTTACACTTTGGATGGTGAGGGTGCTGATTGGCTGATACCCAGGAACCGGGCACCATTGGTTTATAAAATTTGCCCAGTGGGATATCAAATCTGCGTGGCAAAAAACAAGAGGTTATTGTTCCATTGGCGGTAATGGTTCCGGTTTCTATAAAGAAATGGGTAATTTGAATCCAATGTCGGGTGAGCTGATACACATATTCCCGAATGGAATTTTGTCCATCTTCTAAAAATTCCGCCCAACCGGTGTAGCGTGGCAAAGTCATCGTGATTTCAGAAACATTCCCATCAATATGATGTAAGGTAGCCTTTACTGCGCAAATGGCAGGTAATACATTCATTTTGGCTGATTCAGCTGCAACCTGAACAGGGAGCTGTGTGTTTGGGTTTTTACTTTTGGTAGTTCGCATAACCGTAAAATAAAGTATCCTGGTCGCTGCGAACTACCAAATAACTCTTCACAGAGAAATTGAAAATGTGGGGCTACCACTCGACCAGGAATATTGTTAAAGAAATTTAATTGATTTTTAACTCTGTGTTTAAGTGAATGATGATATTAATTAGTAATTCGCATAGGCAATTTAGAAACAAAATCTCAAAACACAAAGAAAAATCTTAATTATTAAAGTTAAGAGCCTGTTTAAATTTTTATGGCAAAAATAAATGGCCTTTTGCTGTCACACTGAGCGTAGTCGAAGTGTTTTATTAATGAGTTGAAATGGTCTTCGACTACGCTCAGACTGACATACGAAATAAATTTTATTTAATTTTAAACATACTCTAATTATACTAGTCGCGCAAACCGCGAGTTAGATTATTGAAAAATTAATGTGTGCATGGCAGGATTACCAGCATGTTAGATTGCTTCGTGGTTCCTCCTTATAATGACGTTTATGTAAACAACTGATATTAGTGTTATTTTTGACCATATAAGACATTTAAGGATATACAAGCTTACATGTTCTTTGTATGGTGTGAAAGCTTAAAAGATTATTTAATGAATTAGATGTGCTTTTGTGTCTAAGGTGGTTAATTAAACTGCGTAGTCTTTAATTTTTACGACCACCTTAGACATCTTAGCCCACTTGAGTTTTGCAGGATGCAAAATCTTAAACCTAATACTTTAGAAAGTGCATATAGCACGTCATTCCTGTTTTTTTCAGGCCACAGACCTGATGGTTATTCGCAATGACGACCGGTTTTTACAATCGGTTATTGGCAATTCAATTTCGGGATCTATTTAAGATGCTGACCAGAAATTAGCTGTTGCGCCTCTTTGTTTTTTGCGGCCATCTCCCAAAAGTAATATCTATCCGTCTGTTAGGTGCTTCAAACACCGTCCTAAAAATAAATAAGACAAGCTTTTTTTGACGATAGATTCATTTCGTAAATTCATTGTTTTTCACTAATTATGTGATTCAATAAATGCTTTATTTGCTTTACTGAATATTTTTCCCTTACCCTATGCTGAGTTCACTATCAAAGCGCATTTTTGATTTTAATTAATGGAAGGAGAAGATAGTAAAACACTCAATATCGATGAATTCGAAATGATGTTTCGCAGAAACCATCAATTTCTGTGTACTGTGGCTATGCAATATGTTCATGATCAGTTTGCAGCGGAAGATATGGTGCAGGACTTTTTCATTGACTTTTGGCAGAGGCGCCATACCATTCAGCTGACCACAAGTTTCGAAGCTTACGCGCGCAGGGCAGTAAAATATAAATGTATTGACTTTCTGCGTAAAAGTGCCGTTACTGAAAAGAGGAATTTAATGCTCGCCCCTCTGGAAGAGGAACAAGAACATGGTGATGAGCAGGAATATAACGAAATCAAACATCAGCGCTATATCAAAATTGTAGAATTGATTCAAAAATTGCCTGAAAACAGGCAAAATATCTTTATTATGCATGCGGTTGATAAAATGAGCTATGCAGAAATCGCTAAAAAGCAAAATATTTCAATCAATACGGTAAAAACACAATTAAGCAGGGCTTATTCAGCGCTTCGTAATCATGCAATTCTTGTTTTTATTGCCTTTTATTCATTATCAGGGCGTTTTTAAATTTATTCTGAAAAAAAAGTAACTATTTTATCATTTTGCTGTCACCCATTTTCGATATAGCTACGACAGTGTATTGATATGGATAAAAATCTCAGTCCTTTTACTCCTGACTGGAACCAGCTTTTAGACAAACTGGAAGCAGATGAACAGTCACTAAATTCCCTGAGTACCGATGAACAGGTGCTTTTAGCGGAACTTCGTGCCATCAGGGATGAATCTGCTGATGCATTGAAAACATACTCAACTTTTAATACCGATAAAAAGTGGGAGGAATTAAAAGCGCAGATTGAGGTAACATCTGCTGTTCGGAACAGGGGCAAGCTGCGTAAACTTTGGATCAGCATCTCAGCAGCGGCGGCGGTTTTACTCGTTATAGGGGGAAGCCTTATTTATCACAGCGATCAGCCACAGCCACAAAAACTGGTGAATATCTTCAGAAACGATATTGCTCCGGGTAAAAACACAGCAACACTTACCCTGGATAATGGCAAAAAGATAGTATTGTCTGCCGCCAATGAGGGTAAACTGGCCAGCGAAGCGGGGATAGTGATCAGTAAAACTGCTGATGGACAAGTTGTTTATACCGTAAAAGATGATAAAATGGCTGCAGGTACACACCTCCATACCTTATCGACTGCCATGGGCGAAACTTACCGCCTCCGGCTGCCAGACCAAAGTGAAGTATGGCTGAATGCATCCTCCTCTATCAAATTTCCTGCATCATTTGCATCGGCGAAATTGCGCGAGGTTGAACTTACAGGTGAAGCCTATTTTGAAATTGCAAAAGACAAAACACACCCTTTTATCGTAAAAATGAACCTTCAGGAGGTAAAGGTGCTGGGTACACATTTTAATATCAACAGCTACGCTGATCATCAAAATACAGTAACTACGCTGCTTGAAGGAAGTGTGCAGGTATCAAATCATGCGGAACAGGGAAAAACCATCAAACCGGGAGAGCAATCGATAGTACAGGATGGGGAACCTATTACTGTTGCGCCTGCTGACATTAAAAATGTGATGGCCTGGAAAAATGGTTATTTCCGTTTCAGAAATGAATCGATTAAGGAGGTGATGGCAAAAATCATCCGCTGGTACAATATTGACGTCGTATATACAGGTAAAGTATCAGATGAGAAATTTAATGGTCATATTTCACGTCAAAAAAATATTAGCGAAGTACTAACTATGCTGAGCTATTCCAATGATGTTAAATTTAAAGTTGAGGGAAGGAGGGTGACAGTTATACAATAAAAATCTACTATATCTACTCTATAGGAAATTCAAAGTACATCCCTGGAACCACAGGAGGATGTGCTCCAGAATAAAATACCAGTCCGACGTCAATCGAACTGGTAACAAAAGGCTGGAAATTTAACAAAAATTGTCAAACTAACCGCTAAAAGCCGCGATCTCGAAAATACAAGGCTTGAAGCAACAACCTAACTTACCAAATGTACCAAATTTGCACTAAACCGGTGCGCTTTTTCAGCGCGCAAAATAACCTATGGAGAGTTATGAAGCTAACCACTTTACTCATGCTTGCTTTTTTTATGCAGGTAAGTGCGGGCACCTACGCACAGAAAATTACTTTGTCAGCCAGAAATGCTGAATTGTTTACCATTTTCGATCAGATCAGTGACCAGAGCGGTTACGATTTTGTGATTACGAATTCTATATTAAAGAATTCTAAAAAAGTGACGATTGATGTTAAAAATGCAGAATTAAGTGATGTTCTGGATCAGATATTTAAAAACCAGTCGCTGGAGTTCACCATCGCTAACAAATCTGTACTGGTTAGAAAAAAAGAGCCTGCATTCCTGGAAAAAATCATCAAAAGATTTCAATCGATCGATGTTACCGGAAAAGTGCTGGATGAAAAAAATCTGCCGCTTCCTGGCGCTACTGTAGGCGTAAAGGGATTGAAAAAACAGGTAGTGACCAATAAGGATGGCGAGTTTACATTGAAGGATGTTGATGAAGATGCTGTGCTGATGATTACATTTTTAGGCTATCAGACCAGAGAAATCAAGGCTTCGGAAAATCTTGGCAATATTATCCTGACCATTCAAACAGGTCAGCTGGATGAAGTGACCGTTTCCACAGGATATCAAACCCTTTCTAAAGAACGTGTAACGGGATCATTTTCAACGGTATCGTCCAAACAACTGGATCAGCAGCGTTTGAGCAGTATGCAGTCGCTGCTGGAAGGCAGGATACCAGGTTACAATAACGGTCTGATCAGGGGAACAACTTCAATGAACGGACTGGTACAGCCTTTATACGTGATCGATGGCTTTCCTGTTGAAAACCTGAAACTGAATGCCAATAATAATGTAGCCGAAGGCATACCGGGACTGAACCTGGAAGATGTTGAAAGCATTACGGTATTAAAAGATGCTGCTGCTGCCTCTATTTATGGGGCACGCGCCTCTAATGGTGTAATTGTTATTGTTACCAAGAAAGCAAAAAAAGGCAAGCCACAAATTTCTGCTTCCAGCACATTTACGCTTTCTCCTTACAGGCAATACACTGATAACCTTACCAATTCTGCAGATATCGTTGAACTGGAGAAGGAATGGGCTGCCAATAATCCGAATTTACGCGGTGCAAATGCCGGCGCCTATGCGGCCAACTTATTACAGAATGTGGCCTACCCAAGCCAGGGCATTAATGCCATTCTGAGAAATGCTGCAGGCACGCTTTCACAGGCAGATCTCAATACAAAATTAGGCCAGTTGGCCTCGGGGGGATACCAGTATTATGATGATGTTGAAAAATATAGCAAACGCAGTCCTTTTTATCAGCAATATAACCTGAGTATTGGCAATGCGACAGAGAAAAATGCGTTGTATACTTCCGCTACCTACCGTAATAACAAAACGCAGGATAAATATGCGGGTGATGAATCGCTAGGCATCAACATCAACAATACCACTCAGATCAATAAATGGCTGACCATGGAGTTGAGCACATTCCTGTCTTATAATGAAGGTAAAACCCAACCTTACAACACCTTGTCGCCAGGTTATACCTTTTTACCGTATGACAGGTTGGTGAATGCAGACGGAAGCAACTTTACCTCTACAGCTGCATCCCGTTTATCAGCCAATAACATGGCACTGATTAATAATAACCGGTTATACAATATGGACATTACGCCATTGGATGAACAGGCAAAGAGCATCGGTAAAACAAAGAACTTTACCAGCAGGTCGTTTGTCCGCCTGGGCGCAAAAATAACCGACTGGTTGTCTTACAAATCAAGTTTTCAATATGAGTATGCCACCAGCAGGCTCGATCAACTGTATGATAAAAACTCCTATTTTGTTCGCAATAAGGTAAATAGTTTTGCTTCTTTCAATCCTGTGAGTGGCGGACAGGCAATTTTTAATCTGCCTTACGGAAATATCAATTACAAGGAAAATCAGTTCAATAATGCCTATAACTTCCGCCAGCAGTTAAACGTTGACAAAACTTTTGGGGAGAAACATAACCTTACCGCAATTTTGGGTTCTGAGATCAGAAACAGAAAAATTGAATATGATAATCAGTCGCTTTACAACTATAACCCGAATACATTAACCTATAGCCTGGTCAACCAGCCTTTATTGGGCAGCTACCCCGGTAATATTCTCGGCGGAGGGAATTTCACCGACAGGGATGCGGCGGTTAACAGGATCAGTACGGAGCGTTTTGTCTCTTTCTACAGTAATGTTGGCTATACTTATGATGAAAAGTATCTCTTTACAGGTAGTATCCGCTGGGACAAATCAAACCTATGGGGCACGAGTTCGAAATATCAGAATACACCAATCTGGTCATTTGGTGCCGGCTGGAATATCAACAAGGAATCATTCTTTAATGCAGACTGGGTAGACAGGTTGAAATTACGTGCTTCGCATGGTATCGGCGGTAATGTTTACACCAACAGTGCACCGTTTACTACTTTCAATTTCAATCCAAATTACAATGTAGGCGGTTTGCAGGCTGTCATAGGTAGCAGGCCAAACCCGTTGCTGTCGTGGGAAAAAACTACGACCACCAATGCCGGTATGGATTTTGCAATTTTCAAAAACCGTTTATCGGGATCGGTTGATTACTACCATAAAAATGGCAAAGATCTGCTGGCCAACACACAGGGTGTGCCAACTGAAGGGTTTGGTTATTCAACATACGTGATCAATAACGGAGAGATGCTGAACCAAGGGATTGAAGTGGCCTTGTCTGGTGATATCATCCGTGGCAAAGACCTGACCTGGAATTTGGGGATGCAGTACGCCTTTAATAAAAACAAAGTTACTTATGTCAACGTAGAGGCACCTTTTTATGTCCTTCAGCTTGATTATCCGCAATCATTCCCACGTATCGGAAATCCATACAATTCCATTTACAGCTATCAATGGGCTGGTTTGAGTAATACAGGATTGCCACAGGTTTACAATGAAAAAGGAGAGAAGGTACTGGCTTCACCAGCTACGCTGCAATCTATTGTGTACAGCGGATCGACCGTTCCGAAATACAGCGGATCATTAAACAGTACGCTTTCTTATCAAAACTTCAGCCTGTCTTTCCTGTTGACTTTCGAGGGTGGTCATAAAATGAGGGATACATTTTTACCTGCGCTGGGGGCCAGCTATAACAGTGCCCTTAACGGATACGTAACCCAAATTTCATCGGTAAATAAAGATATCGTAAACAGGTGGAGAAATCCGGGTGATGAGCTGAAGACCAATATCCCCAAAGTTGTTTTTGCTGAAGACCCTACTTACAACAGCCAGAGTGCCGATATCTACAAGTATGCAGACATCAACGTACTGGATGCGACAAATATGCGACTGAGAAATATTTCCCTGGCCTATAACGTACCACAGCAGGTGGCTAAAAAAGCAGGATTGAGCAATATCCGTTTCCAGTTTAACGTGGAGAACGCCTTTACATTGGCCAAATCCAAAACTGCAAAATACCTGCTCAACGGATACCTTACTCCTAATTATGTATGGGGTGCTTATCTTAATTTCTAGGAAACTATTTTATACTGCATTTAGCAGCAAACAATATTTAAAGACATAAGTGATGAAACCGTCATGATTTTAAAAATCACAAAGTGGAATAAGTAAATCATGACAGCTTCATCACCATTAAAAACAAATTTATAAGGATGAAAAATATATTTTCAAACACCATAAAACTAGCCGCTCTTGCTTCAATACTGAGCTTTAGCAGCTGCAAAAAATTTATTGATATCCTTCCTGTAGGAAATGGTCAGATCCCTACTACGCTGTCAGACTATGAAGCCCTGATCCGCGATGAGTATGGTAACCACCGTTCAGATATTACCCAGGCAGTGCTCTTGCTCAATGATAAATTTGAAACCAGCAGCAACCTGAATTACTATCCCCTTTACAAGGCGAATTACAACTGGAATGAATCGGCCGACAGGATTGCATTTAACAATTCAGATGAAGGTGCTTATTATAACAATTACAAAGGGATTAATACCAGCAACCTGATTATTGAAAAGGCAGCGGGAACAACAGAGGGAACTGAGGCACAAAAAGCTGAACTGATTGGACAGGCGAAAGTGCTGAGGGCAATGGATTATGATATTCTGGCCAATTATTATGCAGACACTTATGAAGAAGCAAACGCAGCCACCAAATTATCTGTGCCGCTGATTCTCAGTGCTGATATTGGCGCGGCGTATACCCAGGTATCGATCAAAGAACTCTATGATTTTATGCTGAAGGATATTAATGAAGCCATTCCTGCTTTGAGCCCTACCAGCGCAACAGTACTGCATCCTAATCTTGGATCAGCGAATGCGTTGAAAGCAAGGATACTTCTGCAAATGGGAAGATATGCTGATGCACTGGCTGCTGCAAATGAAGCCCTGAAGTACAACGATAAACTGTTTGACTGGACAACATTTTACAATACTTACAAAACGCAGATAGAGGCTGTTAATATCTATAACAATGCGCCTTCCCCAATGGGATTTAATTACGTGGAAAATTATTATTTCCGTCATGGTGCATCGAGTAATGCCGGACGGGAGTCGTCGATCCGCGTTGATCGCGCAACCCGTTTTGAACAGGGTGATGCAAGATTTGCCTCCCGCTGGAAACTCAGGACAGTAGGCGCAGATACCTATTATACCAGCATCACTACCGGTTATTTCAACCAGGGCGGTTTAACAACCACCGAAGTGTACCTGATTAAAGCAGAATGCCAGGCACGCCTCAACGATGTTCCGGGTGCAATGTCTACATTGAATGCTGTGCGGGTGAAAAGAATCTTTGCTGCAAAATATGTACCGCTGAGCGCATCTAACACCATAGATGCCGTAAAACTTATCCAGCGAACCAAAGGAAACGAGCTTATTTTAGGGATTACGCCTTTTGCTGATGCACGCCGACTGAACAAGGATCCGAATTACGCCGTTACGCTGAGCAAAACAGAAGCCGGACAGGCCTTAACGCTTGCCCCGAATTCCCACCTTTGGACGATGCCATTTCCACAGGGTGCTTCTAAAAATCCGGGTAATGGTAGCATTAAACAAAATGTAGACAAGTAGGAAATTAGTACAGGAAAATAAGCCTTAAAAATGTAATCACCAAGTTAAAAGCAATATAATATGAACATTTTGTTTAAAAAAATATTAACCATAGTACCCGTAGCACTGGCATGTTATGGAGGCCCGCTATTGGCGCAAAACGGAAAATATGTGTTGACCGGTAATATACCTACTGTAAAAAATAAGATCTATCTTGGTCACGAAGTTGGAGATAAATATGTAGTTATAGATTCAGCCAAAGTTGTTAATGGTACCTTTATGTTTAAGGGAATGGTTAAACAACCGGGCTTTTATAAATTGGAAAGTAAGGGCCTGAAAAACCCAATACTTTTTATATTGGAGAATGCTGCTATCCATGTAACCAAACCTGATAGTTTGTCTCAGGCGGTTATTAGTGGATCTGCTGCGCAGGATGTATACATGGGCTTTTACAACGGTCCCTGGAAAGCAATCACTGCTAAAGCAGGAGATATTTACGGCCGGCTTGATCAGGCCGAGAAAGCGGGCAAAAAAGACACTGCTACCCGTGCAGGTTTCGATCGGGAATTCAGATCACTGGATACACTCAACATTGCGGCGGTAAAGGAGTATATCCTCAAAAATCCCGCTTCGGCCGGATCTGCAGCAGTTATTTATGAGCGTTTTATCAGTTATCCAAATTTTCCGGTAGCCGAAGAATTCTTCGGGCTGCTTACTAAAGATGCGCAGCAATCAGAAATTGGCGAACAAATTAACACCGCGTTAAAAACTAATGCGAAAACCGCCAAAGGGAAGGTTGCGCCGGCCATTGCTATGCCTGATAAAGATGGCAAAATCGTAAAACTTTCTGATTTTAAAGGTAAATATGTACTGGTTGATTTCTGGGCAAGCTGGTGTGGTCCCTGCCGGAGAGAAAACCCCAATGTAGTGGCCGCTTACAAAAAATACCATGATAAAGGCTTTGAAATTTTAGGTGTATCCCTGGATTCTAAAAAGGATGCCTGGTTAAAAGCCATCGCAGCTGATGGCCTCACCTGGACGCATGTGTCTGATCTGCAGGCCTGGTCAAATTCCGCTGTTAAAGCTTATGGCGTAAAATCTGTGCCGGCAAGTTTTCTGCTTGATCCGGAAGGTAAGGTAGTAGGTAAAGATTTAAGAGGGGAGGAACTGAATAAAACCCTAGAAGGCATCTTCAAATAGTATTTACACACATAAATATATAAATAGCTGCGGCCCCTTGGTTTGCAGCTATTGTTGTTTTAAGAAGGTTACAGTTGTCTCTTAGCCCAATGTCATTAAGCGTTTTTAACCACAGATGAGCACAGATAAACACGGATTTTCATATCTGTGTTCATCCTTCATATCTGTGGTTAAATTATTTTTGTTGTTTTTTTAACCTAAATGCAATTATTATAAGACAAAGAATTATTGATATATTAAGTTTGGTCACAAAAACTGGTATGTTCATGTAATTTTTTTTGCTTATTGTCTTAAAAAAAGGGTAATTTGCTGCATCTAAAAACGTTAAATCATGAATAAACTTCCTATTAATCCCGTGCTTTTGCTCAAGAAGTACTCCTCAGGCATCCGGCCAATTTCGGTGGTTCAGATAACATTTCAGATCGCTTTGTAGTGTGAGCCTGTTTTGCAGGCTTAAAAATAATATCGCTGTTAAAAATTTAAAAATCCATGAAAAAACTAATCTTAATTGTTTTTTGCCTTTTTTGATACGGGCACAGGTAACGCCATTTGCCAATGATTTTAAAAGTATTTATATAGGCGATAATGGCGTGGGCGACTACACACGGGACCTGATTCTGGTACATGAAATTTATAATGGGACTGCCATTGGGTGATTTGGTTAAGAAGTTACTTAAGAATCAGGAAGAACTTACGCTTTATCTTATTGAACAAAATAAGAAATCGAAATACTTAAAAAGGAATTAAAAAATAAATATTCAGATAAATAAAACAATATTGAAATGAAAAAAAATATTTATGCAGCATTATCGCTCACGCTATTAGCATTGAGTGTTTCGGCGCAAAATAGCTTTCCTGCGAATGGAAATGTTGGCATTGGTACCACGCAGCCTGCTTCCGCACTTCATATTAAAAGTGATTTAAACACTTCACAGGAGAACTGGATTATGCGTCTTCAAAACGATAATAGTGAAGCTATTGCGCTTCCAACAAGTGGTTTGCTTTTTGCCACCGGAGATATGCAAAGTCAAAAAGGAGGAATCATTTTCAGGAGGACTGGGGCTTACGGTGTAGGAAATATGTATTTTTTGAATAATAGTGTTTCAGATGCCAGTTTGCCAACAATAGCAAATCATTCTGTAATGACGCTGCAGTCTGGCGGCAATGTTGGTATTGGTACGCAATCACCTGTGGCCAATCTTGAGATTAAATCATATAGTGATTTTGCCAGCTTGATGATCAGGCATAAGAACCAGGAAGGTGATGGATTGGCCGGCCTTGTACTAACTCAGAATAGCAACTTATCCTCTAAAATTGAGTGTGCTGGTTGTGAGCTTAAAATTAATAGTGGGTGGGATAAAAACCTAACAATCGGTGCGCTGGAATATAATACCTATGGGGGGAAAATTTTGTTTCCAGGTGGCAACATAGGTATCGGAACCACTAACCCAACCGAAAAACTCTCCGTAAACGGTAAAATCCGTGCAAAGGAGATTAAAGTTGAAGCGGCCAACTGGCCGGATTATGTCTTCAACAAGGATTACAGGATTTTAGGATTACAAGAGCTGGATGCCTACATCAAAGCGAATAAACATTTGCCTGAGATGCCTTCGGCGAAAGAGGTAGAAGCAAATGGTATGGCGCTAGGCGAAATGGTTAAGCTGCAGCAAAAAAAGATAGAGGAACTCACACTTCACTTGATTGAAAAAGACAACGAAATTTTAAAACTGAAAAATCTGGAAGGGAAGTTTTTAGAGCTCGAGATGAAGCTAAACAAACTTATAAACAAAAATTGATATGAAAAAAATTCTGATTGCAGGTCTTGCTTCACTGATTTTATCTGATGTTAATGCCCAGGATAATTTATATCCCTCAACAGGAAATACTGGAATAGGTACGCTTTCGCCGCAATCCTATTTTCATGGGGGAAACAATAAAGTTTTGGAGGTTTTGAACCCTAATACGGCACTGCATAGCCAATCCCATGTAATCTTAAGTACAGGTGCGACTCAGGATCAGAGTTCTGCTGGAACTGTAACATGGATTTCTAAGAATTCTTCTCAAAATAAGGGAATGGCATACATCGCCGTGCAGACTGTTGGCGATAATTCGGTTAACGCTTCAGGTAAGATGTATTTTGCCACAGCTGATGCTACAACTCCTACTACAAGGATGGTCATTGACAGTAAGGGATTGGTTGGAATTGGGACCATTAATCCCTCAGAAAAACTCTCCGTAAATGGCAAAATTCGTGCACATGAAATTAAAGTGGAGGCTGCCAACTGGCCGGATTATGTCTTCGACAAGGATTATAAGATTTTAGGATTGAGTGAACTGGATGCTTATATCAAAAAGTATAAACATTTGCCTGGTATGCCTTCGGCATCTGATGCTGAAAAAAATGGTGTTAACCTTGGTGAAATTCAGTCAAAATTATTAAAAACAGTAGAGGAATTGGCGTTACATGTAATTCAGCAGGCAGAAACAATTCATGTTCAGCAGGAAAGTATTAAAAAGCAGCAGAAAATGATGGCTATTCAGGATAGACAGATAAAATTACTTATTGGTAAAATAAAGTAATAGCAAGCAATAGTAAAGGACTTTATCCTATTGATTTGATAGGTGTAATGTTGTACAATTCATTAATATATTTTAAGTGGGTAACATGATTCAGTGCAAAATTTTCTAAACAAAATGTAACTATGATAAAAAAAATATTTTCGGTATGCCTTTTCTCAATGGTCTATTTATTCGGTTTTGGACAAGTTAATTCAGACCAAACGAACTTGAAAGCCAGCATTACTGATGAACTAGCTGTTTACGATGAAAGTGCAAAAAGGTTTGAAATTGCTACAGTTGGTTATAATTCCTTTCACTGGCAACCTGGCGGGATTATTATAGTCGAACTTTTTCGGAAATTTTATGGTACCGGTTATGAAAAGTATGTAATTGAAAACGGTTTTAATCAAGGTATAAATTCTGGTATACCAAAAGTAAAACTGATTGAATCGGCTGGTGTGTACCATAACGCCAGAATTGTACTCGGTGATGCTTATGATACCGGTACTACTTTTTCAGGATATGCAAACCATGCCCGGGCAATTTACCTCGACATTCAATATTATTCACGTTATTATGTAAAAATAACCTATTTGCAGAATAGGGTAGACGGCGTTCCCGATATGAATCAAATCAGGATTAATCTTAACCCTGCACCACAGGTAATTTCAAATTTTTCTTCACCAGTTGTTCCTGATGCAGATATTTTGACCACAGGTAATGTAGGTATTGGCATCACGGATGCTGATCCAAATTACAGGCTTTCCGTAAAAGGCAAAATCCGTGCACAGGAGATTAAAGTGGAAGCCACTAACTGGCCGGATTATGTCTTCGACAAGGATTACAGAATTTTAGGATTACAAGAGCTGGATGCCTACATCAAAGCGAATAAACATTTGCCTGAGATGCCTTCGGCGAAAGAGGTAGATGCAAATGGTATGGCGCTGGGCGAACTGGTTAAACTGCAACAGAAGAAGATAGAGGAACTTACATTGCATTTAATTGAAAAAGATAAGCAGGTAGCTGTATTGGAAAAGAAAGCCGCTAATACAGAGAAAGTACTTTTTGAAATTAATAAAGTGCTGGATAAAGGCAGAAATAAAAACAAAACTAAAAAATAAATCGATGAGAAAAACCTTGTTGTTTGTGTTGCTTTTTGCATGTAAATTCTGCTTTGCGCAGATACTACAGCCTGCTATATTTTTAGATGAGAACCAACTGGCTATGCCAAACGGTACGACACTTATTTCGGATGCAAGTGCAAATAACGGAACCTGTATGTTCAGACCGGCACAAAGTGGTAGCGGACCACTATGGTATGGACCTTACAACCATATTCAGGCAGGTAATTATCTCGTACAGTTCCGTATTAAGATCAGTTCGCTGTCGGCTACGAATTACTTATTTCAAGTTGATGTTTCGAGCTTGACCTTAGGTAGCCTCGCAATAATAAAAGTATTGCCTAATATGTTTAAGGCAGCTAATGAATGGCAACTGATATCCATTCCTGTTAAAATACCTGATGGTATCAATAACATAGAAGTTCGTGGAATTGACTCCCAGGGGCTAACGGATGTTTATTTTGATTATGTACAAATCTTACCCACTCAGCTTAGCGGAATAATTTCTGATGAACTGACGATTCTGGGAAATGGAAATCTAGGCCTTGGAACAACCTCACCTAGAGAAAAACTTTCTGTAAACGGTAACATAAGGGCTAAAGAAATCAAAGTAGAAGCTACTAACTGGCCTGATTATGTCTTCGATCAGGATTATAAGATTTTAGGATTGGATGAGCTGGATGCTTATATCAAACAGCATAAACATTTACCGGATATGCCTTCGGCGAAAGAAGTTGAAGCCAAGGGTGTTGAGTTGGGCGAGATGAATAAGCTGTTACTCAAAAAAATAGAAGAACTCACCCTCCATATTATCGAAATGGGTAGGGAAGTAAAAGCCCAAAAACGGGAAATAGAAACATTAAAGAAAAAATAAACTCACATGATACTTAAAAAAATAGCAAAGCTTTTATTGCTGATAACGTTCACTTGCAAATTACCTTGCTTTGCCCAAAGCACTAATTTTCCATCGCATGTAACCATTGAGAATGGCGCAAATCTATACCTGAAGGGATCTTCTACCGTGCAGTATGATTCTGGAGATTTAGTGTTTTCAAAATATGATGGTACTGAAATTGCTCGTATATATTCATTTAACAACCCTGCAAATAATTTAAACGGTTTATGTTTTGGGACAGGCCCGAGTATATTGACCAGGTTATTAATTGATGGAAATGGTAATGTAGGTATCGGAACTATCGCTCCAAATGCAAAGCTAAATATTGTCGGGCAGCCTCAGGATGCTAATGGTGGTGCATTAATAATTGGAGAAACCAACAGTATTAATCTAAGGATGGGTACAAATACGAATTATAGCTGGTTACAATCGCATGGTGGTTTTCCATTGAGGATTAATGAACTGGGCAATAATGTGCTGCTGAATTTAACTGGAGGGAATGTGGATATTGGAACAGCTAATCCCACTGAAAAGCTTGCCGTGAACGGAAATGTTAGGGCTAAAGAAATCAAAGTAGAAGCTGCCAACTGGCCGGATTATGTCTTCGATCAGGATTATAAGATTTTAGGCTTGAATGAATTGGATGCCTATATCAAACAGCATAAACATTTACCGGAAATGCCTGCCGCAAAAGAGGTTGAAGCAAACGGGATGGCACTAGGCGAACTGGTTAAGCTGCAGCAAAAAAAGATAGAAGAACTTACGCTTCACTTGATTGATCAGAATAAAAAAATAACAATTCAAAATGACGGTATGCATAAGCAGGACGAAAAAATTGCAGCACTGGAGTCTTTATTGAAAACACTAATTAAAAACCATTAGTAGTATGAAGTTTAAATTAACTTTTATCGCCTTATTAGCAACATTAACATCATTTGCTCAAAATAATACTTTTCCATCTTCAGGTAATGTTGGGATTGGAACAACATCTCCTGATTATAACCTGGATATTCATGGGAAACTTTTTGTAAGGGGTGATGGTGTTTATCATAATAATCCCGGTAGTGGAGATTTGCAAATTGGTTATGGCCTTGTACCTCCAGGTACTTTAGGAGAAGTATCCCGTTTATCGTTACAACCTTATGGACATACTGGTGGGCCGTGGAAGTTTATTGCCAGAGATGATGCAGCCAGCGCTTTTCTAGATATAAATTACGGAACGCTCCATGCGCTTACTATTCATCATGCCGGGAATGTAGGTATAGGTATTATGAATCCTACCTCGAAGCTGGAGGTAAACGGCAACATACGGGCAAAAGAAATCAAGGTAGAAACCACAAACTGGCCGGATTATGTTTTTGAACAGGATTATAAGATTTTAGGATTGGATGAACTGGATGCTTACATTAGTGAAAATCATCATTTGCCGGATGTGCCTTCGGCGAAAGAAGTAGAAGCAAATGGTATTGCATTAGGTGAAACGAATAAATTATTGCTTAAAAAAGTAGAAGAACTTACACTTTACCTGATTGAACAGAATAAAAAAATAATAGCTCAAAACCTGAAAATTGAAGCATTGGATCGTAAAATCAGGAAACAAACCAAAACCAAAGAGTAGTAGTTAAATTTAAATTTACACTTATCATCTTATTTGCTTACAGCAATGGCATTTGCACAAAACAATACCTTTCCAGCTTACGGCAATGTGGGAATAGGTTCTTTGGTATGCGCTTAAATAATAACGACGAGTGTCTTCAAATTTCAACGCGGTAGCACAGTCCAATCATCCCTGGCGATCTGGTTAACTTATGGTAAAGGTTGAATAATACATACCGTTAAATGGTCGCTTACTTTTCTTTTTCGAGCCACTATTCATCGTTGATCATGTAGTGGCTAACTAATTACAATTATTAAAGGGCAAAGAATTATTGATATGTTAAGTTGGTCACAAAAACTGGTATGTTCATGTAATTTTTTTTGTTTATTTTTTTAAAAAATGGTTATTAGCTGCTTCTAAATAATATCTTCGTAAAATCTAATTAACAACTAAACAAGTACAGATATGTCTCTCAGAACTTTCACCGCTTTCCCACCTATTCGAGTTTTATTTCTTATTAGCTTATCAGCAAATTGTAAACAGGGATAATATTTTGCGGATCTTTTAGTTACCCAGTCCAAAGCTTTTAATATTAGTCCGATCCAATAAGTGATCATGGTGAGAAGATGCCAATAACATGGCAACTACTTATGGCTATTATAAATTATCAATAAACAAAAGAAAAAGATAGAAGAGCTCACTATACACCTGATTGAAAAGGATAAACAACTTAAAAACGAAAAAGAAGTGAACAGGATGCAGCAGGGACAGATTGATAGCGTGATAAAAGAGCTGGCAGGCATGAAGAAAACCACAAACAGATAAGATTCATATAACTATCGAATCTTATAAATTAATTTTAATAACAGAATGCAATTATATATTATAATCTATCAACCTCTTATTTATTTCTAATGAAAAAAATACTTATTCTATGTTGTCTCTTAGCTACTATCCCATGTGTGCTAAGTGCGCAAGTGCCTAGTTACCGTCCACAGATGGATGCACCTAAAATTACGCCTCCATCTCCCAATTCGGCATCATTGGGCAAATATGGAGATATTCCTGTGGGCTTATATACCGGCATTCCTAAAATTAGCATTCCGTTATATGAATTTAAGCTAGGAGCATTTTCCCTGCCCATAAGTGTTTCGTACCATAGTCAGGGATTAAAGGTAGAAGAAAAGTCAGGGAATGTTGGTTTTCAATGGGCTTTAAATGCAGGGGGGGTGATAACCCGTACCGTAAAAGGACTTCCTGATGAACAGGGGCTCGGCTATTGGGGACAGGCCAATTTGACAAATAGCCACATTAGTAGCGACCAGCTACTCACTCATGCCTTTTGTGGGGGTGAGATCGATGCCCAACCAGATATTTATTATTTCAATTTTGGTGAATATTCTGGTAAATTTGTTTTAGATGCTTCAGCGGGCCATACCGCTCATATTATCCCCGCTCTGCCATCACTAAAGATAAATGCTATAGGTTCACTTGGTAGTTTTCAAGTTACCGACGATAAGGGTATCAAATATATTTTTGACGTTAAAGAAACAACTACTGATGACAATAACCCGCCGAAAATTCTGAGCTATACTTCTTCATGGTACCTTTCAAAAATTATCACCCCTGCTGGTGACATCAACTTTTCATATACGAGCGAGGAAACTTATTTTTATCAACATTACGAGAACGATCACTTAAACGCAGAGGCTAATATAGATGCGGCAGCCTTTAATCCTGGACTAAAAATAGCCAATAATTATATCACTGTAGATTCAAGAATACTTACCAGCATAAATAGTCCGGTTGAAAATATTGATTTTTATACTATGGCTGACAGAAAGGATATGCTTTCTGCAAAAAGAATTACAGGTTTTTTGGTAAAGGATTACAATGGCAGTACGCTAAAGAAGGTATCATTTATTCAGAGCTATTTTGGAAACAGCGCAACTACATCCCCCGAAGACTGTAGGTTAAAGTTAGATCAGATTGTTGAATTTTCTGACGACAGTGCTTTGGCTAAAACATATGCATTCGCCTATGAAAGCCCAGCTTTAGTGCCTTCAATTAAATCACTATCCCAGGACTATTGGGGGTATTTCAATGGTAAGTCAAACGGTAGTTTATTGCCATACATGGATCCAAGGATACATGGCTTTTATATAGCGAACCAGGCGGTAGCTTATGGGAACCGCGATCCGGATGTTAGTTTTGCCAGAATTGGCTGCTTAAATCGGATAACCTATCCAACTGGCGGCACTACAGCATTTTTATACGAAGGAAACGATTACAGTTCGGTAAGTGGATCGCCTGTTGATGAAGAAAAACAGACACAAAAGCAGGCTATTTCTACTGCAACAAGAACATCCACGGTTAACATACCAACTAAAAATACACCTTTCACAATTGGTTCGCCTCAAGTGGTTTTGGTTACCACTCAAGGTAGCTACAGTGGCGCACCCCCTGTTGATAATGGTCCAAGTATATATATCAACCGCATTAATGCCAATGGTACCAGAACAAGCATGTTGAGCCGAAACATGATTAATTCTAAGTTAAACAGTACCTTATGGCTGGAGGTTGGCAATTATGAAATTATTGCATCTGTTGATGGTCTTGTACAAACGGCTACGGGAAGCATTTCATATTACTCAGTCGATGGTAGGATCTATACTAAAGCAGCTGGAGGTTTTCGCATAAAACAGATTTTGAATACAGATCCGGTAACTTCAAAGACTACGGTTAAGCAATATGAATACAGATCGGTGGCGGATACATCTAAATCTTCAGGGGTACTGGTGTCCAAAATAAATCTTTTGAGTAAAAAATTCTCTACTCTATCAACTTATTATTGGACGGTAAGGAGTTCCGCCACTAGTAATTACCAGGGTACCACTCAAGGAGCTTTTATTGGATATGGAACGGTAACAGAAAAAGAGGGTACCTTAGATAAAGGAAAAAAAATATCCTATTTTACTACAGCGTCTACTTATCCCAATACTTATGGTACGGTTAGTAGGATTCCCTGGCAAGATCAAGTCACAGGTTCAAATAATAGCGATTATGTTAATAACTATTTGAATGATTATGATGCATACAGAGGGTATCTCATTAAAGAAATGTTTTTCAATCAATTAAATCATTTGGTTCGTCAAACGGATATTAAATACAACCTTACTGAAGCTTTAAGCCCTAACTCTACAAATTATTTTGAATTGAATTCGAAAGCGGGTTTGTTGGTCAATACCTGTAAGATATCATGTGGGGCATGTGGAGGAACCGACAACTGTCTTCCTTGGGGTATTAATAGTTACTATATTTTTGATAATAAGATTATTTGCCCATGGATCTATAAACAGCAGGTCTCCGATAAGCAATATGATGTAAACGGTCTAAATCCTGTAGAAGTACTAACCAACTATTATTATGGTAACCCAAGCCATGGACTGGTTACAACAGAAGAATTGATTACGAGTAGGGGAACAGTATTTAAAAAGGTCAACAAATATGCGCAGGATAAAGACCAGATTAATGGGCTGACTACAGCAGCAAGTGTATCAATTGATTCGATGGTTAGCAAAAATATGGTGAGCGATATAATTGAAACAGAGGAATACACCAATGACACATTCAATTCCAGGATTAGAACCAATTATAGGATCTGGGATTCCGGAGGACTTATCGTCGCTCCTGAAAATACGCAATCGCAGATAGGCTTAAATAGCGCGCTAGAAAATCGTGTTCAATTTATTAATTATGACAGTAAGGGGAATTTGCTTGAGGTATCAAAAGCCAATGGACCTTCAACGGTTTATCAGTGGGGATATAAAAATCAATATCCTATAGCTCAGGTAATCAATGCATCAAGCAACGATTTTTTTTATAACGGTTTTGAGGAAACAGAAGGTAATAGTAGTGTTGATGATAGTAAAACAGGACGCTATAGTCATTTAGGATCTTACAATAAAACATTAACCGGGCTTGATAATGGTAATTATTATCTTAGTTACTGGAAAAAGACTGGTAGTGCCTGGTTGCAGGTAATTTCAACAATTACTGTTTCGTCCGGAGTTTTTCAAATCAATTTAAATGATCAAATAGATGATATTCGATTTTATCCATTCAATAGCCAGGTCACTTCTTATACATACAGGCCATTGGTAGGGGTGACAAGTATCACCGATGCCAAGAGCATGACTACTTATTATGAGTACGATTCCTTTCAGCGTTTGAAATCTGTTAAAGACCAGAACGGCAATATCCTGAAACAAACAGATTATCACTATAAAAACTAACGCCTCCATGAAACAACATCTAAAATATTTTTATGCTGCAGTATTTTTGCTGTTCTGCAGCCGCTCTTCTGCACAAAAGGTTGTATCGGTTTACAATGGCGAAAGCGAAATCAGTGCACCCTTGAGTGTAACCCTGATCGATGGTTTCCATACTACTGGTCCTGTACGCATTTTTACCACGGGCTTAAGTTATAGAAACTGCGTACCTTTTGTATCGGCGGTGAGCAGTGGCCAGAACTATGTCAGTACGAAGATATTCAAACAGCCGGGCATAAACCCGAAAAATCTTTCGGGCCGTAGCATTTGTGAGGTAAACGAAACGATCCAGTATTTTGATGGATTTGGGAGGCCTTTACAGACCGTGCAGGTGCAGGGCAGCCCGGGTTTTAAGGATATTGTACAGCCGGTTGCTTATGATGCCTTTGGCCGCGAACAATTTAAATACCAGCCTTATGCTGCACAAACAGGAAACACGGGTAATTACCGTTCAGGTGCCCTTGCCGACCAGCTGGCATTTTACAACAGCCCTACAGCAGGGGTAAAAGCAACGGCCTATCCCTTTGCCGAAACGGTTTTTGAGGCCTCGCCGCTAAACCGTATACTACAGCAGGGCGCACCTGGCGAATCCTGGCAGATCAGCGGAGGGCATACCCTAAAAACCGATTATGGTACTAATGCCCAGAATGAAGTTAAGCTTTGGATCGTTAACAATGCTGGTAATGGTGCAACTGTGGCGACAACTGTTTACGGAGCTGGCAAGCTGTATAAAACCACCCTTAGTGACGAAAACTGGAAATCAACTGATCTAAAAGCAGGCACTACTGATGAATTCAAAGACTTTGAAGGGCGCGTGGTACTGAAACGGGTATGGGAAAGCAATACCAAAAGCCTGTCTACCTATTATGTATATGATGACCTCGGCAACCTGCGTTACGTGCTTCCCCCGGCTGTAAATGAAAATGGACAGAGCCCAATAAGCAGCTTTGACGAAACCCAGGCAGTGTTCGGCCAGTTTATCTATGGCTACCATTATGATGACCGCAAAAGATTGGTAGAGAAAAATATACCTGGCAAAGGCTGGGAGTTTATGGTATACAATAAACTCAATCAGATAGTAATGAACCAGGATGCCAACCAGCGCGGTAAAAGCCCACAGGAATGGAATTTTACTAAATATGATGCCTTTGGCGAGGTGGTGATAAGTGGCCGTTATATAGATGATCTGCATAATGGTGAGGCAAATACCAACTACCGATCTTATTTTCAGGGCCTGGCCAATGGAACTGCCGCCTATGAAAAGCGTGATGCAGCAAATACACAGACAGGTTATAGCAATGATGCGATCCCACAGGGAGGTATAAGCGACTATTATGTACTGAACTATTATGATGACTACAATTTTCCTGGCAATAGCTTTGGTCCGCCTACAGGCAGCCAGGCTCCTGCAGCACGTACCCAAAGCCTTCTCACAGGAACGAAGGTAAAGAACCTGGGTGCCGGAACGATGCAGCTTACGGTAAACTATTACGATCTTGATGGACGCGTGATACAAAGCAAAAGTGTTCATCATTTGAACGGTACTGATGTGGTAGACAATACCTACAGTTTTGTAGGTGAGTTAACAGCCAGTACACGCACGCATATCGCAAACGGGGCAACTACAACCATTGACAACCGCTTTGAATACGATCATATAGGACGTAAAGTCGCTACATTCGAGAACATCAACAAGCAAGGCGATGTGGCAATAAACCATTTGGAATACAACGAGATCGGTCAGCTGAACAAAAAGAACCTGCACAACGATACGCAGGCTACTACCTTTGCCTATAACGAGCGTGGCTGGATGAAGAACAGTATATCTAATCAGTTCAGTATGAAGCTTGATTATGAAGATGGTACCGGACAGGGCTATAACGGCAACATTACCAAACAGTATTGGGACTGGACCAATGCAGCCAGCCCAACAGCAAACATTTTCAACTATGGTTATGACAAACTGAACAGGCTGGGAACAGCTTCTACAGTGGCTGGGATACCAATGAGTGAGGCTATGACATACGATGTAATGGGCAATATCAAGAGCCTTACCCGTGATGGCACAGGGGCCAAAGTATATAACTATTACAATTCAGGCAATAGTAACAGATTGCAGAGCGTAAGTGGCTTAACTGTACAAGACTATCAGTACGATGCCAATGGCAATGCCACAAAAGATGGGCTGAACGGTTTCAGCCTGACTTACAATTACCTTAACCTCCCGGCAACAGCAATACGGACAACGGGCACACCTGTTAACCTATCTTATACTTATGATGGAACAGGCAACAAACTAGCAAAGAATAGTAATGGCTCGGTGAGGAACTATATTGGTGGTATAGAATATAAACCGGATGGCACTATTGATATTATCCATACCGAAGAAGGGATAGCACAGAACAATGGTGGCATTTATAAGTATCATTATAACTTGAGCGACCATTTGGACAATGTACGCTATACATTTGATGTGGTAAATGGTGTTATAGAAGTCTTACAGAAAGATGATTATTATGCTTTTGGAAAAAGGAAAACTTCCTTGCTGGGATCAACAGATAATAAGTATCTTTATAACAGCAAGGAGTTGCAAGGGGAGTTGGGACAGCTCGATTACGGTGCAAGGTTCTATGATCCGGTGATTGGTAGATGGAATGTGATAGATCCGTTGGCGGAAGACTATGATGATGTTTCTCCGTACAACTATGTTCTCAACAATCCTATAAATTTTACTGATCCAGACGGAACAAGGGTTTTTGAAGAGGCTACAGCAGGGCTTAGATCAACAGTTATTGATGGAAGTGGGAAGGTTATAGATCATCAAAATGATGGTGATAATTCAATATATCAGTTTATTAACGAAAAAAAAATCAAAATTGGTACTGAGAAAACAGGAATAGATTATAACCAGCTCATTGGACAACCATTAACCCCACTAACTTATGATCCACTACCGATTAATCTAATGGAAGTGACAATACAAGCTATTCCTTTGAATTTTAAACCTAAGCCTATAATTTGTGAATTTCCATTATATATTGGATTGAGAGGTGGGGTTGCTCAGATACCTCGGGTAATTCAATTGGCAAATGTTGTAAGTAGAGATATTTTTACATTGAATTCTTTATTAGTCCAACTTAGTGTTGCCCAAGGTAGATTTCTAGCGATGTCATCTTCTCAAGGTAAGGGGGAGCGTAATAAAGCGAAGAGTTCCAGTGGAACTGACAATCCATTCAAGCATATGAAACCAGATCCTAATAATCCGAAAAGAGTTTTAGAAAAAGACACTCATACTGGAAAGCAAATAAGTAAGCCGAAACCTGAAGGATTTGATGAGTATTGGAGTAATAAAAAATAACACAAAGATATGAAAGGAAATAAGTCATTTTTATCAGCAGTCTCAATAAGTCAAAAAATTTATAAATATCCAAATGACCTTAGTTATTCTGATCGTAAAAAATTATATTTGCAATATTTCGAACTTATAAAACAATCAGCATACTTAGGTCACTTGGATGCTATGTATGAGCTTGGACAACAATATGAAAATACTAGCTACTTAAATAGTAATAATCCAAAAAAGTGTTTTTATTGGTATTCTAAGGCATGTGCCGGTGGTCATCCTGAAGCGTGTAATAATCTGGCTTTTCTTTATGAAACTGGCGGGGGATGTGAAATAAATTTTGATATGGCTTTGTCACTTTACGAAAAAGCGTCAAAGCTAGGATCAATAAGTGGGAAGAGAAATTACAAAATCATGTTAAAGGACATGAGTAAGGGCGGAAAGTATAATAAATAGGTAACAAGCCTTATCTTGCCCACGCTGGTGCCAGCGTGCCGCTCGTATCAATATAATATCCAAAGCCTGGCAGAAACTACACTGCCGGGCTTTGTTATTTCTGCAGGAGTTCATGTTTGATTAACCTGATTGCCCATTATGTCCTGGAATGTAGTTAGCGAGTTCTGTAATCTTGATACCTTCGCTGAAACGTTCTGCCAGCAATGCATCTTCTTGTCCACCCCAAGCTAAATCCTTATTGCCTTTTTCGGCGAGGGCTTCGAGTTCGTTGATTGCAAAGAAAAGCGCCCTGATGATTTCGGGCTGGTTGTACGGGCCATCGGCAGGAAATACTTCTCCTGTTATGGGTTTTTATCGGCGGTTATAGCCTGAAGAATCTCCAAATGTATGTTACTATCCTGCATAAACTTACCGGTTTTGGTATTACTGATGATTGTTTTAGCAAGGAAAAGGAGTATTTCAATATCAAACCTAACATAAATAAAATTATGGGGAAGACGAATAGAGACATTTCAAGCAAAGCATTCTATCTTATTAAACTGCTCTTGTAGTATAATGCTTGCTTTTTTAAGTGTTTTTGAGGTTTTTATTTTTCAAGCGACCAGAATTTTAATTGTATTTGCCTAAATAAGACTAAGTAACGCAAGATTGTTTTTTTGTTTGCTATTTTTTGTAGTTTAAATTTTTTTGAGGATATTAGACGTGGTTAAATAGCAAAAAAAATGTACTCGTCTATTGTTAATGCTTCTCTCAAATATTCTGCTTTGCAGGTATTATACCATCCCAGGATTCATGAACAAACCAGTCGGTTTCTGCTGTAATCAGTAATAAATTCTATGCCTGGTAAGCGGCATTGCAATATGATATTTAGACTTAATGCATTATGATCAGCTGCTACGTAATCGGTGAACGGCATACCTTAGAATCTTTATGTATGCACATAAACGACTATCCACTTACTCAATTAAAGGGGTATTCGTTTCAGCGGCCGGAAAGCTTCGATGCAGTATATTCCATCAGGCCAAATATTGTTTTTGTTGATGTTGCATTTTTACATGGTAGCAATAGCTGGTTGGAGCGTATTAAAAAGTTTTCTTCAATTGTGTTGATATCAGAAAATACGGAAATGGCTTTCGAAGCCTTTGAGCATGGGGCATTTGATTACCTGATCAGGCCGGTTACTTTTAACCGTTTTATTAAAAGCATCCATAAATTCGATCAACTTACACAACTGGCCTATTCGTTAGATGGTCCCAAAAAGCAACAGGTTTCAAATTCTTTTTTTATCAAAGCAGATTCAAAAGGCCTGAAAAAATTCCTGATCAAATGCGATCAGCTTGTTTATATTCAGGCCATGCAAAATTATGTTGTCCTACAGATGGAAAATGACCAGCGTTTTTCATGCCATAACGCTATGAAAGAAATGGAAGATAGTTTGCCAGCCAATGTTTTTAGCCGGATACATCGGTCTTACATCATTAACGACGAAAAAATTACCTCAATAGAAGGGAACATGGTCATACTTCGTGGTGATGAAACCAACAAACTGCTGATCGGAAATACTTACCGCAAAACTTTTTTTGAAAAGAAGGCTGAGAAAATGATTAGAAAAAAAACCGAAATCCAGGTCTTTTCTTATTCCAGATTAGCCCAGGTGTTGATTACCTTTACTGGATTATTATTAAAAATACAAACCATTGCTGAACTCAATATACAGCTTTAGATATGAAAAAATATATTAACCTATTACCAGTTGCAGTTTTACTATTATTTGCAGGTTGCAGCGAATTTATAGAACCATCTATAGAAAACAGGACAATTGATGTGCTGGCACCTGCTAATCGTTTAGAAACCACGAGTTACCAGCAAACTTTTTGGTGGAACCCGATGTCGGATGCGCTTTTTTATAGATTACAGGTGGTATCGCCTAAATTTGATAGTGTAAGCAAACTGATTTTAGACACCTTGATCACGAAAGAAAAATTTGTGTATACACTCGATCCTGGGAAATACGAATGGCGTGTAAGAGGAGAGAATGGCAGTAGCGCTGGTAATTATACCACTCGCTCGCTGCAAATTTTCCCTTCCAGCCTTAAAGAGCAAAGTGTTCAGCTTACTGTTCCATCAAGTGGAGGATATTTTTCAAAACCAGATATCAGGTTTGAATGGCTTAAACTTTTCGGTGCTGCTGTTTATAGGTTACAAATAGATAATAATAATTTTCTCAACGAAAATAATATGACGCTTAACGTTACAACAGATAACCTGGGCTTTTTACAAACACTTACCCAGGAAGGAACCTATCAATTCCGGGTAAGGGCAGAAAATAGCACCGAGAATTCGAAATGGAGTACAACAGGAAGTTTTACCTACGATGCTACGGGGCCTGAACGGGTGGTACTAAGTACCCCGTTGAATAAGCAAACCGTATCACGGCCGGTAAGGCTAACCTGGAATAAGCTTGCTGATGCAGACCGGTATGAGATATCAGTGTATCAAAGTGATGAACAAACTCCATATAATAAGAGTTATCCGCAGATTGTAACTTCGACCGAACACGTATTTGATGCAGGTAATGTTGGTGACACAATTGCCTGGAGAGTAAGGGCTTTTGATAAAGCAGGAAACGCCGGAGCTTATAGTGAGATCAGATCTTTTACCTTACAATAAGATGAAAAGTAAAAAAATGACCTATCTGTTGATTTGTTGTGTTGCCGGGGTATGGGGCATCATTTTTTACAGGGTTTTTGCTGGAATGACCGGGGAAGATGCGGTGCTACCTAATTCGAGGACAACGCGTGAACCTTTCTTTAATATGGTAGATCATGCAAAAGACAATGTGATATTAGCAATGGGATATAGTGATCCTTTTGCTTTGGCCAGTCCGGAACCTGAAACCATTGTTAAATCAGCAGCCCCTGTTTTGACTTCGATGCCCAGGCCAATAAAACCGCAGGTAAACTGGTCAGGAATTATTTATAATGGACAGATTTTTAACCGGGCAGAAAAAAGGCATGTCGCCATTATCAGTGTAAACGGTCAGGAAGTGATGCTCAGCGAAGGCGAACGCGCAAATGGCTTAAAATTTATAAAAAGGGTTGGCGACTCCATAAAAGTTGAATACCAGAATGCAACAAAATTCTTATCAATAAAACAATGAAGTTATTTTACATCACCATGCTCCAGCTGTGTCTGCTGATTTTTCAGGCAGATGCACAGCGCATAAAATCTTATTTTAATGTAGATAACTACACCCATACCGTTAACTACGACCATTACAAGGCTGTGTTCTATGTACAGCGTCCGGATATAGGGTCGGTTAATATCAAATCAGACCGGAAATATGCCTGGTTTAGTGGTAATCAGATTCGTTACACCCAGGGAGGGTACAGCGGCAAAATGCTTAATGGCATTTACAACGAATTTTATGATACCAAGGGGCTTAAAACCCAGGGTATTTTTGAAATGGGCCTAAAATGGGGTAGGTGGAAAAGCTGGGGTGAAGATGGGCTATTGGATTCGATAGTGAATTATTCTTCTGGAAAGCCAAATGGTAAGTTTGAAAAATATGATCAGGATGGTGTTTTGTCAGAAAGAGGAACTTATCGGAATGGCCAGTTGAACGGAAAGCTTGAAAAACGGATCAGTGCTGATAGTATCCAGGTAATCCGTTACAAAAAAGGAAAAGTAATGGCTTATCAACCCAGTAAAGCAGTTAAGATTACCAAATGGTTAAAATCAATTTTTAAAAAAGACAAGAAACGCAAAGTAAAATAAGTTATGAAATTAAAAAACATCTTTATTATCCTCTTTCTATTTACGGGCAAAATGCTGTTTGCCCAAAATACTTTTCCCACTTCAGGAAATGTTGGTATTGGAATGGTTGCAACTCAAAAATTATCTGTTGCAGGTATCATTTTATCAAGTCTTGGCTCAAATGAAGGCGGAGCCTTGTGGCTCGAAAACCCCTCAAAAACAGCCAGTGATTTAGCCTATCGTTGGTCAATATATAATATGACTGGGCTTTATGGCAATTCATTGCAGTTCTGGAGCTATAATCACGATAATTCTATTACGGGCCCTAAGTTCGCCATAAGTGACAATGGTAATGTTGGCATTGGCACTACAGATCCAAAAGCTAAATTAGACGTAGCAGGAAATATGTTGCTGAAGTCGGTATTAACTAATACATCACCAAGACCTTCCTTATCTACTCAACCTTTAAGCGGCGAAATAAGATCTTACAGCCAATCGGGATATGCTTATAATGACGGTTTATTAAGATTGAGTGCCGGAGCCGGAACAACACCGGCAATAATGTCATATATCGATATCAGTTCCTATTCTACTATCCCTGATATGGATCAAAATATTGTTTTTGGTACAGCAGGAGAGGAAAAAATGCGTATTCATAAAAATGGAAATATCGGTATTGGCACAGCAACTCCAAATGAAAAACTAACTGTAAATGGTAAGATCAGGGCCCGCGAAATTAAAGTAGAAGGCACCAACTGGCCTGATTATGTTTTTGAAAAAAATTATCAGATCGCTTCACTTGGAGAACTGGAAAAGTATATTAAAACCAATAAACATCTTCCTGAAATGCCAGGTGCAAAAGAAGTGGAAAGTAATGGGGTAGAACTGGGAACCTTAGTGAAAAAACTCCTTAAAAACCAGGAAGAACTTACGCTTCATTTAATCGCACAAGAAAAAATAATTAAGGCAATGGAGAAAAAATTAAACATACAGCATAACTTAAAAACTAAATCTAAAAGAAAATGAAAAATTATCGCTTAATCTTAATGCTTATGCTGTTTTTTCTCAATAGTGTTCAGGCTACCGAAAAAACAAATAAAAATTCGGTTTCCCGTTTGGTAGCTGATGGTTATGAAACCAGTGTTACCTTTCCTGCAGGCTTCTCCGTTGGCGATTATATCGAGTTTGTGGGGGTTCAGCCCATTTCAGCCGGCGCTTCAGGTTTTTATGAGGTTTCAATAGCCTACACGAGGGGTAACATTGCTGCGGCTGCTACGCACATTGCTGCAATTTCTCATGCCAATCCGAATATCTGGCGGGAAACCGGATGTTCAAACAGGAACAAATATGGAGATGTGCAACAAAATTTTACGGTTGATTGTAATTCCCAATATGGCAGCCCCAGATTCAGGATTCGGGCCATAAATACTTTTGGGGTAACAAGTGACCCACTTACAGTTAATATCAAAATAAGGTCGATAAACCTTAACAGTTCATTTACACCATTAAGTGCAGCAGGCAACGATTTAACGGTAAACAAATTTTTACCCATGACAAACGAATGGGAACTTTATGTCGGAACTTTAATGAATCCCGAAAAAGGAGCATCACTTGCGATAAAAGCATTGGCAAATGGAAATGTAGGCATCGGCACAGCCAACCCACAGGATAAACTAACTGTAGCCGGAAACATTGGCGCCCGCGAAATTAAAGTTTCTACCAATGCAGGTGCCGATTTTGTGTTTGAGCCCGACTACAAACTTACCGATTTAAACGAACTGGAAAAGTTTGTAAAAACCAACAAACACCTTCCCGAAATTCCAACAGCGAAACAAATGGTAGATAACGGGGTAAACATTGGTGAACTGAATATTAAGCTGTTGCAAAAGGTAGAAGAGCTAACGCTGCACCTCATCGAGAAGGAAAAACAGCTTAATACACAAAGTGGCCAGGTAACAAAGCTTGAGACAAAACTTGCTCAACAAGATAAAATCCTTCAGGAAATTCTAAAGAAACTAAAATAATGAAAAAAAATATCAAATTATCTGCCCTCCTTATATTTTGCATTCCTCCTTTAATCTCAACAGCACAAACTCAAACCAGAAATGATGCCGGCCTACAGGGAAATGCAGGCGCTGTATCAGGTTTTTTTGAAACATACCAACCTGTTAATTATCCTGCTGGAGCATCTGATTGGTGGCATTTATTAGATGTTCGGCACAGCAATGCTAATAATAATTTTGCCATGCAGTTTGCCGGTAGTTTCTTTAACCAAGATTTATACTTCCGGAAAACCAACAACAATCCTGCTCAACCTTGGCAAAAAGTTTTAATGGAGAAAGATGGGGAAGTAGTTTTAGACCATCTAACCACACTAAGTAGCGGAAATGTGCTTAATCAGGGCAATGCCAATAACTTTGTTGGTAACCTGATCGTTAGGGCAAATACTGGGGGTAGGTTTGAGGATAAAGGTGCGCAAATTGAATTTGTAATTCCAGCTGGTACTGCGGGCGATAATCCGTGGGGACAAGGAAGAATTATCACCGTTGCAGGCAACGGCAGTAATGTTAATGCTACCGGTAAAATGATTCTGGGCACACGAAGGATGTTTGATAAGTATGGAAATGGCCAACAATGGTTTTATGGTGATGATATTGTGATTGATGGAGTTGGAAATATTGGAATGGGAATATTAAGCCCTCGAGAAAAGCTTTCCGTAAATGGTAACATCCGTGCTCGCGAAATTAAAGTAGAAGCCACCAACTGGCCTGATTATGTTTTTGAAGAAGGATACAATGTAGGGACGTTACCTGGGTTGGAAAGTTATATTAGGGCCAATAAACACCTGCCAGATATGCCTACAGCAAAAGATATTGAGGCCAATGGACTGGAACTGGGTGAAATGGTAAAAATGCAGCAAAAAAAGATAGAGGAGCTCACCCTGCATCTGATCAGCCTGGATAAAAAGTTCAGCGCATTGGAACTTGAAAATCGCAAACTCAAAATAGTACACAAGAAACGTTAGGCTTTGGTTTAAAATAATTACCTGATCACAAAAAAATCAATACTCTTCTGAAATAAGAAATTATTTAATATTCAACCAATAGGGAAAGAGAAGTAAAAGTGGAATTGACCAAGTGGAATGACAATGTTTTTGCCAATGGTTACCATGTTGGAAGGTTGAAAGGATTGGAAAGCTATATTAAAACAAACATCTGCCTGCTATGCCTTTGAGAAAGAAGTTGAAACAAATGATATTGAATTGGGTAAAATGAATAAAAAAATATTGAAGAACCGACTTTACATCTCATAAAAAAGGATAAGAAAATTGATGTACTTATCCAAAGGGTATAAGTTCTTAAAAATAACAAATCTAAAACCGATAAAAAAAACAAGTTATGAATTTTAAGTTTTTAGTTGTTTTCTCGATACTATCTGGAAGCACGCTCGCCTATGCGCAAAATACTTTTCCTACTAATGGAGCGGTGGGTATCGGTACACTCACTCCAGGTGCGCCGCTTCATGTATTCGTTGGTCCGGACAGCAAACCAGCAGGTGTGGTTTCAGCTGCTCAGACAACGTTAAAGTTATCGCGGTTTGGTACAACGAACTATACTTATCACGAATCTGCCGAGTTTAGGGTTGCCCATGGTGGACCCTCCGCCTGGGGTTCAAGGTTAGATTTATATGTGAACGGAGCACACAATGAGAGCAATTTTCCAGATCAGCATGCCATGACCTGGCAATACAATGGAAATGTTGGGATAGGTACAACAGATCCTGGTGCAAAATTAGATGTTATAGGTACGGCAAAGTTTGGGGGGCAGAGCGCGAACCTTGATATAGCTGGAAATCCTGCCGAATATCAAAACTTAAGTAGTACGGGTAAAATGCTTATTGGGTGGAATAGGACTGCCGGACATGGAGAAACTGATTTTATAGCAAATGAAGGCGGTGGGTCTCAAGGTGGATTTGCCTTTTATAGTTATAACAATGCCAGTCAAGAGAAACAACTGTTAAGGTTAATGGGCAATGGAAATGTAGGCATCGGCATAGCCACGCCATACGAAAAACTGTCTGTTAATGGTAATATCCGTGCAAAAGAAATCAAAGTAGAAGCCAGCAACTGGCCCGATTATGTATTTGAGGAAGGTTATCAGGTTGGAACCCTGGAAAGCTTGGAAAGTTATATCAAAGCGAATAAACACTTGCCAGAAATTCCTTCTGCTAAAGTAATTGAAAAAGAAGGACTGGTATTGGGCGAAATGAACAAGAAGTTGTTGAAAAATCTCGAAGAACTTACACTACATGTCATTGAGCTGAATAAAAGGATGGAGAAATTAGAGGCTGAGAACCAAAAATTAAAGAAAAATGCAAATTAAACACGCTGTATTTACTGTTCTGTTATTTTCTTCTGCTGTTTTATCAGCAAATGGACAGGCCATAAACATCGCCGGAGATCAATATCATCTTTATGGGCCGAATTCCACCTGGTCAGAATATTTGCAGGTTGGAGGAAATGGACAGGTAACCAATCATGCTTTTGTAGCTGTAACTAACGGAAATCTGCATCTTGATTCGAAAGTAGGTTTTGCAACCTACATTAACCACTATAATAAAGGTAACACTTATATCAATCCGCAGGGAGGCAAGGTAGGGATTGGTACTTTTGATCCTACCGAACTTTTTAATGTGAATGGAAATACTCATTTAGAACGTTTGCGATTAGGTAATGCCGTATTTAAGGGTAATAGCCGCAATTCAATTAATTCCTTTAATAGCGGGCAAGATGCAGCTTTACTACCAGGATGGATAGCAGCAGATTTTGGAGGATCAGATAATTTATCTGATAGGTTGGTGATTGGTAGTGGCTTTGGTGGAAAAACAATAATTGGCACACATAATTACAATTTAACTCAGTGGGGTGGTGACTTGCTCATCAATCCTACAGGCAGCAGGGTAGGCATCGGCACAACCACCCCAACGGATATGCTCACTGTTGCCGGTAAAATTGGTGCAAGGGAAATTAAAGTTTCTACCAATGCAGGTGCCGATTTTGTATTCGAGCCCGACTACCAACTTCCCGATTTAAACGAACTGGAAAAGTTTGTAAAAACCAACAAGCACCTTCCCGAAATTCCAACAGCTAAAGAAATGGTCGAAAACGGGGTAAACATTGGTGAATTGAATATTAAATTGCTGCAAAAGTAGAGGAACTCACTTTGCATTTAATTGAAAAAGACAAAAATATTTCCGACCAGGGAAAACTATTAAAATCGCAGACGGCACTGTTGGTCGCTTTTCAAGAAAGATTAAAAAAACTGGAAGCTTCTGCGGCTCACATTAAAAATTAAATATGATGAAATCGATATTAACAGCTTTTTTTTCCATTTTATTTATAAATGGTTTCGCGCAAAATTTACAAACTGTTACTGATCAGGGTACATCGACAAATCGGGAAATCCAGTTCAGATCTGGGGAAAATCCAAACAAATATGTTTTTGTTGGTGGATATCCTGGTCGGGCAAGAATTGGAGCTTATGATATTACAACTGGTTTTGATAACCTGATTATAGAAGCTAATAATATTGGTATAGGCATAAATAATCCAGTTCAGAAATTATCTGTTGCCGGAAATATTTTCTCCAGTGTTGGTTCAAATGAGGGTGCGTCCTTAATATTAGAGAATCCTTCTAAAAATGTAAATAATGCAGGTTATCGATGGATGTTCTATAATATGACCGGGCCTTATGGTAATTCATTACAGTTTTGGAATTACAATCAAGACAATTCTGTAATGGGACCTAAGTTTACCATAACCGACAACGGCAATGTATTAATCGGGAAAAACACACAGGGAAATTCAGGATATATTTTAGATGTGAACGGTAAAGCCCGTGCAAATGAAATTGTGGTAAATACCACAGGAGCCGATTTTGTATTCGAACCTGGTTACAAACTTACTGATTTAAACGAACTGGAAAAGTTTGTAAAAACCAATAAACACCTGCCAGAGATTCCTACGGCAAAAGAAATGAAAGAAAACGGTGTGAGTTTGGGTGAATTGAATATTAAACTGTTGCAAAAAGTAGAGGAACTTACTTTGCACCTGATTGAAAAAGATAAACAGCTCGACAATCAAAATACAAAGGTTAATGATCTCGAAAGCAGGCTTGCCCGGCAGGAAAAAATGCTGAGCGAAATGCTAAAGAAAATGAAATAAAGGCTTCAAAAAGCGAACATATCCTTCAGAAAAAACGAAGAACTTACTCTGCAATTGATTACCCTCAATAAAATTGGTAACCCTTCAGCAACAAAATCAAAACAGTTAAAAATCTAACAAAATTAAAAATGAAGAAATTAATGCTTTCCATAGTCTTCATGTCATGCTTTATGGCAGGAATGGCTCAAACATTTATAGTTGGTGGTGATCTGGATAAATTTTATCCGGTAGTGTTTGCCGATCTCAATTGGAATAACAATAGACCAACAGAACTTGAAATCGGCCGTTCTGATGTTCATAAAGATGCAGATTGGAGAGGGTCACTAATGTCTACATTCAGGTTTCATACTACCAGATGGGGTAATGGTGCGCGTTTTACCGATGTAGACATCAGACAAATCAATAATGGACTTAATGTTAATGTTCCTTTTATTGCGGGATATCGCGATGCAACAATAAGTAATGCATCTTATGATTTTGTAATATGGCTTAAAGGTGGGGGTACCACTTATTATGTTAAATCTGATGCTGTTCAGAATCCGCGTGTTTTTGATGGGGTGCAAAACGCACTGCCTTACCAGGAGATTAACGGACCTGCCCATAGCTTTAAAACCTCGATAGATGCATACGTCAACTCTTCAGGAAAAAGTGATGAGGGAACAATTTATAGCCATAGCGGCGGGTTAAATTATCTGAATGGCAATCTAGGCTTGGGTACAACTGACACAAAGGGATTTAAGCTTGCCGTAAACGGTAAAATCCGTGCACAAGAAATCAAAGTAGAAGCCACCAACTGGCCAGACTTTGTTTTTGAAGAAGGTTATAAGGTTGGAACCCTGGATGGCTTGGAAAGTTACATAAAAACAAATAAACATTTACCAGATATGCCTTCGGCAAAAGAAGTGGAAGCTAATGGCATTGCGCTGGGTGAAATGGTAAAGCTGCAACAGCAAAAAATAGAAGAACTTACACTACACCTCATTGAAAAAAATAAACAGATTAATTCCTTGCTTAAAAGGATGGATGCTTTAGAAAGCAAAACAAAATTCTAAAATCATGAGACAGCTATTTTTAATTTTGATTTTTTCTGCGATTTTTAACAACTGTTTTTCGCAATTTGTTTCAAGCACCTTTCACGATGAGACCAATGGTCTTAATGCAAATCAGGGAACTATTATTACAGGCGATGCTAAGGCGAATCGTGGCTCTTGTATGTTCAGACCAGCTACTGCGGATGCAGGTACTATTTGGTACGGACCTTATATTTCAGTTTTCGCGGGGAGCTATTTATTACAGGCCAGAATAAAGGTAAGCTCCAATGCCTCTTCATCCAGGCTTTTTATTCTTGATGTTGTGAGTCAAACCGGTGGTGGTGTACATGGTTCTCTATGGATTAGCCCTGATATGTTTAAAGCCAGTAATGAATGGCAGTTAATCACTATCCCAGTAAACATTCCGCATGGAATTACCAATTTAGAAATGAGGGGAATAAATTTTCAACCAGGTATAACCGATGTTTATTTCGATTATGCGCAGCTTATACCCTCAGGTTTACCTGGCTTATATTCGGAAGAATTAACGATTTCAGGTAAGGGTGATATCGGCATTGGAACGACCAGCCCCAAAGAAAAACTTTCCGTAAATGGCAATATTAGAGCGAGAGAAGTGAAAGTAGAAGCCAGAGACTGGCCTGATTATGTTTTTGAAGAAGGTTACCATGTTGGAACGTTAAAAGGATTGGAAAGTTATATCAAGGCCAATAAACACTTGCCTGGTATGCCTTCTGCAAAAGAAGTTAAAGCAAATGGTATTGAACTGGGTGAGTTGAACAAAAAATTATTGGAAAAAATTGAAGAGCTGACTTTACACCTTATCGAAAAGGATAAAAAAATCGATGCACTGATTAAAAGGGTGGAAGTTATTGAAGCAGATAAATCCAAAACAAATAAATAAAAAAACAAGTTATGAAATTTAAGTTTTTAGTTGTTTTCTCGATACTATCTGGAAGCACGCTCGCCCATGCGCAAAACACTTTTCCTCTTGATGCCGCGGTGGGTATCGGTACACTCAGTCCAGGTGCGCCGCTTCATGTATTCGTTGGTCCGGACAGCAAACCAGGAGGTGTGGTTTCAGCTGCTCAGAAAACATTAAAGTTATCACGGTTTGGTACAGGAAACTCCAGGTGCGCCGCTTCATGTATTCGTTGGTCCGGACAGCAAGCCAGGAGGTGTGGTTTCAGCTGCTCAGCCAACGTTAAAGTTATCGCGGTTTGGTACAGGAAACTATAGTTATCATGAATCAGCCGAGTTTAGGGTTGCCCATGGTGGACCTTCTTATTGGGGTTCAAGGTTAGATTTATATGTGAATGGAGCACACAATGAGAGCAATGTTCCGGACCAGCATGCCATGACCTGGCAATACAATGGAAATGTGGGTATTGGAACCAATAATCCAACAGCTTTACTTCAGTTAGGTGATTTTAACAGTTCAAATCAGCTAAAGCAGGTTCTTATTCCTGGAACCTATAACTTTGAGCGACTTCAGCTTGGGCAGTTAGGTAATGGAAATTCTGCTTTAGAAATGGTTAACCATAATTCAGCAGAAAACTCCTATGGAGTAAGATTAATGGCCAATATTGATAATGGTGGCCCGGGCTTACAATTTCAGTATGCAAAGAGCAAAAGCAGTTATGATGCACTCGAATACCAGACCGCAATGTTTTTAGATCTTAATGGTCAGATTGGTATTGGTACACTCAGCCCACGGGAAAAACTTTCCGTAAATGGCAATATTAGAGCGAGAGAAGTGAAAGTCGAAGCCAGAGACTGGCCTGATTATGTTTTTGAAGAAGGTTATCAGGTTGGAACCCTGGAAGGGTTGGAAAGTTATATCAAAGTGAATAAACATTTGCCAGAAATTCCTTCCGCTAAAGAAGTGGCTGCCGATGGAATTGAACTCGGTGAAATGAATAAACTGTTGCTTAAAAAAGTAGAAGAAATTACGCTCTATCTCATTCAAAAATAAAAAGAAATGATAGTTATCAAAAAAGAACTGGAATCTCTAAAATCTAAAACTCAAAAATTATGAAAAACTTCAAATCCTGGATCATCTTAATTGCTTTATTAATTAGTTATCAATTAGGTAAAGCACAAACCATATTGGGTGATCCAAATACAAATAGCAGTACCAAACTTTATGTTTACGAATATTATCACCATACGGTGGATCAGGAATGGATAAAACTATTTACGATAAAAAACTACGATCCTGCACAAGGTTTTTGGGGCAAAGGAGGTGTGGCCGGTCGTGCTTATTTTGTAGATTATCAAGGATCGGGAGGTAGTTATATCGATTTTTCTTTTCCGCAAAAGTTATCGGGTACACAAAAACCCATCATACAGTTATCCGGAAATTCTGCTAACCAATTACAATGGTATGCAAAAATCTCAAATGAAAATGGGAATGAAGAGCTTTATGATGTTTATATCAAAACACCCTCTGCAAATCTTGGCTTAACTTTTCTAATCAGAGGTAATGATTTTACTCCTTATTTTCAAAAAGAAACCAATATACCAACGCAATTTACCTGGTCATCAATTGCCAATCCAGAAAGTTTCTCTTTTTTTAACAATGCTGGCAATATTGGTTTTGGTACATTAAACCCCACAGAAAAACTTTCGGTTAACGGTAAAATCCGTGCAAAAGAAATCAAAGTAGATGCTGCCAACTGGCCTGACTATGTTTTTGAAGACGGCTATAAGGTTGAAACGTTGAAAGAGTTGGAAAGTTATATCAGAGCCAATAAACACTTGCCAGGTATGCCTTCAGCTAAAGATGTTGAGGGAAACGGATTGGAACTGGGCGAAATGGTAAAACTGCAACAAAAAAAGATTGAGGAACTTACTTTACATCTTATCGAAAAAGAAAAACAGCTTCAAAATCAAGAAAATAAGGTCAATCAGTTAACATCAAAACTCACCCAACAGGATAAAACCATCCAGAAAATATTAAAGAAGTTAAAATAATGAAAAAAAACATCAAATTAACAGCACTCACCTTATTCTGCTTTACCTCTTTAATGGTGAATGCACAAACCGCTATACGAGATAATGCCGGTTTACAAGGGAATGCTGGAGCAGTATCCGGCTTTTTTGAAACAATCGATCCAGTAAATTACCCCGCAGGCGCCAGTAGCTGGTGGCATTTGTTAGATGTGCGGCACAGTAACAGTGTTAATAATTATGCGATGCAGTTTGCCGGTAGTTTTTTTAATCAGGATTTATATTTTCGGAAAACAAATAATAACGCTGGGCAGCCTTGGCAAAAGGTAGTAATGGAAAGTGATGGAAAGGTTGGTATTGGAAAAACCCCAGAATATAATTTTGATGTAGCGGGTACCGCTAGAGCAGAGGGGCAGGCATGGTTTAGCTATGGCAATAAAGGGATGGGTAGCTATTCTTGGACCAACGCAGCTCTGACTACCAATAGTATAGAAATTGTAAATAATAATGGAACGGTAATTAACTCATCACCAACATTAGCATTTCATAGATATGGCAGTGGAGGCCCTCAGTTTAGACTCGCGGCTGACGGCTCAAACATACTTTATTTAGAAAGTGCAGGTGCAAATTCTTCCCGTAGTCCGGTTCCGTATGGTGGAGGGCCAAATTCTTATTTTTCTAAATTATACATTGATGCAGATCTTACTGCGATGGGCAATGTTGGCATTGGAACGACTAGCCCCAAAGAAAAACTTTCTGTAAACGGTAAAATCCGTGCAATAGAAGTCAAGGTAGAAGCCACCAATTGGCCCGATTATGTTTTTGAAGAAGATTATAATCCTGGAACCCTGAAAGAATTAGAAAGTTATATTAAAACGAATAAACATCTTCCAGGTATGCCAACAACTAAAGAAATTGCCAGCAACGGATTAGAACTTGGTGAAATGGTTAGGCTACAACAAGAGAAAATTGAAGAATTGACACTTCACCTTATTGATAAAGATAAAGAACTCAATCAAGAAAAAGCGAAGAACCAATCGCAAGAGGAAAGAATTACGAAGTTAGAGCGCATACTAAAAATCAGGAAATAGCATCATGAAAAAATATATCATCACCGCATTCATTTTATTAATCACAAAAATTTTGTGGGCACAAACCGCACTCACAGTACAGGATACAAGGTCAATGCCAACCTTACCCGCTTCTTACAGCCGCTCCTTAGAGGCCCACTTTAAGGTAACATCAGTGCTTGGTCTGTCAGTTGGTTATTACCAGACTATATTGGGACTAAGAGGTTGGTCTGACGATACTGGTGGAAAAGCACATGAACTGGCATTTGGGGATGATAGTAAAATTTATCTGCGATCTGGTTACGAAAGTACGGGATGGGGAAGCTGGCGCGCTTTAATGGTAAGTAATGAAAGTGGAAACTTCGGCATAGGTACCACAAACCCAACCGACATGCTTACGGTAGCCGGAAAGATTGGGGCGCGCGAAATTAAAGTCTCTACCAATGCAGGTGCTGATTTTGTATTTGAGCCTGATTATAAACTCACAGACTTAGCAGCACTTGAAAAATTTGTAAAAACCAACAAACACTTGCCTGAAATACCAACGGCGAAAGAAATGGTAGAAAACGGGGTAAACCTGGGAGAATTGAATATTAAACTCTTGCAAAAGGTGGAAGAACTTACCCTGCATCTGATTGAGAAAGATAAGCAGATGAATACTTTGCAGGCTGTGGTAGATGAGCAGACGAAAATATTGAAAGAAATCCGGAAGAAAATTAAGTAAATCACTTCATAAATTTTTGCCCCTTAGGTAGCAATTTACTGCCCTGATAAACTTACAGAAGATCAGAATAATTAACCAAAATAAAACTTGCATGAAATATCTCTATTTAATTTTAATCGTGTGCTGCGCAAATATTGCCTTTGCGCAGAATTATAATAATATCGTAAACTATAACTTTAATGGTACACCATTGTATGGTGTTAAAATTAAAACCAATTTGCCATTTACGCCCGGGAGTCAAATGCCGACCATTAATATTACCGGTTATAGTTATGGCACAAGCGAACCTATTAATTTGTCAATATGTTATTATATTTATTCGGGCGGGAGTAATTGGGATGATCCAGTGAATTATTATTTTCACTTTCCAAGCATTTCCTCTTCAGGAGCTTACACACCAAAAGTGTTGCTTTCTTCCGAAAATGGTAAGGTAGTTATTTTTATAGACGATAAAATTTATTTCCAGCGGTTTACCGTGAGTGCTTATGCACAGGGAATGAATGAAGTTTCGGGTTGGTTTGCAGGATGGACTACCGCGGATGAACCTTTGAATAGTTCAAAAACCGTTGAGGTTCCTTATAAAAACAGATTTAAAGGAGATATCTCCTTTTCGGGAAATGGGATTTGGAATACAAATGGCAGTGTAGGCATTGGTACAACCAACCCGCAAGAAAAACTTACGGTAACAGGAAAGATCGGGGCGCGCGAAATAAAAGTCTCTACCAATGCAGGTGCCGATTTCGTATTTGAGCCTGATTATAAACTTCCCGATTTAACTGAGCTCGAAAAATTTGTAAAAACCAACAGACACTTGCCTGAAATACCAACGGCGAAAGAAATGGTAGAAAATGGCGTAAACCTGGGTGAGTTGAATATTAAGTTGTTGCAGAAGGTTGAGGAGTTAACGCTCCATCTGATCGAAAAGGAGAAACAGCTGGAAAAACAACAGATTCAGATTGATCAGGTAATCAAAGAACTCGCAAACATGCAAAAAACCAAAAACAAATAAGAAAAATGAAGAACTTATTCACCATTTTACTCCTAAGTGTATGCTATGGTACAGTTTCAGCGCAAACCAATGTGTTTCCTGCTACAGGAAATGTAGGAATCGAAACTTTAAATCCTGCAGCCAAAATCAGTTTTAATAATTTAAACGACGGAGCCGATACACCCGATGGAATTACATGGTTTAATCCCAATCCATTAAGTTATGGTATATATCGTACGCCTGGTACATGGGTTGCACCGGCTTTTCAACAATTAAAGCTGTCTTGGGATACCGGGATAATATTAGAGCCCGGGAACCAGTACCAAAACAGCTACGTCGACATTAAGGGTGGTGGACTGAGGGTAAGTTCAGGGAATGTTGGAATTGGAATCTTAAATCCAAATGAAAAGCTAGCTGTAAATGGTATTATCAGGGCACGAGAAGTGAAAGTAGAAGCCAGAGACTGGCCTGATTATGTTTTTGAAGAAAATTATAAGGTTGGAAAGTTGGAAGAATTAGAAAGTTATATCAAAGCCAATAAACATTTGCCTGATATGCCTACGGCAAAAGAAATTGCTACCAATGGATTAGCGTTAGGAGAGGTGGTGCGATTGCAACAACAAAAGATAGAGGAACTAACGCTGCATTTAATTGATAAAGATAAAGTTCTGAAAAAAATGGAATTAGAAAATAAACAATTTAAGACAATACAGACACAGCAAGAAGTTGCCATAAAGAAAATGATTGAGCGTATGGACAAAATCGAACTTAAAAAACTTTAAAATGAAAAAAATATTATTCGTAATCATATTTATAGTAAGTGCTTTAAATCAGGTAAAAGCGCAAAGTGTATTTCCTACCAATGGTGAAAATGTTGGTATAGGAACCACCAATCCAACATCAAAATTGGATGTACTCGGTAATATAAAAAGCTTTAATGCCGCATTTGGTCAAACAAATATGAATACGAGTACAAAGAACTATGCTAATTTTAGTTCAAATAATCATGGGTCTGTGCTAATGTCTTCTAATCTGTTTTTTTCTGAAAATGATGATCAGAAAATTGCTAATACACATAGTACAATGTCTGGTGCTTCAATCGTAATTCCGGGAAATTCTCAGAATCATCAGGGTGGTATTGTATTTTATACCAATACACCTGGTCCGGTAACTGAAGGCCAGGTTTTCACAGGGTCGCTTTCGATGCTGATTAAAGCTAATGGAGATATCGGAATAGGCACTTCTACTCCTCGCGAAAAACTTTCAGTAAATGGTAACATCCGTGCACGCGAAATCAAAGTAGAAGCCAGAGACTGGCCTGATTATGTTTTTGCTGATGGTTACAATGTTGAAACTTTGGAAGGTTTGGAAAGTTACATCAAGTTGAATAAACATTTGCCAGAAATACCATCTGCGAAAGAAGCACAGGCAAATGGAGTAGCGCTCGGAGAGATGAACAAACTGTTACTCAAAAAAATAGAAGAATTAACACTTTATGTTATTGAGCTTAAAAAAGAAAGTATAATGCAACAAAAACAACTCGACCAACTTAAAAAAAAATAACAATTAACTTCACTATATTTTATGAAAAAGATCTGTTTAACACTCGTTTTTATGATCGCCGCAGTTGTGGTGAAAGCACAAAGTCAAATCATCAATGGTGATTTATCTGTTGGCGCAGATGCAGGGGCGGTGACTGGCGCAGGGAACAAGCTCACATTCAATGGAGTAACTTCAAATACAGATGAGCTCTCCATTTACCGGTTTAACAGCACGAATAATTTGAGCGATTTAAGGGTAAATATTGGTGATGATTATGGAAGTGGGGGTGACCGCTTTTTAATCGGTACTACAAGTTGGGCGGATAGTAAATATTATGTGCACATGGTTGTGGGGGCAGATGGCAAGGTGGGTATTGGTACAGAAACTTTCGGCGCCGAACGCCTGGCCGTTAATGGTAACATCCGCGCCAAAGAAGTTAAAGTAGAAGCAACAGGCTGGCCTGATTTTGTGTTCCAGAAAGATTATAAGATTTCCTCTCTGGCAGATTTAGACCGTTACATCAAAGCAAATAAACACCTTCCGGGCATACCCAGTGCGCAAGAAGTTAAACAAAACGGAATTGAACTTGGCGAAATGAACAAACTTTTGCTGCAAAAAATCGAAGAACTTACGCTGCACCTCATTGAAAAGGACAAAACGATTGCAAGCATATTAAAGAGGATGGATGATATTGAGAAAAAATTAAACAAGTAAAATTTATAAATATGAAATTACAATTATTTCTTGCTGCTGGCATTCTTTCTCTAACCTCTATCTGTATGGCCCAAAATACTTTTCCCGGGAGTGGAAATGCAGGGATTGGAACGATTTCGCCCTTAGAGGCTCTAGATGTACGTAATGGACATATTCTTGTTAAGAATCTGGCGAATCAGACTAACGAATCAGCCATCATGATTGATCATTCATTAGGCTTTGGAAGTTACGCCAATTTTGGTACTTCTTTACGCACATTTACTGAGAATGCAGGATTAAATACTTATGCACTGCAATTTTTTACCCAAAGAAGCTTTGAAACAGGCCAGACTGAAAAATTAAGGATAACCGGAAATGGCAATGTGTTAATTGGTAAAACAAGCCAGGCGAACGCGGCATATGTCCTCGATGTAAACGGGAAAGCCCGCGCTAATGAAATTGTGGTAAACACCACCGGAGCGGATTTTGTGTTCGATAAAAACTATCGTTTGTGGCCTATTGCCGAGCTGGAGAAATTTGTAAAGCAAAACAAACATTTACCTGAGGTGCCGACAGCTAAAGCTATGCAGCAAGAAGGCGTTGGGGTAAGCGAATTGCAGACCATCTTATTGCAAAAAGTAGAAGAATTAACCCTTTATATCATCCAGCAACAAAAAGAAATCAATGAATTGAAGAAGAAACTGAATCAGTAAACAATTGCCAGTTTGCAGTTAACAATTAGTATTAATGATGTGAACTAATGACCCGGTGAACCAATAACGAATAAACCAATAAACTAAAATATGCTCAAAGCAGGTGCCTTATATTTCTCGATTATTGTTGCTTTCCTGATCGCGGTGATTTGTGCATCGCTGATCATGCTGGCTGCGCATTATCGCGGAAGTTATCTGAAAGAAATGCGGATGGCGCGGTTAAGCAGAAACATGGACTCAGGCATAACCTATGTACTCGCTGAAAATGAAAATACGAGCGATAGTTTAAAGGGCCTGGATCTTTTCGGTGATCAAACAGATAGTGTGCTCATTGATAAAAAAAAATGGGGAATCTTCACGCTCGCTACGGTAAAAAGTTTTGTGCAGGCTGATACACTCAGGCGCAGTTTTATGATGGGCCTTGAAACCACCAATGATGCCCTGGCGGTGTACCTGAGCGACGAAGACCGGCCTTTGTCGGTTAGTGGCGATACCCGGATCACCGGTAATGCAGAAGTACCCAAAGCGGGGATGCGGAAATCTTATGTAGAAAGCAGACCATATTCAGGCGATCAATTGGTGTATGGAAAGATTAGCGACAGCAAAAGAACACTCGGCGGACTGGAAAAGAAATGGATTACCGAAATAGAAGAGAAACTGGATTTTGACCCCTCAGCACTTGCTACATTAACTGCGGATGATGAGCAGGTCTCTTTTTTTACGCCTTCAAAAGAATTTGATGTGTCTGGATTGGCAAAAATGAACCGTAGCCTCTCCGGTCATATTACCTTGTATTCGGATACCGTATTGAAGATCTCTGCCGACGCAAAACTTGATAATACGGTTATTTACGCCAAAGCAATTGTTGTTGCCGATGGCTTTAAAGGGAATTGTCAGCTTTTTGCGCGCGATTCTATCACTGTTGGGAATAATGTGGTTTTAAGTTATCCTTCAGTGCTCGGCCTGGTAAGCCAAGAAAAAATGGTTGATCAGGCAAAGATTGTTTTGGGCAATGATGTTCTTTTTGATGGAATCATATTTAGCTATGAGCCTAAAAGATCGGCACTGCAAACATTGGTTGCTCTTGGCGAGAATACCATTGTAAAAGGGGAGGTTTACGTAACCGGACTCCTCAAACTGGCTAAAAAAGTAAAAGTAGAGGGAAAGGTTTCCTGTAACCGCTTTATCATGCAGACGCCTACCACTTTATACGAAAATTTTTTAGTAGATGTAACCTTAAATAGAAAGGCTAGAAGCCGTGTTTACCTTACTTCAGCCATATTTACCGGGGTTTCGGGAAGCAAAAAGATACTCAGATGGGAAAAGTGAAAGTAAAAAAATTGGAAGGATCAACACTGATTGAAGTGTTAATCGCGATGGTGATCATCATGGTGGTTTTTTCTATTGCGATGGGGCTTTTTTCTAATGTGCTGAGCGGTGGAGTTTCGATGCGCAAAGTCCAGATCAATCAACAGCTGGAATCGCTTAGGCTAGAGGTGATCGAAAATGGAAAAATTGAACAGGAACACCTCGTTATCGATAGTGTAGATTATGAACTGATTAAAACTGAACAGGCTTCCTCCGAAACTGATCTGTTAGAGATTAAAGCAAATGATCATGGAACTCCTGCGGGAAATATCAGGTTCCTTTTAAAAAAGAACAATGAAAACAAAGAAGATTGAAGCTTATACCATGATGGAGGTGGCCATAGCTATGCTCCTGGCTGCGGTATGTATGAGTATCTGTTATACTGCATATAGCATGATCGGAGATTATTTTCAGACTTTCCAGAAAAGGAATGCTTCAGCAGAAGAAGTGTTAACCATGCGTAGAACAATGGAAAAAGACATTTCAAAAGGACGGTATTTAATCAGGACCGCTGAAGGGATCAATATTCCTGGAGATAGCCTGAACATCACTTACAAATTTGCCGATTCGGCAATATTGCGAAAGGCGGAAGGGTTGCGTACCGATAGCTTTCATGTAAGCCAGGTGGAGGCAAGTTTTCTTTTTGAAGGAAGGGAGGCCCTCGAGCTGGATACCGTTGACCAGATCAGTTTTAAACTCAAAATGGAAAAACAGCGGATGATTCCGGTTACCATAGGGAAAATGTATAGTGCCAACGATTTACTTAACTAACATGCCATCAATAGATCTATCAAAAATCCAGAAAAAAAACACGCCACTCAAAGAAAAGGAAGGGGCAGGTGTTTTTGACTTTTTAAGTAAGGACATTTCCTTTGGAAAAGGCAAACTTTCTGACAAGAAAAAAGAAGGTTTTTATAACGAACTGGGTACGCTGATCCGTTCGGGAATCGATATCCGTTCGGCACTCGAACTTACCGCGGGTTCTTATACGCAAAAAAAAGACATGGAACTTTTTTCTTCCGTACAAAAACAGGTAATAGAAGGTAAATCGCTATCCGAAACCATGCAGGCCGAATCTAAATTTAGTCCTTACGAGTATTACAGCGTAAAAATTGGAGAAGAAACGGGCAAGCTGGGTGAGGTATTGGGCGAGTTGGCGAAATATTATAAATCGAAAATCAGCCAGCAGCGCAAAATTATCGGTGCCATTACCTATCCTTTACTCGTGCTTTTTACTTCTTTTGGTGCTGTATTTTTTATGATCAAGTTTGTGGTGCCCATGTTTGCCGATGTTTTTAAACGTTTTGGCGGCAAACTCCCATATATCACTTCGGTTATTGTGAGTTTTTCTGATTGGTTTGACCGTTACATTTACCTCATGTTATTTGTCATAGTGGCAGTAGTCATTCTTTATTTTATCAACAGGAATAAATTCTGGTTTAAAAAAGGAGCCGCTTTGCTGTTGCTCCGCATCCCGGTAGTGGGGGGAATTACCCGGAAAATCTACCTCGCCCGTTTTGCCAATACCATGCGCTTACTCACCGAAACCAACACCCCTTTGCTCCAGGCACTGGAACTGGTGCGGCAGATGATTACTTTTTATCCGGTCGAAAATTCGCTCAAATTGGCCGAAAAGGATATTCTTTTAGGAAGCAGCCTTTCGGCAGCACTTTCCAAATACGATTTTTATCCCGCAAAATTTATCCAGATGATCAAAATCGCGGAAGAAGTAAACCGCTTGGAATATTTCTTCGAGCAACTTTCAGAACAGTATACCGAAGAAGTAGAATACAAAACTAACGCCATCAGCGGTTTACTGGAGCCCTTAATCATCATCTTTTTGGGCATAGTGGTTGGCGTAATCCTGATTGCAATGTACCTGCCGATGTTCCAGATGAGTAGTAGTTTTTAAAATTTTAAATAATCTAATATTAATGCGCCATAACAATTTACAGCAAATCCATATTTGGAATTTCAGCCATAAAATACAGGTGTTTAACTGCCCGATTTATCATGAGCTGATTAATTTCATCACCTCAAAATGCACATTCACGTTAAAGCGTCGTTCGTCAAAAGATTTTATTTTAACAAATCTTAGATTGACCATAATATTAACTCTTAATCTACAAGTTGAAGGAGTAGAAACTTATCTTCTAATGTAGACAGTCTAATTATTAAATAACAAAAAAAATATTATAAATATGCGCATCTTTTTTTTACCTAGTATCATTAACAACTTATATCAATCATGTATCAAAAATTAACAATTCTCGAAATGAAGCTATCAAAAACGCTGTTAATTTCGGTTATATTCTTAACGGGGATAGCTAATGCCTATGGTCAAATTGATCCGGGCAAGCTACCAATCCCGAATCAAATTATTCCATCATCGCCCAATGCAGCATCACTGGGCGCTTATGGCGAGAGCCAAATCAACATGTATACCGGGCAACCAGAAATTAATGTCCCATTTTATACTATTCAAACCAAGGGGTTAAATATTCCCATTTCGCTAAGCTACAATGCTTCGGGAGTTAAGGTAGAAGGGACTGCCTCATGGGTAGGCTTGCAGTGGAGTTTGAATGCAGGAGGAGTGATTACCCGACAATTGATGGGTATGCCTGACGAGTGGCCAATTGGCTATAGTACCAGTGCTGCACGTAGCCAAATGTCCACATTTATAGCAGGAGGAATGTCATCTGGACCAGCCGTAGATTATATGCACTGGATGAATAATGGACAGGTAGATGCGGAACCTGATATATTCTACTTTAATTATCCTAATGGCGCTGGGAAATTCTTTTATGGCTATGATGGTCAAATCCAGGAAGCACCAGTTAAAAAGAACAAAATCCAATGGGTTACACTTAATGGAAGGACAGGTTGGAAGATATCCAACATTTCAGGACACGACTATTATTTCTTTGATAGGGAAGAGACCGCTAATGTTTCAACAACGAAGGCTGGCGCACAAACCAGTACGGGTACTACGCCAAAATCGAATATTACTTTTGACAGTAGCTGGTATCTTTCGGAGATTGTAGATAGAAATACCCTTGAAACCATTTATTTTGACTATGAAGCTTTTTTCTATACGCAACGTTCAATTGGAAGCCGGACTAAATATATTTCCTATTCGTCTTGTGCAGGCCCAGCTGGTAGTGAAAGTTACAATATTAGTACTGTTACCGCTCTAAGAATAAAAAAAATTCGCTTTCCAGGGGGAACTATTGATTTTATAAAGGGAGCTGCTAGGGAGGATTTGCCAGGAGACAATGTTTTGGATCATATTGTAGTTAAAAATGAAAAGCAGGAAATCGTTAAAAGCTTTCAGCTGAATTATCATTACTCAATCACTAATAATTCACCTTATGGAGCGGAATATGGCAAGAGATTATTTTTGGATCAGGTACTTATTTCAAAGGGCACTGAGGGTGCTTATAATTTTACGTACAATACACTTGATTTGCCACATAGGTTGTCTTACAATCAGGATCACTGGGGTTTTTTTAATAATGCGAACAATAATGATCTTTTCACTCCTTTTTCACACTACTGGAACGCATCACTAAATAGATATATAGCAATTGAAGGTGCTAATAAAGAAATTGACACGGTTTATAGTCAAGCTGGAATACTGAAATCAATCACTTATCCTACAGGAGGGAATACACTTTTTACCTACGAGAATAACACAGCTAACAGCTTACCTGCTGATTTTGATATGAAAATAGGCGATAAGGTTTTTACATTAAATGGAGATGGAGCAGGGCAAACAACTTACTATGAGAAAACTTTTGATGTGAATGAGAGTTTCGCTGGTACGGGTGGTGTTTTTGCCACATTGAGTGGAAATTTTGGTTGTGCTACTGGCGGATTGGGTGGGGGTACTTCATTTTATTGTCCGGATGTCAAGCTAACCTACCCTGATGGTAGCGTCATGCAAATTAACCAATCCAGTTATGGTAAAACTTATTTTTTAAAACCGGGAAAGTATACTCTTACGGCTGATTTCGGTTTTATTCCGGATCCGCAAACAACGATTATGAATTTTAGGTTTGTGATGGTCTGGTCACAATCTTTTAGAGATAATCCACTTACGGCAAATAATGTTAAGGTTGGTGGTCTGAGAATTAAGCAGGTTGCAAATTTTGACCCCAATAGTAATCAGACTTATACCAAACGCTATTCTTATGCTAAGTTCAATTCCCCTAATCAATCAAGCGGTACCATTATAAACGTACCATACTACCAGTATAAACTCATACACGATTTTGGGCCTTCTGGAGCCTGTACATGGAGATGTGTTAGCGCAACATCGAATACCGGGCTGGGATCTACCAATGGTAATCCTGTGGGATATGCCGAGATTACAGAATATCTCGATCAGGGTGGCCTACTTGGTAAAAATGAATATGTATACATCTCACCAGCGACCGTGTCTGATTTTGCAGGACGGGATGTGCCTTTTATTCCGCCTGTGAACAGGGATTTTTGGAGAGGGGTTTTGAAAAATAAAAGATCTTATTCTTTTAATAATAATTATCAGCTACTAAAAGAAACCAATAATAGTTATGGAATGTATAATCCACCCGCAAGTACTTTTGGTTTTGGAATTAAGGCTGTCCAAGAACGTATACCTGTAGTTGTAGAGGATCCGTTCGGAGAATTTCCAGAGTTTTGGAAATGGGATACTTACCAGGTGCCAGCAGGATGGAACCATTTAGACAGTACCGAAACCAAGACCTATGCAAATGGCGTGGTAGCTACTGAACGGCTGGTTTATACTCAAAATTCAGGCAATTTACTCAATAGTAAGATAGAAAAGACTGCCAGCAATGGACAGATAATTATTGAAACGACTAAATATCCAGGAGATTTTTTGAACGTAAATGCTGCTGATACTTTAACTAACGCGGTACTTAATTTAAAGACCAACTATTTTTTGGACAAAGAAATTGAGAAGAGTACTTATACCAAAGACCAATTCACCGGTACCACAAAATTGCTGGCCAGCTCAATAGATGTTTACAAAGAAAATGAACCTTGGCTAGCCTCCAAACTGCTTTTACTTCCATCCAGTTCAATCGCAGATTTTGCCCCATTAAACATTTCTGGAAATGGCTTGCTAGCCGATTCGAGGTATAAACAGGAATTTTCTTATCATGAGTATAGTGCAGAAGGAAATGTTTTAAGCGTTTCTAAAGCATTTGCTCCAAAGAAAAATTATATCTGGAGTTATCACAGCAAATATCCTATTGCCGAGATCAGTAATGCAGCCTATGCTACGGTTGTATCTGTATTGGGTGGAGTCTCTGCTATAAACACCATTGCATCATCAGATCCTACAGATGCACAGGTTAAAGTCTGGATAGATCAGTTGCGCAATTCGCCCTTGCTCAAAGATGCCCAGATTACTTCCTATACCTACAAACCGTTGGTTGGCATGACGAGTATGACCGACGCCAAAGGCATGACCACTACCTATGAATACGATGCCTTTCAGCGTTTAAAGGCTATTAAAGACCAGAACGGCAATATCCTAAAACAAACCGATTACCACTACAAAAACTAAGGCTCTCCATGAAACAACATTTAAAATATTTTTGTGCGGCAGCATTGCTGTTGCTCTGTGGCCGTTCTTCTGCCCAAAAGGTGGTCTCTGTTTATAACGGCGAAAGCGAAATCAGCGCACCATCGAGTGTAACCCTGATCGATGGTTTCCATACCACTGGTCCTGTGCGGATTTTTACCACGGGCTTAAGTTATAGAAACTGCGTACCTTTTGTATCGTCGGCGAGCAGTGGCCAGAACTATATCAGTACGAGGATATTCAAACAGCCAGGCATGGATCCGAACAATCTTTCGGGTCGCAGCACTTGTGAGGTAAACGAAACGATCCAGTATTTTGATGGTCTGGGGAGGCCTTTGCAGACCATTCAGGTTCAGGGCAGTCCTGGTTTTAAGGATCTTGTACAGCCTGTAGCCTATGATGCCTTTGGACGCGAACAATTCAAATATCAATCTTATGCAGCGCAGACCGGGACCACGGGTAATTACCGTTCAGGCGCGTTTGCCGATCAGCTGGCGTTTTACAACAACCCTACAGCAGGGGTAAAAGCCACGGCCTATCCTTTTGCTGAAACGGTTTTCGAAGCCTCTCCGCTAAACCGCGTACAACAGCAGGGCGCACCGGGCGAATCCTGGCAGATTAGTAATGGGCATACCGTAAAGATCGAATACGGCACAAACGTTCAGAACGAAGTAAAACTGTGGACGATCAACAATAGCGACAACGGAGCCTCGTCAGGGGTTTACCTGCCGGGCAAACTTTACAAGACGATCAGTAAGGATGAGAACTGGAAGTTCACTGATGCAAAAGCGGGTACGACAGAAGAATTCAAAGACTTTGAGGGACGTGTAGTATTGAAGCGGGTGTGGGAAACCGATGGTAAAAGTTTATCCACTTACTATGTGTACGACGATCTGGGTAACCTGCGTTATGTATTGCCGCCGGCAGTGAACCAAAACGGTCAGGCCGCACTAAGCAGTTTCGACGAGACGCTAGCTGTTTTCGACCAGTTTATCTATGGCTACCGTTATGATGGCCGCAAAAGACTGGTGGAGAAAAAGATCCCTGGCAAAGGCTGGGAGTTTATGGTCTACAATAAGCTAGATCAGTTGGTAATGAGCCAGGATGCCAACCAGCGGAACAAAAGCCCACAGGAATGGAATTTTACTAAATATGATGCCTTCGGCAGGGTGGTAATAAGTGGGCGTTACATCGATGATTTACATAATGGACAGTCAGTCACCAATTATAGATCCGCTTTTCAGGGGATCGCAGATGTAGTTGCTGCCTACGAAAAGCGCGATGCTTCAAATACACAGACCGGTTATAGCAACGATGCCATTCCGCAGGGCAGTATCGGTGATTATTATGTGCTGAACTATTACGATAATTACGATTTTACAGGCAATAGCTTTGGCCCGCCTACAGGTAGCCAGGCCCCTGCGGCACGTACCAAAAGCCTGCTTACCGGCACAAAGGTGAAGAACCTGGGTAGCGGAACGATGCTGCTTACGGTAAACTATTACGACCTTGAAGGACGTGTGGTGCAGAGCAAGAGCGATCACCACCTGAACGGTACCGATGTGCTGGACAATACCTATAACTTTAGCGGTGAGCTTACCGCGAGTACGCGTACGCATACGGCAGGTAATTCAACTACAACGATAGCCAACCGTTTCGAATACGACCATATGGGCCGCAAAATCGCCAGCTTTGAGAACATCAACAACCAGGGTGAGGTGGCATTGAACCATCTGGAATACAACGAGATCGGGCAGCTAACCAAAAAGAACCTGCATAACGATACACAAGCTACCACTTTTGCCTATAACGAGCGTGGCTGGATGAAGAACAGTATATCTGATCAGTTCAGTATGAAGCTTGATTACGAAGACGGTGCTGCACAGGGCTATAATGGCAACATTACCAAACAGTACTGGGCATGGAGCAATACAGCCAACCCAACGGCAAACATTTTCAACTATGGTTACGATAAACTGAACCGCTTGGGATCGGCTGCTACGACAGCAGGTGTTTCGATGAGTGAAGCATTAACATACGATGTAATGGGCAATATCGCCAGCCTTAACCGTGATGGTGCCGGGACGAAATTATACAACTATTATAATTCGGGGAACAGTAACAGGTTGCAGAGCGTAAGTGGGCTGACCACGCAAAATTATGAATACGATGCGAACGGTAATGCAACTAAGGATGGCCTGAACGGTTTCAGTTTGACCTATAACTACCTTAACCTGCCGGCAACGGCAGTGCGTACCGCAGGTACAGCTGTTAACCTGTCATACACTTACGATGCTACAGGTAACAAACTGGCCAAAAACAGCAGTGGTACGGTAAGGAACTATATTGATGGGATAGAATACAAGCCAGATGGTACCACCATTGATATTATCCATAACGAAGAAGGCATTGCGAGAAATAGTGGAGGTACATACAGTTATGAATATAACTTAAGCGATCATCTGGGCAATGTACGCTTAACATTTTATAAAAACCCCATAACCAATCAATTGGAGGTTTTACAGCAGGATAACTATTATGCTTTTGGACTTAGAAAAGAACCTGTTGTAAAAGCAGGAACAAATAAATATCTTTACAATGGCAAGGAGTTGCAAGAGGAGTTAGGAGCTTATGATTATGGCGCAAGGTTCTATGACCCGGTTATTGGAAGGTGGAATGTTGTAGATCTGTTGGCGGAGAAGATGAGGAGGCATTCGCCATATAATTATGGATTCAATAATCCAATCAGATTTATTGATCCCGATGGGATGGCGCCTAATGATTGGTATCAATCAGATGATAATAAAACTGTAAAATGGTTTGAGGGAAGCGGAAAACAAGAAGGGTATACCCACAAGGGGGAGACAGCGAAGATTGAGAGTTCCGGAAAGAATGGCGGGACAATAAATTTGAATGCAGATGGCACTGCTACCAATGCAAGTACAGGAGAATTCGCGGCGACTTCTGTAAGTGGACAAACCGCAATTGAAGATAAACTTTCCGGCACGTTAAATTCGGCAGGTATTGTTTCTGGGAGTGTTGGGCTAGCAGGAGATATAGGTGGTTATTCAACTGCTAGTTTCCGATTAACAAATGGGGCATATAATGGATCTGAGTTTAGTCCGCGAGTATATGGAAGTGGTTGGGGAGGCGGTAGCCGGGCACAAATTACGACTTATGGCGTGTCAAACTTAGCAAAAGGAATATCTTTTGGCGCAGGTGTAGTTGGTACAGGCTTAAGTTATTATCAAATTGCTAGTGGCAGGGCTCAGCCAATCACATATGTCGATGCTAGCGTTGGTACTGTTGGAGTTATGACATCAGTAGCAGGTTACTACACTGGGGCACAAATACCATATGTTGGAGAAGCTGTAATGATTTATGGTACAGGACGATTACTTTGGGACGTTTCCTCTTCTCTTGGAGTTAGTTATGGGCCAAGTAAGTGGTTTGGAAGTGACGATACAAAGTATTTTAAATAGCTAATAGATGTTGATGTGAAAAATATTTATTATTTGATATGGGTTGATGCGATTCTGAGCTTTAAAAAGCATAATCCACGGAATAAAAACTGGAAATGGACTGTTTTTTTTATTAATACATGGATGAATGCTCTAAATTTCTGGGTGGTATTTATGATAATAAAATACTTTGCCGGCTTTAGTCTTCCTTTGACTACGTTTAATTTGTTTCCAGGACATTTGTTGGATGATTTTTTTAATTTTACTATAAGTTTTGCGTCTCCCTTTGTGGTTTTGAATTATCTTTTAATCTTTTATAACGACAGATATGAAAAGCTAATAAAAAAATATGGAAAACAAGATATCAACTATGCCTTGATTTATTCAATGGTCAGTGCTCTTGGAGCTTTTGTTGTCGCTATTTTACATGGTATATTAACACATACCATTTAAATGACAGGTAATTATAAAGCCTCTGGATCGATATTCAGAGGCTTTATAATTGGATAATTACGATTTTACAGGCAATAGCTTTGGCCCGCCTACAGGCAGCCAGGCCCCTGCAACACGTACCAAAAGCCTGCTTACCGGTACAAAGGTGAAGAACCTGGGCAGTGGGACGATGCTGCTTACGGTAAACTATTACGACCTTGAAGGACGTGTGGTGCAGGGCAAAAGCAATCACCACCTGAACGGTACCGATGTGCTGGACAATACCTATAACTTTAGCGGTGAGCTTACTGCGAGTATGCGTACACATACGGCAGGTAGTTCAACTACAACGATAGCGAACCGTTTCGAATACGACCATATAGGGCGTAAAATTGCCAGTTTTGAGAACATCAACAACCATGGCGAGGTGGCATTGAATCATCTGGAATACAACGAGATCGGGCAGCTAACCAAAAAGAACCTGCATAACGATACCCAGGCGACCACTTTTGCCTATAACGAGCGTGGCTGGATGAAGAACAGTATATCCGATCAGTTCAGTATGAAGCTTGATTATGAAGACGGTGCTGCACAGGGCTATAATGGCAACATTACCAAACAGTACTGGGCCTGGAGCAATACAGCCAACCCAACGGCAAACATTTTCAACTATGGTTACGATAAACTGAACCGATTGGGATCGGCTGCTACGACAGCAGGTGTTTCGATGAGCGAAGCACTGACTTATGATGTTATGGGCAATATCGCGAGCCTTAACCGTGATGGTGCCGGTGCCAAAGTATATAATTACTATAATTCGGGCAGTAGCAACAGGTTGCAGAGCGTAAGTGGTTTAACCACACAAAACTATGAATACGATGCCAACGGTAATGCAATCAAGGATGGACTGAACGGAATCAGTTTGACCTATAATTACCTTAACCTCCCGGCAACGGCAGTGCGTACCACAGGTACAGCTGTTAACCTGTCATACACTTACGATGCAACAGGTAACAAGCTGGCCAAAAACACCAATGGTTCGGTGAGGAACTATATTGATGGAATAGAATATAAGCCAGATGGTACCACTATTGATATTATCCATACTGAAGAAGGCATTGCGAGAAATAGTGGAGGTACATACAGTTATGAATATAACTTAAGCGATCATCTGGGCAATGTACGCTCAACATTTTATAAAAACCCCATAACCAATCAATTGGAGGTTTTACAGCAGGATAACTATTATGCTTTTGGACTTAGAAAAGAACCTGTTGTAAAAGCAGGAACAAATAAATATCTTTACAATGGCAAG